>Ga0233444_10001526_pt1 | contig 26301 bp, 23 predicted proteins | sample SI_124_October20_6_FD_182792 | JGI IMG/M metagenome (GOLD analysis project Ga0233444, IMG submission 182792) | Seawater microbial communities from Saanich Inlet, British Columbia, Canada - SI_124_October2016_10_MG | ecosystem: Environmental > Aquatic > Marine > Inlet | place: Canada: British... | reverse complement strand
GGAAAATGTCCTGTAATGCATGGGGCTGTTACTAAAGCAGGTGAGTCAAACACTTCTAGACTTTGGCCAAATAGTATTAATTTAGATATTTTACATCAGCACGACACAAAGACTAATCCATTACCTGGATTTAATTATAAAAAAGAAGTTAAAAAATTAGATTTTAAAGCTTTAAAAAAAGATTTATTAAAATTGATGACAGATAGCCAAGAATGGTGGCCTGCAGATTTAGGAAGTTACACAGGGCTTATGGTTAGATTGACTTGGCACCAAGTTGGAACTTACAGAGAATTTGATGGTAGACCAAACGTTGGATCGCATAGATTTTCTCCTCAAGACTCATGGCCAGATAATACAAACTTAGACAAAGCTAGACGTTTACTTTGGCCAATCAAAAAAAAATATGGAAATAGGTTAAGTTGGTCAGATTTGATGGTTTTAGCAGGCACTATGGCTTATGAGAAAGCCGGCTTTAAAACTTTTGGCTTTTCGTTTGGAAGAGAGGATATATGGGGACCTGAAAAAGATGTTTACTGGGGTAAAGAAACAGTTCCATTAGCTGTAAATAGGTATGGAGATCCACAGGATCGTTCTTCTTTAGAAGCTCCATTAGCAGCATCTCATTTTCAACTAGTTTATGTAAATCCGGAAGGAGTAGAAGGTAAGCCTGATCCGGTAAGAACTGCCATGGATGTTCGAGAGACTTTTGGACGAATGGGAATGAACGATGTAGAAACAGCTGCGCTCACTGTAGGAGGTCACTCAATTGGAAGAGCTCATGGAAATGGTGATCCTGCTAATTTAGGACCAGAGCCAGCGGGAGCAGATATTCAAGAACAAGGTTTTGGATGGGTTCAAAAAAATGGTGGCACTGGTGTAAATCAAATAACTTCAGGTCTCGAGGGCGCTTGGACAACTAACCCTGATAAATGGGATCATCAATATTTAGATCTTCTTCTTAATTATGAGTGGGAAAGCAAAAAAAGCCCTGCCGGTGCTTGGCAGTGGGAACCAATTAACCTTGAAGAGGAGAAAAAACCAGTCGATTTAGGTGATCCTACAAAGAAAGCTAGACTAATGTTTACAGACGCTGATATGGCGATGGCAATGGATCCAGAATATAGAAAGATTTCAGAAAAATTTTACAAAGATCCAAAGTTTTTTGAAGACTCATTCGCTCGAGCTTGGTTTAAATTAACACACAGAACAATGGGAAACAAAGACAATTATATTGGTCCTTGGTCCCCTAAAGAGGATCTTCTTTGGCAGGGCAATGTTCAATCATCTAAAAAAAAATTTAATATAGATAGAGCTAAAAAAATGATTGCAGCAAGTAAATTAAGTAATTGCGATTTAATAATTACTGCATGGGATAGCGCTAGAACATATAGAAGGACAGATAAAAGAGGCGGGGCAAACGGTTCAAGAATTCGATTAGAGCCAATGAAAAATTGGGAGGCAAACGAACCAAAAAGACTCTCTAAAGTACTGAAAGTTTTAGAAAGTATTGCAAAAAAAACAGGAGCATCTATTGCAGATATAATTATTCTTGCAGGAAATGTAGGTTTAGAAAAAGCTATAAAAAAAGGTGGCTCTAAAGTAAAAGTTCCATTTAGTCCAGGCAGAGGTGACTCCACCCAAGAGCAAACTGAAATTAAAAATTTTAAGTGGCTAGAACCCTTACACGACGGATTTAGAAATTTTGTAAAATCAGACTATTCTGTAATGCCAGAAGAACTTTTACTAGAGCGTGCATCTTTGATGGGTTTAACCGCGCAAGAGATGACATGCTTGGTTGGAGGTATGAGAGTTTTGGGAACAAACCATGAGTCAGCTAAACATAAAGGTGTATTCACTGATAAAGTAGGAGCTTTGACAAACGATTTCTTTATAAATTTAGTCGATATGAAGTATATATGGAAACCTACAGGTAAGAATTCTTACGATATTATTGATCGTAAAAATAATAAAGTAAAGTATTCAGCTTCAAGAGCAGATCTAGTATTAGGTTCCAATTCAATATTACGATCATACGCAGAAGTGTATGCTCAAGATGACAATAAGGAAAAATTTATTAGAGATTTTGTAGCTGTATGGTCAAAGATTATGAATGCAGATAGACCAAATTTGAAAAAATTAAGTTAATGAATAATATTGAATATAACGATTTTTATAAAGTACCAAACATAAAATTTGATATATCTAAATTGAAATTTGATTTAAAAAAAATTTTAAATAAGAAGAAATTTAATTCCTTAGGTATTAAAAATTTTGGAGCAATATCGTTAAATCAAATTCCTGGCGATAAAGAGTCGATCGAAGGTCACAATGTAAGAGGGACATACTGGACTCTTCCAGACGAAACCGGCAAGGAAGCAGTAAGAGATATACCAATTGATGAAAGTAAATATACTGAATTAGTTTCTGATTTTCACAATACTTATTTTGAAGAAGTTTATAATACTTTAAGAAAAAATTTTAAACTTGGAAGAGTGAGAATTTTGCTGAAAGAACCAAGATCAACACTAAGTTGGCATAGAGATCCAGAGCCAAGATTACATATTCCAATCGTAACTAACTTAGGTTGCAGAATGGTAATTGAAAATATTGCTCAACACATGCCAGCAGATGGAACAGTTACAATTACTAATAATACAAAATACCATAATTTTTTTAATGGAGGTGAGCAAGAAAGAATTCATTTAGTCGCCTGCGTTTTGGAGGACCCTTTTAAAAATCATGGAAATTAATAAGGGAATCTTTAATGCGGCAGCGGATATCTATAATAATAATAAAGGTTCGATATTAAGAACAGTAGTTTATACAATTGGCCATTTTGTTATTGCAATCACCGTATTAATGTTAGTTGCCGATATTTCTTTCGTTATAGCTTTAACAGACGCTATAGTTGAACCACTTGCAAATTCAGTCTGGTACTTTTTGTTAGATAAATTTTGGGCTTCTAAAATTCAAAAATAATTTTAAAGAAGACCCCACACGCTATCTTTTTTAATCCATCCCTTATATTTACCTGAGGTAACTTTACACCAAGTTATTTTACATTTTTTGATTTTTACTAATCGTCCTTCTTTGAGAATAACTACTGGATTAGAGTAAATCGTAGCACTATTGAACATTATTTCATTATCGCTAATTACTATTGCCGCCTTTTTTTTTGATAATTGAGAAATATGTATCCACCCAGAATTATTTTCATGGTCTCTTATTTTTCTAAAATTATAAGAAGTATCTTCCACTAGTACGGGCAAAAATTTTTTTTTATAAAAGATCTTAATAGGATAATCCTTAGATGGTCCTTGACGAAGATTTACTTTATCATTTCGTAAAGTCATAAAATATTCATCTTTTGCTTGAGAATGTTGAATTATATTAAAAAAAATAAAAAAGAAAATTATAATTAATTTTTGCATTTATTTAAACATAAAGAGTTTGAACTAATTTTCACTTTTCTAAAGGAATTTTTTAAAGAATTAAATATAATTAAATTATTATTTAAGTCTTCTTTAAGTTCAAGAATTGTTTTTAAAACTTCATTCGCTTGAAGAGAACCCATTATTCCTGCAAGAGGAGAAAAAATGCCTTCCGAGCCGCAATTATTTTCTACATTTGGTTTCTCTGGCATAAAGCACCTAAAACACACTCCTTTTTTTTTAAAATTAAATTTAAAAAGTTGACCATCAAACTTACTTATTGCTGCAGAAATTAAAATTTTTTTATTTTTTTTACATTTATCGTTAATAAGGTAGCGGGTTTCGTAATTATCTGTTCCATCACAAATAATTTCATAATCTTTAAAAATTTTATTTAAATTTTTATTTGAAATTTTTTTTTTGAATGTTTTTATATTTATTTTATCATAAATTTTTTTGATTTTAATTTTCGCTTGGTTGACTTTAAATTTTCCTATATCAGCCGAATTAAAAAGAGTTTGTCTATTAAGGTTACTAAGTTCAACTTTGTCATAATCGACTATACCAATATTTTTGACACCAGCAGCGGCAAGATAAGTTAGCAGAGGACAGCCTAAACCACCCATACCTATAATTAAAACTTTTGAATTCTTAATTTTCTTTTGCCCGGAAATACCAATCTTTTTTAAAATAATTTGTTTTTCAAATCTTTTGAAATCTTTAAGATTTAATACCATTTGTTCTATTTTACTCCTGTTGAACCAAAACCACCTGATCCTCGTTTTGTATCCTTTAGTGTATCTACTTCTTTTAAAGTCGCTTTGATGACAGGACATAAAACCATTTGTGCAATACGCAACCCATTTTCAATTATGAAAACTTTTTCTCCAAGATTAACCAATATAACCTTTATTTCACCTCTATAATCTGCATCAATCGTTCCAGGTGTATTTAAAACACTTATTTGATTTTTAGCTGCCAATCCTGAACGAGGCCTAATTTGTATTTCAAAATTTTGTGGAATGCACACAGCTAAACCGGTTGGTATTATTGCTGATTTACCTGGTTCAATCTCAACATTATTTTCAATATTTGCTGTTAGATCCATACCTGAAGATCCATCAGTTTCATATTTAGGTAAAGGAATATTCTTTGATAATCTCTTAATTAATATTTCTGTCATCAACTAATAACTGATCTACTAAAAGTTCAGCAATTTTATTTGCTATAAAACTTTTTTTATTTTTTGGTATTTTTTTTATATTTCCTTTTTTATCTATAACTGAAATTTTATTATAATCAGAATTAAAACCAATACCTTTTTTTGATACATCATTTGCAAATATGAAATCACAATGCTTTCTCTTCATCTTATTAATTGAATTTTTAGTTAAATTTTGAGTCTCAGCAGAAAATCCAGCAACAATACGTGGCCTATGTTTATTATTTTTTGAAATATACTCTAGAATATCATTATTTTTAATAAAGTTAATAGATTTTAAATTCATACTTTCTTTTTTCATTTTATTTTTATCTTTTTTTGCTGGTTTAAAGTCCGCTACAGCTGCAACACATACAGCTAAATCTACTGGTAATGATTTTTTAACCTCATTTAACATTTCATCAGCTGAAATAATTTTTTTTATTTTTAACCCCTTAGGATCAAAAAGATTAGAAGGACCAGTTATTAAAGTAGTCGTTATTCCAAGTCTATTTAATGCTATCGCGATTTCTTGGCCTTGCTTGCCGGTAGACTCATTAGAAATATATCTAACAGGATCAATATATTCTCTTGTAGGTCCAGTTGTAACTAAAGCTTTCCAATTTTTCTTTTTAATAAAATTTTTCTTATTAAAGTAATTTTTCAGGTAAACATAGATTTGTCTAGGGCTAGACATTTTTCCTTCACCAAATTCACCACATGCCATTTCACCTGTTTCTGGACCTATAAATAGATATCCAAAATCTTGTAAGGTTTTATAATTAGTTTGTGTGGCTTTGTGCGTCCACATTCTAACATTCATTGCGGGTACTAATAAAATATCTTTATTCGAAGCTAACAAAACTGTCGTGGCCAAGTCTTCCGCCCTACCATTAGAAAGTTTACTCATAAAATTAGCCGTTGTTGGCATTACAATGATTAAATCAGACCATCTAGATAAAGCTATATGATCTATTTCAGCTTCAGAATTTTTGTCAAATATATCTTCATGAGTTTTACTTTTTGTAAGAGTGGTTAATGATAAAGGAGTGACGAACTCACTTCCGCTTTTAGTGAGTATAGTTTTTACCTCATTGTTTTCTTTTTTTAATAATCTAATTAAATCTAATGATTTGTAAGCAGCTATACCGCCCCCGATAATTATTAATATTTTTTTATTTTTGAGTGTCATAACTTAAAGATTAAAATACCAATAGAGAGATAATTACAATACCAAAAAAACCAATAACTATATTATTTCTAAAATTTTTCAGCTTCATTTTCTCCATTTCTAGACTTTTATTATTATTGATACCTAAGTTTAATTTACCTTCAGCCATCAGTCTTAAAGCATAGTCTGCTCTATCCATTAAATCAGGGAAATTTGGTATCCTTTTGATAATTTCTGCTGAAGTACTTAAAGCAGTATCAATTGTTTTTTTTGGACCCTTAATATCTTTGAGCCAACTTTCTAAAACAGGTCTAGAGACTTCCCAAATATTAGTTTCCGGATATAATTTTCGTGCGACGCCTTCAACTACGACCATAGTTTTTTGCAATAGTAGCAAAGGCGGTTGAGTAGGCATATTAAATTTCTCTGTGATTTCAAACAATTGAGCTAATAAATTACCACCAGAAATATCTTTAATTGATTGACCAAATATTGGCTCTCCCACAGATCTTAAGGCTTGAGCAAATTCCTCTTTAGAAGCAGCTTGAGGCACTAAGCCTGCTTGAAAGTGCACATCAGCAACTTTGACATAATCTCTTTTGATAAATCCATACAAAATCTCTGCTAAAAATTTTCTATTATTTTTATCTAATCTTCCCATAATTCCAAAATCAACAGGTATGATATTTCCTTTTTTATCTACAAATAAGTTACCTTGATGCATGTCTCCATGAAAAAATCCATCTCTGACTGCTTGATTTAAAAAATGTTGAATTAAATTCTCTGCTAATTTTTTTAAATCAACGCCAGACTCACTGAGCTTGCGCTGTTCTCTAATTGAGACACCATCAACTTTATCTAATGTCAAAATTTTTTTTGTTGTATAGTTCCAGTAAATTTTTGGTACATTAAAACCAAGATCTTGTTTCGTATTCTCAAACAATTCATTTGCTGCAGCTGCTTCAAACCTAAGATCCATTTCGATGTTTGTAATTTCTCTAAGAAGATGAACTACCTCTATCAATTTCAATCTTTTTGCTTTTGAGATTGTATTTTCGACTATGTAGGCAAATAACATTAAAGCATCTAATTCTTCATTAAAGAGTTTCTCAATATCAGGTCTTAAAATTTTAATAGCCACATGCTTTTCTTGATTTTCATTTTTAATTTTTGCTATATGAACCTGAGCTATAGAGGCAGCAGCAATTGGTTCACTAATTTCAATAATATTGTTGAATTGCTTTTCACCAATTTCTTTTTTTATTATTTTTTTTGATTCATATAGATCAAAGGCAGGAACTTTATCTTGAAGTTTTTCTAAATCTTTAGTCATTTCCTCGCCAATGATGTCTGGCCTTGTAGCAAGAAATTGCCCAAGTTTAATAAAAGTAGTCCCCATACCTTGAAGCGCTATACAAAGTTTTTCTCCTGGTTTTTTTTGACCACCTAAACGATTGCTTTGTGAACCTATTGATATGAAATTGAAAAATAAATTAATTGATAATGGTATTTCATGTACTTGATTTATGTTATCAATTGCGCCTGAAGTTGCTAACTTTCTTGCAATTTTAAATAATTTAAAAACTCTTTTAAACATTTAAATTTTCCATCCAGAGTGTATAGCGGATATACCGTTAGAAAGATTCCTATACTCTGTATTGGAAAAGCCGTTGTTAACCATTAATTCTATTAATTTATCTTGTGAATAAAATTGATCAATACTTTTGATTAAATACTCGTAAGGCTGAGAAGTTCCGACAATAAATTTTCCGATAATAGGTATAGTTTTTGAATATTGTTTATAAAAAAAATTAAATATCTCGTTTTCAATTTTGGAAAATTCTAAACACATAAATCTACCACCTGGTTTTAATACTCTATATGCCTCTTTTAAAGTTTTATTAATATCAGTAACATTTCTGATTCCATAACTAATCGAGTAATAATCATAAGTGTTATCCTTTACAGGTAATTTTTCGGCTTGAGTTTTTATCCATTTAATGTTTTTAAAATTTTTAAGGTTTTTTTTCCCCTGTTCAAACATTTCATTGTTTGGCTCGATACAAGTAATTTCAGAAGAATTGTTATTTTTTTTTGAAAATAATTGTGCGATATCACCGGTTCCTGATGCGACATCAATTAATTTTGAATAAGCGGCAGGATTCATCCAGTCCACAAACTTTTCTTTCCAGACTCTATGAATTCCCAAGGACATAATGTCATTCATTAAATCGTACTTTTTATGAACTTCAGAAAATACTGAATTGACTAATTTTGTTTTATCTAGAATAGTATTTTTCATAATATAATTATATGCCAGAATTACCAGAAGTTGAAGTTGTTAAAAGGTCTCTTACTAAAAAAGTTCAAAACTCAATTATAAAAGAGGTAAAAATAAACAATGGTAAACTAAGGTATCATATTAATAAAAAAGAAATACAAAAAATCATTGGATTGAAGATAATTAAGATTAAAAGAAGGTCTAAATATTTATTATTTTTTTTTAATAAAGATATTATCATGTTGGTGCACTTAGGAATGACTGGTAAATTTTTTTTTATTAATGAAAAAAATACTAAATTTAAAACTAGTTTTTATTATCACATTAATAAAAATGATCAAAAACATGATCATGTAGTATTTTATCTAAATAAAAAACAAAAATTAATTTATAATGATGTTAGAAAGTTTGGTTTTATAAAATTTTTAAATATAAAAAATTTAAATAAAAATTCACATCTTAGTAATTTAGGACCAGAACCTTTAGAAAAGGAATTTACTTACTTATACTTTAAGAATTATGTCAAAGATAGAAATATAGCGGTCAAAAGCATTATGATGGATCAAAAATTTGTATCTGGAATCGGTAATATTTATGCAAATGAAATACTTTTTTTGAGTAAGGTAAAACCTTCTCGAAAAGCCAAGAATCTAAAAGATTTTGAATTAAAAAAGATTTTAAAATTTACAAAAAAAATTTTAAAAATCTCTATTAAATTTGGAGGATCTTCGATTAAAGATTTTTTTAGTGAAAACGGAAAAAAAGGATCTTTTCAGCAATATTTTAACGTTTATGGAAAAAAAGGCGATCCTTGTACTAATAAAGGATGTAAAAATAAAATCATAAGATCTATAATCTCTCTACGTGCAACTTTTTACTGCTCTAATTGTCAAAAATAATAAAGTTGACCATAATAATTTGCCCATATATACAATCTTAAATATATGCCTAATACAAAATCAGCTATACGAAGAGTCAGAAGAGTAAAAAAACAAACTCAAATCAATAGAATTAGAAAAAGTAAGTATAAGAATGCTATTAAACAAATGGATTTATTGCTTAAATCAAAAGAAAAAGAGAAAGCTAAAAAGTATTTTTCAAAATTTCAGTCAATTCTAATGCAGGTTGCTAAATCTGGAATAATTAATAAAAAAACAGCAGCTAGAAAAATTTCTAGAATTTCCAAAAAAATCTCATCTAAATAATCAATTTCAAGTTGATTAAAATATATTAAGCAAGTCTATATTTAGATCGGCTAATCAAAATATAGAAGCATATATTCTTTAGTTGTATATTTAAGTTGTATATTTAAATTGCACATTTAATCTTTTATTCTATCTCAACGCTAGTTGTACAACCAAAGTTTATTTTTTTTTAATTTTATAAATATATTTCTTGCAAAGTTTTTTAAAAGGTCGTTTATAGAAATTTCTTAATAAATATCTAAATGGAAAATAATAATACAAAAAAGCACAGCGCTTACATTTCTGAAGAAGAAAACACTTTAAATTGGGATGAAATTCAAATCACATTTAAACAAATATTCGGAAGTGAAGTTTATAATAGTTGGTTGCAAAAAATCTCTCTTGTAAAAGAATATAATGATTATTTAGTTCTTGGAGTGCCAACTAGATTTTTTAGAGACTGGATAGTATCAAGATATTTAGATAAAATTTTAGAACAGGTTAAAAACTTTAAACTTAGCTTGAATCGTATCGAATTTAAGATAATTGAGGAGAACAAGCAAAAACAAGAGTTTATAAAAATTGATGAACTTAATAAAGTCACTGAAATTAAAGATTCAATCTTAAATTATAATAGATTAAACCCTAATTTGAATTTTGATAGCTTTATTCAAGGTAAAAGTAATGATATTGCGTTATCTTATTCAAAAAAGGTATGCGAACATTTATCGAGATATAACCCTTTATACGTATGTGGTGGAGTGGGTCTAGGCAAAACACACCTTTTGAATGCTATTGGATTAGAATTACAAGAAGACAATAATGTAATGTTTATATCAGCTGAAAGGTTCATGTATCACTTTATTAAATCAATCAAGAAAAATGATATGGTAAATTTTAAAGATTTTTTTAGAAAATCCTCAGTTTTTATTATTGACGATATTCAGTTCATAAGTGGCAAGGAAAGCTTGCAAGAGGAATTTTTTCACACTTTTAATAGCCTGATTGATAAAGGGTCTCAAATAGTAATATCTTCTGATAGAAACCCTATGAAATTGGATAGAGTTCAAGACAGGATTAAATCTAGATTAGCGGGCGGCCTTGTCGTAGATATTGATTTTCCAGATTTAGAACTGAAAATTAAAATTATTAAGAAAAAAATCGAAGAAATTCAAAATCAATTTAAAGAAAACATAAATTTAAGTGACGAGGTTATTAATTATATAGCCAGTGAAAGTAAAACAAATATTAGAGAGTTAATAGGAGTCTTAAATAGAGTAATTGCATTTAGCAGAGTTCATAATAAGATGTTAAATATAAATGATTGTAAAAATATTTTAAAAGATGTTTTTAGCCAAATAAAGATCATTACTGTCGATAAAATACAAAATATAGTATCTAATTATTTCAATATTAGCTTAGGTGAGATGCTATCTCAAAGAAGATCAAGACCTTTAGCTAGGCCAAGACAAATAGCAATGTACCTAGCAAAAAAAATGACAACTAGATCTTTGCCAGAAATTGGTAGACGTTTTGCAAATAGAGACCACACAACTGTTATACACGCCGTTAAAACTATTACTAGGCTTTCTGAACAAGATGAAGAAATGAAAAAAAATATCAATCAGATTAAAAGCCTTTTATCAGAACAATAATTGAATGCAATTTGTAGTTAAAAGAGATACTTTACTAAAATCATTAAACTTTGTTCAAGGTATTGTAGAAAAAAAAAACACTCTTCCTATTCTTTCAAATGTTCTACTTCAATTAAAAGATAATAAATTATCTATAGTAGCGACTGATCTTGATATTATATTCTATGATGAGACTAGTGATGTTAAAATAATTAATGAAGGTAGCACAACAACATCAGCAGCAATACTTTATGATATCTTAAGAAAAATTTCTTCTAATTCAGAATTAAGTTTTGATTTAAAATCTGATAATAAACTAAGTCTTAAAAGTGAAAACTCTGACTTTAGTCTTTTATGTTTGCCTACAGATAACTTCCCTTCATTTGCAGATGAGTTTGAAGGTAAAGAAATTTCCCTTAATAATAATAGGTTTTTAAAACTTTTAAATAAAACAAGAATTTCAATATCAAATGACGATACTAGGCATTATTTAAATGGTATATTCCTTCATTTAACAGAGGCTCACGGCAGGAATTTTTTAACTGGCGTGGCAACAGATAGTCATAGACTTTCTTCTAGTAGTTTAGAGATTGAAAATAATAGTGATTTTACATCATTAATTTTACCTAGAAAAACTGTTTTTCAATTATGTTCATTGCTAGTCGAAACATCTGAACAGCTAACAATGCAAACAGGTGAAAATAAAATAAAATTTACACTGGGTAAAATTAAGTTAATCTCAAAAGTAATTGACGGTAAATTTCCAGATTATAAAAAAGTTGTTCCAACTTCTAATGATAAAACTTTAGTTGTCTCATCAAAAGATTTCATTAATTCTATAGAAAGAGTGGCTAGTGTATCACTAGATAGAAAAGAAGGTGTTAAATTAGCAATAAACAAAAATGATATTCAACTGTCGGTAAATAGCGCCAACTCAGGGGAAGGTAATGAAAAAATTAAAGCGGATTTTAATTCTGATAATTTAAATATAAGTTTTAATTCAAAATACTTGATAGATATAGCTGCTGAGGTAGAGGATAAAAACTTAAAAATGAGTTTAAAAGACTCTGTGTCACCTGTTTTGATTGAAGACGTTTCAGACAAAAATAGTTATTATGTCATTATGCCAATGAAAATCTAAAATTATTGAATTTTAGTTTTTTTTTATTTTTTTGCTCTAAAATTGTTGGTACTTAATAGTTCTAAGCCTCACCGGTATTAAGTGATTTTCTATTACCTTAAAAAAATGATATGATAAGTTTAATTCTAAAAAAATAATGTCAAAAAATTCTGAACTAAAAAAACCAGCTTATGGTGCGGACTCTATCAGAGTTTTAAAAGGTCTAGACGCTGTTAGAAAAAGACCAGGTATGTATATTGGAGACACTGATGATGGCTCTGGTTTACATCATATGGTGTTTGAAGTTATAGACAATTCTATTGATGAAGCTTTAGCAGGTTATTGCAAAAGCATAATCATCACTATTAATTCTGATAATACTGTTACCGTTGAAGATGATGGAAGAGGTATTCCTGTAGATATGCATAAAGAAGAAAAAATGTCTGCAGCAGAGGTTATTATGACACAGCTACACGCAGGGGGAAAATTTGATCATGAGTCTTACAAAGTATCTGGAGGTTTACATGGAGTAGGCGTTTCGGTTGTAAACGCATTATCTGAACAATTAGAGCTAAATATCTTTAGAGACGGACATGAATACGAAATTAAATTTAGAGATGGAAATTCAATAAAACCATTAAAGAAAATTGGTAGTACAAAAAAAAATGGAACCAAAATTAATTTTTTACCTTCAAAAAATATATTTTCTTCTATTAAATTTAGTACATCAATTTTAGAAAAAAGGATTAGAGAATTAGCATTTTTAAACAAGGGAATTTTAATAAAACTAATTGATAATACCTCAAAAAAATCAAAAGAATTCGTTCATAAATATGACGGAGGTATTATAGAATTTGTAAGACACATCAATGCAAAGAAGCCTATATTAGTTAATAAAAATGAAAAAGAAGTATTCAAAAAACCAATTTATGTAACATCTACAAAAAGTAATGTTGTTGTTGAGTGTTCTTTTGAATGGAATGCAGGTTATGCCGAAGAAGTTCTGCCTTTTACAAACAATATACCTCAAAAAGATGGTGGAACACATTTGTTAGGCTTTAGAAGTGCTCTTACAAGGGTAATAAATAAATATTGGACAGATAGAAATAATAAAAAAAATAAAGTTACCGTGTCCGGTGAAGATATTAAAGAGGGTCTTACGGCAGTGCTTTCAATTAAGATGCCTGATCCAAAGTTTTCTTCTCAGACTAAAGATAAACTTGTTTCATCTGAAATAAGAAATATTGTTGAGCATATTATTAGTGAAAAAGTATCAACTTGGTTTGATCAAAATCCTTCTGTAGCTAAAACAGTTTTAGAAAAAATTACTCAAGCGGCAATGGCTAGAGACGTTGCAAGAAAAGCTAGGGATAGCGTTAGACGAAAAGGAACTTTTGAGCTTTCAGGTTTGCCAGGTAAACTAGCTGATTGTCAAATACAAAAAAAAGAAGGTACAGAATTATTTATAGTTGAGGGAGACTCAGCGGGCGGTTCTGCTAAACAAGGAAGAGTAAGAGAATATCAAGCAGTATTACCTTTAAGAGGAAAAATTTTGAACACTTATGTAAACGGAAAAGCAAATGGAGAAGATCAATCTACAAAAGCTTTAGCTAAGATGATGTCTTCAAACGAAATTGTAACATTAATTAATGCTTTAGGCACAGGATCAAAAGATTTTAATATTGAAAACCTACGATATGATAAAATAGTTATAATGACTGATGCTGACGTTGATGGATCTCACATTAGAACTTTACTACTTACTTTTTTTAACAACTATCCATTTAATCAATTAATTGAAAATGGACATATATATTTAGCTCAACCTCCATTGTTTAAAGTCACTAAAGCCAATAAAAGTGTTTATATTAAAGATGAGAATGCGTTAGAGGATTACATTTTTAAACTAAGTAAAGTTGACAAAAAAATTAAAAAAGGAACATTAGATTATAAAAAATTTATGCAAGAACAAAGAGAGAAATTATCTATACAACGTTTCAAAGGATTAGGTGAAATGAACCCAGAAGAACTTTGGGAAACCACATTAAATCCAGACAATAGAACCATGCTTAGAGTTCAATATTCTAAAGGCACCAAAGATAAATCTAAAGAGGATCAAAAAATGATACAAATCTTAATGGGAGATGAGGTTGCTCCACGAAAAGATTTTATCACTAATAATGCCTTAGATGTTGCTAATCTGGACATTTAGAGTCTGATGAACCTTTCAACCCTCTTTCGAACAAAAGAGAATTTAAATTTAGATAAAAATACTCTAACAATACTAAGATATATCGCCATTATTGGACAGTTTATCGCTGTTAATATTGTCTTTTTTTACCTCAATCTCCAGTTTCCGATTATCGAAAGCTATTTAATAATTTTCTTAGGATTACTAACTAATTTATTTTTACAATTTAAAGTTAAAGTTAACCAGCTTAGAGATACGTATGCTTCCTTTTTCCTTTTATACGACCTAATGCAGTTGAGTATCCTTCTGTATTTGACTGGCGGAATTTTTAATCCGTTTTCTATTTTATTAATTATACCAACTATAGTTTCTTCTACGTTTCTAAGTATGGGTACAACTATTATTTTGGGCGTATTGACGACGTTTATGTTATTTGTTCTTACTCATTTTCATTTACCATTACCAGGATTAGACTCAAATATATTTAATGTGCCAGACTTTTATAAATTTGGACTTTTATTATCAATTTTAATTGGTATGATATTTTTGGGTTATTTTGGAATTAGGTTTTCAGGAGAAAGCAAAAAAAGATCTGAAGCATTAAATAAATTACAAGAAGTTATATCTAAAGAATATGAATTAGAGTCACTTGGAGGGCAAGCAGCAGCAGCTGCTCATTCATTAGGAACACCATTAGCCACAATAAGTGTTGTAGCGAAAGAATTAAAAAAAGAAATCGGTGAAGACAAAGAAATTTCTAAAGATATAGATTTACTTATTAGTCAAACAAAAAGATGTAGTGAGATTTTGAAAAAAATTTCAAAAAAACAAATTGAAGAAGATAGTTTTTTTAGTTTAATAAAACTAGAAGATCTGCTTGAAGAAATTATTAATTCATTTAAAGAAACTTCTTCTAAAAAAATAGAATTATATGTTGATAATGATAAAAATAAGATAAATATTCGTAGAACACCTGAGGTCATTTATGGATTAAGAAATTTTATTGGAAATGCAGTAAAATTTTCTAAAACTAAAGTAAAAATTATTTTAAGTAGTGATAAAAATATAATTGAGATTAAAATAAATGATGACGGCCCAGGAATCCCGGAGGATATAATAAAAAAAATTGGTGAGCCTTATGTAAAATCAAAATCAAAAGAGTTAAGCTCTAACGCAGGCCTTGGCTTAGGAATATTTCTAGGAAAAACATTATTAGAAAGAAAAAGTGCAAAATTGTCATTCAGAAGAAATAGCGCTCTAGGAGGAGCATTAGTTCTTATAAACTGGGATACAAAAGATTTTACTAACGCTTAAATTCAAAAATATAAGAAAGCATTTTATAAGCTAATTTTGCAACTAAGAAATTATATGAATTAAAACCTTTGATTGGTGATAGTTCATTGATATCAGCACCTATGATTTTTGAATTTTTAGCAGCAATTTTAATAATCTCTAGAGTTTCATCCCATAGTAATCCACCTGGTTCTGGAGTCCCTGTAGCAGGCATAATTCCCGAGTCTAATCCATCTACGTCAAACGTTAAATAAACATTTTTATTTTTTATTAATTTTTTGAATTTTTTTATATCCCATTTATTCTTATCTTTAGCCCAAAAAATATTAATTCTTGCTTTATTTTTCTTTAAATAAGGTATTTCACTTTTTGATATATTTCTAATTCCAAAGGAAATAACAGAAACATTTTTATAATCTAGACATCTTTTGATTGCTGATGCATGTGAAAATTTTTCACCATTATAACTTTCCCTTAAATCTGCGTGAGCATCAAAATGAAGTAAGCAAATTTTTTTATGTTTTTTTATAAATGGAGCAATGCACCCAGGAGTAATGGAGTGTTCACCACCAAAAGTCATTGGAAAAAGCTTTTTGTCTAAAATATCTTGATTTATTTTAGAGATATTTTTAAGTGCTTTTTTTATATTTTTATCAATTTTAAATGGCTTTAAAGTTTTTATACCTATTTTTTTATAAGGCTCACAATTCAATTCTTCATCATATAATTCCACTTGATGAGAGGCTTTAATAATTTCTTTAGGGCCATTTTTAGTTCCACCCCCATAGCTAACTGTTTTTTCAAGTCCAAAAGGAACTATAATCACTTTTTCCTTAAAATTAATCTTATTATCAATTCCTAGAAAGCCTTTTTTATTTGAAAGATATTTCATTCTTTAAATATTTTGCTATTTAAATATTTTTGAAAAATTTTTTTTATCTCTTTTTTTCCAATTTGCTCGGTGGTAAGCATCACTAGCAATTAAAGGTAAAACACTCGTTGCCTCAGCAAATACCATTTGCTCTTTTGTTACATCAACTTTGCCCCACGAACTAGCTTCTTTTAATGTTGAACTGCTACAGGCCCCATCGCGTGCATCTGCTACGGTAATTTGAACGGCATATTTATGCATATCAACCTTTTTTCCTAATAATTCTGCACATACAACAGTATCTTGAATAAAATTCTTTGGCACACCTCCTCCAATCATTAATAATCCGGATTGCTTAGATTGTAACTTAATTTCAGTCAGTTCTCTAAATTCTCGGATTGAGTCTATAGTTATATGTTTTTTTGGGTTTAGTTCTTGATGCATTACAAGTCCAAAACCTGCAGAACTATCTGTAAAAGCCGGACAAAAAATTGGGACATTATTGTCATAAGCGGTTTCAATCAACGAACCCTTCTTTTTTCCATTAGTTTTTAAATATTTACCAAGTTCCTTAATAAATTCTCTGGATGTGTAGGATCGAGGTTCTAAGTTGTTGGCTATTTCACATATAGCTCTATCACATGCCTGAAGCTCTTCTTCATCTATATAAGTATCATAAATCCTATCAATATAACTATTTCTTAATTCAGTATCATCTTGAAATTGAGACCCTTGATAATGTTTAAAGCCTAAAGCCTCAAAAAAATCCATATCAATAATAGAAGCACCAGTGGCAACAATAGCATCAATCATATTATTTTTCACAAGATCTGAATATAGATCCATACACCCACCAGCAGATGTAGATCCAGCTAATGTCAAAAAAATTGAGCAATCTTTATCAGCAAGCATTTCATTATAAATACCAGCTGCTCTAGCTGTATCTCTTGATGTGAATGACATTTTGCTCATTCCATCAATAATTTTTCTTGCGTCAAATGACTTAATATCTATATGCTCTACTGGGATATCTAGAAGTGGTTTTTTATTATGTCCAATATCGGAATTATTTTTTTTGTCCATTAAGCAACTAAAGAATCAACTTTTTCATTTGATCCTTCGTTCAAAGACATAATTGGTTTATCATTTACTTCAAAAATTTCATTTGAATAAAAACCATTAAAATTTGTTCTGAATGTTAAACCATAAGCACCAAGCTGACCAAGCTCTATGTAGTCTCCCTCTTTTATATTATTTGGCAATAAAAAAGGGCCCTTCATATAATCTAAACTATCACAAGTTGGTCCAAAGAAACTAAATGGAGTTAATTTTTTAGATTGAATTCTACCATGAGTAATCATTTTTGCAGGAAAAATAAAATTAGGAACTCCAGCATCAAATAGCGATCCATAAGTTCCATCATTGATATAAAGATTTTGCTTTTTTCTCAAGATTACTTTCACAATTGTTGACCCACTTTCAGCTACAATGGCTCTACCGGGTTCACATATTATCTCAGGAAGTTTATCTAATTTTAGATGGCTAAAACCTTTTTTTATTTCTTCTATATAACTATTTAATGGCTCAGGTCTTAAGTCAGGATAGATGGCAGGAAAACCTCCTCCTATATTAATCATGTCCGGAACAATTTTTGTTTTTTTGATTATATTTCCTACTTCATGAATTCCTTTAGAGTAAGAAATTTTTTGCATACACTGAGATCCTACGTGAAAACTAATTCCTAGTTTTTTTGAATGTTCTTTACATAATCTTACAAGTCCAAGCGCCTCTGATGGGTGAGCTCCAAATTTTCTTGAAAGATCAATCTCGGCATATTCATTTGAAATAGCTATTCGTACAAATAATCTTAAGTCTTTTGCTTGATTTGTTGCTTCAAGAATTTTTCTTAATTCATCCTTATTATCAAGAGAGAAGCTTTTTACCCCATAGTCATTATAAGCAGAAGCAATACTTTCTTTACTTTTTATCGTATGCATAAAATGTAAATTTACTTTAGGGTTAATTTTTTTTATTAATTTAATTTCTTTTAAAGAGGCTACATCAAAGTCATTTATACCATTTGTGATAATTTTTTTTAATACTTTTTCGTGAGGATTGGTTTTAACAGCATATAAAATTTTACCTGGAAAATTTTCTTTGAAAAAATTAACTGATTTTTTTATTTCATCAGGCCGTATACAATATACGGGATAATCTGGTTTTAATGTGTTAACTAGCTCGTTAACCGATTTAAATTTTCGCATTTCATGTGTCCCCCGTTAGTTTACACAAAGGTTTTTTAAAAAAATTTAATAAAAAAAACCTTGATTAATTTGCGTTTAAGGTTTTTTTGAGTTTATGTAAAGAAAAAAATCCACTTTGACCTGTTGTAATTGTATCCACAATACCCATATGTCCAGAATATGAGAGCTCAAAAAAATGTCCCTGAACAACTGAAATTGTCGAAGTTTACAGATAAAACCCTACTTATCTTGGATGACGATGATCCACTAAGAGGCAGATTAGCTAGAGCCATGGAAAAGAAGGGTTTTCAAGTAAAAGAAGCTAAAACAGTAGCTGAAGGGCTCAGTATTGTTAAAACTTCACCCCCAGGCTTTGCATGTGTAGATCTAAGGCTTGAAGATGGTAATGGGCTCGATGTTATAAAAGAATTATCAAAGAATAAAAAAGACTGCAGGATAGTAATGTTAACGGGATACGGGAATCTACCTACAGCTGTAGCCGCTGTTAAGGCTGGAGCAATAGATTATATTGCAAAACCGGTAGATGCTGATGATGTTGAATCAGCTTTACTTGCATCACCCGAATCTAAAGCCAAACCTCCTGAAAACCCTATGTCAGCCGACAGAGTAAAGTGGGAACACATTCATCGAGTATTTGAACTTTGCAATAGAAATGTGTCTGAAACAGCTAGAAGACTTAAGATGCATAGAAGAACTCTGCAGAGAATTCTCTCAAAAAGATCCCCTAGATGAATTTAAATTAATTTTCTGATTTTTTTAATCTGATTCACTGCAATTGTTGCAATAATAATCTTAAATAGTTCAGCTAAGAGAAAAGGTTTCGCGCCTAATAAAAAAATTGGTTTATCCCAACCAATCAAACTTCCAAGCCAAAACATCCCGAAAATATAGATAAAACTTGTAGCGAATAATAATTTCAAAAAATTTTTAATTAAGTTTTTGTCATAAACAAATTTTCCAGAGATATAAACAGCAACAAGAAAACCTATTAAATACCCCATAGTAGGTCCAGTGAAATAAATTAAGCCAATACCTTTCTCAGGTGTCCCAGAAAAAACTGGCAAACCTACCATGCCTTCAAATAAATATAATGAGATTGTTGCCAAACCTAGTTTCCAACCAAACGCGATACCTATCATAAGTACCACCAAAGTTTGCATTGTCATAGGAACAGGATAAAAAGGTATCTTAATTTTTGATGAGATAGCTAAAATTATGCTACTTACCAGAGCTATAAATATATACCTAATTAACTTTGCTTGTTTAAAACTTTTAACAAATTCCATAAACCTAATTTAACTTTTTTTTCATCAAAATCTAGTGTTTTGTTAGCTGTACAAAAACATCTTCCAAATCACCATCTTCAGTAGAAATATCCTCAACTTTAATATCATTTTTGTTTAAGTAATTAATTATTTCTCCAAAATCTAATGAATTTTTTTCATATGTAGCGGATATTAGATTTTTTGAACTAATTTTAAATTGAATATTATCCATTAACAAAGATTTATTTAAATCTACGTCTTTTACTTTGAAATTTATTTTTTTTGTTTGAATTCTTTCAAGAAGTTTTTGCGTGGTATCTAAAGCTACTAAATTTCCCTTATCAATAATTGCAATACGATCACACATTTCTTGAGCCTCCAAAAGGTAATGAGTAGTTAAAATAATCGTAACACCTTCTTTATTAAGCTCTTTTACATTTTCCCAAAGATTATTTCTTAGCTCAACATCTACACCAGCTGTTGGCTCATCAAGAATTAAAATAGGTGGTTGATGCACCATTGCTTTAGCTATTAAAAGTCTTCTCTTCATTCCGCCAGAAAGACTTCTCGAATAAGCATTTGCTTTGTCTTCTAAAGCTACCATTTTAAGTATCAAATTAGTTATTCTATCTTTTTTAGTCACACCGTATAAACCTGCTTGCAATTCAAGTAATTTATATGGACTAAAAAATGCATCTAAATTTATTTCTTGGGGAACAATTCCTATTGATGCTTTAACTTGTCGAGGGTTTTTATCTAAATTAAATCCCCAGACGTCAACACTACCACTTGTTTTAGTTACCGTACCCCCTAATATGCTTAGAAAGGTTGTCTTGCCAGCACCATTAGGGCCGAGTAACCCGAATACTTCTCCTTGTTTTACTTCAAAAGTTAAATTTGAGAGTGCTCTGTTTTCTTTTTTTGTTTTAGAATCCAGATAAATCTTTGAAAGATTTTCAACAGTTAAGGCATTTTTGATCATAGTTTTTTTAATTTTAGGTAAGAAATCAATGTAATATATATATATGAGTTCATTAAAAAAAACAGATCATTTTTATCTCATAGATGGTTCAGGATATATTTTTAGAGCCTATTACGCTCTACCACCTTTATCTCGAAAAAGTGATGGTTTACCAACTGGAGCAGTCAATGGTTTTTGTTCCATGTTATTTAAACTTTTAGAGGACGTGAGGTCAGATGACTCAAAACATAAGCCGACACATTTTGCTGTAATTTTTGACTCTGCAAGAAAAAATTTTAGAAACGAAATTTATAGTGAATATAAGGCAAATAGATCTGAAGCACCAGATGACTTAGCTCCTCAATTTAAATACATCAGAAAATCAGTTGAAGCATTTAACCTACCTTCAATTGAACTTATCAATTATGAAGCTGATGATTTAATAGCCACATATGCAAAAAAAATTACTGAAGCAGGAGCAAAAGTAACAGTTATTTCCTCAGATAAAGATTTAATGCAATTAGTTTCAGGTAAGGTCAGATTGTTTGATCCAATGAAAAACAAAGTTATAGGAGAAAAAGAAGTTTTAGAAAAATTTGGGGTAAAACCTAACCAAGTAATAGATGTTCAATCTCTTGCAGGAGACTCCTCAGATAATGTTCCTGGAGTTCCAGGTATAGGTGTTAAAACTGCATCAGAATTAATAAGTAAATATAAAAATTTAGAAAACTTACTAAACAAAGCTTCCGAAATTCCTCAAAATAAAAGAAGAGAAACATTGTTGACTAACAAAGATAAAGCTTTATTAAGCAAACAGCTTGTTACATTAAAAGATGATGTTCCAGTAAAGAACGACCCAAGTGAATTTTTAATTAAAGATATTGATAAAAATAAACTTTATGAGTTTTTAAGAGACATGGAGTTTAACAGATTGCTTAGTAATGCAATTAGTTTTTATGGAGAACCCAGTAATAAAGATTTCAATAGCGAAACTACATTAAAAAAAATTTCCAAAATAGATACTAAATCTTACAAAAGTGTTCTTAAAGAAGAAGAATTGGAAGACCTAATTAAAAATCTGAATGAACAATCAGTGATTGCAGTAGATACAGAAACATCTTCACTAAATCCACATGAAGCTGAATTAATAGGAGTTTCAATTAGTTTTGCTCCAAATATTTCTTTTTATATTCCACTAGGGCACAAAGGCGTCAAAGGAATTAAAAAAGATTTAGTTTTAAAAAAACTTAAAATAATTCTTGAAGATTCAAGCATAAGAAAGGTAGGACAAAATATAAAATATGATTTTATTATTTTTAAAAATTATGGCATCGAACTAAATTCTATTGATGATACAATGTTGCTGTCCTACACTTTGGATGCAGGAAATAATCGACATAACATGGACACATTGTCAGAGCTACATCTAGGACATAAAACTATTTCTTATAAAGATCTGGTGGGTACTGGAAAAAAACAATTAAACTTTTCTGATATCGATTTAAAATCTGCAACAGAATATGCTGCGGAAGATGCAGATGTTACTCTTAGATTATACAATATTTTATCTGAGAGGGTTTCACAGGAAAAGTTAAATAAAATCTATGAAGTTTTTGAAAAACCAATGATAAAAATTTTATCTAAATTAGAAATAAACGGAATTAAAGTTGATGAAAATTACTTAAAAAAATTATCTAAAAAATTTGAAGAAAGGTTAGTAAAAATTGAAAAAGAAATTTATAAGTTGTCAGGAAAAAAATTCAATATAGGTTCTCCCAAACAATTAGGTGAAATAATTTATAATGATCTAAAAATAGCAAAATTAAAAAAAACAAAAAAAGGTAGCTTAGCGACAAGCGCTAAAGTATTGGAAGATCTCGCTCTTACTGGTCACAAATTTCCAAATTTAGTTTTAGAGTGGAGACAAGTATCTAAGTTAAAGAACACATATACTGATGCTTTACAGAGTCATATTAGCAAAAAAACAAAAAGAGTTCATACTTCTTTTTTACTGGCTGCCACAAACACAGGTAGGCTAGCCTCCAGTGATCCAAATTTACAAAATATACCAATTAAAACTCTAGACGGAAAAGAAATAAGAAAAGCATTTATTTCAGAAAAAAATAATATTTTGATATCAGCAGATTATAACCAAATTGAAATGCGCATTCTTGCAGATATGGCAGACGTCAAAGAACTTAAAAAGGCTTTTAAAAATAATCAAGATATACATTCATTAACAGCAAGTCAGGTATTTGATTTACCTATCAACAAAATAACCGAAGACTACAGACGAAAAGCGAAAGCAATTAACTTTGGAATAATATATGGAATTACACAATATGGATTAGCAAAACAAATATCTGTTTCAAATCAAGAAGCCTTAAATTTTATAAATTCCTATTTTAAAAAGTTTCCTGAAATTAAAGAATATATGAATACTACGGTTAAAACTTGTAGAAAGCAGGGTTATGTAACTAATATTTTTGGAAGAAGAATCCATCTAAGAGGAATCAATGATAAAAATTTTAGCGTGAGAAGTTTTCAAGAAAGAGCTGCAATTAATGCTCCAATTCAAGGTTCAGCTGCAGACATAATTAGATTAGCTATGATTAAAATAGATAAGATTTTAGAGGGAAAGCAAAAAACTAAAATGTTACTTCAAATTCACGATGAATTAATTTTTGAATGCCTTAAAGAAGATCAAGAACAAGTAAAAAAAGTTATAAAAGAAGCGATGGTATCAGTTTCTAGTTCTGATCACCATATGTTTTCCATACCATTGGAAGTCAGTATTAATTCAGGTAGTAATTGGGGAGAAGCCCATTAAGCGCCTAAATTTTGACATTAAGATTAGGAGAATAAAATTATGGGACAAACAATTGCATTAGTTGATGATGATAGAAATATTCTTACAGGCATAAGTATGGCTCTTGAACGAGAAGGATTTAAAGTTCAAACATACATAGACGGAGAATCTGCTCTTAACGGACTTACAAGAAATCCTCCAGATTTAGCAGTTTTAGATATAAAGATGCCAAGAATGGATGGCGAAGAATTATTAAAAAAATTAAAGAAAAAAATGTCAATACCAATAATTTTTCTTACATCTAAGGATGATGAAGTAGACGAATTACTTGGTTTAAAATTGGGGGCTGATGACTTTGTAAAAAAATCAGGTGGATTTTCAACTAAAGTTTTAATTGAAAGAATAAGAGTGCAGCTAAGAAAAAAAACAAATGTTATTGATGAGACAAAAAATATAATTAGCCACGGTAAGTTGAAGCTAGATCCTGCTCAACTAGAGTGTGAATGGAACGGCAAACCTTTGCCCGATAAACTGACAACAACGGAGTTTTTAATAGTGAAAGAACTAGCAAAAAGGCCGGGAGTGATCAAAGAGAGAGCGCATCTCATGGATATAGCCTATAAAGAAAATACAGAGATTGAAGACAGAACAATTGATAGTCACGTAAAAAGAATAAGAAAAAAGTTCAAAAAAGTTGATGAAAAATTTTCAGCAATTGAAACTAGATATGGAAGTGGGTATAGATGGAATGTTAGTTAATGAAACAAAAAAAATCAGCTTCCATTTTAAAGAAGTTTTTACTTTTTAATTTAACAGTATTCTCTGTTCTAGGGTTATTTACTATTATTTATCTTGAAGCCATTCAGCCTAACTTAGTTAAAGAAAGGACCGCAAATCACAAAGTCATAATTAGCAATACAGTAGGCAATTTTGAAAGACTTAGCATTGATTATTCTAAAAACGGAATAAGAACCTTTTTGTTATCTGCGAGATTTCTATTTCAAAGTTTAGATCGAGTTCAATTTTACGATTTATCAGGAAATTTAATTGGAGATACGAATATCTTGGATTTAGATCAAAGTGTTTTTTCTAGATCAGACTTTATCATAGAAGAAACTTTGGACGGTAAATCTAAAACACCACAAATAGAAGAAAGACTTGAAAAAGAAGAAAAAGATAATTTTAAAGAAATTATTTTGAATCAATATAATAACGAGTCAATAACTTTGGCCGAAACAATTAAAAGTAATTTTTTTGTAAGCACTTTAAGTAAAATAAAAATTAATAATGAAAGCATCGGTTTTATTGTGGTATCAGAACAGGCTAATGATATTGTCATTGCGGTTAAAGAGCGAAAAGCATTTATAATCAGAACAATGATTGCTGTGGCAATTGTAATTTTAATTTTTTCACTTTTTTTAAATAAATATATTTTAAAACCTATAGGTTTATTAGTGAAATTTAGTGATGCAATTAAAAAAAAATCCAATCAAAACATCGATATAAAAAAAATATTCGTTAGAGATGATGAAATAGGAAAATTAACATTATCGATTGATGAGATGACAAAAGAACTTCAACAAAGAACAAATCGTGCTGAAAATTTCTCCAATGATTTAGCCCATGAAATTAGAAACCCGCTTGCGTCGTTAAAAAGTGCTTCTGAGTTGTTAGATAAAACAACTGAGAAAGATGAAAGTGAAAAGTTACTAAAGATTATAAACCATGATGCAGAAAGAATTGAGAGATTAATAACTGATTATTCTCAAATGCTTAAAGATGAAGCATCTTTATCTAGAGAGAAAATGAGCAAAATTAATATAATTGAAATTATAAATAGTGTAGTAGAAGATTTCAAACAAGATTTAATAAATCAAAGTCAAAAAATAGATATTACTGTAGTAGATAAAGTTAATTCTAATAACGGATACTATATTTTTGGAATAAGTAACAGATTGGAGCAAGTTATTGCTAATTTATTAGATAATTCAATTTCATTTAGCCAAAATAATCAAACAATAGAAATTTCGTTAGAAGAAACATCTAATAATATATTGATGACTATAAAAGATGAAGGTCCTGGATTCTCAGAAACTTCACCTCAAAAGATTTTTAAAAGATTTTATAGTAATAGACCAAAAAGCTTTGGTAAGCATTCAGGGCTTGGACTTAATATAGTTAAAAATATAGTTGAACTCCACAAAGGAACCATTGCGGCATCAAACAGATTAAACACTAAAGGAGCACAAGTTGAGGTATTATTACCCAAATATTCTTAGCATTCTTTCTTGCTAACATTTAGTTAAGTTGATATTAACAATCACATTATGGCTGAAGATTTTAAAGTAAAAGATATTAACCAAGCAGATTTCGGAAGAAAAGAGATTTCATTAGCTGAAACAGAGATGCCTGGGTTAATGGCTTTACGAAGAGAGTATAAAGGCAAGAGTCCTCTTAAAGGGGCAAAAATTTTAGGTTGTCTTCACATGACAATCCAGACAGCAGTATTAATTGAAACACTGGTAGAACTCGGTGCCGAAGTTAGATGGTCTTCTTGTAACATTTTTTCAACACAAGACCATGCAGCGGCAGCAATTGCAAAAGCAGGAATACCAGTATTTGCCT
>Ga0233444_10001524_pt1 | contig 26320 bp, 22 predicted proteins | sample SI_124_October20_6_FD_182792 | JGI IMG/M metagenome (GOLD analysis project Ga0233444, IMG submission 182792) | Seawater microbial communities from Saanich Inlet, British Columbia, Canada - SI_124_October2016_10_MG | ecosystem: Environmental > Aquatic > Marine > Inlet | place: Canada: British... | reverse complement strand
TACGGCTTTTTCCATAGCTGTAAAAATTCCTTTTGCGTTGTTTCTTTTACAATTCAAACAGAAAAAAGTTATCCAACTCGCACTCCCGGTGCTGACTTTTGCATCTATTTTTTGTCTGACAATGATTTCTAGTCGTGCCTCATTTATCGCTGTGGCTTTGACATCTTTTCTGTATGTAGTAATGAAATGGTTTCTCTACAAAAAAAACAATGATTTTGGCGAAATAAAGAGTAGCCTGAATATTATAATACCCTTATTGGCTGCCGTTTTATTTAACCAAGTTTTGTTTTCCAATTCCAAAACGGTCAGTGCCCTGGATCGTGCTTCTACGATATCAGTAAGCACCAACGATGGTTCGATCAATCAACGTTTGCGTTATTATGAGGATGTTGTAACACATCTTGCGTCCAATCCTATTTTAGGGACAGGTATTGGAAACTGGAAAATCAAATCGATCGATTATGACAAAATAGACATTAAGGGCTATGTAGTCCCTTACCACGCCCACAGTGATTTCATTCAAATAGGAGCCGAGCTAGGCATTGTTGGATTTCTTTTATACCTAGGAATTTTCTTAAGTGCGGTTTACTTTTGCTATCGTATTATCAGAGCCCAAAAGCTATCGGAGCGCGACCAAGTCTTTGTGTTTATTTGCCTGATTGCGTTAGGAGTCTATACTATTGATGCCAACTTAAACTTCCCTATTGCACGACCACAGGTTTTAAATAGTTGGGCATTGATTCTTGCATTTATCAATTTCTACTATCAAAAAAATAAGGAATTGTCCGAAACCCCAGAAGCTTCGGGAAGTAATACCAAAGTCTTGTCTTTTGCGGTTCCCTTGTTAGGCTTGTTTTTAATTATACCCTCTGTGTCTATTGCCAATACAACCTACAAAGCCCTCAAAGCGCAAATGACCATTCTACGAGATTTTAATTCGAATCAATTTAATATTCCTTTGAACCAAATTGAGTCTTTTATACCCCAAATGCCTAACATTACCGTAACAACCATTCCCATGGAAGCTATTAAGGCGCGTTATTACAATCATTATAAAAAGTATGATAAGGCTCTAGAGCATCTGGAAAAAAGTGTTGAAGCCAATCCATATTTGCGCTATAGTGAGATTTTAATGAGTCAGATTTATATCCAAAAAGGAGATCTGCAAAAAGCGAAAAAATATGCTAAAATAGCTTTTGAAAATCTACCTTCCAATGATTTGCATGCCAGTTCTTATATCAATTTGTTAATTCAAACAATAGATAATGAAGGACTTAGCGAAGCGTTTGATTTATTAACAAAGGACGATTCAAAATCTAAGTGGCAAAATTACTTGATTGCTGCCAGTCAGTTATTCCCTCCAGGGGACAGCTTGCAAGTCGCCCGAGCCAAGCAAGCCAGAGATCTTTTTTCGGGAGACTCCAATATTAATCAAATTCACAAGCTGATTTCCCTTGGTTCCAAAAGAATTGAAGAGGGGCTTGCAAATTCTAATCAAGCCTTAACCTTTTTTAATCAGGGAAATCATACAGAAGCTGTAAAAGCATTTGAAAAAGCGATTGCTGCCGATCCTTTAGAATATTCCTATAGAGAAAATGCAGCTACTTCGTACTATATTTTGGAAGATTTGGAAAATGCCTTAAAACAAATTGATGTAGTGATTAGTGATTTGAATCCTCTGAATGGAAAATGCGAGTACATTAAAGCATTAATCTTTCTAAAATTTGGGGATCCAGCGGGGGCATGTCCCTTACTAAGAACATCCAGAGATAGTGGCTATCCTCAAGCACAGAGCACGCTAGATCAGTATTGCACCAATCTTTAAGGTATAATTTTTATATACTTAGTCGTTTAATTACTCAAAATTAAGTACTTTTGGTATTAGTTTTTTAAAAAACAATGCTAGGAGAACTGATTACATCCAAAACTCGATTGCGTCTATTGATCAAATTTTTTGTCTCTCAGGCCAATCGAGGCTATTTGAATGGCCTTGCCACAGAGATGGGGGAATCTTCCAACGCCATCCGAAAAGAACTCAATCATCTGCACGATGCGGGATATTTGAGTAAAATCAAAAAAGACAATAAAATAGAATACCAAGCCAACGCAAAGCATCCAATGTATGAAGTATTGAGGAAAGTAGTATTAAAGCATTTGGGATTGGAGGATATTGTTGAGACTGTATTGGAACGTATGGGAAATGTCCAGAAAATCATATTGGTAGGGGATTATGCTGAGGGGAATGATACGGGAAATATCGAGGTATTTCTGATAGGTAAGGATTTAAACATGGACTATATCGCCCAATTAGAAGAAAAAATTGAAAAACTCATCAAACGAAAGGTCAGCTTTTATTTGGCCTCCAAATTTTTGAGTCAACGGAAACACATCATGCTCTATGAAAGTCAATAGGATTTGTTGCATTGGAGCAGGCTATGTGGGGGGGCCTACCATGGCGGTGATTGCACTAAAATGCCCCGATATAGAAGTTACAGTGGTGGATATCAATCATCAACGTATTGATGCCTGGAATGGTCCTTTGGATCAATTACCTGTATATGAACCTGGGCTAAAGGAGGTGGTCGCAGCAGCACGGGGGAGAAATTTATTTTTTTCCACCGACATTGATTTCGCCATTGATCGTTCGGAGATGATTTTTATGGCGGTCAATACCCCTACTAAAACAGAAGGACAAGGAGCTGGAATGGCTGCCGATTTAAAATATGTAGAAGCTTGTGCCAAAAAGATTGCCCAAGTGGCAAAAACCGATAAGATTGTGGTCGAAAAATCAACCTTACCCGTTCGTACGGCCGAAAAAATCAAAGACATACTGAACAACCATAAGCAAGGGAATCTTCACTTTGAGATCTTATCCAACCCTGAATTTTTGGCGGAAGGCACCGCTATTGAGGACTTGTTCAAATCCGATCGGGTACTGATCGGAGGAGATCCCTCCCCTTCCGGTCAAACTGCAGTTCAGGCTTTGGTGGATATTTACAACCAATGGATTCCTAATGAAAAAATATTGACAACCAATGTATGGTCTTCAGAATTGGCTAAACTAGCTTCCAATGCAATGCTTGCACAACGTATTTCTTCTATAAATAGTCTTTCTGCACTATGCGAAAAAACAGGGGCCAACATTGATGAGCTTTCCAAAGCCATCGGAATGGATCACAGAATTGGACCTCATTTTTTAAAAGCCTCGGTTGGTTTCGGTGGGAGCTGTTTTCAAAAAGATATACTTAATCTCGTTTATCTATGCAAGTTTTATGGCTTAGACGAAGTAGCTGAATACTGGAATCAGGTAATTAAAATTAATAATTATCAAAAGGATCGTTTTGCACAAAAAATCATTAATCACTTCGGCGGAAATCTACATGGGAAACGAATTTCTGTTTTGGGGTGGGCCTTTAAGGCTAACACCAATGACTCTAGAGAGTCTGCAGCTATTTATGTAGCTAAAAAATTATATGAAGCTGGAGCTATTCTTGAGATTTATGACCCAATGGTTTCAAAAGAAACGATCTTAAGAGATATTAATTCCTATTGGAATACAAATTCAATGCAAATTGAAGAAAAAATTATTTTGTTGAAAACAAAGCCATCTTTTAAAGAAATTGATGCAATTACAATTTTGACAGAATGGAATGAATTTGAAAATATAAAGTATTCAGATATTAAAGTTTTTGATGGCAGGAATATTTTAAAAGAATCAAATAAAATCTACCAAATTGGAAGATAAAAAGACAATATTGATTACAGGTATAGCCGGTTTTATTGGCTTTCATTTGGCTAAAAAGTTGTCGAATAATTATTTTGTTATAGGCTTGGATAACCTGAATAATTATTATGATATTAATTTAAAAATTGACAGGTTAAAAGAGTTAGGGATTGATTTAGACAATGAAAGTCTACATTATAAAAGCTCTATATATCCAATTGATTTCTATAAAATTGATCTCAATGATAATGAATCTTTATCAGGCCTTCTAAACAATAATAAGATTGATTCTATAATTCATTTAGCTGCTCAAGCAGGAGTTAGATATTCTTTAATCAATTCAAAGACCTATATAGAAAATAATATAAATGCCTTTTATAATGTTTTGGAATCGATGAAATCAGCTTCAATAGAAAATCTAATTTATGCTTCAAGTTCATCAGTTTATGGATCAAATAAAAAAGTACCATTTGAAGAAAGTGATAAGACAAATAATCAGGTTTCTCTTTATGCTGCAACAAAAAAAACAAATGAAATTTTGGCACAGACATATTCTAATTTATATGGATTAAAATGTGTTGGACTTCGATTTTTTACTGTTTATGGACCATTTGGGCGCCCTGATATGGCGTATTTCAAATTCTCTAATATGTTAATGAAAAACCAGGAAATTCAATTGTATAATTACGGAAATCAGACCCGAGATTATACCCATATAAATGATATAACGAATGGAATCCAATTAATTGTGGATCAATTTGAAAATACAGAATTAAAACCCATCTATAATATAGGATCTGGATACCCCATCGAATTAACGAAACTGATAAATGAGCTTGAATCTAATTTTAATAAAAAATTTAAAGTAAAAGAAGTGGAACACCAACAGGGAGATGTAAAAAACACTTTGGCTTCAATCAATCAAATCAAAGAAGATTTTGGTTTTTCAATCAAATCAAACTTTGAAAATGGGATTAAGGAATTCACAAATTGGTATAAAAAATATCATTCAAAATAAAATGAAAACAGCTTTAATTACAGGTGTTACGGGTCAAGACGGAGCCTACCTATCTGAGTTTCTTTTAAAAAAAGGATATACTGTTCACGGATTAAAAAGAAGAACTTCATTATTTAATACTGATAGGATTGATCATCTCTATGAAGACCCTCACGTTGAGAATCAAAAATTCATTCTTCATCATGGAGATATGACCGATAGTACTAATCTGATCAGACTTATTAAAGAAATTCAGCCTGATGAGATTTATAATTTAGCCGCTATGAGTCATGTTCGTGTTTCTTTTGATATGCCTGAGTATGTGGCGGATACTGATGGTATAGGAACACTTAGAATCCTAGAAGCAGTAAGACTTCTTGGCTTGGAAAAAAAAACTAAGATCTACCAAGCGTCCACTTCTGAATTATATGGTAAAGTACAAGAGGTTCCTCAAACGGAGAAAACACCTTTCTACCCTCGTTCACCTTATGCTGTAGCTAAGATGTATGCGTATTGGATCACCGTTAATTATAGAGAGGCTTATGGACTTTTTGCATCAAATGGCATTCTTTTTAATCATGAGTCACCTATTCGTGGAGAAACCTTTGTCACAAGGAAAATTACAAGGGCAGTTTCAAGAATAGCCTTAGGCCTTCAGGATAAGATGTATCTTGGAAATTTAGATTCAAAAAGGGATTGGGGCCATGCAAAAGACTATGTTAGAATGATGTGGATGATTCTTCAGGCTGAAAAGGCCGAAGATTGGGTGATTGCTACCGGCAGGAATGCTACCATAAGAGATTTTGTAAAAATGGCTTTTAGTCATATTGGTGTTGCACTTGAATTTACAGGTAAGGGTATTAACGAAGTAGCAAAAATAAAATCTTGTTCTGATGAAAATTATCAATTGGAGATTGGCAAAGAGATTTTGTCGATAGATGAAAGGTACTTTAGGCCAACAGAGGTAGATCTTTTAATCGGAGACCCATCAAAAGCTAGGGAAAAGCTCGGATGGGAGCCTGAAATAACTTTAGAGGAGCTTGTAGAGGATATGATGCGTTCAGATATTAAGTTATTTAAAAAGGATAAATACTTAAAAGATGGAGGGTTCTTAATTTCAAATTATTTCGAGTAATGAAAGTTTTTGTAACTGGAGGTTCGGGTATGGTTGGCAGAAATGTAGTTGAATATCTCATAAACAAAGAAGTAGAGGTATTATATCCAACATCCAAGGAAATCAATTTACTAGATAAGGAAGCGTTAGCAATATTTATACAAAAAAATGAGCCAGAAATGGTCATTCATTGCGCAGGTCTAGTGGGTGGAATACAAGCTAATATTGATAATCCGGCAAGTTTTCTATATGAGAATACTCAAATAGGGCTTAATGTGATTATAAGCTCTTATGAAACTGGAATTAAACGGTTTATAAACATGGGGAGCTCTTGTATGTATCCAAGAAATGCTAAAAATCCTTTAGGAGAAGAATTAGTATTAAAAGGGGAATTAGAACCTACAAATGAAGGTTATGCAATTGCCAAAATTACATCTTCTAAACTTTGTGAGTATATAAATAGCGAGGACAGCAGTTTTCATTATAAAACTATAATTCCGTGTAATTTATATGGTAGATATGATAAGTTTGATCCAAAGCATTCGCATATGATCCCTGCTGTAATAAAAAAAATCCATGATGCGAAAATCAGCAATAATAAAACGTTAGAGATCTGGGGAGATGGCCAAGCAAGACGAGAGTTTATGTACACTGAAGATTTAGCGAATTTCATATATCATGCGATAGAAAGATTTGATAAAATGCCTCAAAATATCAATGTAGGCCTGGGCCATGATTATTCTATAAATCAATATTATAGAATTATTGCAGATGTTATTGGATATAAAGGTAAATTTCAACACGACTTTTCAAAGCCCGTAGGGATGAAGCAAAAACTTATAGATGACTCTAAGCTGCAACAATTCGGATGGAAACATAAAACATCTTTGAAAGATGGAATAGAAAAGACGTATGATTATTTTTTAAAAGAGGTTTTAAATGACAAATAGTTATCCATTAGCAACATCTACATGGGATGAAAAAGAATTAGACGCTATTCAATCAGTTATTGAAAGAGATGTCTATACTATGGGTGAAAGTGTAGCAAAATTTGAGCAAGATTTTTGCAAATTCACTAAAAGTAAATTTGCAGTTATGGTGAGCTCAGGTTCAACAGCAAATTTAATCGCAATAGCTGCACTTTTTTACACGAAAAATCCAATGCTAAAAAGAGGTGATGAAGTTATTGTCCCTGCTGTTTCATGGTCAACAACTTTTTTTCCTTTACAACAATATGGACTTAGATTAAAATTTGTAGATATAGATTTAGAAACATTAAACTATAATTTAAATTCTTTAGAGTCTTCGATTACTGAAAAGACAAGAATGATCATGGCAGTAAATCTCCTTGGTAACCCTAATGATTTTGACAAAATCAATCAAATAATAAAAGACAAAAATATTTTTATTGTTGAAGATAATTGTGAATCAATGGGGGCAGAATATAAGGGTAAACAAGCAGGTACTTTCGGTATAATGGGGACATTTTCTACATTTTTTTCTCATCATATTGCAACGATGGAAGGCGGATTTGTAGTGACCAATGATGAAGAACTCTATCATATTTTACTTTCATTAAGAGCTCATGGATGGACAAGAAATCTTCCAAAGGAAAATAAAGTATGCACCAAAAGCGATGATTGGTTTGAAGAGTCTTTTAGATTTGTTCTTCCTGGGTATAATGTGCGACCAGTTGAAATGAGTGGAGCAATTGGAATAGAACAATTAAAAAAGTTACCTGTTTTTTTAGAGCAAAGAAGAAAAAATGCAAAACTATTTGTTGAGCTCTTTAAAGATCATCAAGATTTTATAATTCAAAAAGACATAGATAATAGTTCTTGGTTTGGATTCTCTTTGATTATTAAACCAACCTCAAAGTTAAATAGAGAAGAGGTTGTTAAAAGATTGCAAGAAAACAAGATTGATTGTAGGCCAATAGTAACTGGTAATTTCACAAGAAACGAAGTGATGAAATTCTTTGATTATGAAATAAGCGGTGATTTAAAAAATGCAGACTATTTACATAATAATGGTTTTTTTGTAGGTAATAGTCAAGGTTGTTTAGAGAAAGAAATTAAATATTTAAAAAGGATTTTAAAATGAAAAAAGTTTACGTTAGTCTTATTGCTGATTTATTACATGCAGGCCACATAAATGTTTTAAAAAGAGCAAATCAGTTAGGAGAGGTTACTGTAGGACTTCTAACACTAGAGGCTTGCGGTGAGTTAAATGACATCCCTTATCTAGACTATCAAAAAAGGAAAGAGGTATTAGAAAATTTAAGTTTGGTTAACAATGTAATTTCCCAAACAACATCAAGCTATAAGAATAACTTATCAGTATTAAAACCTGACTTTGTGGTTCATGGTGATGATTGGAAGTATAGCAATCAAAATAAATATAGGCAAGAGGTTATTGATGTATTATCTGGATGGGGTGGTGAATTAGTTGAAATCCCCTACTGCTCGGAAATAAATGACATTAAAATTAAAGAGCAATTATCAAAAACAGGTATTACATCTACTTCAAGACAGAGTAGACTTAAAAGGTTATTAAAAGCAAAAAGAGTCGTTAAAATCTTAGAATCTCACAATGCTTTAAGTGGTTTAATAGCAGAAAATGCAAATGAAATACTTGATGATGGGACTAAAGTGAGTTTTGATGGTATGTGGTCAAGCTCTTTAACTGACTCCACATCTAAAGGCAAGCCTGATATTGAAGCCGTTGACACAACAACTAGGTTAATAACAATAAATGAAATTTTTGAGGTAACAACAAAACCGATGATTTATGATGCTGATACTGGTGGCAAGGTTGAACATTTTGAATTTATGGTCAGAAGTCTTGAAAGGGCTGGTATTAGTGCAATGATTATTGAGGATAAAACCGGTTTAAAAAAGAACTCGCTTTTCGGAAATGATGTTTCTCAAACTCAAGATTCCATTGAAAACTTTTGCAACAAAATTATTATAGGCAAGAAATCACAGATAACTGTGGATTTTATGATAATTGCTAGAATTGAAAGCTTAATTTTAGAGGCAGGTATGGATGATGCACTTAAAAGGGCATTTGCGTATGTTAAAGCAGGAGCAGACGGGATCATGATTCACTCAAGATTAAAAGATCCGTCAGAGATAATTGAATTTATTTCAAGGTTTAGAAGTGAGGATAATATCACTCCAATTGTTGTAGTACCCACAGCATTCAATTCAGTTACAATAGATGAATTTGCTCAGATGGGTGTAAACATAGTTATTTATGCCAATCATATGTTAAGGTCTGCTTATCCAGGTATGATGAAAGTTGCGAAATCTATATTAAAGAACAAAAGATCACTTGAAGCTGAGCCAAATTGTATGCCTGTGAAAGAGATTTTAGAATTAATTCCTGGAACAAAATAATGGCTCTTGACACGTCTAAATTCATAATTAAACTTATAGAAAAAGGATATACTCATTTGTGTGTTGTACCATGCTCTTTTGCTAAAAATGTAATAAATGAGGCAATAAACAATGAAAACATTGAATATCTACCTAGCGCAAGTGAAGCAGTCGCATGTAGTGTAGCTGCAGGTCTTAAAATTGCTGGAAAATCACCTATTGTAATTATTCAGTCAAGTGGCGTAACAAACATGGGTTCATGCATTACTAGTCTTTTAAAGCCATATGGTATAAAGTTCCCTATTCTTACTAGTTGGAGAACTTATAATGAAGGTGATAGTGAGATTCAACATCAACATCTAGCGACAGAACTTCCAAAATTGATTGAATCATATGGCTATAATCATGTTGAGTTAGACAATGAAAATCTAAATAACTCATTAAATCAGATAGAAGCCTCAAATAATAGTCACACTATATGTATCATTAAAAAAGATAGTTTTTCTAAAATAGAACTACAAAATAAACACAAACTTGACTTATCTTCTTACATCCCTAGAAGTAAATTTTTAATAAAACTAAATTTCGAGTATAACTCTACAAACGCCGTTTTTATTGGTACAACTGGAAATACAGCGAGAGAAATGTACAGTTTTATGCCCGATACGAATAATTTTTACATGGCTGGAAATATGGGTGGGGCGTTAAGCTTAGGTTTGGGTGCTGCCATGGCGGGGAAAAAAGTGATAGTTTGTGGTGGAGATGCTGAGTTTGTTATGCATATGGGGGGAATTACAACTGCAGGGAGGTACAGAAAAAATATAGATTTAACATATATTTTATTTGACAACAAATCAAATAAATCAACAGGAGGTCAGAATTCATATCAAAGTCATGTTGATTACAGTTTAATTGCAAAATCATCTGGATTTATTGTTTTGGACAATAATTTTAAAACCTTAAAAGACTTTTCCAATATAATTAATTGTGAAAAAGATGTAAAAGGGTTAAAATTTTTACATGTAAAGTGTGGTATAGATGATGAAACACCAAGGCCACCAATAAGTGCAGTCAAAGTGAATAAATTATAAAATATGGAAAAGTGGAAAACTGTTTGGAATGGTTCTGAAAGAATAAATAATCCTATTTTAGAAACTCTTATTAAAGTTAATGGTTTTGATAGTGGTCCGGGAAGTTTCACATTAGAAAATTGGAAAATTTATGTTCAAGAGTTTTTTAATCAACTTTCAATTAAATCAAATGAATCAGTCTTCGACATTGGATGTGGAAGTGGGGCGTTTTTATTTCCACTTTATTTGAATGGTAATAAAGTTGGAGGTATTGATTACTCCTCGCCACTAATTGATCTCGCAAATACAATAATGAAAGATTGTGATTTTTGAAAGAAACGAGGCATCGAAAATAGATTTTAAATTGAGGTATGACTATGTTATCAGTCATAGTGTATTCCACTATTTTGATAATCTGGATTATGCCGAAGAAGTAATTAAAAAAATGCTTTTAAAAGCAACTAAAAAAATTGGGATTTTTGACTTAAACGATTTCTCCAAAAAATCAGAATATCATAAGACAAGAATGGGCAGAATGAATAAGCAAGAATATATTCAAAAATATGAGGGCTTAGATCACTTGTTTTATGAAAAAAGATGGTTTGAAGCAATAGCCGAAAAGTACTCTGTGAAAATCGAGATATTTGATCAAACCTTTAAGTACTATTCAAATTCAAAATTAAGGTTTAATGTAATCATGACTAAATAGATGAAAAAAAGAATAATGGTAGATATGTCTGCTACGATAATTCATCATGGCCATGTTAGACTATTGAAAAAGGCATTTGAGTATGGTGATGTAATAGTTGGATTAACAATAGATGAGGAAATTCTTAAAGCAAAAGGCTATAAACCTGAATTAGATTATGAGTCGAGAAAAGAAATTCTAGAATCTATTAAATATATCAAAGAAGTAGTTCCAACGAGTTGGAAAATAGATGATAAAACACTAAAAAAATTCAAAATTGATTTTCTTGTCCATGGAGATGATAATTCAAATGATATATCACAAGATAAACTTATTATTTTTCCCCGAACTGAAGGGGTTTGTAGTAGTGATATTCGAAAAAAATCCTCCAATATAATTAATAATGTAAAGAGAAATATTCTTCTAAACCCAGGCCCAGCTACAACAACAGATACGGTTAAGATGGCACAAATAGTTCCTGATATTTGTCCAAGAGAAAAAGAGTTTGGAGATGTTATGAAGTTTGTGTCAGAAGAATTAACCAAAATTGTAGGTGATATTAGTGAGTTCTCTACAATCCTTTTTGGAGGTAGTGGTACTGCAGCAGTAGAATCTATTATAACATCTGTTGTACCCTTCGATAAGACTATTTTGATTGTCAATAACGGTTCTTATGGGCAAAGAATGATTGAAATATCTAAAAGGTTTAAAATCAAACATATAGAGTTTAAAAGTTCTTCAATAGAACCCGTAGATATCACAAAGTTAGAAGAAGTATTAAAATCTAATAACAACATATCTCATTTAGCTATAGTTCATAATGAAACAACAACAGGACTTTTAAATAATCTAGATTTATTTGGGGATTTATCTAAAAAATATAATAGAGACCTTATTGTAGACGCGATGAGCTCTTATGCTGCACTGCCAATAGATATGAAAAAACAGAACATTTCATATTTAGCGGCTAGTAGTAATAAAAATATTCAGGGAATGGCGGGCGCAAGCTTTGTTATTGCAAATCAACAAAAACTAAAAAGCTTAAAAATAATTCAGTCTAGAAGTTTTTATTTAAGTCTATATGAGCAATATGAAAACTTCATGAATTCAAAGCAAATGAGGTTTACTCCACCGGTGCAAACATTATATGCTCTCAAACAGGCTATCATAGAATTAAAAAATGAAGGATTGGATAATAGATATTTAAGATATTCTAAATCATGGAAACTATTGACAGATTCTTTAAAAGAGATGGGATTGAATTATCTTGTTGATGATAAATACCATTCTAAAATAATTACGTCCATCGAAATTCCAAAGGGTGTTGAGTTCAATAAAATGCATGATTATTTTTATGATAACGGGTTCACAATTTACCCCGGAAAAGTAGAAGAGTTCAATACTTTTAGAATAGCAAATATTGGCAATATAGATTCTAACGATATTATTGACTTTATAAAATTATTAAAACGCTACTTAAATAAATAGTTTGAATAAAGATTTAATAATAATTATATCAGGAAGAATAGTTCAGATTTTAATAACTCTAGCTTCAATAAGACTATTAACTTCATTATTAAACCCTGATGAGGTTGGAAATTATTATTTAGCTCTTTCAATTTTAGCTTTTTTCAACCTTGTTTTATTGAATCCCCCAGGGATTTATTTTAGTAGACATTTATTAGAGTGGCAGCGAAGTAAAAATTTATTTAATGCAATATTTATATTCATCTTATGGATGTTAATAGTAGCAGTAATTTCTGTTTTAGCTATTGCCATTTTGTTTGATATGACAAATTACATTGAAAAATTTAATCTTGAATTATTCATGTCATTTATTGTGTTTGGAATTATTATTAGTACAACTCATCGAAATTTAATCTATGGATTGAACACCATTGGATTTAGAAAAGAGTTTGTAATATTTTTGGTAATCACATTGATGCTTGGTGTAATTCTTTCAAGTACTTTAGTTTATTTTCATGAGTCAACTTCTTTATATTGGTTATATGGTGTAATTTTTTCGGAAGTTTTAATGCTATTCTTTGCATTTAAATTTTTTACTCGAGGAAACGTCTTAGATCTAAAAAAAATAAAAATTACGATCACTAAAAAAAGGCTTAAAAAAATATTAATATTTACCACACCAATTGGAATCACTACATTTTTGATGTGGGGACAAACTATGTCCTATAGATTTATTGTTGATTATAGGTATTCTTCTGAAGTGCTGGGTTACATAGCCGTTGGACTTGGAGTATCGTCGGCAGTATTTGGTTCACTTGAAGCAATATTGATGCAGTATTTTAATCCTATTTTTTTAAAAGATATTTTAAATGTTTCAAAACCCCAAAGAGCAAAAGCATGGAATAAAATGGCAAGTCAAGTAATACCTATTTATATTTTAGCCCTTGTTTTTACTATTATGATGTCGAAGGAATTGATTTCAATTTTGGCAGACCCCAAGTTTCATGATTCATACATATATGCAATGGTTGGGGCTAGCACAGAGTTCTTTAGGGTAATTTCTAATCTTCTAAATAATGTATCTCAATCAGAATATAAAACTCAGTATACCATAATGCCATTTGCCATTGGTTTTCTGTTGACTTTATTTACCCTAACAATCTTTGATTTTCGCGATAATTTTATAATGGTACCTTTTGTTTTATCCTTCTCATACTTTTTTGTTTGTATTTTAATGTATGTTCAGATGAAAAAACTACTTGACCTTAAATCAAAAGTTCACATTTTAAAAGTATTGGCTTTATCAATTCCATTTGGATTAATATTTCTCTTACCTGTTAGTAGCTCTATTTTTCATAGTTTGATCTATTTAGGATTCTTTGGCCTGTACTTTTTATTTTCTGTATGGATTGTTGTTAAATAGAAATTTAAAAAAGTAATATGATAATATTAGGAATTAGTATAACCCATGATGGCACACTAACAGTATTAAAAAACGGCGTTAATATATTTTCAATAGCTGAGGAAAGATTAAATAGAACTAAGGCTTATATTGGATTCCCTTTTTTGGCATTAAAATATGTTGTTGATAATGATATAATTAACCCAAAAGAAATAGATGAAATAGCCATTTCATCCTCTGTTTTTTTAAAAGATTGGGCTTTTATATTTGCTTTTGAATTAACTGAGAATAAAAAATATTATGATCTTCAAAATCAAAAAAAACCAAAAGATTTCTTTATAGATGATGATAAATATTTAAATATAAAATCTGATTTAGATTGTAAAAAATATGTAGACACAAAAATCAAGCAACTCTTGAAAGAGGTTGGCATTATTGCATCCATAAAATATGTTGATCATCATTTGGCTCATGCAGGTTCTGCATATTATTCATCAGGTTATAATAATGCCCTTGCAATTACTATGGATGGAGAAGGAGATTTACTTTCAGCTTCAATAAATATTTGTAAAAATGGAAAAATAGAGCGAATAAGTGAAACTGACAGGTATAATTCAGCAGGATACTTATATTCAGAAGTTACAAGAGCATGTGGTTATAAAATAAGTAGACATGAGGGCAAAATTACAGGCTTAGCTGCGTATGGAGATTACACTTTAAAAGAGGACTGTTTTAATAAAATTGTTAAAGTAAAGGATGGCAGATTGACTTATGTCAATCCTGTCAAAAGAAATTTCAGAAATAGAATTGTAAATAAATTTCTAAGTGTTCTTGGTGTCGAGGGTTATATGGGTGCTTCAGAGCTAATAAGAAGATGTGGAAAGCAGTCAAAAGAAGATTTATCTGCATCTATTCAGCATTTGCTAGAAAAAAAGCTGAAAGAAATAGTAACTTATTGGGTTAAAAGAACAGGAGAAAGGAATATTGTTCTTGCAGGGGGGATTTTTGCCAATGTCAAATTTAATCAGATTATTTCCGAAATAGATGAAGTAGATAATCTTTATATTTTTCCAGACATGGGTGATGGAGGAAATGCTTATGGTGCTGCTGCAATAAGTTATTTTAATAAAAACAGATTTATTCCAGAAATTTCAAAAACATTTAATGCGTATTACGGACCAGAATTTGATAATATTTATATTGAAAATATGCTGAAAAATTTCACCGATGATGTGGATTATTTTTTTAGTGATAGAGTAGAAAAAGAAACAGCAAAAATATTATCAGACAACAAAATAGTTGGATGGTTTCAAGGTAGAATGGAATATGGCCCAAGAGCATTAGGAAACAGAAGTATATTAGCTAGTCCGACAGATGTTACAATTAATAAATGGCTTAACGAGAGAATGAAAAGAAATGAATTTATGCCATTTGCACCAAGTTGTCTTTATGAATATGCAGACGAACTTTTTGAAATCCCAAAAGAAAGTATGAAGTTTCCGGCCCAGTTTATGACTATTACGTTTAAAATGAAAACTAAATGGTCAAAATTAGCTCCAGCTGTATCGCATGTAGATCAAACCGCAAGGCCTCAGCTAGTATCAAAAGAAGCAAATCCTAGATATCATAAACTTTTAACTGAATACAACGAGATAACAGGTTTACCTCTTTTTATAAACACGAGCTTCAATGTTCATGAGGAACCTATTGTCTGTAAGCCTGAAGAAGGATTAAATTCTTTATTGAAGGGAGTAATTGATTATTTTGTTTGTGGTGATTATATTATAAAAAAAAAATAAAGTGCTTTTATGAGAATATTAATCGTTTTTATTGACATGATAAGACCCAACAGGCTGTCAATATCGAATGAAAACATTAAAAACGTCAATAATTTTGATCGTTCTTTAAAGAAGCTTGGTGGGACTTTATATAAAAACTGTTTTTCTCAGGGCCCAGACACACCCAGAGCAATGGCAACCTTTGCTACTGGTAAGTCTCCAGACAAGAATGGTTGTAATACAAGATTGAAATGGCCAAGAGATTTTTTAAATGAAGACTTAAAAACAGTTTATGATATTTTTTTAGAAAAGGATTATAAAATGACCTTTTTCTCAAACCCTAATGAAAGAGAATTTGGAATGTATCCCGAAAAAATAACAAATTTAGACATTCATAATGAAGATTATGAATTAGACAATTATTTAAAATCATTAACTCTAGAAAAAAACCATTTTATTTTTATCAGTTTACCAGATTTTCATTGGTCACTAGATGATAATGGATATAATCATTTCGGAGAAAAAAAAGCATTTGATAATGCATCAAAATCTTTTGATATTATTTTTAATAATTTGAATAAAGATGATTTCGATCATATTTTTTTGTTTTCAGATCATGGTTTTAAGTTCAAATATGAATATAAAAGTCAGCCAAAATATATGTTATTAAATGAAGATCGATTAAACATATTAATGTTTCATAGGAAAAAAGGGGATGAGGAGTCAATAAAAATCAACAATAAACTTTGTGCCTTAAGTGATTTATATTACACTTTTGATGAGATTATTAATGACATTAAATCAGATCAATCACTATTTTCTGAAAAAGAGAAAAAATATATTGTTGTTGAGGATCATTTAACGTTTGAAACATCTGTTAATCTTCGCATCGGAATTTGGGCATTGGTAACTAAAGATAAAATTTATGTAAGAGATGTTAATAACGGGTATTTAATATCTAAAAACAATGAAACAGATTTTAGAATTGTAAATGAATATGATGAAACTCTTAAAAAGGAATCTACTTTTGGGATTTTTTTTAAAGAACATCAAAAAGTAAATAATTACAAAAAACTTATTTTAAAGCAAACAAAATTTATGCACGGCGGTGAAAGGAAAAAAATTCCCATATTGCTTAGATTATATCATAATTTGAAATTTTAAAAGTTTGATTTTAATATTAAAAAATTTCTTTTTTAAAATTTATTATTTTTTTGTAAAAATAATTATTGAATACGTCATAAAGGATAAGTCCTTAATGCTCAAAAACATTCCTTTCGACAGATATGAGGTATATAATAATATCAATGAAAATAAGATTTTCAACCATAAAATTATTTTACCATACATTGATTTACATGAATTAAATATTTCAAATATTTACAAACCGTATGAAATTTTAGAAACTCTAATTATAGAGGGCAAAAGTGAAGAAAACATTAAATTTAAAGGAGTAAATGATTTTGTGTTACCCATAGCAATTTTAAATAAAAACAAGAGTAATATTGAGGAAACAGATCATATAGTCATTGAATATGGTAAATCAAAAAATAAATTAGAGATTAAATACAAGAATAGATTTCATTACCTCCCTATCAAATCTAGTAATGTAGTTGATAATATTAATATTAAATCTGGGACTAATAAATTAGCTGTAGGAAAACCAATTTTCAAAGCTCAAAGAGGAATAAAAAACACTTCTAAGTTAATAGTACATATTTTTGTAGATGCTTTTGCCCAAAGTTTAATTGATAAGTTTGGATATGAAATAATACCTAACACAAAAAAATATTTTGAGAAAAATGGCATTATTTTTAAAAATGCTTATGCTCAGGCTGAATGGACACTTTCATCAATAGCAGGAATATTTACAGGAAAATATACTCACGAGCATTTGATTTACCATCCCCGTTCTGGAGATAAAATTAAACACACTACACTTGCAGATGCGTTGCAAAAGAAGGGATACTTAACTTTTGCTTGTACAAACATACCAAAACTTACGCCTGTAAATGGTTTCGACAAAGGATTTGATAGATATATATCTGCGATTGACAGAAATTATAATTATATAATTAACGAAGCATGTGAACAACTCAATACTTTTGGTGGCAAGCAGTATCTCTTTTTAGGTTTTTTTGATATTCATGAGGCACATAGATTACAACCAATTTCCTCACAAGTTTTAAACGACCTTAAAGACTTTCAGTACAAAAAACTAAAAGGGAATTCAAAAGATACTTCGATTTTATATGACGAAGAGCGAATCAATATGCTTAAAAATAGTGTCACACATTTTGATAAAAAGCTACAAAGGCTCTTTGATAAAATAGATAAATACGATCAAAATGCACTAGTTGTTATGCATTCTGACCATGGAGTAAATTTTATGTCGAAGACTGAAGAATTATTAGGAAAAGAAAGGGAAAAAGTGGTTTTCCTGTTCAAGAATAATAAAAAACATAATGTTGATAATAGAATTAAGGAAATTCGTGAATTACCAAGTATGATTACTAATGCTTTGAAAATTGACAACGTTTTTGAATATAAATCCAAGGATTATGCTATCACAGAATCCTTATATCCGAATAAAGATTATGAGGTAGCTGTTAGGAACGAAAAATATGTTTTGTTTTTTAAAGTGCTATGGGAAGATGTAAAAAACAGAAATGTTTTAACATATATACCACAAACTTCATTTCATTACATAGACAAAGAAGAGATTGAGGTTGACTTTAATTATTTAAACAATAAACATTACTTATCACTTTTAGATATAGCTGAAAATTGTTTTTTAAAAATATCTAATAAATTGACAGAAAAAGAAAAATACTTGTAGGGTTATTTGGACAGTATGATTGTCTATACTAATCCATAGTTATAAATAATAACATTTCTAAAATATGAGTAAAGGAAAATTAATCTGGATCACAGGCTTATCAGGTGCAGGTAAAACAACAATTGGGAAAAAGGTTTATAAAATATTAAAAGAGAATTTTAATAACTGTGTTTTTTTAGATGGTGATATTTTAAGAGAGATGTTTAATAATGATTTGAATTACGACAAAGTGGATAGACTGAAAAACGCAGTTAGATTATCAAAATTATGTGAGTTTTTAACTTCTCAAAATATTCATGTTATATGTTCTACGATTTCATTATTTAAAGAGATTCATGAAATGAATCGAAAAAACATTAAGAATTATTACGAAATATTTATTGATGTTGAAATTTCTGAATTAATTAAAAGAGACTCTAAAGGGTTATACTCCAAAGCTAAAAAAGGGAATTTAAAAAACGTAATTGGGGTAGATTTATCGTATGATAAACCGAGTAAACCATTCCTGATAATTAATAACACAAGTTCAGAAGTCTCCATAGAAAATAAAGCAAAAGAAATATTATCTAATGTAGGTTTTATATGATGTTTTTATTTTGTGGATTTATATTGTTTGAGTTCTTTTTTTACTTCATTCAGAAAAAATCAGAATTGATTTTATCAAAAAAAGATTTTATTCCCTTAATCAAAGAATCGTTAATTAATAAATTCCATTCTTTTGATTATGAATTGGGATGGGTAAATCAAAAAAATACAGTCAAAATAGAGGTTTCTCAGAAAAAAAATATTGAGTATACTTATAATCATAAAGGAGCAAGAAGTATTGGTAATTTAGATATGAAAAAATCACCTATTTCTACATATGGAGACAGTTTTTGTCAAGGAAGAGAATCTAATGATTATGAAACTTGGCAATTTTTTTTATCAAAACAAACAAATACCAACGTGACTAATTTTGGTGTTGGGAATTATGGTTTCGATCAATCTTTATTAAGATTAAAGCGAGAATATGAAAATAATAAAACAAACTATGTTATAATTGCCATAACTCCATATACTATTACAAGGATTACAAGTGTCTGGAAACATTTCAGTGAATTTAATAACTTACTGGCAACTAAGCCAAGGTTTCTTGTTAAGAATAATCAATTACAGTTAGTCCCAAACTTTATTAAAAACAAAAATGAATTATTAAATCTAAACAAACACAAGCAATTCCTAATTGATAATGATGATCATGTTGAGTTTTTAAAAAGACATATTTATGGTTTTCCTTTTATTATTTCATTTTTAAAAGCCCCTTGGCCTTTTTTTAAAATTTTGTTGAATAAAGTAATCAAATTAGCAAAAATAATCAACCTTGAAGTAGTCATTAATTATTTGAAATTAAAATACTTTAATGATGAAATAAACTACAGAAAAAAATTATATGACAATAACGAAAAATTGTTATCACTAATTATAGATGAATTTGTTGTTTTTTCAAAAAACAACAAATTCACACCAATATTATTAGTTTTACCAGCTTTGGAAGATGTTAAATATATTCAACATACTAAAGATCATTATTACCATAATTACTTTAATACAGGGGTTAATGATTTAATATATTGGGATTTTAGTGAAAACCTTATAAATGAAAATAAAATAGAAAAATATTTCACTGACGAAATTTGGGGAGGACATTACAACTCTCTTGGAAATAAAAGGCTCTCAAAATTTATTGAAAAAAAAATAAATGAACATAAAATTATTATCTAAGGCAGCAACGTTAGAGAATTTAAGCCATCTGATTAAAGGGGGATTTATTTTGCCTATTCTTAGATTTAAAGCGAAAGATTATGAAAATAAAAAAGATATAATAATTAAAAAAATCTTAGATGAGTTCAATTCAAATTTAATAGTAAGGTCTTCTTCTTCTAATGAAGATAATTATGAAACTTCAAATGCAGGAGGTTTTCAAAGTGTCTTGGATGTTGACATTACTTCAGAGGAAATTATTAATAATGCTATTGAATGTGTCATTAATTCTTATGGAAGCTCTTTAACAGATAAGGATGAGTTTTTTCTGCAACCGATGCTTAAAAATGTTTCTATGTCGGGAGTAGTTTTCAGTTCAGATTTAGACTCATTAAGCCCTTATTTCATAATTAACTATGATGAAAGTGGAAGTACAAGTAGTGTTACGAGTGGTACTTCAAATGAATTGAAAACGTTTATCTCTTTCAGTGATAATTATGACATACCTAATAAATATTTACAAAAGGTTATATCAGTAACTAGAGAGTGTCAAAAAATTTTTAGTAATAATTTTCTTGATATTGAATTTGCATTTAGTGATAATCAACTTTATATATTGCAAGTTAGGCCAATAGTAAAGAAAAAGAAAGAAGACTTATCAAGCATTGACTTAAAAACTAGTCTAAAAAAACTACATAAAAAAATAGAAAAGTTAAATGCTTCACATCCAAATTTATTAGGGGATAAAACAATATTTGGTGTTATGCCAGATTGGAATCCCGCTGAGATAATCGGTATAAGACCCAAAAGACTAGCACTTTCACTATATAAAGAACTCATAACAGATGATACTTGGGCTTACCAAAGAGATAATTATGGATATAGGAATTTGAGATCGCATCCACTTTTAGTTTCATTTTTAGGAATTCCATATATTGATACGAGAATATCATTTAACTCATTTGTTCCTAAGGCTTTAGATGACAGCATAGCAAAGAAATTAATAAATTATTATTTGTTTCAGCTATCTGAGAATACAAATAACCATGATAAAGTTGAGTTTGAGATTATTTATTCATGTTTCTTTTTTGGAATTGAAAAAAAGCTAATAAAATTAAAAGAAATTGGTTTTGAAAAGGATGAAATAGTTGAAATAAAGAATTCATTATTAACTATAACCAACAATATAATTGACACAAATAGTGGCCTTTACAAGAAAGATCTTAATAAAATTAAAATATTGAAAGATAAATATGATAATATAACATCTTCAAGTCTAACAATTTTAGAAAAAATATATTGGCTAATTAAAGACGTAAAAAGATATGGAACACTTCCTTTTGCAGGAGTCGCAAGAGCTGGTTTCGTTGCTGTTCAATTACTTAAATCATTTGTGAGCGAAGAAATATTATCAAATCAAGAATATGAATATTTTTTAAATTCATTAAATACAGTCTCAAAACAACTATCTAAGGATCGTAATGATTTAACAAAAGATGCTTTTCTAGAGAGGTATGGACATCTTAGACCGGGCACATATGACATATTATCTCCAAGGTACGATGAAGCATATGATAATTACTTTGGTTTTAGTAACAACCAGAGTAATTACAATAATGATGAGTTTAAATTTTCAAACGATCAAATTAAGAAAATAGAAGCTCTTATACTTAAAAACAAACTCAAAACAAATGCGAAAAACCTTATAAAATTTATTAGAGAGGCGATAGAAGGAAGAGAATACACTAAGTTTATTTTTACAAAGAGTTTAAGTAAAGTTTTACAGCTAACAGAAAAATTTGGATTGAAATTTGGAATTCAGAAAGAAGACTTAGCTTACTTAGATATTCAAAAAATACTTAATCTATACTCCACCCTTGACCATCGTAATGTAGTAGATATTTTAAATTATGATATTAATAAAAACAAAGAATTCTATAAATATACTAAGGCCGTTAGACTTCCAAACCTAATAGTCGATGCGAAAGATATATATAGATTTCATTTAGAGATAGATGAGGCTAATTATGTTACTCTTAAATCAATTAGTGGACAAATTGTTTTAGAAAAGGACATTTTGAATAATGATATTAGAAATAAAATAATATGTATAAAATCCGCAGATCCTGGATATGATTATTTGTTTTCAAAAAAAATAAAAGGTCTAATTACTTGCTATGGTGGTGCAAATTCTCACATGGCTATACGTTGTGCCGAGATGGGTATACCAGCTGTGATTGGTTGTGGAGAACAAAATTTCAATAAGTATTCGAAGTCAAAATTTATAGAAATAGATTCTTTAAATAGACAAATTAGAATTTTAAAATGAAAAAAATAGCAATCACGCAAAGACTTATATCAAATGATAATTATTATGAAGTTAGGGAAGCGTTAGATACAAGGTGGGCTAAATTATTTGAAGAATTAGATTTTATTCCAATAGTATTGCCCATTGATATAAATTTTAAAAAATATTTTAAACATTTTCAGATAGATGGTATATTTCTGACAGGGGGAAATGATTTAAATAGTTTAAACACAAATGATCTATCGAGACTTAGAGATATTTTTGAACTTAATTTAATTTCATACGGTATAGAAAATGAAATTCCGATTTTTGGTGTTTGCAGGGGAATGCAAATAGTTGCAAAATATTTTGAATCAACATTTAAAAAAGTAAAAAATCATGTGGCAGTTAATCATAAATTAATTGTTTCACAAAATTCAAAATACCGAGATAATCTACTAAAGTTAGATATTGTAAATTCATATCATAATTTTGCAATCGATAAGATTGGAAATAACTTGATAATAAGTGCATTTAGTGATGACAAATCCATTGAGGCTATAGAGCACACCAAGAGTAAAGTTTTTGGACAGATGTGGCATAGTGAAAGACAACAGCCATATAAAAAAGAAGAACTAGATTTAATCAAAACATTTTTTAATAATGATTAATGAAGTTATCAGAATTGCCGAAAAAGCTTCTTCTCAATTATTAAAAATATATGACTCTGGTGATTTTTTCATTGAGAATAAACCTGATAATTCGCCATTGACAATAGCTGATTCGATTTCAAATGAAATCATAATTAATGAACTTAATAATTTCTCAAGCTATCCTATAATTACCGAAGAAACCCCAATTTCATTTGAGCATAGGAAAAATTGGAGTAAGTTTTGGCTAATTGATCCTTTAGACGGAACAAAAGATTTTATTGCTAAAAATGGACAATTTACAATCAATATAGCTTTAATAGAAAACAGTAAGCCAATTTTTGGGGTAGTTTTTATTCCTGTAACAAACGATGTTTATTATGCAGAATTTAAAAAAGGGGCATTTAAAAATGGAAAAAAAATATACAACTCATCAAGGAGAAAAAAACTAATTGCGACAGAAAGTAATTTCCATTCCACTAAATCAAATGCTGAATTTTTCACAAAGTTTAAAATTCAAAATATTTTAAAATATGGATCATCATTAAAAATTTGTAAACTGGCCGAAGGATTAGTTGATGTTTATCCTAGATTAAATGGCACAAAAGAATGGGACACAGCAGCTAGCCATATCATTGCAAATGAAGCTGGATGTAAATTGATTGATATAATTTCAAATGAAGAATTAGTATATAATAAAAAAGATTTTAAAAATAATTTTTTTGTAGCAAGTAGAAATGATTTGAAGTTTGATATATGAAAATGATAATTTTAGCAGCTGGGGAAGGCACTAGACTCAGACCCTTAACTGAAAACATGCCAAAATGCATGGTTAAGTTTAAAGGGAAACCCATTATAGAGTATATCCTTGAAGTAGCTTGTAATTCTGGAATTACTGATGTTACTATTGTAGATGGTTATAAAAGCAATGTATTGCAAAAACATTTAAAAAATAAAGGAGTTAATTTTCTAACAAATGAAAAATATGAAACAACTAACATGTTGTCTTCATTGTTTTGCGCAAAAAAAATAATGAATGATGATATAATTATTTCATATGCAGACATAATTTATAAAAAAGAGATTTTGGAGAGTTTAATCGCATCAAAAGATTTTTTTAACGTCGTAATTGACAAGGAGTGGAAAAAATTATGGTCTCTTCGTATGGAAGACCCTCTATCAGATTTAGAAACTTTAAAAATTAAGGATAATAAAATTATAGAGCTAGGGAAAAAAACAAAGAGCTATGATAATATAGAAGGACAATACATAGGCTTAATTAAAATATCGAAAAAAGTAATAGATAAAGTTGTAAAATATTACGATAACTTAAACAAATCACTAATATATGATGGTAAAGATTTTAATAATATGTACATGACTAGCTTTATACAAATGATAATAGATAATTTGATGGATGTTAACCCAATTTTCACAAGAGGTGGTTGGATAGAAATAGACAGTATTGAAGATTTAAATGCTTACAATAAAACAGAAATTGAGTTTTGATTATTGTTAAAATTATAGGTGGACTTGGAAACCAGATGTTTCAATATGCATTTGCAAAAGCTTTAGAGAAAAGAGGAAATAACGTCAAAATTGATATCTCAACATATGATAATTATAAATTACATGGGGGCTATCAATTAGATTTATACAATATTGATCTAAGGATATCGACAAAAGAAGAAAATGCACATTATATTTCTAACAATTTTTTCTCATTTTTTTTTATGAATTTGGGGTTTAATTTCTCCAAAAAAACCAAAGAAAAAAGCCTGCTATTTGACAAAACTCTTTTATCGTTAGGTAACAATCAATATGTAGAGGGATACTTTCAAAGTGAAAAATACTTTATAGACATTAGGGATATAATAATTAATCAATTTACTATAAAGGATGATTTATCTAATTATTCCAAATCAATTTTAAATTTGATAATTACTAGTAAAAATAGTTGTTCTGTTCATGTTCGAAGAGGTGATTTTGTAAATGAAATCAATCAAAAAATACATGGTAGTTGTAGTTTAAAATATTACATAACCGCAATGCAAAAAATTCAAAAAATTCGTAAAAAAACTAAATTTTTTGTCTTTTCAGATGATGTAAATTGGTGTAGAGAAAATTTAAAACTAGAAAATGTAATAATTATTAATAATAATGAGAAAAGAATTCCACATGAAGATATTCATTTGATGAGTTTATGCGACGATAATATTATATCAAACAGCACCTTTGGTTGGTGGGGTGCATGGCTTAATCAAAATAAATTTAAAACAGTAATAGCACCAAATAGATGGTTTTCAAATGAAAAGTTGGAACTGCAAAGTAAATTTATTGTTTGTAATGATTGGATTAAAATTTAAATACTTTTTTATAATTATTTACCCGTTGTGCATTATGATTTAAAGAAAGAGTTGTTCATTTTACTGATAATCAAGGAAACGTATAGAAACACTATTCTCACAATTGTGCGACCAGTTTATGATAAGGCGAAATAATGCCAAGTCTTTTGATGGATTTAAGACAAGAATACTATCGAAGATTACAGCATTAACAGTAGTTCAATACATCAACAAGTTTATCTTTGATAGGAAAATCAACAATATTAAAATTAGCATTATTTAAAATGCACAATGGGTTATTCTTTTCTAAAATAAAGTAACCTCAAAGCATAAATACTTTAAAAATTGAAATCATTTGAAATATCAGTTATAATGTCTGTTTTTAATGCTGAAAAGTATATTGAGGAAGCTATTGAAAGTGTTTTGAATCAAACGTATAATAATTTTGAGTTTATCATTATCAACGATGGATCCAAGGATAATAGTCTTAAAATCATTAAAAAATTTCTTAGTAAAGATGATAGAATAATATTAATAGACAGAGAGAACAAAGGTTTAGTCGCAAGTTTGAATGAAGGGATTTTAAAATCTAGGGGGAATTTCATTGCAAGGATGGATGCAGATGATATCTGTTTGCCTAATAGATTTAAAGAGCAATTAAATTTCATGAAAAAGAATTCTGATGTTGGTGTTTGCGGAAGTTGGATTGAGCTTTTTGGGGAAGATTTTAAATCAAAAGTTTGGAAAATCCCATGTAATGATCAAAGATTAAAAGCGGAGTTATTATTTTCTTCTTGCTTTGCCCACCCAAGCGTAATGATTAGAAAGAATGTTCTTTT
>Ga0233444_10001521_pt1 | contig 26356 bp, 26 predicted proteins | sample SI_124_October20_6_FD_182792 | JGI IMG/M metagenome (GOLD analysis project Ga0233444, IMG submission 182792) | Seawater microbial communities from Saanich Inlet, British Columbia, Canada - SI_124_October2016_10_MG | ecosystem: Environmental > Aquatic > Marine > Inlet | place: Canada: British... | reverse complement strand
CCGCTTTCTTCGAGGGGCAGAATGTTTTCTGATAGGAAGCTAGCGCGTTCGCGAGCGTTGGGCTTGGTGGCCCAATTCCAATGGCGTTCGTTCGTCCAATACGTTGCATTTTTAAATGCAGGCTCATAACCGGTGCGTTCCTTATTCCATTGCACCGCTCCGCCGACATGATCAAAATGGAGGTGGGTCAAAAACACATCGGTGATTTGGTTGCGATTAAAGCCTAGTGCTGCGAGGGAGGCGTCAAGGCTGTGGTCGCCGTGGAGGTAATAATGCGAAAAGAACTTCTCATTCTGTTTGTTGCCGATTCCGGTATCGATCAAAATTAATCGGTCCCCGTCTTCAATAAGCAAGGAGCGCATGGCCCAGGTGCAAAGGTTTTTTTCGTCTGCAGGATTGGTACGCTCCCAAAGCCCCTTCGGCACGACGCCAAACATGGCGCCGCCGTCGAGTTTAAAGTTCCCAGTGTGTATTGGGTGAAGGGTCATAATGGATAGGATTTTTGGCAAGTTACAAAGCAGTAGCGTAATAGATTACATGCAACACGTCTAGGGGCTATCACAAAATTTCTTTTTGTAATGATGAACTAAATCGGTTGCTTTATCCTTGTATTATGCATTAACTAATTGAACAAGAAAATGAAAGCAAGCTCTAAGCAACTACCTATCGCAGAGTTTGAACCACCAAAACCGTTTAAATGGAACCAATACCTGGTTAACGGAAAAAAAGAAACCTGGGAGGGTGCCTTTGAAGACGTTTACAGCCCTATGGGCAAGGTTGCGAAAGACGGAACAACAGAAAGAGTCTACCTCGGTGCATCACCAACACTAGACGAGGCAACCGGACTAAAGGCACTTCAAGCAGCTAAATTAGCGTACAACAACGGAAGAGGATACTGGCCCACCGCAGGTGCATCCGCGCGCATTGAAGCGATGGAGAAGTTTGTATCGCTAATGAAAGAAAAGCGCGAAGAGGTCAGCACCTTATTGATGTGGGAGATTGCGAAGAACAAGAGCGCTGCCTACAAAGAATTTGACCGAACAGTTGATTATATCAATGATACCATCGAGGAGTACAAAGAGCTCCAGCGACGCGGTTCACACGTAGCCAGTAAGGACGGTGTGATTTCCCAAATTCGTCGCGGACCTTTAGGCGTTGTATTGTGTTTAGGCCCTTACAACTACCCGCTAAATGAGACCTTTTGTTTGCTCATTCCTTCCCTGATCATGGGCAATACGATTGTGTTTAAACCCGCTAAATATGGCGTTTTATTATTGACTCCGCTTATCGATGCGTTTCAGGAAGCCTTCCCCCCGGGAGCGGTAAACATTGTGTTTGGTCGCGGACGCACGTTGGCAGGTCCTATTATGAAAACAGGTGACGTGGATGTGCTCGCGCTGATTGGAAATTCAAAAAGCTCCAACGCCTTAGTAGCACAACACCCAAAACCCAACAGGTTGCGCCAAGTCTTAGGGCTTGAAGCTAAAAATCCAGCCATCGTTTTTGACGATGCGAACATTGACCAAGCCGTAAAAGAATGTGTAAACGGCGCTTTGAGCTACAACGGTCAACGCTGTACAGCGCTCAAGCTCATTTTCGTTCATAAATCCGTATCAGCGGAGTTCCGTTCGAAGTTTACCAAAGCCGTAGACGCCCTGGTTTTAGACCACCCGGCAACAGATAGCACCTTAACCCCGCTGCCCGAACGAAATAAGGTGGAACACATGGAAGCCTATGTGGACGACGCTGTTTCTAAAGGTGCGCAGGTGATCAATAAGAATGCCGGTCGCGTCTCAGACACTGCCTTTTTCCCAGCAGTATTATATCCGGTTACCGACGAGATGGACATCTTCCACGAAGAGCAGTTCGGACCAGTGGTGCCTATCGTGGAATACGAAGATCTTGAAGAGGTCATGTCCTCTATAGCAGCGTCCGATTGTGGACAGCAGTGTAGTTTGTTTAGCGATAATGAATTGACCATAGCCTATGCCGTGGACAACATGGTAAACCAAGTCTGTCGCGTAAACATCAACGCCTCTTGTCAGCGCGGCCCGGATTATTTGCCGTTTACCGGAAGAAAGGACAGCGCCGTGGCTACCTTAAGTGTTCATGACGCGCTTCGCTCGTTTTCTATTCGCACATTAGTAGCGACAGGAACGGACCAGAAACAGTTGTTCGGAAATGTGATTTCAGGAGGCCAAAGCAACTGGATGACGACGGACTATTTATTGTAAAAACACAACGCAACAGAACAGATCAATAACCCCGGGCCTTTGGTTCGGGGTTATTCTTTGTTCCAACGCTCTATCAAGCGTGGCTTGGCGCGGATTGCCTTCGCTTTGCTCGGCGGACCGCGTGGTCACCTAAGGTCAGTGAGAATGCCCCGGTCCTTTGCTGCGCAAAGTCCTTGGTCTTTTTTAGTTGCCCCTGCGCTCAAGCAAGCTTGGCGCCATACCAACTAAAAAACCCCAGCTCGCATCGCGAGCCGGGGCTTTTCTTATTCTGAGGTTCCGAGCGGACTCGAACCGCTGTAGCTGGTTTTGCAGACCAGTGCCTAGCCACTCGGCCACGGAACCTTAGGGAGGCCAAAAATAGGAGAAAAATTTTAACGGCCTCGAGTTTATTTTATCTCTATCGTTCTGCTGTAAAAGTCAGCGCGACACGCTCCACGTCTCCATTGATAGGAGGATTTAGTTTTGCTACGTTTACCCACGCTTTTTGAACAGACGGGTGTTCGCTCATTATGCGGTCAATCATTCGTTGACAGACGACTTCAAGAAGTTTAGCGCGAACGGCCATTTCTTCTTTTGCAATGGCGTTGAGTGCAACATAATCTACAGTATCGTTCAAATCGTCAGAGACGGCCGACGTACTAAGGTCTGCCCAAACGCTGATGTTGACTTCATAATGGGAGCCAATTACCGCCTCTTCTTGCATGCAACCGTGGTTGGTGTATATGCGAATGCCGTGAACGTCGATCTGATGTAATGCAGCCATTAGCCCAACACTTCAATTGCCTTAGAAATACGCGCGAGCACTTCGTCTTTGCCTAAAACCGCACAAATAGTAAACATGCTTGGTCCCATTCCCTTTCCAGTTACCGCAAGACGGAAGGAAGGCCCCACTTTTCCAAAGCCCAACTCCTTTTCTGCCAAATAGCCTTTAAAGCACGCTTCTATCGCGTCGGAAGTAAAGTCGGGTAGAGCGTTAAACCGCGCCGCGAGATCCTTCATCATCGGGGCACTTTCTTCGTTCCACTTTTTAGCACGCGTTTTCTCGTCATAATCCGATGGCGTTTCAAAAAGGAATCGACCTTCTTCGAGTAAATCCTGAGGGAAAGTCGCGCGCTCACTCATCATCGTTGCGATAGTACCGAGGTGCGCTTCGTTGTAGGACAGGCCTTCGTTATCTAGCACATTTTTCAGCTCGTGTGCCAATTCTGCTTCGCTTAAATCACGCAAATACAATTGGTTGAACCATTTACCTTTCTCAAAATCAAACTTAGCGCCAGACTTTGAAACCTTGCTCAAGTCAAAAGCATCAACCAGTCCTTTCAGGTCAAAAATTTCTTGTTCAGTACCGGGATTCCAACCCAACAACGCAAGCATGTTGATAAAGGCTCCTGGGAAGAAACCAAATTCACGGTAGCCGCTTGCGGTTTCTCCGGTTTCGTCGTTCTTCCAATCGATTGGGAAAACAGGGAACCCTAGTCGGTCACCGTCGCGCTTACTGAGCTTACCGGGTCCGTCAGGTTTTAGAAGCAAAGGAAGGTGCGCAAAGGTTGGGCACTCCCAGCCAAAAGCGTCATACAACATGACGTGCAGCGGTGCAGAAGGCAACCATTCTTCTCCACGGATGACGTGGGTGATGTCCATTAAATGGTCGTCTACGATGTTGGCAAGGTGGTAGGTGGGCATTCCGTCCCCCTTAAACAACACCTTATCATCCATGTTATTTGTGTTTACACTGACCCAGCCGCGAATGGTGTCTTCAAAACGAACCTCATGATCACGCGGAAGTTTAATGCGCACTACGTATGGTTCGCCAGCAGCAACCTTTGCATCGACCTCTTCTTTGGGAAGGGTCAACGAGTTTTTCATGTTGCCGCGCGTAATGTAGTTGTACTGCCAGTTCGCCGCGCCGGCATCCTTTGCCATTTGACGCATGGCATCAAGCTCTTCTGCGGTGTCAAAAGCAATGTAGGCCTTGTCTGCCGCTAGTAATTTATCTGCGTATTCGCGGTACATCGGTTTGCGCTCGCTTTGACGGTACGGCCCGTTACCGCGGTCTTCGCCGCCGATGCCTTCGTCTGGGCTTATGCCGCACCAGGCCAATGCCTCTACGATATACTTCTCCGCACCCGCAACAAATCGAGTTTGGTCCGTATCTTCGATACGAAGCAAGAAGTCACCGCCGTGCTTTTTGGCGAATAAATAGTTGTACAAAGCGGTACGAACACCGCCTATGTGTAAAGGCCCCGTGGGTGAAGGAGCGAATCGAACGCGAACTTTTGAGCTCATGTTTATGTCGTTATAATTGGCGCAAAGGTACAATCGCCCAAACCATTAGGAAACACTAACTTTGTTTAGATAAAAACACGATTAAAATATGTACCCAGAAGAGATGATCGCGCCAATGCGCGCAGAGCTAGCAAATAGCGGATATACCGAAACAAAGACCGCTGACGAAGTAAAATCAGCCATTAACGCGGAAGGAACAACGTTTGTTGTGGTAAATTCTGTGTGTGGATGTGCTGCAGGATCTGCGCGGCCAGCAGCGATGGCAGCGGCAAAATCCGCAGTAAAACCAACTAGAATGATCACTGTTTTTGCCGGAAACGACGTTGAAGCGGTGAACGAAGCGCGCGGAATGATGCAGCCGTTCCCCCCATCGTCACCCTCAATGGCATTGTTTAAAAACGGTGAATTGGTGCACATGGTAGAACGCCACCATATTGAAGGACGTACTGCGGAAATGATCGCCGGTAACCTGCTTTCAGCCTTTGAAGAGCACTGCAAATAATCGACCCACACCACAGAAGCTAATGGACGACAAGAACTTACAGATTGAAACTCTAGCCATTCACGGTGGACAGCAGCACGACCCTTCTACAGGAGCCGTAATGCCGCCCATTTATCAAACCTCTACCTATGTGCAGGAGTACCCAGGCAAGCATAAGGGGTATGAATACAGCCGCAGCGGAAACCCAACGCGGACCGCTTTGGAAAATGCGATCGCGAGCATTGAAGGCGGTACTCATGGAGCTGCGTTTGGTTCAGGATTGGCTGCCATCGATTGTATGTTGAAGTTCTTGAGCCCAGGCGATGAGGTCATTGCGTGTAACGACCTCTACGGCGGAACGTACCGATTATTCACGAAAATGTTTTCTAACTACGGCATTCAATTCAAGTTTGTCGACATGAGCAACGACCACTGGCATAGTGACGTTAACAAAGCGACAAAAATGCTGTGGATGGAAACACCCACGAATCCAATGCTCAACGTGTTTGACATTGAAGCGGCCTCGAAAGTGGCCAAAGCAAATGACTTGATTTTAGTCGTTGACAACACGTTTGCAACGCCATATTTACAACGTCCCTTGGATTTAGGAGCGGATGTGGTGATGCACAGCGGCACGAAGTATCTGGGAGGGCACAGTGATGTTGTACTGGGATTACTGGCCACGAAAAACGAGGCTATTGCGGAGAAAATATATTTCATTCAAAACGCATCTGGCGCTGTTTGCGGCCCAATGGACAGCTTTCTTGCGCTGCGTGGAATAAAAACGCTACACGTTCGCATGGACCGACACTGTGAAAACGGTGAGGCAGTTGCGCAATACCTGCAGGAGCACCCTGCGGTAGGTGAAGTGTATTGGCCTGGATTAAAGGGCCACAATGGACACGAAGTGGCCAAGCGCCAGATGAAGAAGTTTGGAGGAATGGTAAGTTTCACCGTCAAGGGCGCCGGTTTTGAGAAAACGGCTGAGGTGGTTAGCGCGCTTCGCGTTTTCACATTAGCAGAAAGCTTAGGCGGCGTAGAGTCTCTAGCAGGTCATCCTGCTTCCATGACACACGCTTCCATACCGAAAGAAGAGCGCGAAAAAGTGGGCGTTACAGATAATCTGATTCGCCTATCTGTCGGAATTGAAAACAAAAAAGATTTGCTTGCCGATTTAGAGCAGGCACTCGCAAAATAATAGCGTATGAATAGCAAGTTTGCCGTTATAGGTCTTGGTGTTTTTGGAACCGCGATTGCACGTAAACTGAGCGCGCGCGGTGCCGATGTAATGGCCATTGACGAAAGTGAAGAGAAGGTGCAGCGAATAGCGCAGGACGTTCCCTTTGCCGTAGCGCTTGACGCAACGAACAAACAAGCTCTTGAAGCACAGAACATCCAAGACATGGACGCAGTGGTAGTCAGCATTGGCTCGAGCTTCCAAGAGATGCTTTTATGTGTTTTTCAGTTGCAAGAAATGGGCGTAAAAAAAATCATCGCCCGTGCTCAAGGCCCTGTGCAACGTAAGATTCTGGAGAAAATGGGACTTCAACATATTTTAAGCCCAGAGCAAGAGGTTGCCAACAATGTCGTAGAGCAATTGACCAACCCAGGGGTTCTTATGTGTGTGCAATTGCCGGACGACTACGAGATTATTGAAGTAGAAGCGCCTGCTAAAATCATAGGCAGAACCCTTGAAGATATTGGGCTGCGCAAGAAGTACAATATCAATCTCGTAACAGTGCTCCGCAAAGAAGGCGACGGACACCATATTAATGGCGTCCCGGGACCGGACAGTGTGGTAAACAACGGAGACATTATTTTGGTCTTTGGAAAGACGAAAGACATTAATAGATTCATCGAAATTAACGCTTGATGCCTGCTCGAAAGCGCATGATCATTACCGGGGTTAGCTCTGGAATAGGCTTAGCTGTTGCGGCTGAAGCCTTGCGCTTGGGATGGCACGTTGAAGGCATAGGAAGAAACGCCCCGACGCTACTTACCGAACATTCTCGCGGTGCTTTTACAAGGTGTGACCTAAGTGATAGGGCCTCCTTAAAAGGGCTTACATTGGTTTCTGATCAGTCCTTCGATCTAACGGTTTTGGTAAACAACGCGGGCACTTTGGGCCCGATGAAGCCAGCATATAAAGCCAGTTGGGAAGAGATCGATCATTGTATTACACTCAACACAAGTAGTTCCATGCTGCTCAGCGCCAAATTCCTATCGGAGGTTACTGGGGAGAAACAAATCTATTTCACAGGCTCCGGTGCTGCGGCATTTGCCATCGAAGGTTGGAGTGCTTATTGCGCGTCAAAGGCAGCTGTTCACATGTACGCAGAGGTATTGGCAAAAGAGCACCCAGGCAATCGCATTCATGCCTTTATGCCAGGGAAAGTAAATACGCCTATGCAGGCTGAAATTAGAGCAACGTCAACGGAAGATTTTCCCGACGTTACTCATTTTGTCGAAGAATTTGAATCGGGAAATTTAGTCCTTCCAGAAACGGTAGCATCAACGCTACTCCGTGTCGTAGAAATGGAAGCGGAAATCCCTGTAATCTTTAGTATTTCAAACTATACAACATGAAAAAACCCCTATTTACTTTAATTACTGTTGGAACGCTATTGGTCGTTTCGTGTACCAAAGATCCAGTAGCTACCGAAACGTTTATACGCGAAGATGTTATTGGGGAGTGGACGGTCAATCAAGTTGCTTATAGCGGTGAAATGCCGAACCCAATTAATCCATCAGCCTTGATGCAGTTTAGCGGTATTGGCACTCAGTTGTATGGTAAAATCAACATCTATGAAATGCCGGATACGGGCAACTTACACATAGATTTTGTGGCCAACCTGAACACGATTCAGGTTCCGGTTAGCTTGATCAGCGGCGGAACGTGGTATTTGGTAAACAACGACAGCACGTTAGTTTTAGATAACGATAGCGTGAGCTATGCTTTTAAGATGATCAGCGGATTGCCCACGCAGCAAATTTGGCAAACGTCGTTCATGCAAGTTCCGGCGGATAGCAGTTATTGGGCGGATATCGATTTAGAATTGACGTTGATTAAATAAGAAACAAATGGCAAGAGTACTCACCGGTATTCAGAGTTCAGGGCGCCAGCATTTAGGCAATATTCTAGGTGCCATTCGTCCGGCGATAGAGATGAGTAAAGACTCCAAAAATGAGGCGTTTTTATTCATAGCAGACCTACACAGTCTTACAACTGTAAAGGATGCGGCGCAGCGTAAGGACAATCTTATAGCGACGGCTGCGGCGTGGTTGGCCTGTGGGTTAGATCCGGAGAAAGTAGTGTTCTACGCACAGAGTGATTTGCCGGAGTGTACGGAATTAACGTGGTATTTAAACTGCTTTACGCCGTATCCAATGCTTGCCAACGCACACAGCTTTAAAGACAAAAGCGACAATCTTAGCGATGTAAACGCCGGGTTGTTTGACTATCCAGTTTTAATGGCGTCGGACATTTTATTGTACGATGCGGAATTGGTTCCTGTTGGAAAGGACCAAAAGCAACACCTTGAGATCACACGCGATTTAGCGAGCAGCTTTAACCACCGCTACGGCGACACATTTGTGGCCCCGGAGGCCAGCATTTCAGCGTCTGTCATGACCATTCCAGGGACGGACGGTCGTAAGATGAGCAAGAGCTACGGCAACGTTATTGATGTGTTTTTACCGAAGAAGCAGTTGAAGAAACAGATCATGGGCATACAGACAGATTCCACCCCATTGGAGGATCCGAAGGACCCAGAAACCTGTAATGTATTTGCCCTTTACAAGCTGTTGGGGACACCAGCGCAAGTAGAAGAATTAGCGGCCAATTACCGCGGAGGAAACTTCGGCTACGGCCACGCGAAGACCGCCCTTCTGGAACTCATCTTGGAAGAATTTGCGGAGGCACGCGAGCGTTTCGACTACTACATGGCCCATCCGGAGGAAGTGAGCAAGGCGTTGAAAGTAGGCGCAGACAAAGCCCGTCCTATTGCCCAGGCGACATTGAGTCGGGTGCGCGCGAAACTGGGTTTCTAGACGGTCTCCTTACGCCTAAAAAGGGTTTAGGGTTGTTAAGAATAAAGAGGGGATAAACACTCCATATACATATACGCTATTTTAGCGCCGTGAAAGTATTTAGTTACCTACATCATGCTTGGTATTATTTGGTCGCTTTTGTGACCATAGTCCTACTGCTTCCTGCTTTATTGTGGACGGCACGTCCTGGAGGGAACTATCGCCACTTTTTCAAAGTAGCAAAGGTGTGGTCTTGGATGTATTTAGTGGGTATGGGCGTTTGGCCCCGCCCGGGAAAGTACCGACTTAAGCACGATGGACCGGTGGTGTTGAGCCCAAATCACGGATCAGATTTAGATATACCGCTCACATTTTTAGCGTCTCCAACGCCCGTTGTTTTTATGGGGAAAGCGGAGTTGTTAAAGCTTCCGTTATTTGGCTATTTCTTCAAGCAAACGAGTATAGCGGTTGATCGCTCTTCTTTTAGCGGCAGAAAACAAGCCATGATAGATGCCGATCAAAAAATTAAAGAGGGATATAGCGTTTGTATTTTTCCTGAAGGGGGCATTCCTCCGCAGAAGTATTTGATGCGTGGATTTAAAGCCGGGGCGTTTAAGCTTGCGGTTGAAAACAGTATACCGGTAGTTTTAGTGAGCATTTACCAAAGTAAGTATAGGTTGGGTGATTGGGGAGAGCCTTCAAGCGTCGGGCCTGTAGACACGAAGGTGTTGGGCGAGTTTTGGGCCGATCCCAAGGCGTCAAACCCCGTGCAAGAATTAATGGACCGTTCCTATAGAATTTTAGCCACGGACCTCAAAAATTGGGGCCATACCGGTGAAGTTGTTTTACCTTTGGTAGAGAATTAATAGCTATGGAAATCAGCAAGGAGCAAATCAAACATCTAGCGCATTTGAGCCGCTTGGAACTATCTGAAGCAGAGATTGACGCCATGCAGGGTGACATGTCGAAGATTTTGGATTTTGTTGCTCAGGTGGAAAAACTAGACCTTGAGGGTGTAGAGCCTTTAACGCAGATGAGTAAGAGCGTTAACGTCATGCGCCAGGACGAAGTGGCAAATATGATTTCTAAAGAAGACGCACTGAAAAACGCACCCGATGCGAACAGTGACTATTTCCGCGTATCTAAGTTCGGGAAGAAGGTCTAAACAAAGACAGCAGGGGGGATGTTAACCCGGCAACCTAATACGACATCATGCGCATTACAATTATCCAAGGCAGTCCCCGCGATCAAGCAAATACGGCTAAAGTGGCCCGTTTTTTCGAAGAACAATTGGCTCAAAAAGATGCGGTTTCCGCGGTGCGATTTTTAGACATCAGGAGTTTCAATTTCCCTAACTGGGGAATGGGCGAGGCGTCTAAAGAGGATTTGGCGTTGTTTCAATCGGGCTTAGTCGATGCTGATGGACTTTTGTTTGTCGTTCCAGAATACAACGGTCGCGTTCCTGGCGCGTTTAAAAACACACTAGATTATTTCCGAGGGGAATACAAGAAGAAGCCTATGGCGATCGCTACGGTCAGCGGGGGACCTTTTGGAGGAGTAAATGCGTTGTATGATTTTCGCGATTGGGCACATTATATGGAGGGGATTTTAAGCCCCACAAAACTTTTAGTGAGCAAGGCCGGTGTCCTGTTCAACGAACATGGCGTGCCGGTAGAGGAGCATTTTAACCTCAATTACCCGGCGTTTCTTGACGATTTTCTTTGGCTCACTCAAAAAATAACGAAGTAAATGTTGGGCCAAGCTGCGGCCCTCAATCTTTGCCGGAATTGGTTTGAAGACCAAGGCTGGAAGCCCTTTTCTTTTCAAATACAAGCGTGGTCAGCTGCCTTAAAAGGCGATTCGGGTATGGTAAACGCACCTACCGGAAGCGGGAAAACGTATTCACTTTTGCTTCCTGCTATTGCCGCAGCAATGGGCCGGAGCGGGCGTGAGGCAGAGGGGGTTCAGCTTATTTGGATTACCCCTATTCGTGCCTTAGCCAGAGAGATAGAACAGAGCGCCCGCAGAGCTATTGAAGGCATGGATTCACACTGGGAGGTGGGCACGCGCACAGGAGATACTTCGCAGAAAGTTAAACAGGCCCAGAAAACCAAACTCCCGCAGATTTTAATCACGACTCCTGAGAGCATTCATGTAATGCTTTCTAACAAGGGCTATGCAAAGTTATTTCGCAACTTAGAGACGGTTGTTATTGATGAATGGCATGAGCTGATGGGAACTAAACGTGCTGTCCAATGCGAACTGTTCCTCTCGAAGTTTCGAAAGTTGCGACCAGCATTGAAGACTTGGGGTATTAGCGCGACCATAGGCAATATGGACGAAAGCTTGGAGGTGTTGATGGGCGTGGACGGGGCAGAATCGGCCCAATTAATAAAAGCAAACCTCAGTAAATCACTAGTGGTAGAACCGGTATTGCCAGATGAGGTAGAGACCTTACCATGGGCCGGTCATTTGGGCATACGGTTGCTCGAAAAAGTTATTCCGCTCATTCACGAAAACCAGAGCACGCTCATCTTTACCAATACTCGTGCTCAAGCGGAGATTTGGTACCAGAAAATATTAGAGGTTGACCCCTCTTTAGCAGGAGTTATTGCGATGCACCATAGTGCCATTTCTAAGCAGGTGCGAAACTGGGTTGAGGAGGCGTTGTACGACGGCAATCTCAAGGCAGTGGTTTGTACATCTTCTTTGGATTTGGGCGTCGACTTTCGCCCTGTAGACTGTGTTGTACAGATAGGATCCCCTAAAGGCGTTAGTCGGTTTGTGCAACGTGCGGGCCGTTCCGGACACCGACCGGGCGCAACGAGCACCATTCATTTTGTACCTACACATAGTTTAGAGCTGTTGGAATGCGCTGCATTGCGCAAGGCGATTGACCATAATACAAACGAGGACCGTATTCCATACTTGAGGAGTTTAGACGTGCTTATTCAGTACATGGTGACCTTAGCGGTGAGCGACGGGTTTTCATCGGAAGAATTGCTCTCAGAAGTGCGCAAGACGACGAGCTATTTCAGTGTTTCTGATGAAGAATGGCGCTGGTGTTTGGATTTCATTGTTCGCGGCGGGCAGAGTTTAGCAGCCTACGACGACTATCATAAAGTGGTGGTGGAAGAGGGCAGGTACAAGGTTGTTTCTCGAAAGGTAGCGATGCGGCACAAGTTCAATATTGGGACAATAGTCAGCTCAATGATGGTCAAGGTGAAGCTCCAGAAAGGAAGTTTCTTGGGCCATGTGGAGGAGTATTTCATCTCGAAATTGATGCCAGGAGATAGTTTTTGGTTTGCAGGACGTTGTTTGGAGTTGGTCCGATTCCGTGGCGTCGAAGCCACTGTTCGCCTTTCCAAAGCAACCACCGGCGCGGTGCCGAGCTACATGGGGGGCCGTATGCCGCTCAGTGCTGAGCTTGGGCATTTTTTACGCGATAAGCTCGAAGAGGCTGCGACCGGACAGACGTTTGAGGACCCTGAATTGGCCATGATTCAGCCCATTATTCGTTTGCAAAAAGAGCGGAGCATTGTGCCTAGTAAAGCGCAATTTCTCATGGAATACCTGGAAGATAAAGAAGGGTACCATTTGTTTGTTTATCCCTTTGAGGGACGTCTTGTGCACGAGGGAATGGCTTCTTTATTAGCCTACCGTCTAGGCCTCTTTGGACCACAGACCTTTTCCCTCGCGATGAATGATTACGGCTTTGAGCTTTTGTCCGATCAACCCATACACATACAAGATGCGCTAGACAGCGATATTTTTACCTCAGCAGCGCTAAGAGAGGACCTTGTGAGCAGTCTTAACGAAAGTGAGATGATGCAAAGAAGGTTCCGTGATATTGCTCAGATATCGGGACTCATTTTTACGGGCTATCCAGGTAAAAACATGACCACCAAGCAATTGATTAGCTCAACGAAGTTGATGTACGAAGTGTTCAGAGATTACGAGCCTGACAATCTATTATTGCGCCAAGCGTACGAAGAGGTACATGAGTTTCAGTTAGAGGAGGCGCGTATGCGGTCTGCTTTAGATAGAATCGCGGAACAGGAAACGGTCTTGCAGCACCTGAATCATCCATCTCCATTAAGCTTCCCGATTTTAGTGGACCGTCTTCGAGAAACGATGGGAAACGAAAGTTTAGCGGAGCGCATCAAGCGCATGCAATTGGACTTTGGTTAAGCAAAAACGCCCCTCACCGGGAAGGCGAAGGGCGCTGCAAGTTTAATGGTAACAGAATTATCCGCGGCCGTTACCAAACGGCTGTGCCGCAAGTTGGAAGCGTTGGTAGAACTCTTGTACACTGTCTTGATCGTGCACTTGAACGTTTTGTAGGAGCATTTGATAGAACTGCAGGTTCGTTCGCCATTCGTTCGCCGCACGTTTGCGGTCTTCTCTATCGAAGGTACTGAAGTAGTCCAATTCTGCATCCAAATGATCCGCAAAGGCATTGGTCAGCTCACGGGCCCTGTCGGTAGCGCCTGCCTTGTAGTAGGAATCTATGATACCGAACACAAAGTAGTTGTACCCAAACTTTTCAGCAGGCATTTTCTCCATTGCAAAATCAAGAACCTCAACCGCTTTTTCATTGTCCCCTTCAACGATAAATTCGTTGGCAAGACGACCGAAAATAGTACGTAGGTTATAACTCAAACGACGGTTGGTTTCATCCAAGTACACTTCTGGAAGCTCCATGTTCCCGTAGCTGAATTTCGACATTAGATTTTCATACATGATTTCTGTATCGACCTTTCCGTAGTCAATTCCTGTACCGCTTTTATATTTTACCGGCACAAAACGGTACGCCATCCCTTCGAGACGGAAGTAGTCGTTTAACCAGAAGTAGGCTTTAGGGCTATTGCCCACGGTAATCGAGAAGTAGATGGGGCGCTCCCAATTGTTGTTTGCGATGAGGTCTACGACCATCAAATCACGCTTAGTCATCACGTTTGCTTTCCAGTCCCAATCAATGTAATCTAAAACAGATGCGCTGTCTGCAACATCAACAACACCGTTAGCATAGACCGCTTCTTTATCAATATTGATGCGGAAGTTCTTTTGCGGGAATAAAGGCAATTCCTTGCCGCCTCCGGTTTTGAATTTCACTTGAGAATCGTCGCGCTTGCTGAATTGGATAAAATCCTTCACATTCCAACGTCCTTTTACACCTAGGTCGCGATAGTACAACACGTCGCGTGTTCCTTGCACATATTCGTGCCACTTAAAGCTAAAGGGAACGGCTTCGCCATCATATGCTTTTCTGCGTTGCTGGTCGATGTACCAATCCGTATTTAAAAGGCTGAGGTTAACAATGCGCACGTCCGTTCTGTATCCTTCGACTTCCTGTACATACCAAAGCGGGAACGTATCATTATCGCCATTAGTAAAGAGAATGGCATTTGGATCACAGCTGTCTAAATAGGCTTTTGCAATATCTCTAGCCGTATAGCGGTTGCTGCGATCGTGATCGTCCCAGTTTTCAGCAGCCATCCGGAGTGGCACGGCAACTAAAGCAACACCAACCACGAGGTAAGAGGCCACCATAGGGCTTAATTTCGTGCGTATGGTATCCCACAAACCAAGCGCCCCTAATCCAATCCAAATGGCATAGGCGTAGAAAGATCCGACAAAAGCATAATCGCGTTCGCGAGGCTCAAACGGCTTGTGGTTGGTATACACGACAATAGCGATACCCGTAAGCAGGAAGAAGAGCGTCACGGCCCATGCATCCTTATTGTTCTTCTTGTATTGGTAGTAGAGCCCAAAGATTCCTAGGAGGAACGGCAACATAAAGTAGGTGTTGCGGGACGGGTTGTTTTTCCAATGCTCCGGCAGGTTCCCTTGGTCTCCAAGGCGAATGCTGTCTAGGAAAGGTATACCAGTGATCCAATTCCCTTTGGTCAATTCGTAGCGGTGCTGTTCATCGTTTTGACGACCCGAATAATTCCACATGAAATAACGCCACCACATCTTACCAATCTGGTATTCAAAAAAGAACCCAACGTGTTGCGCAAAAGTGATTGGCGCATCGGGATCTTTGATGTTCATGATGTTGATGTAATTCTGCTTGTATTGGGGGTCATCGTTCCAAATCCTTGGGAAGAACCCTTGGTATTTAGGGTCGTAGTTTGGTACACTGGCCTTCTTGTCGTCCGTCAATAAGTACTTACCGTCGACTTTAAGATCACCGCCTTTTTCTTCAACATAAGCAAGTGCCTCACTCTCCATTTTAAACGCAGCGACTTGTTTTTTGCCTTTCAACACAGCAAATCCACGCTGGTATACTGGGTTGCCGTCGCCAAACGGTTTGTTTCTATCGTACGGTGCGTTGAACGACTTGCCATAAAGAATAGGCCAATCTCCGTATTGCTCACGATTGTAATAAGCCAATAAGGACATTGCATCTTCAGGATTGTTTTCGTCGATGGGTGTATTTGCATTAGAGCGCACGGCCAAAATGATGAACGTCGAATACCCCATAACAATCAACATAACTGCAATCACAGCTTGTTGTACCAGCGGCTTATTGGTCTTTTTAGTCCAAACGATTCCGAAGGTAGTTGCAGCAATTAAGATGAGTGAAGCCGCGACTGTTCCAGAGTGGAACGGCATGTTAAGGCTGTTTACAAACGTAATTTCGAGGGCCCCGAACAACTTCAAGACCATAGGGATTATGAAAGCAAAAACTAGCGCAAGTATCAAAATGCTCGCCCCATTCGCTATGATAAATCCATTGCGTGTAGTATTGGGGAATTTCTTGAAGTAGTAGATCATTCCAATAGCTGGAATGGTCAAGAATACAAGAATGTGCACCCCTACAGAAAGTCCCACTAAATAGGCAATAAGGAGCAGCCATTTGTTGGCATGTGGATCTTCGTCCACCGCCTGTTCCCATTTCAATACAGCCCAGAACGCTGCTGCAGTAAAGAAGGAACTCATGGCATATACCTCACCTTCTACGGCAGAGAACCAAAAGCTATCGGAAAAGGTGTAGGCCAATGCACCAACGGCGCCAGCGCCTAAAACAGCGACGGTAGCGGCACCGTCAATATTCTTCTTGCCGCCTAATAATTTTACACCAAGTGCAGTGATTGTCCAGAACAAGAACAGGATGCTAAAAGAAGAGCTCAAGGCACTCAGGGCATTAACCATGAGGGCTTGATTTTCGGCTTCACCCGCGAATTGGCCAAAGAGGTTACCCATCAATTGAAAGAACGGTGCACCTGGAGGGTGACCCACCTGAAGCTTCACGGAAGTCGCAATATATTCCCCACAATCCCAGAAACTGGTCGTAGGCTCGATGGTCATGAAATAAGTAATGGTGGCGATGGCAAAAACCGTCCAGCCAACGATGTTATTTAGTTTTTTGTAATCCACTGATAACGTGCTTTTTGCTAGTTGTTAGGTGTTCTAGCGTTCTAAACGGTTCGAAAATAAGAAAATCCCCGCCCCCACAGAGCAAACCTATTGTTAAACCGCGAAATTTTTCGCTAACTCTTTTTCGTGTTTTGTCAATTGGAGTATATTTGCCATCCCAAAAGGGAGAATTGTCCGATGGTGTAATGGCAACACTACGGTTTTTGGTACCGTCATTCTAGGTTCGAGTCCTAGTCGGATAACTCAAGAAGAGTTGTAACGCGTTGATTTTCAACAAGTTGCAACTCTTTTTTTTGGTTAAAACCAAAAAGGTTCCAACAAAGGGGACAAAAACAGGGTTGTTTTGGTCTTTTTCTATCTTTATTGAATGGGAGTCTACCATTCGATACATTACCAAAAAAACAGAGACCAATACGGTTCAGAAGAGGAACTTTCAGTCGTTGTCTATTACTATTTCAAAGGGAAAAAGGTCAAATGGACGGTTGGAGTGGGAGTGAAAATTAAGGATTGGAATGGTTCTGAATCTTCTCCTATTTCTAAGTCAGATAAAGACCATAGAAACAAGAACCTTAGAGTTCAAGATTTCATAATTAAGGTCAACAAGGAAATTCAGAAAATCGAGTTGGAAGGTTTGATTCCATATCCTGAACTCGTTAAAAAGAACCTCAAGATTTCAGATGAAAGAAAGGTCGTGAAGACTAAACGGGAGTTTGATTTCTTTATGTTGAGAGAAGAATATCTAAAGTCCGTTCGGATAAATACGGATATGAAGGACTCAACCAAAAAGGTGATTAAATCGAACTTAAATCAGATTGGAAACTTCGTTCGAGAGGAGTTGAAAGAAAATTATTTTTCTTTAGACAGGTTCGATGAAGACTTTCTTGAGAAATATCGATTTCATTGTGTAAAACGGATGAATCGTTCAAATTCAACCATTCAAAAACAGTTGAAAGTTCTAAAGACATTTCTGAATTGGTGTAATAGAAGGGGGTATTCGGATGTAACCTTACCAAGGGTTAAAATCACATCAGTTGAGAAGGATATTGTTTACTTGAAACTCGATGAGGTGGTTCTGTTGAACGGTTTTATGGATTTTGATTATCAGAATAAGAATCACCTAAAACATACCTCAGAGTATTATACCGACCACTTATCAAACCGAAAACGAAACAAGACTCGAACATATACTAACCTTGAAGTATACAAGGATATGTTGGTGTTTGGTTGTGGAGTTGGTTGTCGTTTTGGAGACTTAGTTAAAATCCGAGTTGGTGACCTGCAACTTGATGGTATCCAATACATCCGTTTCGTTATGGAGAAAACTCGTAGAGAAGTTCGGGTTCCGTTCAATGATTTCACCGAACCCATCTCTCGAAAGTATTCGAATGGGAAGAGAAAGGATGATTATTTGTTTCCTCAGACACCACAAGGAAACTTCATCTCTAATCAGAAGTTCAACCTATACATAAAAGAGGTTTGTCGTAAGGTGGGTCTAAACAGAATGGTTGTAAAAAGGGAATACGTTGGTCAAGAAATAAAGGAAGGAACGGATTTGTTGAGACCTCTATATGAAGTGGTTTCTTCACACATTGTAAGAAGAACGTTTATACGAGAAGGAATAAACTCAAACCTACCATATCATATTATCAGGAGTATGAGTGGACACACTTCAGATAAAGTTTTTCAGAGTTACTTCTCAACATTAGATGAGGAAAGAGATGAGGGAATGAAGAAGATGTTTCAGTTTAGAGTTCCTGAGTCTAAGAGTGAATTAGAAAACAATCATATCCAACAAGATGTCGAAGGAGAACTTAAAGTATTAAAAGACCTTTATGATAAAGGTCTAATCCCTGAGAAAGTATACCTGGAAAAGGTCTCTTCGTTGATATAAAAAACCACCCCTTTCGAGGTGGTTCAAAACACTCTGATTACAATTCTTAATTTTTATCTCAAGTTAAAAGGGGTAGTCTTGGAGTTAGTATCCTAAAGGAATATGATATAAACCTCATAGACCCCTGCTATTTAGAGGTTTAAGAATCAAATGTTGATGGGTTTGAGTTATGAACAGGTTTAGAAAGAGTCTTAACCTTCCGAATCAAGTTTGGACTACATCCAAGAATCTTTTGGATTTCCGAGTACTTCAAACCTCGTTCAAGTAGTTTGACAATCTCCTGGTTCTTCGGTTTTGATAGGAATCGTTCAGTTGATTCAGTCGTTCCTATTTGTCTTCCTTGATAAAGACCTTTCTCTTTTCTCAATCGGATTCCTTCCATTTGTCGTTCTCTGATGAGTGACCTTTCAAAGTCGGACATCGTTGAGAGTATGGACATCATAAGTTGGGAGAACTTATCTTCCTTACCATTCTCATCCAAGTTTCGGAGAGAAGGGTTTCTACAAACAACCATTACACCTTTATCGGTGAGTTCTTTCCATATAGAGAGGACATCAAGGGTGTTTCTACCCAGACGGTCAATGGAGTGAACTTCTAAATGGGTGAGTTGTTCGGAGTCAATCAGTTTTTTGATTTGACTTCCTTGGGGTCGTTCCCATAGTGGTATCAGACCACTACACTTATCTACGAGAACATAATCAAACCCTTCGGTCTTCTGAACTTGTCGTTCTTCGTTTTGAGATTCTGAACTAACCCGTGAATAAAGGACTTTCATTTGCTACTATTTAAGGGTGTATCGGTTTACACCTTAATATAGTAATAAATCACGAGAAATCCAAGGGTTAGAACAGTTTCACAAACTATCATTCGGGGTATACTCTTAAAGTGACTACTCCCCATTTCAAAGTGAATTTGAGATAGGGTGTAATAAAATCACCTTTCCAATATTTTCGGTTTAATCATAATGTTCAATTATGATTTGTTCTAAACCTTCATTGATTTCTTTTAATTCCTCAATTCTATCCAATGGTTCTTCCTCATCTTCTTTTGATTCACAACAGTTTTGTACGAACGATTTTAATTCATCAATTTCATCAAGGTTCATTCGATGTTCCCATTCAAATTCTAAAATTTCTAATTCTGAATATAATTTCTCTTTTTCCATTTTATTCTTAATTAATTTAACTCAAACAGTTTATCCTCTAAATCTTGGATGTCTTCTTGAAGTGTCACTATTTCATTTTCAATGTCTTGAATGTCTTCTTCGGTTTCACAACATTTGATTATGAATTCTTCCTTGTCACTAACCAATTCATACAACTCTTTCAGTTCATTTTCAATTTCTTTGATTTCTTGTAAAACAGAAATTCGTTCATTAACCGAACTAACACAAGTTTCAATATGTGAAAGGTCTGTCTCAAGTTTATCAATACATTCATCTAAAAAATTCAAGTCGGTTATTTCATTGAAATCGTCAACATACATTTCAAATGTTTTGATTTGATTAAGTAATGTTTCTACCATTTGGTTATTATTTGTCATATTTTCCACGGTTTCCTATACTCCGAGAAGTATTTAGTTATTATTTGATTTTGGACTCAATTCACGAGTAGAGTACCAACCTCGTTTGATTCCATTCCGAGTTGGAACCGGACTACTGGTGATGACTTGAAACCTTGTTTCTCCTCATCTTTTCTCTTTCTATTTCATCGTTTTACCTCCTCTCTCATTACATAGTAAAGATAACAAATGTTGTAGTGTTGTTATTTTTGTATATTAGCAATATGACTACAACAAACGAAAAAGAAGACCTTCACTATGTAGGAGAAAACACGAGGTGGTTTATGGATTACCTACCCAAAAGAGTGTTTGATTCACTTACCTCTGAACAGAGGAAGAACTACCGTGGGTATAGAAGGAATCAGAGATTCATTGGTGATTCTCAAAAAAAAGTGGACGAGATTCTGAAGGAGATAGATTCTCTTCAGAAACTGATTCGTTTAGAGAAAGACAAACAAAAGGTTTGGAATGACAAACTCAAGATGTTTTACGATGAGATATCCCACCTTGATGAGAACTTCAAGTTTGGATGTTCCGTTGAGTACCGAAAGAGAAAGTCAAGGAAAGAAGGAGACCCACCATATGTTTATCTCTACTCTAATTTGACCACGACTTCTCATCGTGTATCAATCTACTTGGGTAACGAGAATCAGTTGAGGATGGAATTGGGAAAACTTTTTGGAGAGGACCTTTCATCGGATGACCGAGAAACTCTTGTTGAGGAATACATCAAGACCATTATTAGACCCTTCAGTAGGTTTCACATTCATAAACTTGGATGGGACAAGTTCAAGGAAAAGACATTGAATTTGGAGGTGGTTTTGGAGTGGGTGAAGAAGGTGGGTTTAACGGAAGTATACAAATGGGGACATTAATGGAGGGGACTTATCCCCTTTAGAAAATCCAGACCTCCCAATGAAAAAGGGTGACTTCTTACGGTCACCCTGTCTTTTTGTTTGGATTACGCAAAAATGCCCCACCCACCCTTTAAGGTAACCAAAAGGACGATGCGCCCGGATATGAGTTATATACGTTGTTGTGTGTAGTTGTCATTAGGGTACATCAACAATAGTATGGAGTCGATGCCCTTCTGGAATATGAGACACAATCTGTTTGTATATATCCTGTACGAGGATCTCCTTCTCATTTGTTTGGGTTATGTGAAATACGTTGTTAGAATTCATTCGAACTTTAATTAAGAATGAGCCAGTACCCAGAGCGTATTTGTATTTAATGGATTCTATGTCCTCCCACAGGAAAGCACCGTAGGTTTCGGTGTTTATCCCACTTTTAGACAGAATAATGTGTTCACGGTAGTTAAAAGGTTTCACCCATACTAGCAACATAAGTATTGTGAAAAGCGGCACAAGCCCGAGTACTAAATAATGTGAAAGGTTGCTCAGTGTTCCTAGCTTAAACAAGAGGGGCAAGTACAAGAAGTTTCCTATCAGGACAAGGATTAATGACGACCATATTTTTCTTGGTGCGTATAGTCCGACGAAGAGTTTAACTTGTTTCACTTATTTAGACAATTACACACAAATCCCGGCTAAAAAGCGTTGCTGTCCCGCAGGGCAGCTATGATTTTTTAGCCATTGTTGGCGGTAGTTTTCTTCTAATATCTAGAGTCTCGTTTATTTCTAATCCTTTTAGGAAAGCCATATTCAACAATTATGAAAACGTATAAAATATCCTTCGAGCAATAAAATTTTATTGAACCATCATCCTGCAATCCATAGTCTAACGCTTCGGTTAATTCGGATTCATTACTGTCTATAAGTTTGGAGTCCACTAGGTAGCCCATGTTGTAAGAACTAACTCTTTGTTGTCCATCTTCTAAGTATTCAATTCGTTCGCCATGATTTACCAATTCTAAATTCACACCATACTTTTCCTTAATTCCTTTTTCTTTTCGATACTCTTTCGAGGTATTTGTTTTATACCAAGTCAGAATTGCGTTTCTTTTTTCACTTACCGCTCCATTATTAAAAACAGTAAGTAAGGCTAAACAAGAATCACTGGTGTAAACTTCAAGGGTGTCAATTTGAACATGAGTATTCAAGCTGTCCTGTGTTGCCTTTAAAGTTAGACTCAATGACAAAGTCATTAATATGGTTATGAGTCCTTTCATTTTTTAATTACCGCCAACGGCCCTGTATAAAGCACGTGGCCGATTGCGTGGTTTTTGGATTAGCTTGCGTTAAAATACAAAAACCACTCAAGCGAATAGCCATGTGTTTTATGCATTGTTGTGAGCTGTATCGCACTCCGCCGCCCTACGAGAACATCCAGTAGCCTGGACGAAAAGCACACCACCCTCGAGAGCATCTCAGCACATTTTCCGAGCAGATCACGTAGCCCGCACGTAGCCACAGTGCTCGAATTCTCCGAGAACATTTCGTAGCCACAATTTTCAAAGTTTCGTTGCCAATTTCGCGAGCACACCACCTCGAGCACATTCCGTAACCACAACGAAAACAGGTGGTAAAAGCTGGGAAAACCTAGACATTCAAGAACACTCCCCTACTATTGCTCACAACGGTCTCGGGTATGAAACGTAGGGCATTTCAAAGCACTTATTTGTCCGCCCGAAACCAAGCTTGCTAAGTGCCGAAAATTTGCAGAAACCACTGTCCGCCCTATGTTTTATACCCATTGTTGGCCATAGTTTATTATTTCTAAAGTTTGTGCTTTTCTCGAAGTTGTCCTTTTGAACCAAAAAAATCAAAAGTACCTAGGAGCGGTTTCCATTTATAGATTAATTGATTTTGACGATACAGGTAAGCAGAGTCAGATTGCCCGTTAAAAACAAAATAATCTCCTTCAGAAAAAAGATTGAATGGTTCAGTCGTGCCGTTATGTGCGTACTTTATTCTTTCTAGAATTTCGGCTTTATCATCTTTAATCACGACATAGTAATCGTCTGTCTCATTTCTTTTATCATAAGCATTTGTAGTTGACTTATCTAAATCAACACGTAACATGCAAGAGTGAACATCGAATTGATTTGTTACACTTGTTACTCTTCCTTCGAAGGATTCATTAAAGTTTTCGAAATATTCTTTGTTCAGATAATCTCGTTTTCTCTCTTGATAATTCGAGAAAGAGATTGCTATCGAATAGAATGCAATCCCAACAATTACAATAATTAGAAGTTTCTTTTTAAGGGTCAATTTTCTTTCTTCAAATTATGGCCAAGTCACGTATATAACCTCGTATCAGCAGAGGTCGTTTTGGTTTCCTTTAAGATAACCAAAAGGACGATGCGCCCGGATATGAGTTATATACGTTGTTAGCATTCGTTCTTAACTTTCAATAAAAGGGTTGTACATCATGATCGCATGATTTTCGACGAGTAGATGCTCTGTTATTTTTCCGTCAAACTCTTCTTCAATCTTGAATATTTGATTGTGTCTTGTATATCCACCCCACATTTGTTGATTCATATGGTGATTTCGTTCTTCGATGGAGAATGTGGAGTTTATTTTTTCGGAAGAAATGAGTTCACCATGAAGATATTCGTCATCCATCCACAGTTTAATTTGAAAATCAACTTCTGTTGGATTAGTGAATTGAAGATCAATGTAATTGTAAGATAGCGTGGCGCCCGCACCAAAGGGTACTTTCCTGTTGATATCAGGAAAAACATCAAAACCATGCCTATGCCTTTCTATTACTTTCAACGGCGAATGAGCGACTATCCAGAACAGTAAATTTCCAAGCTGACATAATCCACCTCCAGTATCTTTAGCTATACTGCCTTGTTTGAGAACAAGCCCTTCTAAGTAACCTTTCGCTTTAGTGGGTCGTCCAACATTTTTCCACATTGAGAAGGTCTGCCCAGGCTTTATTTCAGTTCCGTTTATTTTTTCGATCGCAATCTTCAGATTGGTTCTTTTATTTTCCTGTAAATACATGTCAACGTCCTTTAAAGGTCGAAGAATCATGGACTTATGTTTAAATACGGAATAGCTGTTTTCAAACGGGGCTTTTTGTTCAGTCCAATTCTCCGAGTCTAGCCACCATTTCATTCGGCGTTTCCAAATGAAATACTCTTTACCCACGATCTGACGTAGTTTACCTCTGTGTATGGGCTTTTGGATGTTGTTCATTTGAATGAATGCTAATCTCGGGTATGAAACGTAGGGCATTTCGGAGTTCTTAACTGTCCGCCCTATGTTTTATACCCATTGTTGTGGCTAGTTTTTTTCTTTATTTTCATCTCATCCAACCTTCTACAATGTAGTTCCTTTCTGTTACTTTATATTCTTTGTCTCCACTTAAAGGTTGATACCATAATTCAATTCTGCTTCCATATTTGTCTCCCCAACTCCCTTCATAAATAGTGAACTCTCCATTCCATTTTTGCGGTTCAAGATTGTCAACTTCTACTTTTGACCTTTCATACATTCTGTCACCTGATAGTCTGTCGTTAGAAGTAATTTCAAATGCCTTTATGTAAAAGTGTCCTGCTTCTTTAGGATGAAAGTCTGTGTAGTACTTGTAAATTCCTGGCTGCGCATAATTCGTGAGAATCAAGTCGTAATTTTCAAAGTCAGTATTTGCCGGTAAGGAGTCAAGAGGTTCAGAGAAGTCAATATTTTCAGGGATTTCCTTATTCGCTCCGTAGTAGTCTGGAGGGGAATATGTGAAAATAATCACCGTGTAATAAAATAGAAATGCCGCAAGTCCAAGTTGGGGGAAAATGAAATACCATTTACGAATGACAATCTGAAGAATGCTTGAAATAATTGTCCCTATGATATTGACGAAGAAGACAATTAATGAAGCGTCAATTATCCAATCTCGTTTAAATAGAGTTCCGAGAACGAAAATTCCAATCGCCAAAAAGTTAGTTGCAATCGGAATCCACCAAATGGTGAAGTACTTCTTTATATTTCGGAGAGTTTGTTTCATTCAAATTAGCCACAAATCTTGTATATAACCTCGTATCAGCAGAGGTCGTTTTGGTTTCCTTTAAGATAACCAAAAGGACGATGCGCCCGGATATGAGTTATATACGTTGTTGTGTGGCGTTAATTCCATTTCTGACAATGGCCTGAATCATTTCTCGTCCTCAATTTTCACCTTAATAGGCAGAACATATTTAAGTCTATGTTCTTGGATCCCCATATTCGGAGTTTCTTTAACAACTCGAATAGATTCTTTTTTTATAGACTTTCTAAACTTGTTACTACATCCTGGGCATTCTACCCTATCAACTTTTACATTAGTAACAGATCCATCAGTCTCAACAATAAATGAAACATAGACTTTTGCAGAGTCAGACGGAATACTTTGATTTTCTGATGATTGTCCAAAACTGAACACAGGAACGAATAAAAATAGTGTGATGATGATCGATTTTTTCATTTTCGTTGATTTTTCAAATGCCACACAAGTCTCGTATATAACCTCGTATCAGCAGAGGTCGTTTTGGTTTCCTTCAAGATAACCAAAAGGACGATGCGCCCGGATATGAGTTATATACGTTGTTGGAGTTCTGTAAAATCCCTTATCCAGGAGAGCAGAGAGTGTGCTCACCTTGAATCTTCCTTGGGGTCCAATTCCTAGATCCATCCATCCGTCCTTTTCATTTGAGTATTCCGAGCAGCATCTTTTGAGTGTGCTGGAAGAGGAGCGATGTTCAATGGCTCAAAAAATTTGCGTTATTCAAAGAAAGTAGTGGTCGTATCCTCGAGCAATCCGAGCACATCCAATAGCCACTATTTCATTCATCTGCAAGAAAGCGAAGGTGCCGATTTCGGGAGAGGATTATGAACTCCAAGTCACGTATATGACTTCGTGATAAGCTTTGTGATTTTGGTTTAGCTTTTTTGAAGGTAACCAAAAGCGCAATGCGTCCGATCATGAATCATATACGTTGTTGGCTGCAGTTATTATTTTTTAGTCATTTTACCAAAAGCTGTTGTTTCTACAATTTGGTCAAATTCGTTTGTATAAGTATGAGCTCGTTTTCGCTGCCTGAACCCTCCTTTAACATACGATGGTATGTTAACTCCATAGTGTGGTTCATTGTCCGGCGAAACAATTACGCTAACACCTTCTTTATAGTTCTCCATATTGCAGATGTCAATAATTCTAATGGTATCAGTACCAAACTTAATTATGGTTAAGGAGGCTGCGTTAAAATGTCCACAGACCAACATTTGTTCTTCATGTTTTATTACAATTCCTTCAATGGTGTCTTCAAGAATTATAATATTCCAGTTTGAATTTGAAGGAAGGTTGCTTATCGTTTTGTAAGTGTTTGTTGAATCATTTTGGGCTAATGATATTATAGAGGACAGCATAGAGCTGATAAAAAGTACAGTTGTAGTAATTTTCATATTAATTGCAGCCAAATTTCGTATATAACCTCGTATCAGCAGAGGTCGTTTTGGTTTCCTTCAAGATAACCAAAAGGACGATGCGCCCGGATATGAGTTATATACGTTGTTCTGCGCAGTTACCATGTTTCGGGAATAT
>Ga0233444_10001509_pt1 | contig 26477 bp, 30 predicted proteins | sample SI_124_October20_6_FD_182792 | JGI IMG/M metagenome (GOLD analysis project Ga0233444, IMG submission 182792) | Seawater microbial communities from Saanich Inlet, British Columbia, Canada - SI_124_October2016_10_MG | ecosystem: Environmental > Aquatic > Marine > Inlet | place: Canada: British... | reverse complement strand
TTGATATGAGTGAGGTTATGTCAATGAGAAATAAATATAAAGAAGAGTTTCAAAATAGCTATGGAGTGAAACTTGGCTTCATGTCATTTTTTGTTAAAGCTTGTGTTATAGGTTTAAAAAATTACCCCGCTATCAACGCAGAAATTCAAGGTGAAGAAATTGTTTATAAAAATTATTACAATATAAGTATTGCTGTTGGAACTGATAGAGGTTTAGTTGTTCCTGTATTAAGAGAAACAGATGAAATGTCATTTGCTGATATAGAAAAAAATATAGGAAACCTTGGACAAAAAGCAAAAGATGGTAAAATTACAATTGAAGATCTGCAAGGAGGAACCTTTACAATTACTAATGGAGGAATTTATGGATCAATGTTATCTACACCAATATTAAATCCTCCTCAATCTGCAGTTTTAGGTATGCACAATATTGTACAAAGACCTATTGTTGTTGATGGAAAAGTTGAGATACGACCAATAATGTATTTAGCTCTGTCTTATGATCATCGCATAATTGATGGAAAAGAAGCAGTTTCTTTTTTAAAAATTGTAAAAGAATCATTAGAACAACCACAGAGACTTTTTCTTAATATTTAATCATGGAAGACAATTTTGATTTAGTTGTAATTGGCGGCGGACCAGGTGGATATGTATGCGCAATCAGAGCTGCTCAATTAGGCTTAAAAACAGCTTGCGTTGAATCTAGAGGTGCTCTAGGAGGGACATGTCTTAATGTTGGATGCATACCTTCAAAAAGCTTGTTGAATTTATCTGAAAATTATCGAAAAGCAAAAAAAGATTTTAATCAACAAGGAATAGAAATTGATGGAATTAAATTAAATATAGAAAAAATGATGTCAAATAAAAATAAATCAATTCAAGTGCTAACAAAAGGTGTTGAATTTTTATTTAAAAAAAACAAAGTCACATATATAAAAGGAAAAGGAGTTGTTTTTTCAAAAAATGATGTAGTTGTTTATGGCAGTAATAACAGCAGGTCTAACATCAAGGCAAAGAATATTGTTATTGCGACCGGATCAGAAGTTGCTTCATTGCCAGGCATAGAAATAGATGAAAAAAATATTGTTTCTTCAACAGGAGCTTTATCTTTTGACAAAGTACCAAAAAAATTAGCTGTAATAGGTGGTGGATATATAGGGCTCGAGATGGGTTCAGTATGGTCAAGATTAGGTTCAGATGTAACAGTTATAGAATATTTAGATTTTATAACACCTGGAATGGATAGAGAAGTTTCAAATGAATTTCAAAAAATATTAACCAAACAAGGCATAAAATTTAAAATGGGATCAAAAGTTAATACTGTAAACAGTAAAGGAGACTTTGTGACTATTAGCTACACGGACATAAAAAATTCAAAAGAAGAAAAAATTGAAGTAGATAAAGTTTTAGTTGCAGTGGGCAGAAAACCTTATACGGAAGGATTAAATTTATCAAAAATTGGCGTTAAATTAGATAACAAAGGCAGAATTGAAATAAACAATAAACTTCAAACTTCTGTAGAAAATATTTATGCTATTGGAGATGTTATAAAAGGTCCAATGCTGGCTCACAAAGCAGAAGATGAAGGAATAGCTGTAGCAGAAATTTTAGCCGGTCAATCAGGACATGTAAATTATGATGTAATTCCTGGTGTTGTCTACACATCTCCAGAAGTAGCCACAGTCGGAAAAACTGAGGAACAATTAAAAAGTGAAAACCAATCCTATAAAGTAGGTAAATTTCCGTTTTTAGCAAACTCTAGAGCAAAAGTTAACAACGAGACAGATGGATTTGTAAAAATATTAGCAGACAGCAAAACGGACAAAGTTCTAGGAGTTCATATTATTGGACCACATTGCGGTGATATGATTGCAGAGATGGCATTAGCTATGGAATTTGGAGCAAGTGCAGAGGATATAGCCAGAACTTGTCATGCTCACCCCACACATACAGAGGCTATTAAAGAAGCTGCATTAGCTGTTGATAAGCGACCAATTCATTTTTAAATAAAAAAAATTCATCTAATATTAATTAATGAAAGCACAAGTTTTGTTGCCAAAAATATTTAATTTTTCGTTCACGTATAATTCCAATAATCTTTCACTTAAAATAGGTGACCTAGTAGAAGTTCCTTTTGGAAAAGGGAAAGAAATAGGTGTTGTTTGGAAACATGAGAACAAGGAGTTAAAAAATATAAAAATCAAAAATATAAATAAAAAAATTGAAAAATATTCAATAAATAAAAGTTTGGTTGATTTTATCGATTGGTTTTCAACTTATAACATGGTTTCACCAGGATTAACTTTAAAAATGGCCATCGGAAACAAAGACAATTATATAAAAAAAATTGATTCAAGTTTAAATAAATATGAAAAAAATATAAAAAAATACAAACTTAATAATGAGCAAAAAAAAGCTCTTGACTATCTGAATCTAGTAAATAATAAATTTGATGTATCAGTCCTTCAAGGAACAACAGGCTCAGGTAAAACACTTGTTTATTTTGAAAGAATAAAAAAAATTATTGATAAAAATAAGCAAGCCCTCGTTTTATTGCCAGAAATTTTTTTAACGAATGAATTCAAATCTAGGTTTGAAGATTTTTTTGGTTTTGAGCCCGCAATATGGCATTCGAAAATAACACCAAAAAATAAGAGAATTATGTGGAAAGGAATAATTGAAAATAAAATAAGATTGATAGTGGGTGCTCGATCAGCATTACTTTTACCGTTTAAAAAGTTAGGTCTTATTGTTGTAGATGAGGAGCACGATGCCTCCTATAAGCAAGTTGAAGGAGTGATTTACAATGCTAGAGATATGGCTATTTCAAGAGCATCTTTTGAAAAAATCCCAATCCATTTAGTTACTTCCATCCCTTCAATAGAAACTTATAACAATATTCAAAATAAAAAATTTAGACACGTAAAGATAGTAAAAAGATTCAATGACTACCCATTGCCTAAAACAAAAATAATAAATTTAAACATTAACAAGGTTAAGGATAAATTTATTTCTGATGAAACTATTTTGCATGTAAATACTTTTTTAAAAAAAAGAGAACAAGTATTGTTCTTTATTAATAGAAGAGGATTTGCACCATATTTAATTTGCCAGAAATGTGGATTTAAACAGGTTTGTTCAAATTGTTCTATGTATTTAACTTTTCATAAAAAAAAAAATAAAGCTATTTGTCATCACTGCTCACTGGAAAAAAAAATAAAGAATAAATGTAAAGAAGAAGGTGACTGTAAATTTATAATGTATGGACCTGGTGTAGAAAAAATATTTGATGAGGTGCAAAATATTTTTCCTAAAAATAAAGTGGAAATATTTTCTAGTGATTATATGAAAAAAAAAAAACAAACAGATGAATTATTTAACAAAATTAATAACAATGAAGTGGACATTTTAATTGGCACTCAAATGATATCTAAAGGTTTTAATTTTCCAAAACTAAATTGTGTCGTAGTAATTGATGCAGATTTTTCAGGAAGGGGATATGATTTAAGAACTACTGAAAAAAATATTCAATTATATCATCAACTTAGTGGCAGAGCGGGTAGATTTAGTTCCGAGTCCTTAATAATCTATCAAACTTTGACGCCTGAAGATTCAACACTAAATGAGTTAATAAAAAATAAATCAGAACAATTATTGAAAAAAGAATTACTCACTAGAAAAAAAAATAAGCTGCCACCATTTGTAAGATTGATAGCAATAATAATTTCCTCCAGTCAGCATGATTTAAGCATAAAGGGGGCAAAAGAAATTAAAATACAATTGAAAAAAATTAACAATATTGAGGTTCTTGGACCTGTGGACTCTCCTTTATTAAAAATTAAAAAAAAATTCAGAACTAGGCTACTTTTAAGGTTTAAAAGTGGAGTTATGATCCAAAAAAAAATAACAAATCTTTTAAATTCCCTTAAAATATCATCTAAAATTAAACTTACGGTTGATGTCGATCCTGTAAATTTTAGTTAATTAATCATTTGGTAACTTGATCAACATATTCTCATGTGATACGAAACGCTCATTATTTCACTAATATTCAAACTAAATAAAAATGAGCACAAACAAATCTTTCTCAACAGAAACTTCAGAAAGGTACGCGCGCGCGCTTTATGAGGTCAGTAAAGAGTCCAGTGATTTAGAAAAAATTGAGGCAGATGTAAAAAACTTCCAATCTCTTTTTGAAAACAATCCTGAAATTAAAAATTTTATCCAAAATCCGACGTATGTTATCGAGACCCAAAATAAAGTACTTAATATATTATCTGAAAAATTAGACTTCACGAAAAATTTAAAGAACTTTTTTTTATTATTAATAAAAAAAAGAAGAATGTTTTTTATTAAAAAAATTACTGACGCTTTTTTAAAATTATGTTCAAAAAATAGAGGTGAAATTAAAGCTTCATTAATTTCATCTAAAGAACTGTCATCAAATGAATTAGAGGATATTAGTAAAGAATTATCGTCATCCATGGGCTCAACAATTAAATTTGATTACAAAGTTGACCAAAGTTTAATTGGAGGACTTAAATTACAATTAGGCAGTTTTATGATTGATACTTCTATTAAAAATAAATTAAAAAAGTATGAACAAAGAATGTTAGAAAACTAGAATGTCAATTAATCCGTCAGAAGTAACAAAATTACTAAAAGATCAAATTAAAAACTTTGGTGAAAAAGCTGAAGTCTCTGAAATAGGAAAAGTTTTATCAGTTGGTGACGGTATTGCACGTATCTATGGACTTGATAATGTTCAAGCAGGAGAAATGGTTGAATTTGAAGATGGTTCAAAAGGTATGGCCTTAAATTTAGAAAGCGATAACGTAGGTGTTGTAATTTTTGGTGATGATAGAAAAATTAAAGAAGGTGATACTATAAAAAGAACAAACGCTATTGTTGATGCTCCAGTAGGAAAAGAACTTTTAGGTAGAGTTGTAGACGGATTAGGAAATCCAATTGACGGCAAAGGAGCTATTTCTGCTAAAGAACGAAAAAGAGTAGAAGTAAAGGCTCCTGGTATCATTCCTAGACAATCAGTTAGTGAACCGATGCAAACAGGTCTTAAATCAATAGATACTTTGATACCTGTTGGAAGAGGGCAAAGAGAATTAATCATTGGTGATAGGCAAACTGGTAAAACCGCTGTTGCAATTGATGCAATTATTAATCAAAAAAAAATTAACGAATCTTCGGATGAAAAGAAAAAATTATATTGCGTGTATGTAGCCATAGGACAAAAACGTTCCACAGTAGCACAAATAACAAAAACATTGGAAGAGGCTGGGGCACTAAAATATACTACAATTGTTGCAGCTACAGCTTCTGACTCCGCTCCGTTACAATTTTTAGCTCCTTATACTGGGTGTACTATAGGAGAGTACTTCAGAGACAATGGTATGCATGCATTAATAATATATGATGACCTGTCCAAGCAAGCAGTTGCATACAGACAAATGTCATTATTACTTAGAAGACCGCCAGGTAGAGAAGCATATCCAGGTGATGTTTTTTACTTACATAGCAGATTATTAGAGAGAGCAGCTAAATTAAGTGATGCTAACGGAGGTGGTTCTTTAACAGCATTACCTATTATCGAAACCCAAGCAGGTGATGTTTCTGCATACATTCCTACAAACGTTATTTCAATTACTGACGGTCAAATATTTTTAGAAACGGAATTATTTAACCAAGGTATCAGACCAGCTGTTAACGTTGGATTATCAGTATCTAGAGTAGGATCTGCAGCTCAAACTAAGGCCATGAAAAAAGTTGCTGGTTCAATTAAATTAGAATTGGCTCAATACAGAGAAATGGCAGCTTTTGCACAATTTGGATCTGATTTAGATGCTTCAACACAGCAGCTTTTAAATCGTGGGGCAAAATTAACTGAATTATTAAAACAAAATCAATACTCGCCAATGACAGTTTCAGAGCAAGTAATATCCGTATTTACTGGTGTTAAAGGTTTTCTTGATGATGTGGAACTAACCAAAATTAAAAAGTTTGAAAATGATATTATAGAAAAGATTAAATCAGAAAAACCCGAAATTATTGATGCAATCCAATCTTCAGGAAAACTTGAAGAAAATACAGAAAAACTTTTAGTTCAAGCGATCGAAGAATATAAGAAAGCAAATAAATAATGCCAAGTTTAGACGATTTAAAAAAAAGAATTAAGAGTGTGAAATCTACTCAAAAGATTACAAAAGCTATGAAAATGGTTGCAGCCGCAAAATTGAGAAAAGCACAAGAGAGTGCTGAAAAAGGAAGGCCTTACAGTCAAAAAATGCAGAATATTATTCTTAATCTTACTAATTCAATTAATGATCCTCAAAATGCCCCTAAATTATTAGTAGGAAATGGAAATGACAAAACATATCTATGTCTGGTGTTAACGGCAGATAGAGGTTTATGTGGAGGATTTAACTCAAATATATGTAAGTTGGCCAAAACAAACTTTAAGAAAATATTAAATGAAGGAAAAGAACTAAAGATAATTACAGTAGGATCAAAAGGTTTGGACCAAATTAAAAGAGAATATGGAAAGTATGTTATAAAAAAGTTTAGTTTCAAAGACAAAAAAAAAATTACATTTGTAGAGGCTGAAACTATCGGTAATGAAATTATAAATTTATTTAATAATAATGAGTTTGATAAATGTATTTTATTTTATAATAATTTTAAAAATGTTATTACACAAATACCTCAAGCCCAACAGATTATACCAGCTGAAAAAAAGCTAGCAGTAGAGGAAAATAAAAATTCAATATCATATGAATTTGAACCAGATGAAGATGAAATTTTAGAGGATCTATTACCCAAAAATATTTCTACTCAAGTTTTTAAGGCTTTCTTAGAAAATGCAGCAAGTGAACAAGGATCAAGAATGACAGCGATGGATAACGCCACAAGAAATGCAGGCGATTTGGTTGATAAGCTTACAATAAACTACAACAGAAGCAGACAAGCTTCGATAACTAAAGAATTAATTGAAATTATATCTGGAGCAGAAAGTTTATAATGAGTAAAAACGGAAAAATAACTCAAATTATTGGTGCGGTTGTAGACGTAAAATTTGAAAATGAATTACCAGAAATATATACAGCACTTGAAGTAAGCAATTCTGGAAATAAATTAATTCTAGAGGTGGCCCAACATTTAGGTGAGAATAGTGTTCGTACAATAGCAATGGATGCAACAGAGGGATTAAAAAGAGGTGATGAGGTTATAAATACAGGAAACCCAATTAGTGTTCCAGTAGGACCGGAAACTCTTGGAAGAATTATAAATGTAATTGGAGAACCAATTGATGAAAAAGGAGATGTAAAAACAAAAGAAAAATGGCCTATTCATAGACCTGCACCAAAATTTACAGACCAAGCAACAGAAACAGAACAATTAGTCACCGGGATAAAAGTAGTAGATTTATTAGCTCCATATGCAAAAGGAGGAAAAATTGGTCTTTTCGGAGGAGCTGGTGTTGGTAAAACAGTTACAATTATGGAATTGATTAATAATATAGCAAAAGCTCATGGAGGCTTTTCAGTATTTGCTGGTGTTGGTGAAAGAACTAGAGAAGGTAATGACCTTTATCATGAGATGATAGAGTCAGGAGTTATTAAACCAGATGGAAAAGGATCAAAAGCCGCTCTTGTTTATGGACAAATGAATGAACCACCAGGAGCAAGAGCTAGAGTAGCTTTGACCGGCTTAACAGTGGCGGAATATTTTAGAGATAAGGAAGGACAAGATGTTCTTTTTTTCGTAGATAATATATTTAGATTTACACAAGCAGGATCAGAAGTATCAGCTTTATTAGGAAGAATACCATCAGCAGTAGGTTATCAACCAACTTTAGCTACAGATATGGGTAATTTACAAGAAAGAATTACATCTACAGACAAAGGTTCAATTACATCTGTGCAAGCAATTTATGTTCCGGCAGATGACTTAACAGATCCAGCACCAGCAACATCATTTGCACACTTAGATGCAACAACTGTATTATCAAGACAGATTGCAGAAATTGGAATTTATCCAGCAGTAGATCCTTTAGACTCAACATCTAGAATTTTAGATCCAAGAGTAGTTGGTGAAGAACATTATAGAGTAGCTAGAGATGTTCAAAAAATTCTTCAGGCTTATAAATCTCTACAAGATATTATAGCTATTTTAGGAATGGATGAACTTTCTGAAGAAGATAAATTAACAGTGGCAAGAGCTAGAAAAATACAAAGATTTTTATCTCAACCCTTCTTTGTTGCAGAAGTATTTACTGGGTCACCAGGAAAATTAGTTGACTTAGATGATACTATTAAAGGGTTTGATGCAATATGTAAGGGTGAATACGATCATTTACCAGAAGCAGCCTTCTATATGGTTGGTGGGATCGAAGAAGCAATAGAAAAAGCAGAAAAATTATCTAAAGACAGTAAATAATGTCCGATAAATTCACAGTTGAGATTATAACACCAAATGAAACAATTCTTAAAACAGAAACCAATGAAGTAAATATCCCTTCGTTTGAGGGTCAAATGGGTATTTTAAAAGATCACATTCCGCTTATAACTTTTTTAAGACCAGGTATAATATCCCTTCAAGACCAAGAAAAAAAATACTATGTAGAAGAAGGAACAGTTGAATTTTCAAATAACAATCTACTGATTTTAACTTCGACAGCAAGAGATCTAACAAAATTAAATCGAGACTCTATCGAAGAATTATTAAAATCGGCAGAAAATAAATTTAGCGACAATCATTCTTCTGATAAAGAGAAATACATATCATCTTATAAAATTAGTACTTTAAAAGAAATTAACCAATAACTAATTTAATTTCTTTAAGTAGATTCAAATATAAATTTTTTTTAAATTCAACTACCACAATTGGTAACATTTCAATATTAATCCATTTCCATTCAATAAATTCTGGTTGTTCTTTGTTTAAATCTATTTCATTTTCATTTCCTATAAATTTAGCTATAAACCATTTTTGTTTTTGTCCCCTAAATTTACCCTTCCATATAATGCCAATAAGATTTTTTGGAAGTTCATATTCATACATTTGTTTAATTGCTTTTAAAATTTTAATATTTTTTATATTTGTTTCTTCGTATAATTCTCTCCTCATGGCTGCAACAAAATCCTCACCATCTTCGACACCACCTTGTGGCATCTGCCATTTATCTCCTGGATTGTCTTTTCTTTTTCCAACAAAAACTTGATTTTCATTATTTAAAAGAATTATGCCTACGCCTCTTCGCATAGGGAGTTTTGTATCGTTCATTTCTAAGAATTAAAAAGTTTTATAGCGTAATTTAATTGATTATCTTTATCAGATTTAATTTTAAAATTTTCTCCAACCTCTTCAACAACTATATCCGGTGTCACGCCCACCTCTGATATTGATTTACCTGAAGGTAAATAATACTTAGAAATAGTTAATCTTATTCCACCTCCATTTCTTAGTGGAATAATGGATTGAACAGAACCTTTTCCATAGGAATTTTCACCCAAAATTATTGCTCGTTTGTGATCTTTAAGAGCGCCAGCAAAAATTTCCGAGGCAGATGCAGAACCATAATTTATTAAAACTATTACGGGTTTGCCATTTGTTTCATCACCTCTTTTTGCAAAAAACTTTCTAGTTTCTGAAACATTTCGTCCTTTTGTAGAAACTATTTCACCATCGTTTAAGAAAAAATCAGTAATATTTATTGCTTTAGTTAGCAATCCCCCTGGATTATTCCTTAAATCAATTACATAACCTTTAATTTTTGTATTTTTTTCAAATTTTTTTAATGATTTTAAAAATTGTTTGTCACTGTTTTCATTAAATGATTTTAACCGTATATATCCTAAATTTTTATTTTTACTTATAATCTCAGAGCTGACTGACTGCACTTGAATAATTTTTCTAGTGATTTTAAATTCTAGAGGCTTTTTTACTTTTTTTCTTCTTATAGTTAAATCTATAGAAGATCCTACTGGCCCTCTCATTAATTTAACTGCATCCATTAAAGATTTTCCTTGCACTTGCTCTTTACCAATTTTTACTATGTAATCTCCTGCTTTAATGCCAGCTTTTGCTGCGGGCGTATCATCAATAGGTGAGATTACTTTCACAACACCAGCTTCCATACCTATCTCAATACCTAATCCACCAAATTGACCACTTGTATCAGTTTGCATTTCTTTAAATGTTTCTGGACTCATATATGCTGAATATGGATCAAGAGACTGCAGCACGCCATTTATGGCAGAGTCCATCATCTCTGCTTGATCGACTTCATCGACATAATCTTTTTCTATATTTTCAAGTACCTCACCAAAAAGATCTATTTTTTTATATAAATCATTCTTAGAAAAAACTGGTATATTCAAATAGTAAAAAAATATAATAGATAAGATAATAATTTTTTTCATATCATAGCCTTTTCCTTAGGCATTTCTTCTGACCACATTTTCTCTAGATCGTAAAATTCTCTTTTTTCAGGGTGAAATATATGAACAATTACATCATGTGCGTCGACTAATTTCCAATCATTACTATCTCTTCCTTCTATACGACAACCGTTTAATCCAAGTTTTTTTAACTCAGTAACTAAAATTTCAGATAGAGATTGCAGATGTCTTGATGAAGTTCCTGAAGCAATAACCATATAATCCGCAATATATGATTTTTTTTTCAAATCTATAGAAGTGATGTTTTGAGCTTTGTTATCATCTAAAATTTTTTCTATATTAAATTTGATATCAGATATTTCCATTAAGCTTTTTTTATCAACTTTTTTCTAATTAATGAAGATGAAATAACAATTGGTTTATTTTTTATAAAAGTAATATTTTTATTTTTTAAATATTTAACCACAATAGAGTTCTTAACCTTCTTATCATATCCTTTACGAGAAAAAACAATTAATTTTGTTAATTTTATCAACTTTTTCCAGCTTTTCCACTTATGTAATTCAATTAAAATATCTGAACCAATAATAAAATAAATATTATTAATTTTCTTTTTTTTTATAAAATAATTAACTAAATCAATAGATCTTGAAGATTTAACCATCTTGTCTAGATATAAAACCTGAATTTTTTTAAGATTTTTTGTAGTTTTTTTTGCCAGCTTAACTCTATGTTCTAAAGAAAAATAACTTTTTTCTTTAAATGGATTTTTTTTCGTAATTAACCAATAAATTTGGTCTAACTTAATCTTTTTTAATGCAATTTTAGAAATAGCTAAATGCCCTTTGTGAACTGGATCAAAACTACCACCTAATAAACCAATTGTTTTTTTTGACAATTTCACCATTAATTACGGTCTTATTATGCCTTTTCCGGAAACAATATATTTGTAAGACATTAATTGATTTATTCCAACAGGGCCTCTAGGCGGTAATTTATTTGTTGAGATGCCAATTTCACCTCCAAAACCAAACTCACCTCCATCAGCAAATTGAGTTGAAACATTATGCATAGCAATAGAACTATTAACACTGTTTAAAAAAATTTCGGCATTTTTTGAATTATTTGTAATGATACTATCTGTATGCATTGTCCCATATTTTAAAATATGTTCAACACCGTCACTTACATTTTTAACTGTTTTAATTGAAATTATTGCATCTAAATATTCAGTTTTCCAATCCTTTTCTTTAGCTGATTTTAATTTATTTTTAAATAATTTATTAATCTTATCATCGACTCTTACCTCGCAACCAGACTCGATTAGAGTATTAATTATTTCTTTAGCATGTGTTTTAAGTGCCTTTTCCTCAATCAAGAGCGTTTCAACTGCACCACAAATACTTGTTCTTCTCATTTTTGCATTAATAATAATTTTTTTAGCCATACTTAAGTTTGCACTTTTATCGATAAATATGTGGCATAAACCTTCAAGGTGGCCAATTACATGAACATTAGAAAATTTTTGAACTTTTGAAATCAATCCTTTTCCTCCGCGAGGAACGATCACATCAATATAATTACTCATTTTTGATAATAAATTGTCTACAATTTTTCTATCTTTATTCTCAATAAATTGAACACAATTTTTATTAATTTTATTTTGTTGCAAGGCTTCTCTAAAAAGATTTGCTAGAATTTTATTTGAATTTATTGCTTCGGATCCACCTCTAAGAATTGAACAATTTCCAGATTTAAGACACAAGGCAGCAACATCAGCTGTTACATTAGGACGGCTCTCATAGATTACTCCAATTACGCCAATAGGAGTTGCAACTTTTTTAATATTTAACTTATTTGGTCTTTTCCAAGATTCTAAGACTCGACCTATAGGATTTTTAAAATTAGCTATTTCATTTATGGAGTGCCGAATTCCGTCTATACGTTTATCATTTAAGATAAGCCTATCTACTAGATTATTTCTTTTAACATTTTTAATGTCACTTTTGTTTTCCCTTATAATTTTTTGTTTATTTATTAATAAAGATTTATTGTAACTTTCTAGAACTTTTTTAATCTTCTCGTGCTTAATAGTTTTTAAATCTTCAAAAGCTTTTTTTGATTTTTTTCCGATATTTTCTAAATAGCTCATCTATAACATTACCATATCATCTTTATGAATAATTTCAGATTTGCTCAAATAACCTAAAATTTTTTCTATTTCTTTGCTTTGTTTGCCTTTGATCTTATTTATTTCACTGGAATTAAAGGAAGCTAAACCTCTAGCCAAATGCTTTTCATTGTGATCAACTATCAGAACATTTTCTCCTTTGTTAAAAGACCCATTAATTTTCGTTACACCAGCAGCCAGTAAACTTTTCCCATTATAGAGTGCACGTGCAGCTCCTTGATCAATAAAAACTTTTCCTGAAGCTCTTAAAGACCCAATAATCCATTTCTTTTTTGCATCTAAGCTTGAAATTTTTGGAGTAAAGTGAGTATAAATTTTATTTTTGACTATATTTTTGATGGGATAATCTTTATTTCCATTAGCAAGAAGCATATGACATCCAGAATTCATACAAATTTGAGCTGCATCTAATTTTGTTGATATTCCTCCAGAACCATAATTATTTTTTTTATTATCTATTAAAGAATTAATTTTTTCATCAATTATATTTACAGTTTTAATAATTTTTTTTTTATTAGATAGATCGTATAAACCATCGACATCTGAAAGAATAATTAAAGTATCAGCACCAATTATTTGAGCCACTCGTGCTGCTAGCCTATCGTTATCTCCATACTTAATTTCAGCCGTAGCAGTAGTATCATTCTCATTAACTATCGGTATTGCATTTAGCTTAAATAGATTATCAAATGTTCGCCTCACATTTAAAGCTCGTCTTCTTTGTTCTGTGTCATCAGGACTAATCAATATTTGTCCTGTTTTAATTTTATACTTTTCAAATAATTTCTGAAATTCACTAGCCAAATGAATTTGGCCAACAGCAGCAATAGCTTGGCTCATGTCCAATTTTATCTTTTTTTTATTTATTTTAAGGTATTTTTGACCTAGAGCAATTGCACCAGAAGATACAATTACAAATTTTTTATTTTTTCCGTATTTTTGAATATCTTTAATAAGAGAAGTCACCCATTTTTTTTTAAATTTTCCTCTTCCATCAACTACAGTAGAGGATCCTAATTTTAGAACAATTATATTCGAAGCTTCAATTAACATTTTTAATCAATAGTTTTTTTACTTTAAGTAAATCTTTATTTGAGAATACAGAAATAATTTCATATTTAGATTTAATTTTTTTATTAAATTCATTCAATTTTTTAAGAATATCTTTATTTTCAAGCAAGTCAGATTTATTAAAAAAAATTATTTCTTTTTTTTTACTTAAATTTTTATCATAAGTTGCTAATTCTAACTTTATCTTTTTATATGAATTAACAAGATCTGTTTCAGATATGTCTATTAAATGTAATAAAACTTTACATCTTTCAATATGTCTTAGAAATTTATCTCCTAGCCCTACGCCTTTGTGAGCTCCTTCAACTAAACCTGGTATGTCAGCTAAAGTCACTTCTTTATTGTCATAATAAGTTACACCTAAATTTGGATTGATAGTTGTAAACGGATAATTTGCGATTTTTGGTTTAGCCTTGGTTAAAGCGGCCAACAAACTTGATTTACCTGCATTAGGTTTACCTATAATTCCAATATCAGCAATAACTTTTAATTGAAACCAAATCCAAAATTCTTCACCAAGTTTCCCATTTGTCTTTTTTTTTGGAGCTCTATTAGTTGAGCTTTTAAATCTAACGTTTCCTAAACCACGTTTACCTCCAGCAGCTACTAAATATTTTTCTTTATTTTTAGTAAAATCATAGATGAGTGTATTATTATCTTCTTCATACACTTGTGTGCCGACTGGAACCTTAAGTACTAAATCTTTTCCGTTAGCACCTGTTTTATTTCTTTTACTGCCTGCTTTTCCATGCTCTGCTCTAAAATGTTGAGCGTATCTAAAATCTATTAAAGTATTTAAATTACGGTCTGATTCTACGATGATCGAACCTCCATCTCCTCCGTCTCCACCATCTGGCCCCCCATACTCAACAAACTTTTCTCTTCTAAAGTGAGCTGAGCCAGAACCACCATTCCCTGCTTTAATATAAATTTTTGCTTGATCTAAAAATTTCATCTTCGGTATATTACAAATAACTAGAGTTATTTATAGATCTAATTGGGGATTACAGAAACAAACGTTCTGTTTAATTTTGATTTTTTAAATTTAACTTTTCCTTTTACTACAGAAAAAATCGTATGATCTTTGCCCATACCAACATTCTCACCAGGATGAATTTTTGTTCCCCTCTGTCTAACAATTATATTACCAGGAATTACTAATTGATCTCCGTATTTTTTAACACCTAGACGTCTTCCTTTACTATCTCGGCCGTTTTTGGATGATCCACCTGCTTTTTTAGTTGCCATTAATATTTCCTATTTTTTTAAAACTTTTTTTTTAGTTGAAATTTCTTTCTTAACTTCTTTTTTAGCTACGGTCACTTTAGCTTCATCAATTACTTTCCCACCTTTAGACATTATCTTGGTAATTTGAATCTTTGAATGACGTTGTCTATGACCATTTTTCTTTCTTGAATGCTTTCTTCTTCTTTTATGAAAAATTAAAACAGTTCTGTCTTTAACATTATCTAAAAGTTTAGCTTCAACCATTGCGCCGTCTATACTTGGACTTCCAACTTCAGTTGTTTTGTCATCATTTAAAAGCAGTACGTTTTGAAATTTTATAGTTTCTCCGACTTTTGCGTCTAGCTTCTCTATCTCAAGTATTTTACTTGCTGAAACTTTATACTGTTTTCCACCTGTTTCTATAATTGCAAATGACATAAATTATCTTCTGTTAGATTCAGGGCAATATATCCTGCAAAGTCATCAAGTCAAGATTATTGAGCTAAAAATTGTCTTTTAAATCCCTTAATTTAGTAAAAATTTCTATATCTGGTGAATTTTCTAAATTTATAGCTTTTTTTACGTCTGGATCATTAACTCTAAAAAAAATATTTGCTTTAATTTCATCAGCAATTGTAGATGGAATAGTAGGTTTCTTATTTTTTAAACTTAGTTTGATATCGTCTTTCTTCTTTTTTAAAAAATCATTATTTGGATTGAACTTTAAGCAAAACTCTAAGTTTTTAAAAGTATATTCATGGCCGCAATAAACTTTGGTTTCACCTGGCAGATTTTTAAGTTTGTTTAATGATTGAAACATTTGTTTATATGTTCCTTCAAATACTCGCCCGCATCCCAATGAAAAAAGAGTATCACCAGTAAAAACCACTCTCTCTTTTTTAAAATAAAACGCAACATGGCCTCTTGTATGACCTGGAATAAAAATTGTAGTAAAATTTAATGTACCAATTTTAAATTCTTGATTATCTTTTAAAACAGTATCGATTTGAGGAATGCGATTTTTATCATTTTCAAAACCTAATACTTTTGAGTTGTATTTTTTTTTAAGCTCTTCATTTCCTCCCACATGATCGTAGTGATGATGTGTATTTAATATAAAATCTAATTTTTTGTAATTTTTACTAATTATCGTGTCGCAAGGTATAAACTCTGAAGGATCAACAATAGCGACTGTATTTGAAATCTCATCATGTATTAAATAACTGTAATTATCATTTAAGCACGGTATAATTTCAATTTTCATTTTAACCTATAAGAAAAATTCCTAACTTAGAAAAAAAATTTTTCATTTCTAAATTATTTTTTTTTATTAGAGAAATCTTATCTTCATTAACACCGATAACTTTTTGAATCTTAATATTTTTTTCATCACAATAATTAAATAAATCTTTTATCGTACACATGTGAAGATTTGGAGTATTGTGCCAAGAATAAGGTAAAGTCTTTGTCATCGGCATTTTTCCAAAAAATAATAAACTAGTTCTAACTTTCCAGTAACCAAAGTTAGGTATTGAGACAATAACAGATTTTCCAATACGCAATAATTCTTTTAAAACTTTATCGGGTTTATTAAATGCTTGAAGAGTTTGACTAAGAACAACATAGTCAAAAGACTGATTAGGAAATTGATAAAGTTCCGTTTCTGCATTACCTTGTATTACAGGTAATCCTTTATATATGCACTCTTGAACATTTTGTTTTTCAAGTTCTAATCCTCGAACTTCGATATTTTTTTCCTTTGTGAGCAGATCCATTAACGACCCATCTCCACATCCTACATCTAAAACTCTCGTACCGTTAGGCAACAAGTCGGCTATTACTTTAAATTCTTTTTTCATTTTTAAATTTTTCATACATGGAGTCTAAAAAACCTTTTAAAGTTTTCAAAAATTCAGGTTCATCAACTAAAAAAGAATCATGTCCTTTGTCGGTAACAATTTCTGAATAAGAAACATCTGCACCTGATGCATTTAGAGCAATTACAATATCTTTATTTTCCTTAGTTTTGTAAAGCCAATCAGATGAAAATGAGATAACTAAAAACTTCGTCTTTTGTTTTTTAAAAGCCTCTACAAGACCTCCTTTAAATTGTTTGGACAAATCGAAATAATCCATTGCTCTAGTAATATATAAAATTGAGTTAGCATCAAACCTTTCTACAAATGTATTACCTTGATGTCTTAAATAGCTTTCAACTTGAAAATCTGCGTTAAAACTAAACTCATAATCAGCCTTTTCTTGTAATTTTCTTCCAAACTTTTCTTGCATCCCTTGGTCTGATAAATAACTGATGTGACCAACCATTCGTGCAACTGCAAGGCCATTTTTTGGTTGAGTATTTTTTAGAAAATATTTTCCACCATTCCAAACTGGATCAGCCATAATTGCTTGACGAGCTAATTCGTTCAACGCAATATTTTGCGCACTATGACTTGCGCTGCATGCGATAGGAATTGCAGAAAAAGTTTTGTCAGGAAAGGTCGCACAAAATTGTAGTAGTTGCATTCCACCCATTGATCCTCCAGTGGCACATAAAAGTTTTTTAATACCAAGATAGTCTAAAAGTGACTCTTGAGCTTTTACAATATCTTTAATAGTTATCACTGGGAAATCTAAGCCATAAGGTTGATTTGTTTCTTTATTATTATTGCTAGGCCCCCAAGATCCCATGCATCCACCAATAACATTTGCACATATTACGAAGTATTTATTTGTATCTATTGCTTTACCAGGTCCAACAGCTGTAACCCACCAACCTTCTTTGTTAGTCACTGGATTAGTTCCAGTAACAAATTGATCACCAGTTAAAGCATGAAAAACTAAAATTGCGTTGTCTTTATTTTCATTAAGTGTTCCGTAAGTTTCGTAAGCAAGCGGAAAATCATTGATAGTTTTACCACAATCAAGTTTGAGCGGTTTTGAAACAATAATTTTTTTTATATCTTCAGTTTTTCTATTCATCCAAAAAAAAAGCCCAGCTAAACTGGGCGTTCTCCCTTTTTAGCTACATTTATTATGCGCTCGCAATATGGTTAAATCAGCGCAATTAATGTTTACTAAATCATCATAAACTTGTCAATTTTATATAAGATAAAGACTTATAGAAAAACGCTTATAATTTAGATATTACAATAAAATGAGACTGCCAAAACCAAATAAAATCGTAGCTGAAAAATATGTTACAGGCTTGAGTAAATTTAGGAATAAAGCAGCTAAAGTAAAATTATCTGCTAATGAGTCTGCATTAGGCCCTAGCCCAAAAGCTATCAAAGAGTATTCAAGGCTTTCTAAGAATTTTAAAAGATACCCCGATAGTGAAGGGATAAGTTTAAGAAAAACAATAGCTAAAAAATTTAAATTAGATCTTAATAGGATTATATTAGGTTCAGGATCAGATCAGATTTTAGAACTAATTTGTAAAGCTTTTTTAAGAAAAGGAGACGAGGTTATTGTACCAAAATATAGTTTTTTAATCTACAGACTTTATAGCCAAATGAATGGTGCGAAAGTTTTATACTCTAAAGAGAAAAATTTTACGATATCTGTTGATGAAATTTTAAAAATGGTAACTAAAAAAACTAAAATTGTTTTTTTAGCAAACCCAAATAATCCTACGAGCACATATGTAGATAAAAAAAAATTACTTTTTTTAAGAAAGAAACTTAGAAGCAATATTTTACTTGTAGTAGATGATGCTTATTTTGAGTATGTAAAACAAAAGGATTATTCGTCTGGGTTACAATTATTTTCAAATTTTAAAAATGTTATAGTTACAAGAACATTTTCTAAAATTTATGGTTTAGCTGGATTAAGAGTAGGTTGGGGATATGGATCAAAAGAAATTATAAATTCTTTAAATCAATACAAGCCCCCATTTAATGTAAATAGCCCTGCTTTATCTACGGCTGAAGCTGCAATTCAGGATAATGTTTGGCTTAATAAAGAAATAAAGCATGTTAAAAAATGGAATGATAAATTTTACAAAGAATTTGAAAAACTAAACATTGAAACTAATAAAAGTTTTACTAACTTTTTATTAATAAATTTTGATAAAGTTAAAAAAAACTCTTCCATAATTTTTAGGCTTTTAGCTGGCGCAGGTATATTAGTTAGAAAGATGGATAATTATGGAATTAAAAACTCACTTAGAGTAACTATTGGAAAAAATGAAGAAAATAAAAAATTAATTTTAAAATTAAAGAAAGTTATTAATGTTTAATAAAATTTGTGTTTTAGGCTGTGGTCTAATTGGATCTTCTCTATTAAGGGCAATTGATAAAAAAAAACTAGCTAAAGAAATAAGTGCCTTTGATAAATCTAAAGATGTTTCTGCATATTTGGCTAAGAATTTTTCCTTTAATATAGCTAAAAGCGCTGAAGAAGCTGTAAAAGATTCTGACTTAGTAATTATTTCATCCCCTTTGAGTAGCTATAAGGAAATCTTACTTTCAATGAAATCAAGCTTGAAGAAGAACGTAATTTTAACAGATACTGGTTCAGCAAAGAAAGAAATAAATAAAGTAATCAGTAATTTAAATTTAGATGGTGTTAATTGGATAGCTTCGCACCCTATAGCTGGCACAGAATTTAGCGGACCAGAAGCAGGATTTGCAGAACTATTTGAAAATCGATGGTGTATATTGTCGGCAGATAAAAGTATTTCCAAAGATGAAATTTCAAAACTTGAAAAATTTTGGAGTGATTTAGGAAGCAAGGTAAAACTCATGTCTTTTGAACAACACGATTATGTGTTGTCATTAACAAGTCATCTGCCTCACGCAGTAGCTTATAGTATTGTTAAAACAGCTATTAATGACGATGATAAATTTAAAAATGATATTATCCAATATAGTGCTGGTGGGTTAAGAGATTTTACAAGAATAGCAGCATCTGACCCTTTAATGTGGAGAGATATCTTTATTGATAACAGTGAAAATATTTTAAAAGTATTGAATGATTATTCTAATAATTTAGATGAAATTAAAACTGCCATCGAAAACAAAGATGGTGAAAAATTAATGAAGATTTTTTCTTCAACAAAAAAAGTTAGAAAAGAAATTATTAAAGCAGGGCAGGATACAGAAAAACCAGGATTTGGAAGAAAATAATCAAGAGGGGTTCAAAATTTTCGAGAAATTTACAGAGGAGCGTATTAAAGGAGATGGAACAACTTTGTTTGTTCGCCGTGGCGGTCCCAAAGACGCTCCTCCCCTCGTACTTCTTCATGGTTATCCGCAGACATCTGCTATGTGGCACAAAGTGGCGCCGATTCTTACAAGTTCATATCAAGTTGTGTGTCTAGATCTACGTGGCTATGGAAAATCTGAAAAACCAGTTTCCGACACATCACACTTTCCTTTTTCTAAACGTGCAATGGCTCAGGATATAGTCGCTGTAATGAAAAACTTAGGACATGATAAATTTTTTGTCGGAGCTCATGATCGTGGAGCACGGGTAGCACACCGACTAGGGCTTGATCATCCTGATAGAGTTAAGTCTATGGTTCTATTAGATATTGCACCAACTCGGGAGATGTATGCTGGCACCACCACCAAGTTCGCTCGCGCTTACTGGCACTGGTTTTTTTTAATCCAACCATATCCTTTACCAGAGCAAATCATATCAAAAGACCCCGAAGCTTTTTGGAAGCTGAAGTGTTTTAATCAAACACGAGGTGACAATCCTTTTTCTAAGGAGGCATTAGCGGAGTATTTAGATGCATTTAAACAGTCTGATACAATTCATTCAAGCTGCGAAGATTATCGCGCAGCAGCTAGTATAGATATTGAGCACGATAATGCAGATCAAGAAAAAAAACTTTTAATGCCTATCTTGGCGCTTTGGGCAAAACGCGGAGTAATCGAAACTTGCTTCGATGCACTTAAGCTCTGGCGTTTACGTGCAAAGCAAGTTGAAGGAGAAGCAATTCAAGCAGGACATTATATGGCTGAAGAAATTCCGGATGAGGTTGCCACACGTATGTCTGATTTTTTTTCTCACAGTACAAAAAAATAAATATTAAGTAGTTTAATAAAATTTTTTAATTTCTGTATAGATTTTATTTTCTATATCTTTAACAAATTCTTCATTATTTTTACCAGACATAATTGGCTCTAAAAATGAAATATGGATATCACCTGGATATTTTAAAAAACTATTTTTTGGCCAAACTTTGCCAGTATTTAAGGCTACAGGGACACAAGGTAGATTAAGTGCTTTATAAATTCTACCCACACCTTTTTTAAATGGAGGTTGTTCATCAAGTTTTACCCTTGTTCCTTGTGGAAATATTAAAAGTGGTCTTTTACTTTTTTCGATTCTTTCTCTCACTTTATCAAAAAAATTTAAATTTTCTCTTGTGGTTGTATCCCTTACAATTGCTATAGACCCAATTTTTCGCAAATACCAACCGAACAATGGAATATTAAGAAGTTCTTTTTTTAAAATAAAAATTGGACCATCCAAAGGAATCTGAAGAGCAAAAGTTTCAAACATTGATTGATGAGCGGATGCAACAAAAAAATTATCTACTTTTTTAAGGTTTTCAACCCCATGAAATATTACTTTTGTATTCAGAATAATTTTTAAAATGAACACTAAATATTTAGCAGATACTCTTCCAAAAAATATTGTAAATTTACTTGGTAGAATTAGAGTTGGTATAGCTAAAATAAAAATTAATATAAGGCCAACGTAAAGAAAAATATTAAAAATTAAGGATCTAATAAATAACATTAAGAATTTATTAATTTTAGCAAGTTTTGTTTCTTTCTAATATATCTTAATTTATTTTTATTAACTAAAATTTCAGCAACTAATGGTCTAGTATTGTAGTTAGAGGATAAAGATGCGCCATAAGCCCCTACATTAGTTATTGCAACAAAATCATTTTCTTTTATTTTTTGATAGTTTTTATAAATTCCAAATTTACAAGTACTTTCACATATAGGACCAACAAACTCTATTAATCCTTTTGTTTTAGATTTTACTTTTGAAATAGGTATTATCGTGTGTTTTGCGTCATATAATGCTGGCCTCATAAAGTCATTCATACCAGCGTCTAAGATGATAAATTTTTTTTTAGCACCATTTTTCATGTACTGAACTTTACTCAACAATATTCCAGTATCACCAACAATAGATCTACCAGGCTCAAAGATAATTTTACAATTTAGTTTTTTTGAAAAATTATAAACTAGAGCAGAGTATTTATTAAGATTAATTGGTTTATCTTTTCCACTATAATTAATTCCAAAACCTCCTCCTAAATCTACAAATTTTAGTTTAAGTTCGAGGTCTTTGATTAATTTAGACATCACATTTAAAGTTTTCTTATAAGGCGTATCAGTTAAAATTTGACTTCCAATATGTACGCTTAAAGCATCTAATTTAATATTTTTATAAATCGATAAGGTTTTAAAGAAAGTTTTAAAGCTTTTGATTGATAGTCCAAACTTGTTTTCAGCCTTACCTGTAGATATATTTTTATGAGTTTTGGCATCAACATTTGGATTTAATCTAAAGCCAATAGAAACTTTTTTCTTAAATTTTTTTGCTATTTTATTTACTAGTTTTGCTTCACTTTCAGACTCACAATTAATAAGTAAAATTCTCTTATTTATTGCGATCTTTAACTCATCCTCGGTCTTTCCTACGCCAGAGAAAACAATCTTGCTTGGCTTAATACCAGCTTTTAATGCTTTTAATAATTCACCACCAGAGACAACATCCGCACCAGCGCCTAACTTTCCTAAAATTTTAAGTATAGCAACATTACTATTTGATTTGGCTGCAAAACAAACAAGTGGATTAGTTTTTTTAAAGCTTTTAGTAAATTTTAAATAATTATTGATAATCTGGTTTTCTGAATAAAGGTAAAGAGGTGTTTTATTTTTTTTAACAATATTATTTATCGATAATTTTTCAATAAATAGATTTTTGCCAACATATCTTAAGTTTTGCATTTGCTTAAATAATTATCTTTATCTGATTAAGTTCACCTTGGTATTTAGGCTCAGATTTTTTTCCGCAGCTAGTTAAAGTAAAAATTATAACAAAAATAATAGCTAATAATTTCATTTGAGTTCCTTTTTATATTTTTTAATCATAGATTTCACATTTATCTCCGATGTTCCACCATAAGATTTCTTTGCATTCATTGAATTTTTTACATCAAAAACTTTTAAAACTTTTTTATCTAATTCTTTGTAAACTTTCTTAACTTCTTCTAAAGATAATTCAGATAATTTTTTTTTATTTTTTTCTGCAAAATTTACAAGTTTTGCTGAGATAGCGTACGACTCTCTAAAAGAAAGATGTTTTTCTTTTACCAAGTAGTCAGCAAAATCTGTAGCAGTTGTATAACCTTTATTTGCCATTTTTATCATGTTTGTCTTTATAGGTTTTACAGCTTTAATTAATTCAGCACTCATTGTTAAAGTATCTTTTAAAGTATCATATCCATCAAAAACTATTTCTTTGTCATCTTGAAGATCTTTAAAGTAAGACATAGGAAGACCTTTCATTATTGTAAGAAGTGAATTTAGTTTTCCATAGCTTACTCCGACTTTTCCTCTAATAAGTTCTGCTGGGTCAGGATTCTTTTTTTGTGGCATTATAGAAGAACCAGTTAACATATTGTCATTGAATGAAATTAAAGCAAAGGCATCAGAATTATAAATTATAAAATCTTCAGCTAATCTCGATAAATGCATTGCACAAACAGCTGATGCATATAAAAAATCAATAGCAAAATCTCTATCAGAAACAGAGTCAATTGAATTATCTGTAGGTTTTTTAAAACCAAGTTTTTTTGCAGTATAACTTCTGTCAATTTTATAAGATGTTCCAGATAACGCTGCAGATCCTAACGGACATTCATCTATTAATTTTATATTATTCTCAAATCTCTTTTGATCTCTTTTAAGCATTTCATAATAAGATAATAAATAGTGTGCAAAAGAAATAGGTTGAGCATTTTTTAAATGAGTTAAGCCCGGCATAACCGTATCAGTATTTTTTTCTGCTTTTATAATTAAATTCTTCATAACTAAAGAAATGTCTTTTAAGATCTCTTTAGATGATTTTTTAACCCATAATTTAAAATCTGTTACAACCTGGTCATTTCTTGATCTACCCGTATGAAGAAAGCCTGCAGCAGGACCAATTATTTCAAATAGTTTTTTTTCAATATTTAAGTGAATATCTTCAAACTTTTCTTGAAAATTAAATTGCCCCTTGTCTATTTGATTTTTGATCTTTTTAAGTCCATTAATAATTTTAATACCAACATTACTTTTAATGATTTTTTGCTTTACTAGCATTTGGGTGTGCACAATTGAAGCAGCTATATCTTGTTCATAAAGTCTTTTATCAATATTAATCGAAGACCCTATCTTTTGAAAAGATGGAGATATTTTGCTTTTAAATCTATTAGACCAAATTGTTTTATTTTTATTTTTCATTTTACTATGTTACTTCTAATTTAAATTAATATGAAAATTAGTAAATCTTTTAAAACCTATATTCACATAATCTTTGTATTTCTACTCAGTCAAAGTCTTAATGCTGCAGAAGATTTTTCAAAAAATATCGTCATTCATGAAAAACCTGTAAAAATTAATGAATTAAAATTCAAAGACTCAGATCTCAATGATGTTGATCTAACGAACAAAAAAGGCAATATCATGATCATTAATTTTTGGGCTACATGGTGTGCACCTTGTAAGAGAGAAATGCCGTCACTTGAAAAACTGACAAATAAATACCCAGAAATAAAAGTTTACGCTATAAATACAGAAAAACCCAACAAGCTAAAAATAAGAGATTTTTTCAGAACAATTGGTGTTGCAAGTTTAGAAACTTATTATGATCCAGATTTTAAACTTGTTAAACAGTTTAAAATGAGAGGACTTCCCACAAGTATTCTGATTGACAAAAATGGCAACGAATTCGGTAGAGTAATTGGTGAGGTAGACTTTATCGGCGAAAGTTTCTTAAAAATTATAAAGAAATATATTTAATTTTTAAAAAAATAAGCAAGAAGAACTAAAACTATAATTGCGATAAACTGCAAAAGAACTCGTAATTGCATTAGTTTATTAGAATATTTTTTACTGGTGCTACCACCTTTAAATAAAGTATATATACCCATAATTAAAACTACGGCTACAGAACCGAGTAAAATAAAACCAATGAAATTAAATAAAAATTCTGACATTATTTTTTATTAACTATCATGACCTATTCATTAAATACAATTGTTTTAGAGCCCTTATCTAAAAATAAACCGAAAAATGCTGTAATACTTTGCCACGGTTATGGAGGAGATGGTAATGACATATCTATTTTAGCAAATTATTGGAAAGCTCATTTACCAGATACAATATTTATATGTCCTGATGCACCAGAAAAATGCGCAGCAAGTCCAACTGGATTTCAATGGTTTGATTTAATGGATCAAACACCAGAACAAATTTTAGCAAAATCACTAGTTGCTGAGAATAAGTTAAATAAACTAATTGATGAAGTTAAAGAAAAAAATAATCTTAAAGCATCAGAAATAACGATTGGTGGATTTAGCCAAGGCTGTATGCTTACATTGCAAACTGGTATTAAACGAAAAGATAAAATTAATTCTGTAATAGGATATTCAGGCAGAATTATTGATACAGATCATTTATCAAAAAATATAAATTCTAGGCCAAATATAATTTTAATGCACGGAGATATTGATCAAATTGTTACCATCGATTCATTTTTAGAAGCCAAAGAATTTTTTGGAAAAAATAATTATGAAATTGAAACTAAAGTATTTAAAAACTGTGAACATCGAATTCCAACCGAAGGCTCTAGCTTAGGCCTTCAATTCATAAAAAAACATTTTAATTTATAAGTATTTCCGCTGTAACATAATTATGACTTGATATAATTTTTTGTATCAGTTAGCTTTAAGCATGATTATATCTTCAGTTGATAAAGTTCCCTTAGAGAAATGCCCAGCTTTAGTGCTGAATGCAGACTTTAGACCTCTAAGCTATTATCCTTTATCAATATGGTGCTGGCAAGACGCTGTTAAATCTGTTTTTTTAGATAGAGTAAGCATTGTCTCAAATTATAAAAGAAAAATTAGAAGCCCATCTTTTGAAATGAATTTACCAAGTGTAATTGCGTTGAAAAGTTTCATTCAACCTTCAAAAAATCCAAACTTTACAAGGTTCAACGTTTTTTTAAGAGATAAATTTACTTGTCAGTATTGCGGAGATAAAAAGGACTTAACCTTTGATCATTTATTGCCAAAGTCTAGAGGTGGTTTAACCGATTGGAATAATGTAGTTACAGCTTGCTCAAGTTGTAATGTTAGAAAAGGTGGAAAATTATATAAAGATTGTGATTTAAAATTAGCAACTACACCTTATGCTCCAACCGTAGAAGATTTACATAGAAACGGAAGAAATTTTCCTCCAAACTTTTTACATGAAAGTTGGATGGATTATTTATATTGGGATATTGAGCTTCAGCCCTAATTAAATTTTTTGTGAAATAGTAATTGCT
>Ga0233444_10001499_pt1 | contig 26590 bp, 31 predicted proteins | sample SI_124_October20_6_FD_182792 | JGI IMG/M metagenome (GOLD analysis project Ga0233444, IMG submission 182792) | Seawater microbial communities from Saanich Inlet, British Columbia, Canada - SI_124_October2016_10_MG | ecosystem: Environmental > Aquatic > Marine > Inlet | place: Canada: British... | reverse complement strand
ACCAACTTGGGCAATTGTTTTAGATTATACTCTCGGAACAATTATGTGGACACTTATAGGTCGCGCATTCATGAACATATTCCAAAGAGAAGACTCTACTTTTTTCTTTATGAGAGTTTTCGTAAAATACACAAATCCAATTATCAATTTATTTAAATTTATCACTCCAAGTTTTTTATTTGGGCCTTTTATAGCGCTATATGTAGCCTGGTTTTTCTATCTTTTTAGATTTTACGCAATGCCATATATTTTAGGTTATGATGTTTGGGGTATGCTAGCATTTCCATTAGAAAGTGATTTTTCTAGGCAGTTGTATAAATTATTCAATTAATCTTTAATTTTTTTGACAAAGTTTTTGTATAAAATATAACTAAGATAATGACTGATATAATTAAAATTTCACCTTCAATTTTATCCGCTGATTTTAGTAAACTTGGTAGTGAGGTTATTTCTTTGGAAAAAGCAGGCGCAGATTACATTCATATAGATGTTATGGATGGGCATTTTGTACCCAATCTAACTATTGGACCTGAAGTGATAAAGAAACTAAGACCCCTTACATCAAAAATTTTCGATGTGCATTTAATGATATCTCCAGTTGATAATTTTATAAAAGATTTCGTTGATGCAGGGGCAGATATAATCACCTTTCATCCAGAAGCCACTCCGGATGTTTCGAACACAATTAAGTTGATAAAAGACGCAAATAAAAAAGTTGGTATTTCATTAAAACCTAATTCAGAAATAAAACTTATTGAAAATGTTTTAAATGACATTGACTTAGTTTTAATTATGAGTGTGGAGCCTGGCTTTGGTGGGCAAAAATTCATGCCGAAAGTTTTAGAAAAAACAAAAATTTTAAAAGACTTAATAACAAAAAAAAACTTAAACGTTGATATTGAAATCGATGGTGGAATTAATTTTGAAAATTGTTCTAAAGCAAAAAAAGCGGGAGCAAATATTTTAGTTTCAGGATCTACCATCTTCAAAAAAAATAATGGTGACCTTAAGAAGAATATAAAAATACTAAGAAACAATTAATAAATGCTGGGTTTTAAAAGTGCCTATTTTTACTTTATAGCTCTTCAAATTACTTTTCTTAAATCTTTAAAAAAAATTTATTTTTATTCAAATCGATATAATAAATCATTAGAGACCAATACACCTAAACAAACGCTTTATAATCCTAATCCATTTCTACTTTCAATTATTGCAGCTTATAAAAAAAAAATTCTAAAGATCAGTGAAGTAGATCCAAATCTATTTTGGGTGGAAAATAAGAAAAATGAAACTGACAAATTACATAATTTTTTTTGGTTAAATTTAATTGACCGTAAAACAGATGTCAAAAATATTAAAAAGATTATTTACATTTGGATACTCAAAAATTCAAAATATAAAAAAAAGGTTTGGGAAACATCTACATTAAGTGCGAGGATTACAAGTTGGATTTTAAACATTGATATTATTTTAGATAATACAACTTTTGAATTTAAGAAAAATTTTTTCGGAAGTATTGTTTCTCAGTCAAATCATTTAAAAAAAAATATCAAGTTTGAAAAAGATTATTTAAAAAAAATTGAAATTTTCACAACATTAATATTGTCGGGCTTAATTTTTAAAGAGTATGAAGATAACTATAAATTTGGCCTAAGAGAGTTAGAAAGTCATATAAAACATTTATTTGATAATGACGGATTTCCTTTATCAAGAAATCCAAATGATCTCTTATTTTGCACCAAATATCTAATTTTTTGTAGAGAAATAATTAAAGATGCACAAAAATATATTCCAGAATTTTTAGAGAATATAATTGATAAAAATTTATTCTGTTTAGATTTTATTAAATGTCCAAACAACGAACTGCCATTATTTAATGGTGCTTCTGAAAACTCTATTAATCAATTAGATAACTACTTAGGAAATAATAAGAAAAAAAATTCTGAAAATATAGTTGGTGGTTTGTTTAAGTTAAAACATAAAAGCCAAATTGTTTTTTTTGATGTGGGTGGATCTCCAAAAAAAAAATTTTCTAAATATTACCAATCTGGTCCATTATCATTTGAATATTTTTTAGATGGAGAAAAAATAATTTGTAACTCAGGCTTTGGTGGCAATATCTCTAGTAAAGCAGAATTATTAAGTAGATTGACTGCCTGCCAAACTACATTAACTTTAAACGATACTTCCGTGACAAAATTTGAACGTAATAAATTAGTCAATAAAGTATTCGGTAATTCAATCAAAAATACCTTCGAAACTTATGATGTAAACATTATTAACAACAATAATTTAATTGGATGCTCTGGATCACATAATGGCTATGAGAAAAATTTTGGCTGTACACATAAAAGAGAAATTCATTTTGATAAGAAAAATAATCACTTAAAAGGTGCTGATCATATATTTAAAAAAAGGGATGGTATTCCTATTAGATATGTATTTAGATTTCATATAAATCCAGAATTGACAGTCGTAAAAACTATGAGTGGAAATAGTGCTTTAATTCAGGTTTCCAAAAAAAAATCATTAATATTTACTGTGAATGATGAAATACTTGAAATAGAAAAAAGTATATTTTTGGGTGGGAAAAAAATATTAGATAATACTTGTATAAGTATTAGTGGTAATTTAGTTAATAAAAACAAATCTTTTAATTGGGAAATAAAAAAGAATATTTAGTAATGAAAACAAAAATTAGAAACGCTCTTATTTCTGTGTCTGATAAGCAGAATTTAGCTTTATTATTGAAAACATTTAAAAAGTTTAACATTAAAATCATTAGTTCCGGTGGAACTTATAACTCAATAAAGAAACTAGGCTACGAGTGCACCGAATTATCAAAATATACTGGTTTTCAAGAAATGTTGGATGGAAGGGTTAAAACACTTCATCCAAAAATACATGCAGGAATCTTACATGATAGGCAAAACAAAAAACATCAAAATGAAATGACTAAACAGAACTTTCCTGCAATTGATTTAATTGTGGTTAATTTTTATCCTTTCCAAAAAGTTGTAACAAGTACAACCAGTACACAAAATATAATTGAAAATATTGATATAGGTGGGCCTACAATGGTGAGAGCAGCTGCAAAAAATTTTAATAATGTAACTATTATTACAAGTAAAAATGATTATTCGTATCTAATAAAAGAAATAGAAAAAAATAAAGGAACTACAACTTTAAAATTTAGAGAACTAATGTCTTCTAAAGCATTTGGGCTGACTGCTTATTATGATGCAATGATTGCGAATTGGTTTAATAAAAAATTAAATATTGAATTTCCAGAAAGAAAAACCATCTTTGGCAAAAGATTAGAACAATTAAGATATGGCGAAAATCCTCATCAAAAAAGTTCGATTTATGTAAGCGATTATCATGATCAAACTCTTGGTTTTACTCAACTACATGGGAAAGAATTAAGCTTTAACAATTATAATGATATGTTTGCATCATTAGAAATTTTAAACTCACTAAAAAAGTCTGGAACTGTTATTATTAAGCACGCTAATCCTTGTGGAGTTTCTGAAAATAAAAATCCTCTGATTTCATTTAAAAATGCCTTTGCATCTGATCCAATCAGTGCGTTTGGTGGAGTAATTGCATGTAACTTTAAAATTACAAAAAAGATAGCCTCCGAAATCAATAAAAATTTTTTAGAAGTTATTCTAGCAAAAGGATATGAAAAAGAGTCTTTGGTGATTCTAAAAAAGAAAAAAAATCTAAGAATAATTGACATCACAGGATTAAAGCTCAAAAATTTAATATCTATAAAAACTTTTGATAGATCTTTTTTAATTCAAAGCAAAGATCAAATAATTTTAGATAAGAAAAAATTAAAATTTGTTACAAAACTAAAACCAAATAAAAAAGAAATAGCTGAAATTGAATTTGCTTTTAATATTTGTAAATATGTAAAATCAAATGCAATTATTTTATGTAATAACTTTTCTACAATCGGTGTAGGCGCTGGGCAACCCAGCCGTTTAGATAGTTGTAAAATAGCCACACAAAAAGCAAAACAATTTCAATCATCTAAAATTAAAAATTCTGTTGCTGCCTCTGATGCTTTTTTTCCTTTTGCTGATGGAATAACCACTCTAATCAAAGCTGGTGTTAAAACTATTGTGCAACCTGGTGGCTCAATTAGAGATCAAGAAGTGATCAATGCTGCTAATAAAGCAAAAATTAAAATGGTTTTTACAGGTATTCGACACTTTAACCATTAGTTAAATTTTATCTATCTTTGCAGCTAATATAAAATCACTTTCAGCCAATCCTTTAATTGAGTGTGTAAAAATTTTTATTTTACAGTAACCCCATCCGAAAGAAATATCTGGATGATGGTTTTCAAATTCAGCAACGTTACCCACTTGATTAACAAAAAACTGACTCTGTTCAAAATTTTCAAAGTTAAAATTTTTAATTAAATAAAAACACCCATTTTCATCACTTTTTACGTCCCACCCATCCACTTTTTTAAGATATTTGTGGATTTCAGTAGTATCGAAAGGCAAGGTATTTCCATCACAAGAAGTACATTTTTTCTTAGACAAATCTGACATTTTAAAACCTGTGCACCTATCTGGAGCGGGCAAAGGGGTTCGAACCCTCGACCTTCTCGTTGGCAACGAGACGCTCTACCACTGAGCTATGCCCGCAAAATTGAAGTATAGTACACTGTCTTGTCTTTGGTCAACCTTTATAAAATGATACTTTCGATAAATTAATTTTTTTAATATAGTAAATTATGATCAAAAATTATCCTAATATAATTCCAGTGTTTCCGCTTAATGGCGTTATTTATTTTCCAAAAACTAATTTGCCATTAAATATTTTTGAACAGAGATATTTAAATTTAGTTAATGACGCTTACAATAAAAATAAGCTTATGGGGATGGTTCAGTCCAAAAAAGAAAATAACAATATTTACAAAGTTGGATGTCTTGGCAAAATAAGCGATTACCAAAAAAGTAAAGATGGGAGAATTTTAATAAATTTAACAGGAATTATTAGGTTTGAAATTTTAGAAGAAATAACAAATGACAAATTATATAAAGAGTTTAAAGTAGATTATCAAAATTTTGAGCAGGATTTATTTTCTATTAATACACAGATAAAAATAGAAAGTGTAATTGAGAAAGCTAAAATTTTCTTTCAGAAGAATGGGCTGTTACTTAATTGGAAAGAATTCGAAAAACTCGAACTTGCGCAAAAAATAAATACTTTAGCCATGATTTCACCTGTAACTAATGAGGAAAAGCAAAAACTACTAGAAACAATTTCGTTAAATGAAAAAGTTCAAATTCTTGAAAAGATAATTAGTTTTTATTTACATGATGTAAATTTTGACAATCAAACGATACAGTAAATAAATTAATTAGCAGATTTATTCATCGAGTCGAAGAAATCAGAATTATTTTTAGTGTTTTTTAATTTAGATATTAGAAACTCAATACCATCCATTGTGCCCATTGGGCTTATTATTCTTCTAAGAACATTCATTTTTGATAGATCATCTTTTTCAAACAATAATTCTTCTCTTCTTGTTCCCGATCTAGTGATATCTAAAGCTGGGTAAATTCTTTTATCTGCAACTTTTCTATCAAGAATTAATTCTGAATTACCTGTGCCTTTGAATTCTTCAAAAATAACTTCGTCCATTCTACTTCCGGTGTCTACTAAAGCCGTAGATATAATTGTTAAGGAACCACCTTCCTCTATATTACGAGCAGCACCAAAAAATCTTTTTGGCCGTTGTAGTGCGTTAGCATCTACACCACCTGTTAAAACTTTTCCCGAACTTGGTATAACCGCGTTATAAGCTCTTCCTAATCTTGTTATAGAATCTAATAAAATTACGACATCTTTCTTATGTTCTACTAAACGTTTAGCTTTTTCAATTACCATTTCCGCTACAGCAACGTGTCTTGAAGCTGGTTCATCAAAGGTTGAAGCTACAACTTCACCTTTCACAGATCTTTGCATGTCAGTTACTTCCTCGGGTCTTTCATCTATCAACAAAACCATTAGATAACATTCTGGATGATTTGCTGTTATGGATTGAGCGATATTTTGAAGAATAATAGTTTTTCCTGCTCTTGGAGGAGATACAATTAATGATCTTTGTCCTTTTCCTATTGGACTAACTAAATCAATTAATCTTGCTGTATTGTCTGGTTTTTTTTCAATTTTTGTTGTTTCTACTTCAAGCTTAATTCTTTCGTTTGGATAAAGAGGCGTTAAATTGTCAAATGCGATTTTATTTTTTCCTTGTTCGGGATTGTCAAAATTAATTTTATTTACTTTTAAAAGAGCAAAATATCTCTCAGCATCCTTTGGTCCTCTTATTTCTCCTTCAACTGAATCGCCTGTTCGCAATCCAAATCTTCTAATTTGACTTGGGCTTACATATATATCATCAGGGCCTGGTAAATAGTTAGACTCGATTGCTCTTAAAAAACCAAAACCGTCTTGTAATACCTCTAGAACACCGGTAGCTGTTATTTGTTCATTTTTTTCTGCTAGTTTTTTTAAAATAGCAAAAAGTAAATCTTGCTTTCTTAAGGTGCTGGGATTTTCAATGCCGAGCTTTTCTGCCTCATTTATAAGCTCTGCAGGTTTTTTTGACTTTAATTCTTGTAGGTTCATGAGATTATTTTAATTAATAGGAAAGTATCAAAAATATATGACTTTTTTATAAAAATTCAAGTCTTATTATAAGGGCTTAAAAACTACAATAAATACAACAACAATTAGTATTATTGTAGGCACTTCGTTAATAATTCTATAAAATTTCCCTGACCTTGTATTCGTAGAATTTTTTAAAGCAACACGACACCTTTCCAAATAGTCATTATATCCTGATAAAATAATAACTAATACAATCTTAATTTGCATCCAAAGTTGAGAGAAAATTTCAATTCCATTAATATAAATTAATATTAACCCAAAAATCCAAGTTAATATCATAGCCGGTCGCATAATATAAAAAAACAATCTTTTCTCCATAACTTCAAAAATGTCTGTTGCTTCTTTTTTTTCTTTATTTTCTACATGGTAAACAAAAATGCGTGGCAAATATAATAAACCAGCTATCCAAGATATTGCTGCTATTAGGTGAAGTGATTTAAACAAAAGATAGAAATTCATTTTAAATATATTTACTAATAAGCTTTTCAAATAAATCGATATGATCAGAACTATCGTTTAGACACGGAATTAAATCGAAATTTTTACCTCCGCTATTTAAGAAAATTTCTCTTCCTTGAATATTAATTTCCTCCAAAGTCTCTACACAATCTGAAGCAAAACCTGGACACATAACTAATAAGTTTTTTATACCTTTTTTTGGTAAATTTTCCAAAGTTTTATCAGTGTAAGGTGTTAACCATTCTTGTGGACCAAACCTTGATTGAAATGTTAGCTGAATATCTATTATATTAAATTTTTCTTTCATTAGTCTTGTAGTTTTATGACAGTAACAATGATATGGGTCTCCTTTATCAAAATATTTTTTTGGTATTCCATGATATGATGAGATTATCAAATCAGGTTTCCAATTAATATTTTCTAATTTTTTCTTAAGGCTTTTAGTTAATGCTTCTATATAGGTTGGTTCACTCTCATAATGAGGGATTACTTGAAGGCTCGGTTGCCATCTCATACCCATCAATGATCTGTAAACTTCATCACAAACTGTAGCTGTAGTTGCGGCCGCATACTGCGGGTAAAGAGGAAGTATAATTATATTTTCACATCCTGCCTTTCTAAGAAAGTTTAGTTTTGATTTAATGCTAGGATTTCCATACCTCATAGCGAAATCTATAATTATTTTATCATTTCCAATTTTATTATTTAATTTTTTCGCTTGGCTTCTAGTAAAATAAAGAAGAGGAGACTCATTTGTCTCTCTCCTCCAAATTTTTTTGTAAGCATGAGCTGTTTTCGATGGCCTAAAAGTTAAAATGAATAAATTAAGTATTATTTTCCACAATATAGGATTAACTTCTATAACCCTCCTATCTGAAAGGAATTCTTTAAGATATTTTCTTATATCCCACCAACTAGTAGAGTCTGGTGTTCCTAGGTTAATTAATAAAACTCCTGTTTTGCCAAATTTTATGTCTGGGTGGCTACTGTTCATTATTTATATTCTCGATAAAACTTAATTAATCTCTGGACTTTATCAGGGTCAGTATCTGGAAGTAAACCGTGACCTAAATTAAAGATATAAGGTGTTTCTCTAAAAACACTTAAATATTTAATGGCGTTTTCTTTGATTTTTTCATCTGATGTAAGTAAAATTTTGGGATCTAAACCACCCTGTAAAATTACATTTTTTAAATTTTTCTTTGACCAACTTGGATTCAGTTCATAATCTAAGTTTAATCCGTCAGGTTTAACAATACTATTAAATTCTTTATAATTTTCTTTAAGTCCTTTTGGAAAGCAGATAATTGGTATTTTTTTTTTTTTACAAAATTCTACAATTTTTAAATTGGGTATATAACAATAATTAGCTAAATTTTTTTTTAATATTAAACCTGCCCATGAGTCAAAAATTTGCACTACGTCAGCACCTGCATTGATTTGATTTTCGACATGTATACATAAATAATCATTTAATTTATCTAATATTACGTTTACTTCAAATTCTTTAGACTTAATTTTTTCATTGTCGATTTCATTTTTATTCTGTTTAAGTCCCAACATATAGATTAATAGCGTCCAAGGAGCTCCAATAAAAGATATTAAGGATTTTTTTTTGTCTAATTTTTTTCTTGTAATTTCTATCGCTTTGTAAACTGGATGTAATTTTTGTGTAAATGTTATTTTGTCATTATCTAAAAAAGTTCTTAAATTAAAATTACTTAATACAGGACCTTGATCTTTTATAAATTCAACTTTTTGACCTAAGGCATATGGCACCATTAGTATATCTGAAAATATTATTGCGGAGTCCAGATCGAATCTTTTTATAGGTTGTAATGTAATTTCAGAGCTTAGTTCGCTATTTAAGCAGAGATTAATAAAGTTTTTATTTCTAGATCTTATTTCTCTAAATTCAGGCAAATACCTACCTGCTTGTCTCATAAACCATATGGATTTACAATTTTTTTTATTAATTAGAATTTTTTTAAGATTACTCATTAAATAATAAAATTTTATAAGTATAGTTAGTGTTATAGGTCCTGTTAATTTGTTATATAACTAATTATACAGTTTTTATACATAAGGAAGTTAATAACTTCTCCATATTTTACTAAATTTGAAGGCTTTATTCGGTTTATAAACACCTATAAAACAATATTATCAACATAGAATAAATTGTTTAATTTATGGTGATCATTGTTAATTAATTTTTTAAATAATAATCTAGAGGGGAAAAAAACATTTTATTAAACATTTGTTAACAAAGTTATGAACGAAAAATACAATGTATATCTTGTGTCTGACTCAACCGGTGAAACTCTTGATAGAATTTTCCTCTCTTTAAAGTCTCAATTTTCTAACTTTGAATACGATAAAAAAGAATTTGCCTTTGTAAGAACCGAACAGCAAATAGATAAAATTATTAAAGAATGTAATAATTTGGATAATTCTTTAATACTTTACACAATTGTGGAAACAAAATTAGCTAAGTATATTGCAACAACCAGCGAACAAAATAACGTTCCTTGTTTTGGCATATTAGGAAATTTAATATTAAGCTTTTCAAAATTATTAAACCAAAAAGCAATTCATAAACCAAGCGCACAACATGTACTGGATGATGAATATTACAAAAGAATTGAAGCTATTCAATTTACAATGGCTCACGATGATGGAAAAAAAGTGGATGATATAAATAGTGCAGATGTTGTTCTATTGGGGGTTAGCAGGACAAGCAAAACACCAACATCCATATATCTTGCTAATAGAGGTTATAAAACAGTTAACGTTCCGCTAGTGTTAGACCATAAAATTCCAAGTGGATTAACATCTAATAATAAATCTTGTATTGTAGGCCTTATAGCAGATCCTGAAAGACTTGCTGATATTAGACGTAATCGGGTAGCAATAATGAAAGACTTAAATTTAAAAGAGTATACAAATTTAGGTTTTATAAAAAAAGAAATTGAAAATTCAAAAAAACTTTTTAAAAAAAATAATTGGCCAATTATTGATGTTACTCGAAAATCTGTTGAAGAGACAGCTGCCTCAATATTAAAAATTATAGAAATTAACAAAAATAGATGAAAATTATATTAGCTTCTAAAAGCGGTGTTAGAAAAAATATTTTAGATAAATATAAAATTCAAAATGAAGTAATGGTTTCAAATGTGGATGAGGATGAGATAAAAAAATCTCTTTTGTCAGAAGGTGCTAACCCTCTTACGATTTCAAAAAATCTCGCTGAAATTAAATCCATAAAGGTAAGCAATAGAAATCCTGATCGACTAGTGCTCGGAGCTGATAGTGTTATTTCCCTTAATAATGAATTAATAAATAAACCTAATTCTAGAGATGATGCTTTTAAGATTTTGAAAAAATTAAATAACTCTAAACATTATCTTATTAGTTCAGTCTGCATTTCCAAGAACGGTTCTATGGTTTGGAATTATTCTGATGAGTCAGAATTAAAGATGAAAAACTTTAAAGAATCTGAACTATTAGAATATCTTGCTAAAATTGAAACAAAAATTCTGTTAGCTTACGGCGTTTATCAAATTGAAGGCGATGGCCTAGAATTGTTTGAATATATAAATGGAGATCAAGATTCAATTATGGGTTTACCGATTAAAGAAATTGTAAATTATATCACTCAACACATCAAATGAAAAAAACCTTTGGAATAATTGGTCATCCAATCAAACACTCCTTATCACCGTTGTTACATAATTATTGGTTTAAAAAGTATAATGTAGATGCAATTTATTCAGTAATAGAGGCAGAAGAAAAAAATTTGAAAGATATTGTAAAAAAAATTAAGGAAAAATCTTTAAACGGAATTAACGTAACTTTGCCGTATAAACAAAAAATTATAAATTACATTGATAAAATTGTTAATGACGCTGAAACAACTGGGTCAGTAAATACTTTGTTTTTGAATGATAACGGTATAACTATAGGAGAGAATACGGATGTGTTTGGATTACAAGCCGCTTATCTAAAAGAAATGGATAACGGATTAAATAAAAAAGCTTTAGTAATAGGAGCGGGTGGAGTGTCGCCATCAGTCATACTTTCATTACAAAAATCAGGAATTACAAGTATCTCAATAACTAACAGGACACAGGAAAAATGCTTATTCCTTAAAAAAAAATTTAAATATTTAAATATAGTATCTTGGAATAATCTTCAGTCAGAGATTGGTAATTATGAAATAATTATTAATGCTACAAGTTTGGGCTTAAAAAATGGACAAGACTTTGATTTTAACTTTAACAAATGTAAAGATGGTGCAACATATATAGATACGATTTACAATCCTTTAAAAACTAAAACTTATAAATACCTTGAAGAAAAAGGAATTAAAGTTTTTAATGGATTAGATATGTTTATTTATCAAGGTCAAAAATCTTTTTATCTATGGAACAAAATTAACCCTGAGATAGATGATGATTTAATTAATTTACTACTATCCCAACTGAAATGATAAAAATTGGCATCACAGGCTCAATAGCGTCAGGTAAAACAACTGCTAGTAAAATATTATCATATAGGAGGGGGCCTTTATTTAGTGCAGATAATGAAGTTAAAAAATTTTATAACAGTAATAGTTTTAAAGAATTATTGACTAAAGAGTTTAATATTAAAAAAAAGTCTAGTCTAAAAAATTTACTTAAAAAGAAAATTTTAAAAAATAGAAATAATATTATAAAACTAGAAAAAATAATTCATCCAATGGTAAGAAAAGAAATGAAAGAATTTTCTATCAACTACAAAAAAAATAATAAACTTTTTTATGAAATACCACTGCTCATTGAAAGTAGATTAACAAAATATTTTGATGTCATAATTTTTATTAAAGCAAAAAAACAATTAAGACTAAAACGATTTAAGGCTAAAGGAGGTGATGAAAAGCTTTTTAATATTTTAAATGATAGACAATTGTCCGATAAAAAAAAAGCAAAGTTTTCGCACCATATAATTGTTAATGAAAAAAATTTAACTATTTTAAAAAAGAATTTATTAGATATAATTAATTTATATGTATGAAGTATTTTTAGATACAGAAACAACGGGTTTATCGTTTAGTGAAGGTCATAAAATTGTAGAAATCGCTTGTATTGAAACAAAGGATTTAATACCAACAGGCAATATTTTTCATAAACTTCTTAATCCAAAAAGAAATATGCCAGATGCTGCTTTTAAAGTTCATGGTTTTTCCGAAGAATTTTTAAAACAAAAAGAAACCTTTGATCAAGTTGCAGATGAATTCATTGATTTCATTAAAGAAAAAAAAATTATTATTCATAATGCGCCTTTTGATTTAGGATTTCTAGATGGTGAATTAAATACAATTAAAAAAAATAAAATTAATAAAAAATTAGTTATAGACTCTTTAGATGTTGCCAGAAATAAATTTCCAGGTACATCAAATTCTTTGGATGCTTTATGTCGTAAATTTAATATAGATTTATCAAGAAGAACCAAACATAATGCTTTGCTTGATTGTGAATTATTAAGAGAAGTTTATATAAATTTGTTAGATATAAAAGAACCTAAATTTAATCTTTCAAGCAGTAATATTAGCCTCGATGTTGCTGATTCAAAAGATTATAGTAAAAAAGTTGTGCAAATTTCAGAGACAGAAATAAAAAAACATAAAGCATTTTTAAAAAGTGAATTAAAGAAAAATTTTTATTGAACTTTTCTAAGTTTATATAGTTTCTCAAAATCTACAGTTTCGCTAATTTTAACATCCTTAAATCCAGAATTTTCAAACAAAAAAACAAATATTCGTCTTAATTCAGAGTAAATTTTTGAAGGGACTTCTACAAGTATTATTTTTTCCATCTCTTCCTTTAGTATATTATTATTTTCTAGTTCAATAATTGTTGAAAAAACAATCTTAGTATTAATTTTCTCAAAATCCTCTTTAATGGGATTCAGAACAAGAGTTGTTAAAACTTCTATAATATTTTCTTTTACTTGAACACTTTTAATGTCGATATTGATTTTATAATTTGAAATATCTTTGGAAAGTAAAAAAAAAGTTTTTGGCTTTGGAATATTAAAATTTAATTCTTTTATATATTTGCCAATTATTTTATAGTTCATCTTTTTTATCTATAATCTCAACATCTATAACTTCATCTTTTTCATTTATATTAAATTTTTTTTTATTTTTGAATGCAATACTAAAAATAATCTTCCTTGTAAAAGGTATTAAAAAAAGGAATCCAACAAAGTCTGTAAAGAATCCTGGTATAATTAATAATAAAGCAGCTATTCCAATCGACGCTCCTGACAGCAACTCGTTGATAGGTATTTTTTTTTGATAAAGACTAATCATGGCTGATTTTAAAGTCTGTATTCCTTGTAATCTCGCAAAATAAACTCCAATTATTGCAGTTAAAAATATTAAAGCAATTGTACTAAGAGCTCCAATATTGGCTCCTATTTCTATCATTAAAAATATCTCTAATATAGGTAAGCCTATAATAAATAAAAAAAATGTGTTCATTTGTCAGCTACAAAAATATATGATTAATATATAATTATCAAATTATGAGTAATAGTTTTGGATATATAGATATAATTTTACTTGGTATGATCGCTGGATTTATAATTTTGCGTTTACGAAGTATTTTAGGAAGAAAAACCGGACATGAGTCTAAATCATATCCCAGTTTTGCGGAAAAAGAATTTAGCATTCCAAAAAATGATTTAAAACCCATAAAGCAAAATCATGAAACGCTTGAGGGGAAAAATAAAAAAGATTTCTTAAAAGGAGCAGAAATAGCTTATGAAACAATTCTTACGTCTTTTGCTAATGGAGATGAGAAGAAATTTAAAAATCTTTTAACAGCCACGATGAAAAACAATTTTGTTGCTGCAATCGATGCGCGAAATAAAGAAAAAATCAATTCTGAGTTCACATTCATAGGTATTAAAGAATCATCAGTTGAAAAATATGAAAAAGTTAAGGATGAATTATCTGTCACAGTTAAATTTGTAGCCGAAGTTATTTCAGTTAAGAAAAAGGATAATAAAATCATTGAAGGTAATCCAGATAAAATTAAATTTGTTACAGACGTCTGGAAATTTATAAGAAATATAAATAATAAAAACACTAATTGGTATTTAGCTGAAATATTAAGTAAGTGATAAAAAAAAAAAATCTTTCTATTGAAGATAAAAAGACTTGGGAGGATTTTACTAAACACCCCTCTGATATTTACGATAAAGAAAAAAATAATTCAAAGCTTTCTTTGAATAAAAAACGATTTAAATTTGACTTACACGGTTTTAATCTTATTGATGCAAATAAAAAAGTTAAAGAAATAATTTTTTCATGTGTTGACAACAAGTACAAAGAAATACTTTTAATTACAGGAAAAGGTTTACATTCAACAACAGATAAAGACACTTATGTCTCAAAGGATTTAAGTAAATTGAAATTTTCTGTTCCTGAATTCATTTATAATGATAATGAAATTAGCAAGCACGTCATTAAAATATCTGAGGCTTCTATAAGAGATGGTGGTGCAGGTGCAATTTTAATTGAATTAAAAAATTTTATAAAATAAATTTAGATAAATCGGTATCTTTAACTAAATTGCCCAAATTATCTTGTACGTATTTTTGATCAACAATAACCGTTTCTCCAGACCTATCAGTTGCATTAAAACTTATATCATCTAAAACTTTTTCAATAATCGTATGAAGTCTTCTTGCCCCAATATTTTCTACTGACGAATTTACCTCTGCAGAAATTTTTGCAAGCATATCGATTCCATCATCTGTAAAATTTAAATTTACATTTTCAGTTTTTAATAATTCCTTATATTGTTTAATCAAACTATTATCTGGTTCTTTAAGTATTCTTACGAAATCTTCTTCTTTAAGAGCGTTCAACTCTACTCTTATTGGCAATCTTCCTTGTAATTCTGGAAGTAAATCAGAAGGTTTGGCTAATTGGAATGCCCCTGAAGCAATAAATAAAATATGATCAGTTTTAATAGGGCCGTGTTTAGTGCTAACAGTTGTTCCTTCAATAAGTGGTAGCAAATCTCTTTGCACCCCTTCTCTCGAAACATCACCACCAATTCTGTCATTTCTTGCCGAAACTTTATCGATTTCATCTAAAAAAACTATTCCATTTTCTTCTGTAGCTTTTTTGGCTTCTTTAATAATTTTGTCTTCCTCGATCATTTTGTCAGACTCTTGAGCTACTAAAATATCGTGTGATTCTTTCACAGTCATTTTTTTCTTTTTACCTTTTTTATTTCCTATTGATTTTCCTAGAATATCACCGAGATTTACCATACCTACATTTCCGCCAGGCATTCCAGGGATCTCAAAACTTTGCATTCCCAAAGATGTATTTTGAACTTCTATTTCAATTTCATTATTATCAAGATCTCCACTTCTCAATCTTTTTCTAAAACTTTCCCTAGTTGCTACTGACGCTTTGTTTCCTACTAAGGAGTCCAGTACTTTTTCCTCTGCTTTTAATTCTGCCTTAGCTTTTACTTCTCTTCTTTTTCTCTCCTTTTCCATTGCGATAGCAATTTCTATTAAGTCTCTGATGATTTGTTCAACATCTCTACCTACATAACCTACTTCTGTGAATCTTGTTGCTTCAACTTTTATAAAAGGAGCTTCGGCCAATTTAGACAATCTTCTTGATATTTCTGTTTTACCAACTCCTGTTGGCCCAATCATAAGTATATTTTTTGGAAGAACTTCATCTCTCATTTCATCTGATAAAGCTTGTCTTCTCCATCTGTTTCGCAAAGCAACTGCTACAGCCTTTTTAGCTTCTTTTTGTCCAATTACATATCTATCTAATTCAGAAACTATTTCTCTTGGTGATAGCGCACTTACTTTTGAACTATCTTTTGCTTTATTTTTTACAACGTTTAAATTCGTTACTTTATTAGTTTTTACCATATCAAACTTTCTCTACAGTAATATTATTATTTGTGAAAACGCATATCTCTGACGCAACTTTAATAGATTTTCTAACTATATCCTCTGCTTTCATATCAGTTTCTATCAAAACTTTTGCAGCTGCAAGGGCATAATTTCCCCCTGATCCTATTCCAATTATACCATCTTCAGGTTCCAAAACATCCCCAGTACCTGAAATTATAAAACTGTGTTTTTTGTCAGCAACAGCCATTAATGCCTCTAATCTTCTTAAAAATTTATCACTTCTCCAATCTTTAGCCAGTTCTACCGCAGCTCTTTGCAAATTACCTGCATGTTTTTCAAGTTTAGCCTCGAGCCTTTCAAACAAAGTAAGTGCATCGGCAGTTGAACCTGCAAATCCCGCTATTACTCCTCTACTTTCAATTTTTCTTACCTTTTTAGCTTTACTTTTTAAAACGGTATTTCCTAAACTAACTTGACCATCTCCGGCCACAACAGTTTCGCCATTTTTTCTAAGTAAGACAATTGTTGTCCCATGCCATTTTTCAGCTGTATTCATGATATTATATGTGGAGATTAATTTTAGATCTTCAATAGTAAATCTGATTTATTGATAAAATGTAGGATTATATATATATCAATGATAACTCAGAGTTAATTTATGGCAAGAAAAGCAAAAATTAGTAGAAAAACAAAAGAAACCAGTATTTCTGTTTCCGTTAATTTAGACGGTAAAGGTAAATATAACATTAAAACTGGAATAGGTTTTTTAGATCACATGTTAGAACAACTTTCTAAGCACTCCCTAATTGATTTAGAGGTTAATGCGAAAGGTGATACCCACATTGATTTACACCACACTACCGAAGACACTGGTATAGCGATTGGTGAAGCAATCAAGAAAGCTGCTGGTAATCGAAAAGGTATAAAAAGATATGCTTCTACAATGATACCAATGGATGAAACATTAAGTAGAGTTTCTATTGATGTATCTAACCGACCATATTTAATCTGGAAAGTTAATTTAAAAGTAGAAAAGTTAGGTGAAATGGATACCGAACTTTTTAAAGAATGGTTTCAAGCATTTTCACAATCTGCAGGGGTTACTTTACACGTAGAAAATATTTACGGAGAAAATAGTCATCATAAAATTGAGTCTTGTTATAAGGGTTTAGCTAGATCTTTAAAAGATGCGCTATCTATTGATAAAAGAATTAAAGGGTCAGTACCGTCTACTAAAGGCAAACTTTAACTATAAATGCTATTAACCGTTGTTGATTATGGAGTTGGCAATTTAAGGTCAATTTCTAAATCTATTGAAAAAGCAAACTCTGACAGCAATTTAAACTATTCAGTAAAAATTAGTGCAGATGTTAATGATGTTAAAAAATCTGATAAAATAATTTTACCAGGCCAAGGCTCTTTCAAAGCTTGTAGAGAAGGAATCAATAATATTAAAGGACTAAATGATGAATTAAATGAAAGCGTATTAAATAAAAATAAACCAATATTTGGTATTTGCGCAGGAATGCAATTATTTGCAACGATAGGTCACGAAGAAAAGAAAACAGAGGGATTAAACTGGATACCAGGAGAAGTTATTAAATTAAGATTAAGAGACATAAATCTTAAAATACCTCATATGGGATGGAATGAGATTAAAGTAAAAAATTCCTCACCAGTATTTAAGGATTTAATTGACAATCATCACGCTTATTTCATTCATAGTTATGAATTTATACCAGAGGATAAGAAGACGGTATCGTTGACAACAAATTATGGAAAAGATGTAGTTGCTGCAGTTTCTTTTAAAAATATTTATGGGGCACAATTTCACCCAGAAAAAAGCCAAAATACTGGAATAAAGATTTTAACGAATTTCTTACAATTATAATAAAATGAAAATATTTCCTGCAATTGATATAAAAGATAAAAAATGTGTGAGATTAATTAAAGGTGACTTTCAAAATAAAACTGACTATGAAATCTCACCTGTTGATCAAGCAGGCAAATACAAAGATCAAGGTTTCAAGAATTTACATATTGTAGATTTAGACGGTGCTTTAACAGGAAATACTGTAAATTTAGACATTGTTAATGAAATAATAAATAAATATGATTTAAAAGTTGAAATAGGCGGCGGTGTAAGGAGTTTTGAAAGTATTGAGAAGTATATTAATGCCGGAGTTGAGAAAGTGATATTAGGCAGTGGTGCAATTGCAAACAAACAATTTCTTAAAGATGCTTGTGTAAAATTTAAAAACAAAATCGCCTTGGGACTAGACGCAAAGGATGGATTTCTTGCAGTGTCAGGATGGAAAAAAAATTTAAACATTAAAACCTTAGATTTTCTAAAAGAAGTGAATAATTTTGGTGTCAGCCGTATTATTTTCACAGATATTAATAAAGATGGAATGAAAACAAGTCCTAACTTCGATGAGACAGTAAACCTTGCTAATATTTCTAATTGTCCCGTTGTAATTTCTGGAGGAGTTTCTTCCATAGCAGATATTAAAAAAGCTAAAGAATTAAATAATAAAAAAATTGAAGGTATAATTGTAGGAAAAGCTATTTATGATGGGGATATTAAACTAGAAGAGTTAGCAAAGGAGATTTATGCTTAAAAATAGAATAATTCCTTGTTTAGATGTGAAAAATGGCAGAGTTGTAAAAGGTATAAATTTTACTGATCTAAAAGATGCTGGTGATCCCGTAGAACAGGCAAGTATTTATGACAAGGGTGGTGCAGATGAAATATGTTTTTTAGATATTACTGCAAGTAATGAAAATAGAAATACAATTATAGATGTTGTAAGCAAAACTGCTGAGAAATGTTTTGTTCCTTTAACTGTAGGCGGAGGAATTAGAACAACAGATAATATAAGAGAACTATTGTTAGCAGGAGCTGATAAAGTTTCAATTAATACTGCAGCAGTAAAAGACATTAATTTTGTTAAAGAGGCTTCACAAAAATTTGGAACACAGTGCATGGTGGTTGCTGTTGATGCTAAAAAAACTTCTGATGGAAAGTGGGAAATATTTACTCATGGTGGAAGAGAAAATACCGGGATTGATGCGATAAAATTTTCCAAACAAGCTGAAAAAAATGGAGCTGGCGAGATTTTACTTACCTCAATGGATAAAGATGGAACTAAAAGCGGTTATGATTTAGAACTTTTAAAAAAGATCACAGATAATGTAAGTATTCCTGTCATAGCATCAGGAGGAGCTGGTAAAATGGAACATTTGTACGAAGCTATAAATGCTGGTGGAGCTAGCGCCGTATTAGCAGCCTCAATTTTTCATTATGGCCAATTCACCATTAAAGAGACAAAAGAATATTTAAAATCAATGAATGTTCCGGTAAGATTGTAATATGTTTGATAATTTAGAGCAATTAATTAAAATAATTAGAAATAGAAAAAACTCTTCCTCTGATAAATCTTATACAAATAAACTTCTTAATGATAAAAACTTAAGTGTTACAAAAGTTAAAGAGGAAATAGGAGAATTAATAGAAGCTGTAGAACAAGATTCGAATAAAATACACGAAGCAGCAGATGTACTTTACCATTTGATGGTCTATCTTGAGGCTAATAATATCAAGGTAGAAGATGTAATGAGTGAACTTAAAAAAAGACAAAAATGAGCTACGATAAAAATAATATATTCGCAAAAATTCTTAGGGGAGAAATTCCTTGTAAGAAAGTACATGAAAACGATCATGTTTTAGCTTTTCATGATATTAATCCCCAGAAGAAAGTGCACGTAATAGTGATACCAAAAGGTGAATATGTTGATCTCGATGATTTTAACAATAAAGCATCTGATAAAGAGATTGTTGAATTAAATAAAGCGGTTACACATGTAGCAAACTTAATGGGCTCAAAAGATAAAGGCTATAGAGCTCTTACAAATATTGGTAGTGATGGAGGACAAGAAGTTCCTCATCTACATTTTCATATTTTTGCAGGTGAAAATATAGGAAAGATGGTCAGCTAATGGTTTCAAGAGTAAAAAGATATTTTTTAGAGGTAAAAGATTTTTCGAATATTATCGATCTAAAACTTCCTGAAAATTATAAAATGATTTTAGATGACAAAAATGATTTTCAATTAAACAAATTTTTTTATAAACAAATAGGTCTAGATCATTATTGGAGAGATAGGCTTCTTTGGTCTGATAAAGAATGGATTAAGTATGTAAAAAATAAAAATTTAGAAACTCATATTTTAAAAAAAGGAGAAGATCCCGTTGGTTATTATGAACAAGAATATCATCCAGGTTCTAATGAAGTAGAATTAATAAATATGGGAGTTTTAAAAGAATTTAGAGGCTTAAAACTAGGATCAACTCTTGTTAGTCACGCTATTGCCAGTGCATCGAGAAAGAATCCAGAAAGAATGTGGGTCCATACTTGTAGCTTAGACCACAAACATGCACTGCAAAATTACAAGACAAAAGGTTTTGAAATTTTTAAAGAAGAAGAAATCGATTTCGTAGCTTAATTCATCTCAGGAATTTTAAAAGTTCCTTTTTTAAAGACATCATTTTTAGCGACAATGTTTAAAGAGAAATTTATATTGTTGTTATACTGGTCAATTATTTGCCAACCTTTTAAATCTAATGTTTTTTTGTCGAAGAAAACTGTTATTTCATTTTCACCAAGATAAATAAGTTTAATAATCTGATCAGATAATTCTAATTTTCCTGATTTTATAATTTCTAAAAGTTTATCTTTATATAAAATATTTAGGAACGGAGATTTTGAAATGGGATAATAGTAAGTTTTGTTATACCTTTTTTGTGTAATAGCTAATCTTTTTTTATTTATTATTAATTCTTTTTTTTTATCATCAAAATAATCACATTTTAATTTCCCAGGAAATTCTAAAAGACAACTCCCTTTTTCAACTTTGTCGTTAATAATTTGATCAAAAGTAAAATCTAAGGAATTTAGATTATTTAATTTTGCTACTATTTGATCTTTCTCACTAGCTGAAAGATTTGCTGATAATAAAATAAAGAATATGAATAATTTAAAGAACTTCACGTTTACCAACATGATTTGCTTTGCTGACAATACCTTTTTCTTCCATCATATCTATAATTCTTGCTGCTCTATTGTAGCCGATTTGAAGTTTTCTTTGTAAGAAACTCGTCGATGCTTTTCCTTCTGATTTAATAATATCAACTGCTTGCGTATATAGCTCGTCTTCATCGCCGTCTCCTTCTGCTGCAGAGGAAGGTTCATTACTTGTATGGGTAGTTATTTCATCCATATAATCTGGCTCACCTTGCGCTCTAATGGAGTTAACAATTTTTTCTATCTCATTCTCTGAAACAAACGGACCGTGAATTCTAACAATTCTATTTGCTGACGACATAAATAACATATCACCTTTACCTAATAATTGTTCTGCGCCCTGCTCTCCTAATATTGTTCTACTATCTATTTTAGAGCTCACTTGAAAAGATACTCTTGTTGGAAAGTTTGCTTTAATTGTACCTGTGATTACGTCAACACTTGGTCTTTGCGTTGCCATGATAATATGAATCCCTGCAGCTCTTGCCATTTGTGATAATTTTTGAATGTAGTTTTCTATTTCTTTGCCAGCAACAAGCATCAAATCTGACATCTCATCAACCACTACAACAATGTAAGGCATTTTTAATTTGTGTTTGGCATTATACCCATCAATGTTTCTTACTCCAACTTTGCTCATAAGTTTGTATCTGCTATTCATTTCTTTTACTGTCCACGCCAAAGCAGATGTTGCTTTCTTTGCATCGGTGATTACTGGAGTTAATAAATGAGGAATACCTTCGTAAGTTGATAGCTCCAACATCTTAGGATCAATTAAAATAAATTTACAAAGATCAGGATTTAATTTGTAAAGCAGTGAAACAATAATCGTATTGATACAAACTGACTTTCCTGAACCTGTAGTACCAGCAATTAATAAGTGAGGCATTGATGTAAGATCACCAACTATTGGCATGCCAGAGATACTTTTCCCAAGTGCAATAGGTAATTTTACATCTTTCTTTTGAAACTTTTCGTAAGAGATAATTTCTCTAAGAGATACACTTTCTCTGGTTTCGTTTGGTATCTCGATACCTACTGTATTTTTACCAGGAATTACCGAAACCCTTGCTGATGTTGAGCTAGTATTACGTGCTAAATCTTCAGATAAATTTATTATCTTCGAAACTTTTACACCTGGAGCTGGTTCAAATTCATATAAACTAACAACAGGTCCATTATTTATGGCTTTAATTTTTCCATCAATCCCAAAATCTAAAAGAATTTTTTCCATAAACTCGCCATCAGGATGATTTTTATTTAATTCCGATGTACTAAGTTTAGTTGAACTTTTTTCTAAATATTCTATTGCTGGCAATTTATATTTTGATCTTAAACTGGTTACTGGGTTGCTCGATTTATTTAAGTCACCAAAAGAAAATGATTGCTGTGGCCTTTCAATTATTTCATTTTTCTCTTGGGTTGGATCTGCTTCTAAATTTACATCAGGAATATTATTTTCTTTTCTTTTAAATAAAGATGATATTGCAGAAAAAGTTCCAATAATTATTTTCTTTATACTTAAATCAGCAGAAAAAATAAAAAAGATTAAGGTCAGTAATAACAAACCATAGGCAGAATATGTATTATCAATATAGGGAAACCAGGTACTTATAAAATTATACCCTACTCTTCCTACAAAACCTGAATTTCCATTATCTATAAGCCAGAATGAATTATTAAAAGTAATGTAGATAAAGATTGTTCCTAAAGTTAAGTATATAACTACTAAAAATAGTTTAAGTATTATTTTTTTGACTTCTTTCAAAATAATAAGATTAATGCCCCATGATAAAAAATTAGCTAAAAGTAAAAATGATACCAAGCCAAAACTTTGTAAAAGAAAATCTGCAACAGTGCTTCCATATATCCCAAAAAAGTTTTTTATTTCAAAATTTCGATCCCCATAAACAAGCGAAGGATCTTCTGGTGAATATGTCGTAAAAGCAATAGTTAGGCCTATACTTGTAAATATTAAGATTAAACCAAGAAATTCAAAGGTTCGTTTTTTTAAAAAATTTGTTACACTATTTAAAAAGTTTGTATTCATATCGAATCGTTTTACATACTTTTTACCATTTTTATGAAAATGAGAAAAATTTTAAAATGAAAAAACAGAGAATTTGTATAGTTGGCGATGGTCTTTCAGGCTTAGTGACCGCTTTGTCATTAAATAAATTAGAATGTTTAGATGTTCATCTAATATTTAAAAAAGACAAGCATTCTAAAGATAAGAGAACGACAGCTATTTCAGCTTCTAATTTTGATTTTTTTAAAGAAGTCATAGACAAACTAAACAAAAAATTATTTTGGCCTTCTAAAAAGATCGATCTATTCTACGAGACAAGAGGTCAGAATATAAATTTCCTAAATTTCAATGAAGACAGCAAAAATCTTATGTATGTTTTTGAGAATAACAAAATTAAAGAAATATTACTTAAAGAAATAAAAAATAAAAAGATTAAAACTCTTCAAAAAAATATTAATGAACTTAAGGATTTAGATGGTTACGATATGAAAGTACTCTGTTTAGGCAGGTCCTCTAAAATTTATGATAAAATAATTAAAAAAAGATCGTTAGATAAAGATTATGAAGAAATTGCTATTACAGGTTATGTTAAGCATTATTTAAAAAATTTGAATACAACTCAATATTTTTTAAAAGAAGGACCATTAGCAATTCTCCCTTTTTCAAAAAATAATTTTTCTTTCGTATGGAGTGTAGATAAAAAATTTGCAAAAGGTAATATTAATTCTGTTGTTAAATCTAAAATTTGTGAAGTTTTAAAAATAAAAAAAATTCAGATCACAAATCAACAATCTTATCCTTTGATGCTTAATTTAAAACGAACATATTATAAAAATGACTTTCTTATTTTAGGTGAAGGATTACATACCGTTCATCCTATAGCTGGCCAAGGCTTCAATCTTGTGTTGAGAGATATTAACAAACTACAAGAGTTACTTAAATATTATACGGGATTAGGTATGTCATTAAAAAGTAGTCCAGTCCTTGAAGATTTTACAGGTAATAGAAAATCTGAAAATATTATCACTGGTATTGGCATTGATTTAACTCATAATTTTTTCAAACAAAATAAACTTTTAGATCCATTCAAAGAAACGATTTTAAAAAATATTTCAAAAAACAATACTCTAAAAAAGATAAGTAAATTTATTTCTAATCAAGGTTTATCAATTTAATACAATGAACATTTATGCTCTTTCATCAGGCAGAGGTCCGTCAGGAATAGCCATTGTTAGAGTCTCAGGTAAAGAAACTCTTAAAGTTTGTAAGAATTTAACTAAGTTAAAACAAATCAATTCTAATGTTGTAAATTATTGTAAATTCTATGATCCTAAAAACGATAAAATAATAGACCCAGAGGCTCTATTATTGTGGTTCCCCGGGCCTAATAGCTATACAGGCGACGATGTAGCTGAGTTTCAAGTTCATGGAAGTAATGCTGTTATCAATGCTTTATTAAAAGCACTATCAGAACAAGATAATTGTAGATTAGCCGAACCTGGTGAATTTACAAAGACAGCTTTTCAAAACGATAAAATTGATCTTTTAAAAGCTGAAAGTATAGGTGATTTAATTCATGCAGAGACAGACCTTCAAAGAGACCAAGCCGTTAAATTAGTTCAAGGCAATGCTTCAAATTATTATAATGATCTTAGAGAAAAATTAATAAAATCTTTATCTTATATCGAAGCTAAAATAGATTTTGCTGAGGATGATTTACCAGAAAAAGTTTTAAAAGAAGCACACAGCTCTATTAAAGAAATTCATAAAGCAATTCATAAGATCATCGAGGATAATAAAATTGGAGAAAAAATAAGAGATGGATTTAGAGTTTCTATAACAGGTGAAGTGAATGCAGGAAAGTCTTCTCTTTTAAATTTAATGGCCAAAAGAGATGTTGCTATTGTTTCAGGTGAAGCAGGAACAACAAGAGATGTAATCGAGACTTATTTAAATATAGATGGTTATCCTGTAATTTTAGCTGATACTGCAGGCATCAGAGATGTTAAAAATGAGGTAGAAAAAAAAGGCATATCTTTAGCTTTAGGAAAATCAAGAGAAGCAGATTTAAATATTGTTGTTATAGATAATTCCTCAAAAAGCATAAACAATGAAATAAAAAAAATGATCAACAAAGATACAATAGTTCTACTTAATAAATCAGACGTACAAGATAAACAAAATCATAAATTTGATGCAGATACAGTGTTAGCGTCAGTTAAAGAAAATAAAAATATCGATAATTTGATAAAAAAGATAAAAGATAAATTAAGCAAAAAATTTACATCTAATAATACTGCTTTAATCACAAGAGAAAGGCATAGAGTTAAACTTAATGATTGTTTAAAAGAAATAGATAACTTTCTTAAAAAAGATCAAAATAAAGATTTAGAACTAGCTGCCGAAGACTTAAGAATGGCCACACGACATCTTGGAAGTATTGTAGGCAAAGTTGATGTCGAAGAAATCCTTGGATCTATATTTAAAGACTTTTGTATAGGTAAATAAAATACCTCTTGTATTCCTAATATAGCGCGTTACATTCATCTTATGACTAAACAACGCTATGATGTAGTTATAATAGGGGGCGGGCACGCTGGATGTGAAGCAGCGGCAGCATCTGCTAGAATGGGTGTAAATACTGCTCTTTTCACACATAAAATAGAAACTATTGGTGAGATGTCATGCAATCCTGCAATCGGAGGATTAGGTAAAGGTCATCTTGTAAGAGAAATAGATGCTTTAGATGGTATAATGGGTGTTGTAGCTGATAAATCCGGTATTCAATTTAGATTATTAAACAGAAGTAGAGGTCCAGCTGTGCAGGGACCAAGAACTCAGTCTGATAGAACTCTTTACAAAGAGCATATGCAAAAAATATTACTTAATTATAAAAATTTAACTGTAATAGCTGACCCAGTTACAAAATTTTTATTTGATGATAACCAAAACAAAATTATCGGCTTTATATGTCAAAGTGGAAAAGAAATTAGATGTAAAGAGTTAATATTAACTACCGGGACTTTTCTAAATGGCTTAATTCATATTGGTGAGACACAAATCCCTGCTGGAAGATTTGATGAGAAACCCTCTACAGGATTGAGTGAACAGTTAGTCAAATACGATATGAAAATTGGTAGACTTAAAACTGGAACGCCACCGAGATTAGATGGTGACACTATTAATTATGATGAACTCGAGATGCAGCCAGCTGATGACGATCATTATTACTTTTCTTTCCTTACAAATAAGATTGATAATAAACAAATTAAATGTGGAATGACCTATACGAACAATGAAGTACATAAAATTATAAGTGATAACATTTCTAGAAGCGCAATGTATTCAGGTAATATCAAAGGAGTAGGACCACGATATTGTCC
>Ga0233444_10001498_pt1 | contig 26591 bp, 16 predicted proteins | sample SI_124_October20_6_FD_182792 | JGI IMG/M metagenome (GOLD analysis project Ga0233444, IMG submission 182792) | Seawater microbial communities from Saanich Inlet, British Columbia, Canada - SI_124_October2016_10_MG | ecosystem: Environmental > Aquatic > Marine > Inlet | place: Canada: British... | reverse complement strand
CAATGTTATCAGCAGGGACACTTACAACAGTATCAGTAATAGGAGCAGCAGCGTACTACAAATATAAGCAAAATAAAGGTGAGCAATAATGACAGATATGATTAGTTTTACAACAGATACGGGTGAAGTAATGAAAGTACCTGCATCCGACGCCACCATAGTAGATCAAGACCCTAGCAAGACAGTATACGCTTACTCAAATCCAGGCGGCTCAACTCTATTAGCAGTAAGAAGCACTAGAAAGAACCCAGCCAATACAGGAATGGATATGTACGGATCTCACCCAGATATTTCTATGGAAGATCAGCTTGAGGAAGATGTTCTTTCGTCCAGTATGGACATGATGGAAGAAACGAGAGATAACCCAAGCGGTAGGCTCTTTGACTGGAAGAACCTAAGACTACAAGCAGCTATCTCTGGAGAAGCAGCTATTAGGGTAACAAGAAGAATTATGCCTGGAAGAATCTTGAAACTACGCAAGATCTCCACAAAAGAATCTATCAGAGATACTCCGCAGTTACTCGCTGCAACCACAACAGAAGATTGGTATACCTATGTCAGCAATATGAGCAAAAATCCTATCGACATGGGAGCTGAACTATCTGCTAGCGTAACTCCTGGACAGAGGTTTGCTGTCGCTCAGTTCGTTTCCGAGTGGGAGAAAGACCCAGGACACACTACACTTTTGAGAAAAGCAGTTCCAGGCGCAGACACAAATGACTTGATAGCAAAAGGACAGATTGCTTATGATATCATGACTGGTCGTGGGCCGAATCCTCTACAAGCAAAAGGATATGGAACATTCCAATATGACAAGATGTTTAGACTAGCTTACGATATTATCACCTCTCTACCTATTCATACATACAATAGCTATACTACATATCAACTAGGACATCATGAAGGAGAATCTGTATACAGAGATATGTTCTCAACATATGTAGCATTAGAGTTAGAAGAGGTAGCTATGGTTCTTGAAATCAGAAGAAAGCTCGCAGAAGTTGGTCCAGGTTATGCTAATCTCGTAATCAACAACACAGGCGTCGCTGGTGAAGCTGCTGAGCTAATGCAGAAAGCAGCATCAGCTTACGATAGAGGAGATACCTCTAGAGTTAGAAGTATCTTGACTTACCTACAGGAAGATCCCTTTTACTATGGTGGAACCATCGGTGGAGCTCTTGCTAACCTAGAGAAGATTGGATCCGAGAAGCTAGGAAGGGGAGACATCTTTCCATTCCACATAAGCAAGAAAGTTCCCGCAGACTTTCAACCATTCGTCAGAAACAAAACAGTCTACCTAAGTAAGCCAGACTTTGATCCCAGCGAGCACATGGACGTAAACACGGGACTTCCTAAGAATGACAAAAAGAAGGATTTCAGCACCAACAAGTATTCATTCGCAGTTCACAAGAGCGTTTTCGATTCAGAGCAAGTAGGTGTCTTGAAGTTCGATTCAATTGACAAATACATGTTTGACTCGACTGCAAGGTTGATGGATAGACCAAAGACTTCCAATCAAAAGAGAGACGCAGTAGGAGAAGCTGTTGAAGCTCTAGCAAGGTCCAACCCACCAAGAGAACATCTCCAAAAAGGGCTCTGCCATCATGTAAGTGCAACAGACCCATACACAGGAATATACTACGCTTGTTCCAAGCCAGCGGGACATGCAGGTAAGCACGATCTTAGTATCGAGTACCAAAGCGCAGAAACCGAAGAAGGCCCGAATCCATTTGACAACCCTTCACCAAAGGGCCGTGGAAAGTACTACTATGTACAAGTCCATCCTAAGACTCAGCTAAAAATGAAGAAGAGAGGAACCACCGCAACTGGAGTAGGTGACAAGCGTCACGGTGACAAATCAAAGAAAGGTCAAAAGTTCTGGATGAGAGGTCTCTATCAAGTCCTTGACAAGATGACAACTGCCGACAATAAGAAGTACGCTAAAGGAGGAACAGGCAAGAGAGTTCCAGAAATGGGACTTGCAGTGCAAGTAGGAAAGCACAAGAAAACAGGAGAAGAAGCTCCATTCATGATTCGCCTTCCTACTCACTTCTTTAGAGTAGTAACACACCCAGAATACGGCTACAAGACAATCATGCCTAGGAAAGATAAGGCTAACAAAGATTTCATAGAAGCTTATACTGCTTTCTTGAAGTACTACGGTGTCCCTAAGATGAGTCCTACAAAGGACGTTCACTTCCGCTTTGTCGTACCAAAAGCAGAGCGCGGCTCTTATTACGATGCGCTTCGTCGTAAGGTCGGGGGCGCAAAGCGTTCCAGGTGATATTAGTGTTAGTGAACATCCCATCTAACTTGCACGGCGCATCTTTACTCAAAGCACACAGCTGGGTTAAGTCGCACGTAGCTAGGTCGAATCCTGGCGGGTCTCCAGACTACAAACTGTCTGATGCTAGCGGAAATCCGATGACACTCAGTGATGTCATAAGAAATCCAAACACCGACGTAATCATTGAAGTATCTACTATCGACGGTGCAAGAAGAAATCCAGCTATGTCGCTAGCTCCAATTCCAGATATCGAGTTTGATTACCCAACCAAGCCACGTTCTGGAGATCACCTAAAAGCACTTTTACCATCTGATCTAAACCCAGCTTTGGTCACAAGAATCGTAGCTGAGCAAGGATTGATTAGAGGACTTCACACTCTGAACAGACTCAGTGTCGAAGATGCAAATGTCAAGCCTGTAACTCCAACAACTGCCGCACTTATGCAGCTAAATGAAATCAGAATGAATCCTGGAAGAACTCCATTCACAAAGAGAACTCCAGAGATTTACGGTAGCGAGAAAGCTCTTGCTAGTTGGCTAGGAGAGGAGTTTGCTGCCGAGTACACAAAGGCCGAACAGTTCAGTACCGTACACAACGCAAAGATCGCAGCCAAATACGGACTCAACCAACGCGACATCCAGAAGTTCGCAAAAGAAGTTCTTTCAGATTACTTACTGGCAGCTTCCTCAAACAGAGGGCTTATTCGTGCACTGATTAGAAACAACCCATCTCTCAAAGGAAACAGGGAATCTATTGCTAAATTGACGCAAGTATTCCCATGCCATCCTCAACCCTTTTATGACGGAGTACAGAGAGTATTCGTTGCTCACCCTGCATTCATTTATCCCGCATACGCCGATACAATCGTTACACAGAAAGGATTCTCAAAGACAGTGATTAACTTCATCAGCGACTATCCACAGGCAATAACTCTCACTGGTAAACTAACGAGAACCCACCGCAAAATGGAGGATTACATTGGTGCGGTCAAACAAGGAGGGTTCAAAGGACTGTATAACCAATTCAGAAAATTCGTCCTGCGAGTAGACGCAGATGACTCAGCAGATGTTATCGACGCTGAATATGGTACACAGGGATACTGGAGAACAGTTACAGAAAGACTATCACAGTCTCCAGAAGTAGCAGTTAAGAAAGCAGACTTCAAGCCACTACAGTACTTTACTGACTTAGGAGGATTCTATCCAAGTCCTCCACCAAAGTGGCCAAAGCATATCGTTTACTCAATAATGGATGCGTTCCTAGAGAACATGCCTTACTTACTTGCTTCAGATGGCACCGCACATATGGATCCAATAACAATGGCACAAACAATAGATCAAAAACTCACGATAGATAAGCTAAAGGTAGGAAATCACTTCACACTTGAAGATGTAAAGATGGAAGATCTTCAGCCAATCCTTGAAGGAGGATTTTCTGATGCAAAGCTAAAGAAGCTAATCGGAGAAGAGAATATGCGCAAGGCCGCCGAATTAGGAAGACAACCATTAGCCAAGGCAATCAAGGGTGCCTTCGGTGATACAGTAGTTAATGAAGCAGTCAAAGGAGGTACCAAAAAGACAGTTACTTACGACTCATCTGGACCAAAGAGCGTTCTTGAGATGGCTTACGACGTTGCTGAAATCTCCAGAGCAAAGTACAATCAAAGCCTCATCGGAGATGACTTTAAGTTTGTCATGGCAATGTTACATGTTTGTATTCACACACTTAACGAGTCATCTGACCCAGGCGACTTCACAGCAGAGAACTTTACCAAGTATCTAAGCGGTGTTTTAGGAGCAAAGAGAGGCGACGAGCTGAATCGTTTAAGAGATCGACTAGCAGAATCTGAAATAGAAGGCGATGACGAAGCTATGCAGTTTAGAGTGATCGTGATGGCCAACTTAATGTTGATTAGAAACGACATCGGAGCAAGACTGCCTACAATGGATGAAGCAGCTAGAAGACGTGAAATAAACATCCTACAGCGCCAGAGAGCAGATATATCCAGAGATGCGGAGATGGACATAAGACTCAAAGCAGGCATCATGGAATACATACAAGGAACAATTGATATGGTAGGTGCTTAAAATGTCCGACCTCTATGCACAATTCGATGCAATGTTCCAAGAAGGTAAAGGTAAAGGACACTTTACAAAAGCTCTTCATAACAAAGATGAACTAGAAGGCTTATCTGATACGTACATGACAACCATCGGTCAGTTTACCGACTTACAGAGAGAACAGTTTGGCGAGGCTTCAGTTAAACTACAGGACCTAGTTCCTAAGATGCAATTAGACATCTACAACACGCTAATTGCCGTAGTCATCGGTACTAAGGACTACACCTTTTGGCCAACAGAAGAAAACTTACAAAATCTCAGAGGCTTGACGGAGCAGCCACTTCAAAGCTACATAAACATCATAAGGAAAAAGCACCTATTAGCTGAAAAATACAGAGAAGATGTAGAAGAAGTACAGTTGAGCTTAATGAAGATGCAGAATGGTATTCTCAAGTTTCAGACCGACATAGACACACTTGAAATGCTAAACGCAACACTAGGACAGTTCGACCCAAGCGACACTGACACCAAAGATAAAAATATGAAAATCATCGAACAGCTTTCATCATTCAATCTGTCAGAACTGACAAAGGATCTCAAGCAATGCCTGATCACCTTGTCGCAAGCACTGTCTCAAGGAACGTCTGGAGACGTCTTTCAGTGCATAAAATCCGATTTGGAAGCAAGATGGACATTCTTAAAAGCACTCACCTATCTCACATACGTTGCAGAATCTATCTATGACAAGCGACACGCAAAAGCTCGCGAAGTACTGTTGTTTCACTACTCGGCACTTGAAACAGTAGAAAAAGATCTTCTAATGGACTACTATAATACCGCAGACTTACAGAGAGTATCGAATCAGCAGCTAAAAGGACCACCCCTACCAGGGCCAATGACAAATGATTACCTTATCAGACTCCTAGGAGCAATAAAGAAGCACATTGAAGCCGTGCAAAAATTAGAAGTCACTCTTGGAGGAAAAGATGCTGCAGATGGTGGCGCACTCTACTCAGATGAAGATACCTCAAAAGAAGAGTTAGTTAGAAGCGGCAGCAAAGCAGTAAAGGAAATAATCACGGGCATACCTAGAGAACCAGGAAAGATTAGATCTGCTCTCAACAAATTAAAGGCTTCTTTATCAAAGATACCAAGACCAAGAGTGAGCTTTGAGTGACCGACATCGGTATAAGAGACAGCGCTGTGGGTCAAGCAATGGCGAGTCACACATATTGTAACCTTTGTGGTACTAAGAATAATTCCAGTATGGTATGCTGTGTTGTATGTGGTACCGACTTACCACCTGCTACTAGAAGCAATCCGATTAACTCGGAGGCATTTAGGGCAGAAAAAGCAATCATCTTTGACATAGATGAGACCATTCTTGACACTAGTCAAAGAAGGAAAGACGCAGTGAGAGCAGGATTAGCGACTAAAGAAGGGAAACCAAAGCGATCGGGACTACAAACACCAAGAGCAGCTTTGAAGAAGCTAGAGGACTTTTTGTACGACAGATCCAATCTGACAAAGGATTCAGTAATTAGAAATGCTAGAGCTGTTATAGAACATTTCATTACGAAAGGCTACAAGATTGTTTACGTCACGGCAAGACATTCTAAGCACAGAGAAGTAACCCGTGAGCAATTAACAAAGAAAGACTTCCCAGTCTTTAGAGCAAGAAACGGCAACGAACTAATTTATCTCAGACCAAGTGCAGGAACCACTCACGCTAGCTACAAGAGAGAAGTCATGTCTTCTTTGTTAGCTCAGTACGACATTGACGCAGTCTTCGATGATAAAGAAGAAGTTCTTTACGAAGCAGCTCAGCTAGGTATTCCAGGATTATATTCCTCTATAGGAGATTATCATAAATACATATCTAAGTCTAGATCTGATTCGGTGGGAGCCCGTTCAAACCCAGAAGAATACTCTGAGGACTACATGGTTCCCAGAGACATACACCGCTTGGGAAAAGCGGCTGACTCGTTGGAATCCACCTACGACGAGCAGGACGTACCAGAATGGTGGAAAAGTAAGCTAAGTGTAACAGCCAAAGATGCAGACACATTAGCTGACTCACTAAGCTATGTTGCCGATAACCCAGGACAGATGCTAAAGATGTACGCTGGAGAACCAACGTCCAAGTTCAGAAATATGGGAACTGTATTTGCAGAAGTCCAGATTGGACGTAACGTAGTAAAAGACGTTGGTGAAATTGTACAATCCGTTTATCGAGGACTTATCGGCGGCAGAACCTCCATGGCTGAAAAGAGAATGGCAATGGCCATCGCAACAATGCAAAAGGAGCTATCCGACAGAGCAGAAGCGCTTGGAGGGAACGCTGTTGCTAATCTCAAAATAGACTACGAAATGGTCCAAGGATCAGTGACCGTCTCTCTAATTGCTCATGCTGACGCTATCAAGATGGCACGTAAGCCAAGATCAAATCCAGGACATAGAAGCTCATTACCGTTCAGACCAACATCTGATTGTTTTATCACTTACAAAGGAAAGCTTGTAGCAAAAGATATGGGACACTACATAGCGTTCCCAGGTGGTGGAGTAGATCCTGGAGAGAGTCCATTAGATGCCGCTACAAGAGAAGTAATGGAAGAGACAGGAGCTATCTTGAAAGGTCCAATGACTTCACTAGGAGAAGTCACATGGGTCTGGAATCCAGAGTGGGCAGATAACGAGAAGCGTAAGAAACGCTACGAGCAGTTCCAAGGTGAGCGCGTTTACTTCTTCACAGGAGAAGTCGATAGATTCGTTGGCGCAACTTCCGATGAAGGCGATGCGTGGGAAGGCGAGATGCTGATGGAGTTCAGCGACGCAATCGCTTACTTGAATAAAGAAAAAGCAAACCTAAAGCATCCTAACCAAGAGAAGTACATCGAGTACCAAATTACTTGCTTGGAGATGCTAAAGGAAAAGAACTCTGGAATGGGTAACTATAGAGAAGCTGCTGGTGCTATTGTCAAGAAAGGAAACAAGTACCTCTTACTCCGCAGAAGCCCGCAAGAGACTTCTTTCCACGGAATGTTTGAGTTACCTGGAGGTAAGCTAGAAGCCGGCGAGACCGCAGAGCAAGCTGCAGTCATTGAAACCAAAGAAGAAGCGGGACTCGATGTCAAAGTGGTAGGCAAAGTCGGTCAGCACGTTGATCACAATATGAAGAAGATCTATCACGGATTCATTGTAAAGATGAAGAAGGGTCAGAGAGTTAAGCTATCAGAAGAGCATGACAATCACAAGTGGGCCACAATGACAGAGATCATGAAGATGCCAAAGAATAAGCTTAGCCATCATGCCAAGTATATGTTTACTCAACTCCAAGCAAGACCTAATCCAGCAACTCCTCAGAAAATCGAAAAAGGTAAGAAGCTCTACAAGCACATGAACGGCAAAGAACCAGAGAAGGTCAACACCGAGACGATTGACATGGGCGATGTGTGGTATCAAGTCGGCGAAGGTGGCTGTTGGTCTATCGGTTACATGTCTGGTAAAGAAACCAAGAACGCCGATCAGAAATACATTCACAACTTCAATGAAGAAACTAAAGACGGAAATATGCCAAAGCTCTACGCAACCATGCCGAAGAATGGCAAGCCAATGCTTATCATTAAGGGCGGCACATGGAAGATTAAGACAGATGACACGGGCATGGCCTGGATATACGACTGAGGTGATTAAGTGAACAACGATAAAACACTAGGTGTTAGAAACACAACATGGGCTACAATCGAGCTAGCATCTGCTGGCTTGCTAGCCACTATTACTGCAAGAACTACTTACAAAGAAGTAAAGAAAGCTGGAGGATTAGGAAACTATTTGTCTCCAAAAGGAGACGCTTGGAGGTCTGCAACCACTTATTCTAACTTCTTGATCGCGATGTTACTTCTCAAGGGTGCAGTCGATGCTGCTAAAAGCTACGGGGTCATCAGCGGTGTAAGAGCGACTCCAGCACCGCAAGTTATGGGACTACAAGGTTACGGAAGAATGAATTACTTTTGAGGTGAAATTATGGGAGATTTATGGAATCCATTTGACAAAGACAACCCTGTCTATGTGACAGTGGCAAAGAAAACAGGCCAGACAAGAAGAAAGGCACGGAAGCAGGTTGTATCAGTAGTAGTGCTCGCCGTCCTGGCAGTTGAAATTGGAAGAAGAAGAGGACTTTACAACTCGGTGTTCAACGGTCACAGAGCATACAAAAACTACGGAATTAACGGAATGACAGCAATGCGTCACAGGTTGAATCACAGGAAGTGATTCAATGGTTAAGCTGACCGATATCATCGGCACGGACTTAAAGCTCGTAGAGAAGCCGCAAGGGAACACTGGCTCATACGCAAAGTACCTCTTGCCACACATGATGTCTCACTACGAGTTATTTGTGAGAACGACAAGAAGCAGTCAAGAAGCTTACAGTCTTACCCTAGAACAACTATTAGCCTATCATGTATATGGAGACTATGTACTAGTAGCTGATGGTAATAAAACTAAATTAACTTATCATGACAATAGTGGAAACGGGATAACTGGGGTAACGGGTATATACGAGCCACCAAGTGATTCCGATCGTACCAACATTCGATATAGAAATGACAAAATCAAGTGGCTTGAAGAAGAAATCCAAAGAGGATCTTCTGGAGTTAGACTTATGCTCCCAAGTATGGGAACACAAATTATCTCGACATTTGGCTTCGGGAACATAGCAAAAGAACTTAGAAAGTATCTCAAAGAGTCTCTCAGAAGGCTAAACGATTTCATAGCTGACAGAGAAGATAGTAGTGCCCCAGTAACTGGGTTCGACTACACTGGCACTGAAATAAATCCAAAACTAACTAAGAGTAACGTGAAAGACTACATTCTTCAGCGACTAGCTAATGAACTCCCATTCGTTGAGACAACACTTGATCCGCTACTACCAAGCACAACAAGTTTTGATGACTTACTAGATGAGTTTTTGAAAGAATTCATAACAACTAACGTGGCAAAGTTTGAAGTGAATAATTTGGTTTACGTTAAGAGCGTACCCAAACTAACAGGCAGTAAAAAGGACGCACTAGTTAATGCAGTAAAAGAAGCAATGAGCTACGGACCAGATGATGAAGTAGATCTAGAATTTGAAGAGTTCAAAGTAACGAGCGTAACTCCACCACTAGAAGGAGAAACACGAGCAGAAATGCGAGTATCATATATGGATGAAGAAGTAGAATATGTATTCGATCATGAGGACTTTAAAAAGACAGAAAATCAAGATGTAGATACAGGTGCTACCACTAAGAAAGGTAAGAAGTACTACAGAGAACCAGGTGCACAAGATCTAGAGCGATACAGGATATTCTTAGACAAGATGTACGAGATACAGGCAGCTTTGTTCGTAGAACACTTTGGAGAAAGAGGAGATAAAACGGTTCCTTGGTATGTTTCTGATCGACTGATCCCTTCTAAGAATCTCAAGATTATGGAAAAGTACTTTCCAGACATAACGAGGCGATTTGATGAGCCTCAAGGCGGAAAGAAGTCTATTAAGAAAGAGAACTCTCTAATTCACACGCTATGCCAGCACAGGCTAGCAATCACAACAACCTCTTTAATTGCTCAAAGAACTCTTGCTTTCGACAAAAAGATGTTCGACGATTTCTACAACGGAGATATGCTTCTGAAAGAAATCAATTGGCTCACAGCAGCGCTAACAGACTGGGGAAGAGTAGTCATCGAATCTCCGAGAGAAGGAAACCCACTAGCTGTGGTAAAGGGTGTACCTGTGGGTTCTCCTATGAGAGACGGAGTGCCTGTGGTACAAAGCGTAGCAGAAGCAACAAGACAGCTAGCAATCTATAGACTGGAAGTTCCAATGCTAAAGCAAGTTATCAAAGAGTACAATGAACTCTATAACGCATTCACAATTTCTAACGTATTCAACATGGCAGATGGCGACCCAAAGGAAGCTCAATTAGCAAAAGCTCTATGGGGAGGTATAACTAATAGAACAGTAGGTATATTCGATATCCCAGGAGTAAAGCCTCACGACTTATTTGATAAACTATTCAAGAACGTTTCAGATGCCTTGTCACAGAAGTCATCGTTTGGTATAGACCCGTATCCACCATCTTGGGCTGATAGTCAAATACTTGGACAGCTCGTTAGAGATCCAAGATACGTAATAGGAGATAGGCCATCACTTGATGACTACAAGAAGTATCTCAAAGAATATCTTCAGTATTTACAGTCAAAGTATTCTAGCAGATGGATCGTTGCATCAGCAATCATCTCAGTTGTCGATAACTACAGGGTGACCATCGCAACCGATGCTAACGGGCTTCGTCAAGGATTCTTGAAGCGAATACAAGGAGACGCAAAGAAGTCTACATTGAAGGGTCGCTACATTCAGTTTGACGCATACGGTCAGCTAATTGCTATCTTACGTGCCCAGATAAGTATCCCACTCGATCTACGCGACGATTTTATTTCAAAAGAAATAGATAAAGAACTAGGATTAGTGATCAAAGATAGAACCTTTGACGAAAAGAGACCTGTGTTTGGTAAAGGACATCCTAATTACAGACCGCCAATGAGAGAGGAAGCACCACCTACACCCGGACTAACAGTGGGTACAATCACCCCAATAACACCACCTACACCCGGACTAACAGTGGGTCCAATCGCCCCAATAAGACCACCTCCAATTACTCCACCGTTACCACCGCCGCCACCTCCACCAATAACTCCACCAATATCAGATTCCGAAGAGATACCAGAATGGCCAGAAATGCCACCATCACTGCCACCTGATGACGACGATCCAGTAATTCCTCCAGAAGAGTGGAACGAAGCCACTCCAGTTATACCAGAAGAGAATGAAATAGAAGAAGTAGAAGAAGTATACAATAATCCCAAGCTGCATTACGACAACAGGTGGATGTACTTTGAAAGAGAGACACAGACATCTGCACAAATAAACATCTCAATGAAGGATGGAGAAACAGTCCAGTATAAGCTACACATATCACTCAAACCAGACGATTACATGACAAGGACCAGAGCAATCGTCGCAACATTTCTTAGCATGAATAAGATACACTACAAGTCTGGAGGATCCAGTGGCCATCAAGACTGGAGACAAGAAGGCGAGCCGCAGTATGGAAAAATGTTTACACTGTATCCAAAAGACGAAGATCAGTTCTTCAAGATAGTCAAAGGAATGCAAATTTTAGCAGAAAAATACAATCTAGAAGGCATAGATTTTTCAGTAGGAAAGGCCAACAAGTCGAACATGACTTACGAACGCCCTGTTCCGAATACAAGAAAAACCTTGTACTACACAGTAGAAGGTTGCACGAGAGAAGGGCTAAGAAAAGCAGTGCGTGATCAAATTGATAAAGATGGATATTGGTCTTATAGGGGTAGAGGAATGAAAAAGAAGTTTGACAATTGGGTAGATGAGCAGTTAAACGACTATTCACTTATGGCACCTATTGTGTACTTGGGCGGACTCAGTACCTTTTACCAAGCAAGAGAAAAAGTCATGGACTACTATAATGGACAGGGGCCACTCGACTTCCTTTACTGACCGACTATTTCTTCAACCCCAACGCGGTGCGATAACTATGGCAGACCCTTCAGCTATGCTTGAACAGTTTGCCAAGTTTCTATTAGCAGTAGAAACAGAAGGCCGTTCTCCATCAGAAGAAGACATTGATTACTTCCTTAGTGAGTTCTTCAATTCTGGAAGAAACGCCTTCATCTACAAAGGCTATTACATCTATGCAGCTAACCGAGTAGGAGAAGATGGAAACAAGCTTTACGACGTTCAAGGAAAGTCCTACGACGATCTAATTAATGAAACAAAGCCACTACTTCAACAGAAAGTATCTGAAGCGTATTCTTCAGTCAGCCAAGGCATTGAAGCATTCGATTGGGACACCAAGCCTCGCTCTATAGACACTTATGCTGAACACTTCGCTAGAGAAATGAATCAGTTAGAAGAATACAGGCTATCAATCGGCACTCAAAAGAGAGTTCATCCTGCTTATCAGAAGGCAATCAATCACTCGGCAAGAATCAGATATCGTATCAAGATGTATATGCAATCTGTAGTTCCTTACATCTTGCGCCACACGATGTACCACGAGCTATCAAAGGTAACGTACAATGTACAAACCGGCGTATCGGAGTTAATCAAAGACAAGATAAAGATCTCTAGCGAAGAAGATGCTCAAAACTTTGTCAACTCAAATCAACTAAACGGCCTGCGTTCAATCTTCTGGGTTCCTACCGAATCGGGCAAGAACATCAAGATGGGAGTCGTAAACATAGATAACCCAGCCGAGCTTCCAGAGAAGATGGTTCGTAATACAGCAAAGAGAATCAATCGTATTCTTGAGAATCTAGGGCATCCAACCATCATCATGTTTACAGGTGCTAACTATCAAGTATGGTTTGGTCAAAACAACGACCAGCTTCTTCTCGATGTACGCGAAGTAAACGAATACCTGCAAGGAATCTTAGTGGGCATTGGGCAATTCACAATGAAAGAAGCAATAGATGAAGGAGAAGTATTCATCGACTTATCTATCAACAAAGCAGGAGGCGCATTAAGATCATTCTTTTCCCTGCACTATCCGTCTGGAAAGAAAGGAAAGATCTACAGCGGACTTTCAGCAGTACCCGTAGCTCCAGGTGACTTGGACAAGTTCGTACCAGTAAAGGATGCTCACCCAGAGAAAGTTCTTGCTAACTTACAGTTTTACTCTAGTTATGTGTCGACCTTTTACGACGCAGTTAGAATTGGCCAAGACCATGAATCAGAAGAGTCAATCGAGTCACCACCTACCTGCTCAAGACTTGAGAAAGAGCACAAGAAAAGCAAGATGCTGAAGTATCTATTCGATGAACCAATTCAAGTCGAGATAAAGAATGTCGAAGCGGTTCTTGAAGATGAATCAAGCGTTCACGTTCACCCTAACCCAAGAGGAGTACCTGCTGTACTAGTTTATGATCCGCTAGGAACCAACTCACCATCTGGAATGAGTACAAAGAGACTAATTAGAGGTAGAGTAGAGACTAAGCCTTCTAGTGTATATTACATAACTATAGGAGGACAGGTAATCTATGATGACTATATCTGTAGAGATTTTGAGAGACACTGCATTGCTACAGGACTCAGAAGCGCTATCATAACTGGATTTGTCACGAAGATTGACGAGATAGGAAATGAAACCGGCGAACAAGATGCCAGATTTACTTTGATTAGGAAGGACGGACTTGACCCGATAGAATGTTCTAAGTTAAGATTTGCTGCGACCAGAATCGAAGATCTCTCTGGCGATCAGGTTCCAGTCGAAATAATGGGCGAACAATTGAGTGCAATTACCACTAAAAGAGTTCTTCCTGTTACTTACACCAAATTAGGAATCGACGTCGGAGCTCAAGTCAAGAGAATGTTCACCGACTTTGTCGAAGCAAGATACAGTGGATCCATGACAATCTACGGAGATAACAAGTATCTTGTTAAGTCCACGAGGACAATCAGATTGGCTGTACTAGGAGTAAAGGCATCTACTAGAGTCTTTGACTCAAAAGAAATACCACCAGTTTACGTAGGAGTAGGAAAGAGATCCAGCAAGTACGGGATGACTTATCACATCATCGGACTAGCACAAATAGCTTTACCAAAAGAAGAAAGAATAAGACTAAGGGAACTGGTCTTTGGAGAAAATGACAGAAATCTGCTACCAGCGACATCAGCATACTCAGAGGTATTTAGGGCAACAGAGCCAACCACAGTGGTTGAAGTAGCTTATGATGACATATCCCCTTCAATAAGAACCGGATTAGGATTTGCATTTATGCCAGGTGGAAAGTACAGAAGTATACTAGGAAAGGAATATAAATATGTCACACCATTAGTTAACGCAAAGGTTATTGCAGTGAGAGAAGATCTTGACATTAACAGGCAAACAGACATATCATTCCTACAAGAACCACTTGTGGAGTACCGCAAAAAGCCAACGAGCGATGACTCATTACTTGGTGCACTACCTAATCCAGGACTTGTAGATCACATAAGAAGAAACCCAGCATTCTTTGGAGTGCCGCAGTCACTTAGGATAACAGTAGGAGGAGTACCTAGAGCACCGAGACCTGCAGTGGATGGTGATGGTAATCCGATTCTTAACGAAGACGGCAAGCCAATGATTGTACCGAGAGTCGATGGAGGAAGAGAAATTAAGCTACCTTTGTTTACTTCACCAGGAAGAGTCGGAGGAGAAGTCCTACCTGGAGAGCTTGAAAAAGCATTCGATAGATTCCGCAAAGGAGAGCCGGGATACAAAGTCTATGTTGAACCAAGAAGTTTAGTTAAGTCTGGAGATCCTCAGTACTTTAGAATCAGCAATTTAGCTGACGAATACCAAATCGCAGTAGACGACGAGCGAGTACAAGGAGCCGATGGTAACGCAGTTACCACAGTCAATAAAGAAATCTCAGCAGTCAATAACTACATCGACGTAGTAAATATGCAGCACTTAGCAAATAAGCAACAAGCAAAAGAAGATATGAAGATAGTCGCACCTATGCTTGCAGGAAGCTATCAAAGTACATGGCACGATCCTAATTCAGAAATCGAAACTTATCGCTACGAAGATGAGCAGTACATCGCTGACTACAAGAAGCTCAACGACGCACTGAAAAAGGCACAAAGTCCTACAGCATTCGACTCAAAAGGATTTGAAAATCTGAGCACAAGTGTAATGCAAAATCCTCGACCAGTAAAGGAAGATTCATGGGGAAGAAGAGTCAATGAATACATATTGGAATACAATAAGTGGGCAGAGCTACCACAACCAAAAGAAATGTGGGAGAGATATTCACTTGCACTTGGCCCCAACTGGGAAGTACCGATCTTAGAAAAAGAGCGCATGATGAGAAGCGCAAAAGAAATGTATGACTTAACGGAAGGAGAAGTTGAGCAGATAGACGGCCAGTTCGCTGAGCCGCTAGATGACAAGGTCTTTGACTCAATATTCTCAGATCTATACGAGGTGGCAGAAGATGACAATTATGAAGAGTGAACCTCTATCAGAGGCACTTAATTTCCCCAAGAAGGGGGAAATGTTGCGTGGAGTAAAAGTACTCGACGCCAAGTCTAAGTTCAGATCACCCATATTTGAATACCAAATAACATTCCCTAAAGGAACCAAGACAAAAGACATACCAGCTATGCTAAAGCAGTTCTTTAACACACAGATAGTAAACGCCGATAAAAACTACATGGTAACTCACCACGATTACCGCGTAAAGCCATTTGAGGGAAATGTGTGCGTAGTAGGTAGTATGCAGTTAATCGAAATGATTAGAACAAATCCAAGTGTCAAACTACAAGAGTTCGATAAGCACTATTCAGAAATGGAGATGACAAATCCAGAGACCTTCTTTAGAAAGTTCAAGTGTGCCTCGTTTAACTCGCCGCAGTTTAGAGCACAGTTATTTTCTTACGTCTCATATATGGGAGAGAATTACGGATACTCAATAGATGGCTGCATCTATCACAGAAGAGCTAGCTTGATAATGCCCAAAATCAAGATTACCAAGGCCATACCCCAAGCAAAGATGATGTATCATACTCATCCAAGCAAAGACGAACCGAGCCTAAGCTCTGCCGACGATTACTTACTCTACTTCGACTTGTCACACAAGCCAAGAAACATTAGGCACTTCTATACCGTGATGAAAGATCGTATGGATTATTTCCAGATCACGCCGAAGAAAGACTCTAAAGCAGACTATGTTAAGCTCAGCGAAGATAAAATTATTGATGAGATAAACGCAGAGTTAGATGATCTTGAGGAGAGATGGGCTGAGAAGATCCCCAAAGATACAGGGCATGCAAATGACATGAAGTTCTGTGAAAATATCACAAGAGATCTGGTTAAGTGGATCAATAAGAAGTACAAGAATTACTTCAAAGTTAAGTACACTTGCTATCATAGAGTTAGAAAGAATCCTGAAACACTGGAAGCAGATGACTTGCATTTAGGTGATGAGTTTATCGCAAAGGCACTGAATGATATCAAAACAGGAGAATACTCTTGGCCAACATTCAACTCAAGCGCAATGCCTCACGAAAAGTATGCGTATTGGCACCAAATGTACTATGATCATCATGTTAGAGATTCATTCATGACACTGGGAGTAAATATGCCACCAGGCTCTGATAGAAGGATGAACTACTACTTACAGTCTAAAGCACCAGAGTCCGCAGCGAGCTATACAGACCTTTTGAACATTCTAAATATCTCGCACGATATTGCAGCCAGCGATTCTAAAATCACTGACGGAGGAAAAGTAAACTCCAGGATTGCTGAGGTGGCTCGGTACCTAGAACTACCAACTAATGTAATAGACGATCTAAAACTACTAGAGGAGATAATCTATACAATGGATGTATTTAGTGAGGAAGCTAAAACGCTAGCGGGTGATTACTATGGCATAGTTCTACTGGCAAACTATTCAATTAATGCAATCGGTATCATGAATCAAGTTCACAATGGCAAGTTAGACTTGACTATAGCAAAGCAAGATGTGTATCATAATCTCAAGATGAGAACACAGGAGGCTCTGTCAAGTTTTTTCGTGCAAAAGAATAGACAAGATGGGATAAGGATAAATCCAGCAATAACCATCGCAAAGCTAGAGTTAGTAACACAGTTCCCAAGAGAGGCTTTCGATTACTTCGACATCGTAGAAGAAGCACTCGCTCAGTTCAGTAAATCAAGAATTGATCCCACCAGGTCGTTTTACGTCAAGAACACTAAAATGATGTATCTTTCAGTACCGACTTCCAAAGGCAGTATTTCGATGAACTTGTCTTACGGTACAGGTAAAGCACAGATATTTGCTACGAAAGTAGACGACCCTATGGAAGCTGCTATGGAGGCAGTAAACAAAGTAGGTATGGCTCTCTATAGAAACGGAGCTCAAGGAATAGACCCTAATGAGTTTTCAATAAACGTAGCGACTCCACTAATGAACCCTCAGCCAAAGGTAATCATAATCAGCGGACCAAGCGGAGCAGGTAAAAGCACCACAATTAGGAACTTACTGAGAAGACTACCCAACGCAAAGACCGCCCCGTCGTATACTACAAGACAGCCGAGAAAGTCCGACAAGCCAGGAGAAAAAGTATTCTTATCCAAAGAAAAGTTCGTGAAGAAACTGGAAAGTGGAGACATGATCGCGGCAAGGCTCCAAAAGAACGGACATTACTATGGAAGGCTCAGAAGCGACTTCGATCACAGCGGGTACGTGATTGTCGATGTCAATTTAAGTGGACTGCAAGACATAAAGAGAGAATTCCCCAAAGCATTGACGGCGTATCTTGAACCCGTAGAAGACCCGAAGTTCATAGAAAGAAGACTTTTGATGCGCGGAGATATGTCTCCACAGGAAGCAAGGAAGAGATCCTCGATCATTCCTTCCCATATTGCGTCGAGTAAGAAAATTAACTTCGACTTGAGAATCAAGACAAGACAAGGACACTTTAACGAAGCGTCAGATAAGATTCTTGAAACACTGCCAAGAAGTAATCCAGATAATACCAAACAAGGTAAGTTACCAAAAGAACTCACTGAAGGAGCCGATGTATCGGAACTAAGTGCAGACGACTGGTTTACAAAAGAAGGTAAGAAGAAGCTTGACAAGAAGCGCAAAGCGAAGCAGACGAAGCAAGCCAAAGATGACGAGGATGAGCATAGTGAGTCAAAGCAAACAAGATTGTTTGAAGAAGCTCGCGCTCAAGGAATAGAAGACGCTACTGAGATAGTTGAAGAAGAGATCGAAGACAACCCGCGCAATCCAAAAGACTGCCCACCAGCAACTCAAGATCTTGCACTTAATACAAAGAATAGAGATGCTGCTGTAAAAGCTGAGCATATACAATACGGACCTCTTAATTTGAACGATAAAGACTACTGGACTAGATATGGTAAGAGATGGAATACGTCAGCAGCTGTCGCCAAGAAGTCTAACTGTAGTAACTGTATAGCATTCGATATCAGTCCAAGAATGAAAGATTGTATGCCTGGTAAAACGTCTGATAAAGATGGAGAGTTAGGTTATTGCTGGATGCACCACTTCAAGTGCCATTCAGCAAGAACTTGCTATACATGGGCAGCTGGTGGACCAATTAGCAAAGATAAAGTTTCCTCAGAATGGCAGGATAGGGCATTTCCAAAGTCGAATCCAAACACTCCTCCATTCGCCGTATTCGTAGTAGGTAAAGTAGGTGACAAGTACACTGCAACCACAAGAGACGACGGAAGAATCGGACTGCCTGGAGGAAAGGTAGATCCTGGAGAAAGCGGAGAAGTTGCCGCCATGAGAGAGGCTACAGAAGAAGGATGGAGCTTCCCTGCGGGAACTAGCTTAACGCTAATTCACCAACAAGATGTCGATGGTAATCCAGTCGAATGGTATATGGCTGATACAACACCATCACCACTATCCGAGTACAAAGAAAAGTACAGAGGCATCAGACCAATACTGATCACAGCAGAGCAACTCAAAGCTAGCGGATTTGGAAATGAAAACCTTCCACTTTACAACCCCAAGAAAACACCCGAAGGAAGAAAGATACCCAAGAGATATCTCAAGGGACTTAACAAAGAAGAGATGGCAATTGCAGCCAAAGAAATCGACAAGGGATACAAGTACGATATCAACGACCCAAAGGCATACGAGTATTGGAAGTCAGATATCAAGGCAACAGCTAGAGGCTACAAAACCGTACCAAGCAAGTACAAAAAGAAGTTTATCGAGATGTACGGACCCCTACCCGAGAAAGGTGAGTTCCTTGACAAGATGGCCAAGGCCACAAAGATCAAGAAAAGTATTCTACAGAAGGTATACGATAAAGGATTGGCTGCATGGAGAGGCGGACACCGACCCGGTGTTCAACAGCACCAATGGGCTGCAGGACGCGTTTACTCATTCGTTACACTTGGCAACACTGTCAAGAAGGGCAATAAGAAAATGCCCGATCACTCGTTAGCAATCAAGGCAGGCTTAATCAAAGACAATCCTAGAGGAGAACTATACGTTCAAGATATAATAGATACAGAAGATCTAGGTAAAATAATGAAACAGTATGAAGCAAGATTAAGATACTTACTTAGAAAGAAAAAAGATCCAGGTATGGAAAAGCAAAGAAAAGAGAAGCTAGCTGAAATAAGAAAGCAGTTCAACTGGAAAGGAAGGACCCCAAAGTCGCTATTTGAAGCAGTCGCAGATACAATCAACAAAGAAACCAAACTCAAGCCAGTAGTAAAGGTCTATCGTGGTATGATTGGGCTTGCTTTGGGAGAAGAAGAAACGCTGGGGCACATGAAGCAATACGGAACAGGTCCGTTCTGGAGTACTAGAAAAGAGTCAGCAGATATCTATGTCGGAGGATCCAAGTTTGGATATACAGGGTTCTTTGGAGCAAAGTCAATACTGCTAGAAGGTGAAGCAAGAATTACAGATGTGTATTGGCCCGATACATTCAGAAGTAGATTAAGCTGGCCGGAAGAACACGAGCTAGAACTAATGAACTCAATTAAGCTTACTTCGGTAAAGATATACAGCATAGACGACAGAGCTAGAGACGCACTAATAAAATGGGAGACAACAGGCAAAAACTGGAAGCCATGGATCGACCCAAGATTTAGACCAGAAGTCACTTACAAATACAGCAAAGTGGTCGTTCCCGTAGATAAGATAGCAAACAATCCAGATGATGATAGAACAGACATCATGCCTGGAATCACTCTAAGTAACCCGTCTGATCAAGAAGTCATAGAAGCAGGATATCTTCAAGGAGTCAATGATGTAATAGACATCGTTGAAGATGAAACAGAAGATCCAGATAGCCCAGATCTTGTAGTACACGGCGATATCTACAACTTCCAAAACGCAACAATCGAAAGAGGAAGCAGGCTCACAGTGGGAGATAGAGTCAGTGGCGCAAAGACAGCAGGTGACTACATAGGCGGAGATAATGTTGAAGGAAATCTTGCCAGAGATAGCGCAGAACAAAATAATACCAGAGTAGGAGGAAATCTTGCAACCGATAAAGCTGAACAGATAGTTGGCGGAATGAAAGCTGACCGTGCAAGTAACATCCAAACCAACCCATCTCGCAGCAAGCCAACTTTAGAGCAGTTCCGTAAGTGGGTCGAGCTTGTGAACATGAAGAACAAAGAGCTCAAAGCATTCCTTGATTCTGACTGGTTCAAAGAATCTGGACTAACTCCAGCTCAAGCTAAGGCTCAAGGAATTAAAAGTGGACAAGATAGCTTCCGTTCTATCATACGCATGCGTAAGAAGTTAGGATTAACTGGTCCAAAGGACTACATCAAGGAAGGTCCACAGATAACAAATAAGTATTACGAGATGGCACTAGATAAGTGGTCTGGTCCAGATAACAAGGTATCAGCACTTGATGATAGAACCGACTGGGGATGGATGATGCGACAGATAAGATTCAACAGCAGAGCTAGCGCATTCCCTTACAACAAAGCTGCAGAGGGACGCAAAGGTCCACTTGTTAAGAAGCAAAAGACACAGAATCAACCTTCAAGAAAACTCTTATCGCTGTGGGTGTGGGGACACGATCCTTGGAGATGGGCAAGAAAGCATGGTGTAGAAAGCATGCCTAAGTGTCCTAAAGTGCCTTGGGTTGGTATGACAGAGAAACGTAAGTACGGTTCCATTCCTGTAATCATGTCGCCAAAGACAAAGAAGAATCCTGGACACTGTCCAATAGAAGTCGAAGCCCGTCGAGCAGCGAGCGATCCTTCATTTAAGCACCATGAATGGTATATCGAGCATCACTTGAATTATGTCATGGCTATTGCTAAGGCTATTGTAAAGAGCGATGAACCAGAAGACCAGCAGTTAATCCACGATATGGTCTGGATGCACGATTACCCTAAGATGATGGGTGATAACGATAACTTTGAACTGGTTAGAGAGTTGGTGTCTAAGCACAGAAGTGAGCGATATACCGACCGACTAATGAATCAATTACGCTGGATGGAGGAAATAAAATCACTCGATTGGAGTGGGAGAACAACCACCATCGCAGCAGTTATGTCAACCGCCGATGCACTTGCTCACTACTACGGACCTTTCTGGCAAATCTACATGGATGAAAACAAAGACAAAGACTTAGACTTCCTCAAGAAAAGCAACGCCGCTAAACTTGAGAAAGATAAGCGCAAGTTAAGAGCAGGGCCAATGGAAGACGGCCTCGACTCAGTCAAGTTCCAATACAAAGGTCGCAAGGTAAGAGTAGTAGGTAACGAACATATAGCAGATCTAGTAACTAGAAAGAATCCTAGCGACTGGCGTCACGGCAAGTTTTCAGAAGAAGATCCATTTGAAGAATACTTTGAGGAATAATCGTGATAGTTAATCAATCCCTTTTCGACCCTTACTCACTATGTCACGCAGGTGCAGGTGTCGTAGCAGCATCACTACGACTATCATTTACCCAAACTATAGTCCTACACACGATATTTGAATTCGCAGAAAATGTATATCTAAAGAAGTTACCACTAACAAAGAGACTATTTCCAGATTCTTCGACAGACACAGTAACCAATATGATAGGTGACACGATTTCTGTAGCGGCAGGTTGGTATCTTAGTGAGAAGCACGGTGGCAAAGTAGCCTACCGCTGAAAGCTGAAATACGCGACGAAAGCTGTACCTCCTATGGCAAGGCTTCCAGGCTCGTTTATTGAGTCTCTCAAGAACCGTCACTCCGCTATCTTGGGAATGACTCGCTCTGGTAAAACCTACTTTACAGGTCACGTACTTGAGATGCTTCAAGAGGAAGGCGCACATACTATATTTGTAGATCCGAAGCACGATCAAGAGTATGCTCGATTAGGTACAATATGCTATTCTGCTATAGAAGTCTACAGTCAGCTATTGAAAAAGAATAGAGCAGTTGTGTTTAGACCTAGTGCAGTAAGAGACGAAAGAAATGCAGAACTAGACAAACTCGTTGAGATGATGATGGAGTTACAGCGCACTGATGGCTTCAGAAGAATCAGAAGAGTAATCGCTATTGATGAGATCCAATTGTTTGTAGGTAAAGGTTCCAAGTCAAGAGCTGTTGAAATAATCTGGACTGTGGGTGCAGGTATAGGAATGATGGGTATTGCGCTAACTCAAAGGCTACAGAATCTAAATGAAGACATCTGGTCACAATCAGAAAATAAAGTGTGCTTCAAGATGGATGAGAGACCAGAGTATCTCAAATCTAGAAACTTAGAACACTATCCGCAAGAGTACCTCATGGATGACATGAACAAGTATTCCTTCTATGCTACAACAGGCGGAGGAACTTGGAAGAGATACAAGCCAATAACCATTCAGACAGAAAGTAACAAGAGTAAGGATCACCTCAGGCTATCTAGATGGTAGTCCTAATCACGTATCCAGACTCTATAATTTCTCCAGCATCAAGGAGATTTGGTGACCTACTTCAGGCATCTTTGAGACTACGGACTATCGAATACAATACACTGTCGTCATTGTCTAATCCAAAAATACTCAATGTACAAACCTCGGCGGCTGTTAACTCATTGTTTCAGAAAGAACTCTCTGTGTTTAAGCCAACCATGCACATTAACATCATATCCCATTCATCAGAGTCTTCTCCAGACACTGATATAATCATAGCAGAGACCGCAGAAGTAACGGATCCAAATCTAAATACAACTATAGCTAATACAATAGATGATTATGCAGAGGTAGCAATAGAAGAGTTTGCAGCTAGCTCAATGTTTCCATCAGTATATGCTAAACTAATATTAGGGTCGCCTACGATATCGGTGTCCATCAACGAGGCAAGCGGGGATTATTACCGCGTTTTGGCTGATAGTTTGGCGGAAGTTGTGGAGCAGATTGTTTAAGGGCTGCAGGATTATTCTCAATCATCCACAAGAACTGATAGATAGCTTCATTGATAGCATGGGAGCGATTACTAAAGCGGTTCTGAGTAATGTAGAATTCGATAGCATCGTATAGCTGTCTATCTATTTTTACAGTAACAGGGATTGTCGGAGAACTCATTTGCCTCTCTACATTACGCCTTGACATGAAGCCCCTCCTATAGTAGGGGAGTAAGACCGTATTTATCACACTTATCGAAGACACGCGTATTACAACGTCATACTATCTACTTATATGAGGGGATGATGTCGGACCCTTTGAGCAACCATGCCTCTGCAGGAAGTAGTGATTCTAAATCCACGTCGACCCGCTAGGAGACGCACGTCTTCTAAGAGAAAAGCATCCACTCGATCTAAGAAGGCTAAAGCTCGCTCCTCAGGAGGAAAAACAATGGCTAGAAGAAGAAAAACTACCACACGACGCAGAAAGTCGCCGGCTAAGAGACGCAAGTCAACTAGCAGACGCCGTGCTCCAGCACGTAGACGAAAAACCACAAAGAGAAGATCTACTTCTCGTAGAAGAAAATCTCCTGCAAAGAGAAGAACTACTCGCAGAAGAAAGACTACTACCCGTAGAAGAAAATCTCCTGCAAAGAGAAGATCAACTTCTCGCAGAAGAAAATCTCCTGCAAAGAGAAGAAGAACTACTCGTAGAAAGTCAACTTCTCGCAGAAGAAAATCTCCTGCAAAGAGAAGAAGAACTACTCGTAGAAAGTCAACTTCTCGCAGAAGACCTGCTAGAAGAAGAACAACTGCAAAGAGAAGAAGAACTTCAAGAAGAAAATCTACTTCCCGCAGAAGATCTACTTCCCGCAGAAAAGCATCCGGCAAAGGCTTCAAAAAGTTCCTAAGTAACTTGATGGATCTACGTGCTCTCGGTGTTGTCGCTATGGGTATGGCTCTACCAACTGTCGCTAACGCACTCTACAGCAGAGTTTCCGGTTCCTTGAACAATGTTCCAGGAGTCGGAATGATCACTGGTAACGCATACGGAAGAGCAGCTCTAGGTACACTCCTAGCTGGTGGTGTTGCATACTTGGTCCAATCAATGACCCCTGTAACTTCTGCTGAAGCAGCTCTAGGTGCAACCATCGCTACAACAATGTTTGCAGTCGGTGCTCTAGCACAATCTGGAATGTTCCCAACCTGGCTATCCAACGCTCTACCAGCAGGTGAGCTAAGTGGCTACTCAGGTGCAGGATACATCGGCGGATACTCTTCAGGTGGCTACCTAGGATACCTAGGTAACATCGACGAAGATATGCCAACCGATGGTGGCAACCAACCAATGCTTTACGGTGTTGGCAGTGCCCCTGCAGTTAACGTCTTCTGAAGACGCTAACAGGCTAGCAGATCAAAAGAACCATCTCAAAAGCTATTGAGATGTCTCACCCTGGTGACAGGGGCAGAACCGCCTCGGCGGGAACTTCGGTTCCCGTCGGGGCTTTTTTAATTTACACAAAGCTAAATTAAGAGAACTCACTGGTCTAATCGCCCGAGTACCTCCTCGGGTCACTAGGTCTCGGGTTCTTTCGCTGGGGTTAGGGAAAGATAAGTGTCATCTTTACCTAGTGGCCCAACCTATTCACATTCTTTGCATATGCAATTGAATCTAGCTTTCCATGCACGAATACATCGTGACCTGTCAAGCTGACACTCAAAACACACGGGAAGTTTTGGTTCAATAGGATCCATAATAGATCTCAATTCAATTCTAAGCGGGTCTCTCTTTATTCTCACATCAGCAGGGTTGTTACAATAGTTGCATTCCATCAGTAGACACCCCCATGTTGTTTCTCATACTTGAGCATCTCATCATTCAAGAGCCGCTTGTGTTCTTCGGAAGTCATCAGATCACCACGAAGATACAGCAAGATGATTCTTCTTACGAAACCAGATTGGCTCATTCCCTCAGCTTCGGCCTTCATTACGAGCTTCGCAATCTGGTCGTCACTAAGAGTAACCCCTACCTGGCGTTTCCTTCCACTCATGTACTTCGCACATTCTCTGCATATAAAACAATGTTGGCGTAAGTTACCGCATCCTATCATAAAGCATAATCTATCAACGCCTTCATATACTGGTGTTAGTACCGTACAACTGCCTAACAAGGCATAAACAAACAAGGAGAGTGAAACAATCGAGTTACGTCCCTATTACGACCGCCCGACTGGACAGATCAAATCTTATCTGTCCCTTATTGAACAAAAAATCGCCAGCAACTTCCCCCATTGGGGACGTGGCTCACAAGGCGTATGGCCTAAGGGCGATTATGGAAAAGGTATCCTAAGAGCTGACCAATTCTCAATTTTGGGAACATTCGGCCAGTGGCTAATTCCATCGTCTGGAAGCACAGGTAACCCTAACAGCGTTACAGTAGACAGCTTTGGCTGGTCTTCTAAGAGCTTGTCATTCAAGTCTTTGGAGGAATTTTTCTACTTGATCATGGGGATTCAATACCCTGTGACACCTTTGCTAATTACTGAGCATCAGTGGCAAATCAGTGGTATCGAAACACCGGTTCTAGATCAACAGATCTTTGAAGTACTTGAGGAGCCTTTCGTCTGGTACGAGAGCCCAATCGTCATCGAACCTGAAAAGAACATCGTATGTAACCACCGTGTAGTCGGCGGCGCATCTGCATTCGGAAACAGCACAATCGCTGGAGCTGAGAAGTGGAGAGTCATCGGATCTGTAGTTGGTCAACATCATGAGCTAATACAGCTCACACAGAACATCGGGGAGTTGAGCTGAACCCCTCGGGGTTCATGCAGGATATTGGAGGTGACTAAGTATGGTATCTCTTGGAGGACTAGACGTCGCATTCGGTAGCTCTCTGCAACTGGTTAGAACAAACGTGCTGGTTATTGAGACCGACGGTACTACAACAAAAGCAATGGCTGAAGCAGTTCACTCATGTGCTAGAAAGTACCCGGCCACAATCAGACCAGACTTCACTGCTTTCGTAGCTTCCGGTGCTCTCACCGAAGGCTACGCTACAGTGTTGACTGACCAAGTGGAAGGCAACATTTTGAAAGACATTACAGCTGTACCTGTCGCAGGCTCTCAGAGAGACGCAACAGGATCCAACAACAGAGGCATGGCTATTGAAGCTATCCTTAACGTTGGTATGGTACAGATCAATGCTAACGACACCGCAACAGTCGATGACCTATTCACTGATGTAAGCCCAACTGGAATCGAGGCTGATGAACTTCACCTCGGACACCAG
>Ga0233444_10001497_pt1 | contig 26599 bp, 27 predicted proteins | sample SI_124_October20_6_FD_182792 | JGI IMG/M metagenome (GOLD analysis project Ga0233444, IMG submission 182792) | Seawater microbial communities from Saanich Inlet, British Columbia, Canada - SI_124_October2016_10_MG | ecosystem: Environmental > Aquatic > Marine > Inlet | place: Canada: British... | reverse complement strand
ATAAGGTCTAGTTTGTATTTTACTACTTTCAAAAAAGTCCACAATATCTTTTCTTTTGAATGGTGCAGAATCGCTTATTGTAACAGCGAAAGCGAACCAGCTAGGATCAGATTTGATAGTAGCTTTAGGAAGTATGAAATAATCACGATACTCAGCAAATATATGTACCAATCTAGAATGATTGTGCTTTCTTTTTTCTACAATGGTAGGTAGTTTATTAATCTGCTGCAAGCCCATAGATGCTTGTAATTCCATAGGCTTAAGATTATAACCAATTTCATCATAGATATATTTATGGTCAAATATTTCATCTGGTAGTTCTGGGATCCAATTACTAAATCTTGTTCCACAGCTTCCATTCTTGAGCAGATTAGCTTTGGGTCCAACACAGAAACATCCTCTACCCCATTCTCTAAAACTTCTTACTATGATTTCTTCTTGCTTAGTGTTAGTCGCAACGAAACCTCCTTCACCCATAGTAATATGATGGGCAGGATAAAAACTGCAACTGGCCATAGAACCAAAACTACCTAAAGGTTTCTCGTCATACGAAGAACCTAAAGCATCACAACAATCTTCTAGCAATATTAAATTGTATTGCTTTACAATATCCATTAAACGATCCATATTTGGAGGATTGCCAAGAACATGAGCAAATGTTATAATTTTAGCTCCTGTTTTTGCTGCCTCTTCTACTTGATCTAAATTTAAATTAAGAGTATCTAAATCTACATCTACAAATACAGGTTCAAAACCAACTTGTAAAATCGGATTGAGCGTAGTAGGGAATCCGGCTATAGGAGTTATAACCTTTGTCCCTTTAGGAAAATTGTATAATCTTTTTGAGGTCATAGCAGACATCATAATTAAATTAGATGAACTACCGCTATTAGTTAGTATGCCATGTTGCTTTCCTAAAAATTTAGGAAACCTATGTTCAAACGATATAGCATCTTTACCCAAGACAAGCCATTTATCTAGTAGCGAAGACACTGCTGCTACATATTCTTCATGGTCAAAAAATGGGCCAGCATACCTAACCCAATCTTTACCGGCTTCCCAAGATGATTTTTCTTCTTGTTTAAAAAATTCTGCAATTTGATTTAGGATATCTTCTTTAGTAATAGCCATATTACTTTATCTCGCCCTCCATCCAATCTATAGTTCTTTGTAAGGCTGTATCAAAATCTATAGGAGGTCGCCAGCCCATGTCGTGTAACTTAGTTCCGTCTAGACTATATCTGCGATCATGTCCCGGTCTAGCAACACTAAAATCGGTATATGATAAGTCTATTTCTACTCCCATCTGTTTAGCGATTTGTTTTGCCAAATCATCATTATTCATTTCTAGTTCACCAACAACATTATAATGTTCTCCAGGTTTACCATTTAGAATAGTGAACAGTGTTGCACTTGCTGCATTTCCTACATACAACCAATGTCTTTGTCCTACGTATTCTACTTTTCCATTTTTGTCTAATTGTGCATGGACATCTATAGTCTGTCCTTTGTATAATTTAGATATGGTGCTAGCTACAAATTTTTCTTTGTTTTGTCTTTCACCAAACAGATTCATAGTATATGTATGAATGATAGGTAGACTATATGTATTACCATAAGCTATGCCAAATGCTCCTTGTGCTGCCTTGCTTGCACTGTAGGGATTACTTGGTCTCCATCTATCGTCTTCTTTAAAGTCATAATCCATAGGAGCAGGACCGAATACTTCATCGGTAAGATAATTGATGAATAAAGCTTCAGGACAATATACTCTATACCACTCTAATAAGTTAAGAGTACCCAAAGCATTATCTTCAAAGAATTGTCTAGGATGAGTGATACTACGATCTACATGACTATTCGCAGCAATGTGTGCAATATAGTCAGGTCTGCCTAATTCTTCAATAGTGTGTGGAGGTAATTCAAATTTTAGATCATGATAAACAAGTTTGATTCTATCTTGATGTTCGAGACAGGTAGGACTCTTGAGTATTCTTCGGATGTCACCGATATACTTTAATCTGCACATAGCAGTAACAGTCCAATCAGTATGCTTTAATACCTCATCTATAAAATGAGAACCTAAAAAACCTGCAGATCCTGTTACTAAAATATTTTTAGACATTATACACCCTTCAATAATTTGGAATTGTTTTGCGGATTATGGCGTGCTGGCTGGCCCCATTTAAGATGGAAATAACCATGACACTGTTCTTCACCCATGAAAGATTCTTGTTGTTGCTCTGGAGTTTTCTTCTGTGTTAAAGACACAAAATGGTAGAACATGCATGTATATGTCCTAATCATTCTTAGTTTACTTAGTTCACATTTAAGAAAGAAATCCCAATCTGCAACTAAACCACTTTTATGGGGATAGTCTGTATCAAAACCACCTACTCTATTATAATTAGTTTTTGTAATATAAATAGGATAAGTGCAACCAGAAATGTCCCAGTAGTCTTTTCTATTATCTTGTTCATATTGCCAAAAATTTTCTAAATCAAATGCATTAGGATCTCCACCTAAATCTGTAATAAGAAATTGTGGATACATACTATTATAAGGCTCAATCTGATTTGGGCTAACAACAGCATCACTAATATCTATTTTCGACAGAGCAGTATCCCATCCTTTAGGAAAAACATGATCATCATGAACTATAAGTATATTACTATTAGTGCAAGAGTATACTCCAAAGTTTTGTGCTTTACACATTCCTACATTACTATTCAGTCTAACTAAATTAAGTTTTTCAGCATATCTTTCCAACACATGTTTACTGTCGTCATAATAACCATCACATACTACTACAATTTGATTATCATTGTTCTGACCTTCTAAGGCAGATCTAATGCATAGATCCAGAGCGTCTGGAGATTTTACGGTGGTAATAACCACGCTAATAGAGCTCATAATATTCACCTATTTTAAATTTCTTATTTAAATTAATAGACCCATGCTCGCTTGGTTGATAGTTCTTATGTTCTATAACTCTAAAGTCTATACTAATTCTGGTTTTACCTGTATCATTTATTTTATTGCCGTGTAACAAGTCAGATCCATTCCATTGAATAAATTCACCGTAATCACAATTCATAGGAGCAAAATCTTTCTTATCTTCTTCTGACTCTACCCATATTGTATTCGTATCGAAAGCATTTGTAAAGGGCAAAAAGAAATTAAGTTCCTTAACTATTGATGCCCATTGTCTATCTCTATAATATCTGTCTTTATGATATTCTCCTACGGCTATATTATAAGGATACGCTATACGAAATGTAGGAAACTTCTGTACTACTATAGAATCAGAATATAAAGGGCATACATGTTCTTGTATAAATTTACTATATAAACCACTAAATGTTTTACCTGTCATAGCCTTGTAGAATAATTTATGATGCTTTGTAGATTGATCATTTGTTCTTTCTATAAGAGGTATGTCACTATCTATTTTATCAATTTTTTCAACATCAAATATTTCTTGAATAAATTCTTTAAATCTAAAAATATTAGTATCATATATTTTTTTAAGAGGCAGCATATTTTTCCCAATTTACTAGAGGTGATAAACGATCACTATCTCCGTGTGTACTATATGCAGGAATAGGAGATATTATACGTCTTTTGCCAGCTTGTGTTGGAAATAAAGCATTCTCATTAATCATAAAATATGGGTCTTGTATCTCTAAAAACATAAAAAAATCATGAGGATGTATACCTTTTGTCCATTTACGAATGATTGCTTCATCCGTTTTTAGGGTATGCACTTTTGCAGCAAATGTCATAGTAGTAGAATTAGTAATTTTCCAGTGAGATGAGCCGCTAGCATATACTCTGGTAACCTCTGAGCAATCGACATTCAGAGGATTGCTGTTTTCTGCATATCTACTTATATATTTATCTGGATGATCGTACAATGTGACATAAGCGAACTCTAAGCTAAAGCCTTCTAATAAAATTAAATCACTATTAGGCTTATGTATATAATCATTTTCTACAAAATAAATAATTTCATTATCTTCATACTGCAATGCGGTATTGAAAGCTAGTCTAAAAGTAGCAGCACCATTGCCTTCAGAGACTTTTTGTATATTGGATTCTGGCACGTATTTACAAATCATATCATATGTAGCGTCACAGACATTATCTGCAATAACATTTATTCCATGGATATGCTTATTAAAGACCTTGGTAAAGTTACGTAAACAATTCTCGTTATTTATATAGCTAGGCTTGTCTTTAGTTTTATCTTGTGGTACATCACTAATTCTATAAAAGATCTTCATACATTTTCCAAAACATATTGTGCTAATTTTGTAGTTGTTAGATGTTGCTTAGTATGTTCTAAGATTTCTTCTTTTAGATGACTGATTTCAGATAAAGCACTTTCAATTTTCATACCACCAACAACAGGACTAGACAGTTCTTCGGATCTAAAATTTTCAGCAGCTAACCAGCATCTATGCATGAGGTCGGGATCTAAATTTGTAAGTGTTTGAGGAGGTTTGTTTTCGAAGTTTAGAAACAACGGAATACAACCGTTTGCCATAATTTCATAATGTCTCATGCAATCCCAACCTGCTTTTCTCATTGTGATAGCAAATCTAGAATTATACATGTCATCATAGTAAGACTGCTCATCTTTATATATATAAGTCTCTTTAATACCGGGTACACAAGTCGCTATGTTTTGTAAATGATTTGCCCCGTTAATCTTATCTCTAATTTTACATTCAGGTATAGCGAAGTGAATGGGTTTAAATTTATTATTATAAGTTTTTTGTAACGTTTGTGTAATTTCTCTTTTGAAAAAGTTAGGAAATTCATTAGTATATGAATTGTTTTCATAAAAATGTTCTGATGGACCCGATTGATCTTCGCCTTCTACTAGTATAATTTTATCTTTATCATATATTTTAGAAATTTCATTTAACGCAAATTGTGTTCTGCATATACTACCATATATAATATAATCATAATATTTTGATTTTATTTTTTCACTAAGATTTGATCTATCTATAGAATTGGGATGTTCATCTATTAAAAAACAAGTCGTAAAGCCTCCACCCCAAATCCTCTCTATAGGAACAACATCTTTTCTAGCCTTGTATAGGTGTGATAGCTCAAAAGCATCTGTAACTTCCACATCAGGCAGACTACATAATCCGTGAAATAAAACATCAGACATATAGTCATTTAAAAAACCTCCACGCTTCAAAGAGTCAAGAGGATTTGCTATGTATAATATTTTCATAAAGTTCGTTTTGTTTGCGTTGACGGTCTATATGCTTACGATGTATTATAGCAAACCGTGGGTCTTCAGGCAAACCACTAGCCCTCTTATATCCTGTTAATTGTTCATGTACATCTCCTGACCACTTAATTTCACCAGTATTTTTGAATATTCTAGGTTGATAATCTGGCCAATTAATCCAACCATTCTTATTAACATTCCATCCGTATTTATCTATATCTTTTTGACTCAAGTCTTGTACTGTATTAATTCTTGGCAGAGCATACATATCTGCATGGTTTTCTTCTATAATTTTCTTCCAAATATTAATAGTATCTATAGATGCAAATTCATCAGCATCAAAATTAATAATATAATCTTTAGTAGCTAAGCTATTTAAATAATTTTTTAGATCTGCAAATTTATCTTGGAAATGAAAATTTTTATAAGTATCAGCATAATTTTTAGACAACTTTTGTATATCTTTAAAATTTTCGCCTTCTATTTCTTTCTCTTCTCTATAGGTGTGAACTACTACTATTTCATCTTTAGATGTTTGTACAGATTTTAGTAGCTGTAGTAATCTGTCTAATTCTGCTAATTCGTTATAAACAGATACTGTAAAAGATATTGTATTCATAATATTTTATGTCCTTATCACTGTTGATGAAAAAAAGTTTCCTCCATATATATATAAGGCCATCTAGACGGAGTGCTATATGGATTCCCCTTAAAAGGTAAAAGAAATTGTTGTGCTATAAATGAGTCTTCTTCAAAATAAGCTGAGACATCTAATGGTGCATGGCGAACGACAAACTGATTTGTCTGGGTGCCATCCGCTGTTTCGGATCTGTTGAGTACGGCCCCAGGATGGCCGATTGGTACTTCTTCTACAGCCTGTATAGTATAATTCACACTATCATAATAAAGTCCAAGAGCAGCCTGATCCTCCGGAGGATTCTCTCTTGAAAATAACTTAAAGTAGCCAGCTCGTCCATCAGTGCTAAATCCAGCTGAGTTAGATAAAAGTTCTGTTATACCTTCACTCATACCATAGGCATTTATATAAGTAGAAGTAATTTCACCCAAGTTTTTAATGTTCTCGATTGTTGTTGTTGTAACTGGATCAGTCTTTATTTTCCATAAATTTGTACTATTGTACAACCCTACTGACTGAACATTTAAATCTCCATCATTAGTAGAACTAGAAAAAGTTACTGTGCCACCGTTCATATTGGCATTATTAAAACTGCTATTAAATCTAACAAGTCCACCAATTGATATGCTTAATGAACTATTATTAGTTGAACCTCCTTCAAAAAATAAACTTCCCGGAACACCCATTCCCTCACCACATAGATATGATTTACCATTGAAAGTAACAGTAGTATGTTCTGTTATAGTCATACTCCAAGCAATACTGCCATTAAAATCAAAAAATGTATTTTCACTATCTGACCCTAGAGTAAAATGGCCTCCACATTTATTCACTTGAGTGGGATTATTTTCTGACTGACTACCTAGAATGTGAGACGCTATATTTACACCATTAAATTCTCCATCTCCTATATGATCTCCAACAGAAGAATATACTAAATCTACATCAAGTATAGGTGTGTGAGCATTGCTAGTAGAGGCACTAGTTACAGATTGTCCAGCTGCTTGATTTAATACCGTGGCTTTAACTTCTTCAAAACTAGAAGGTACAAATTGTTTATTTTGATTTTTACCAGTAAAAGAACTAAATGTTTTATCTGGAGCTAAAGAAGCTTCTGCTTGTATGGTTTCATTTACCTCTGACCCTCCTCTTATAATTCTACTCCCTCCACTTCTACCTTGTATTTTTAATGTAGGATTACCACTGAAAGGTACAATCCTAACACCAGTATTGGCATTATCAGGGATGTCAGATATCAGATTATATCCGGAATATCCAGAAGGAGACACACGAGAAGTAGAGCCAGTGTTAGCAGGAATAGGATTTTCAAAGACACCCAAATCAGATCCTGTGTTAGCAGGAAGCGAACCCGTAGCTTCAATGTCAATAGGTTCAATGGGCAGTGAACCACTGTAGCTGCCAAATACTTTCTGTAGCACCTGATCTTGGTGTTCAGATAAGGAGACAGTACCACTCTCAATAGGAGCAGAGCTAACAATACCAGAAGCATTACTAAGATGATTTTGAATATTGCCAGATATATACACTTCATTTAACGATGCATTAGCTCCTATAATTTCTCCAATAGGGTTATTGCTATTACTATCTAAGATAAGATCTTTGTAATGAATTTTTTTATTGTAAGAGTTTCTTAAGTCAACAAAACTTAAAGGCATTGTGATTTTAGTTATATCTTTTAAACTATCATATTCTAAGTTTGAATATTCAAGCGTTCTAGGCTCAGTCAATACTGCTTCATTAGTATATCTACGTAATTGTTGTATGTTTTCATTAATCGGGCCCATGAGATCTTCTGCTGTAGCTGATTGCTGTACATAAGAAATTTCAGGATATGTCTGATTAAGTTCCCCTGTATTTATATCAATATTTTCAATGCTATAGTCAACACTTTGACCGGCCCAACTAAAGGCGCTAGACCCATTCCATTTTCCATACTTTATATAACATCCTAGTGTTTTACCTTTATCTGATACTTCAACGTGATATACCTTACATTGATAAAGATAACACTTTTCTGGTACTTGCATTGTGTAAAATACGGCGTTTCGTATAGAAGAATCTGGTCCGGACAATGTTAGCTTATCTGCCGCTGGCGATTCACTAAATATCATTGCCGCATGACTTCTTCCGCCTGTACTGTATGATTGGCTGACATAAACATGGCTGTTATTACCAATATTTAAGTTTGCTACAGCTATAATGCTACACGCCAAGCGTGTGTTGTTTATATTTATCGTAGATATTCCCTGTACATTTACGCCCCGGAGCGGGTCTTGAATCCATTCATAAGAGGCATAGTCTGGCTTTGATGCGATAGCAGCAGCAATTTGATCATTTACCAAAGAGAATGCTTCATTTTGAGTCTTGGCAACAGCAGTAAAGGATTGTTCTGAATACATCCTCTTGAATGTTTGGTTAAAGCCTCCCCCACCGTCAGGTGTTCGTTTAATAACTCGTTCTGATCCTTGTCCAAAAAAAGTATATCTAAATATTTTATCTACTATCGATTGAAACTCAAAATTACAATCAGTAAAATTAGCCGAACATATTAACAGCTCTAATGCACCTGCGCTGCTCCCAAATAAGCCAGCATGATTTGGATAAGTTATTGCTTCCGGACTCTGGAAATAACCAACACAATTAGTAGCTTGAATACTTCCGCTAAGACTACCTCCTATAGCAGAGTTTTCAAAAACACTATTAGCAGCTAATTCAATACTAGCGGAACCATTTGAAAAAGTAGCATTGTCAACGTTGCCTTTATTTAGAGATCTTAAAAAAGTGGATGTTTGACCATCCATTAATGATGATGCATTAGTACTTCCTACAAATTGTACTGATGCTCCTCCAGAGATACTTGCACCACAGTAATAACTTTGAAGCTTTAGATTGCTACATTCTACATGACCTGCCAAGGAACCATAATAAGATGTTCTTCCTCTACCAGTATGACGTTTAGCAATTAGAGATATATCGTTAATTTTTAAATAAGCAGTAGATAGATTCAAACGGTTACCGTATGAACCCGATTGTATCAATTGGCTTCCTGAAACAATAGTATCATGATCAAAGTTAATAAAACTAGCTTTAATTGACGAAGCATTAACCCTTGTAGGGGATCCGAGTGGATAGCTAGGTGTAGGTCTTGTTTCTTTTCCTTCCCCATCATAGACAGGATAGGTACCATCTAAATGTATACTACTGGCCTCTATATTAGAGGATAGCACTAATCCGCCTACAACCAGTAAACGAGATCGATTCTTGAGTAAAATATTATCAATTTTAAGAATAGCATTTTGATTAAACAACAAGTCGGAGAACCTCTTATTAGGGCCATGCATAGAGAAAGTATTAACATTCATCAAGTTACCATTTATATTTTGTACAGTAGTCTGACGAGTCGATCTGGTCTCGTTGGGACCTGTTCCATCTTCTGTCCGTAAACTGTTTCCTCGTACCTCTCCATTTGCATATACAAATTCTCCTCCATTCATAAACACACCATTATTAACAATAATTGTTCCGGCTTGGTTCTGTCCCTGATGAGCAAACCGTACTTCCGGTTGAGTCCAACTTATGGTTCCGGCTCCTTCGTTTGTTATCTGTTGTCCAAAATGAGTCTGCTGATATACTATAGTCGTACCCATATTATTGAGATTTAGATTATTGTCATCAATAAACTCTGTATTTAGCTGACCCATAGGCTCTACCACGATATTCGTTTCAGCCTTACCAAGTCCTAGCACTGAAAAAGCGTCTAATGTACTATGACTTTTTATAATAAGGTCACCTTTTACCAGAGTCTTTTTATTAAAGGATAGAGTGCATGTCCCTCCTAGTGTTACATTTGATAAATATACATCATCATCTGCTGCAAGGGTGCAACTATTAAGAGTTGAATCTTCTATAGCATGAGGTATTCCTTCTTTAAGAGCTTGAGGCTCATCGGTTGTCATATATGTAGGCTTTGGTATAGTTTCTAGAGTCCCAACAGGCATCCATGCGGTAGGAATTGAGACACCGTCACCAGGAGTCAGTTCATACTCTACTGTAGCTTGAGCAGTTCCGATTAAAGTAGCAGCACTTTTTCTAAAATCTGTTATTCCTCCTAGACGAACATAACTAGCACATCCTGATTGTGTCAAAGGATTAACACACAGATCATGGTTTGCCCACCAAGACGCGACTTCTCCCAGCCCAAACGGATCATTTTGGTCTATATAGTAAGATCTAGGTTGGAACATTTCTGGGCACTCAATGTTTTCACAAATATATTTATCTCCTAAGCCATATCCAGAGACCGCCTTAAATGGTAAATCATCACTGGTGTGTACAACCGATGATCTCTTTGCTGCTTGGCCATTTGATCCAAGTCCGTTAGGCGTGAAACTGGTATCCTGTTGTCCATCAGGAGCATCAACAAGGAATGGAGATGCATAAACTTTCATTTGTTCAATTATTCCTTCTGCGTTTAGACCTGAGTTGACTTTTAAGGTAATTGAACTACTGTTAAACGTTGTGTCTTTACAATAAAATTGTGATGTTTCTATTTGTACGTCTGTACATATAGAATTATATATCGTTGTAAGTCCTGAAGGACTCTGTGTAATTACAGAATCTACAAGACCAGGACGAGTAGAAGATTCCCCTTCTTGACTATCAGGATCTGTATAACTTAATTCCACAGCGTCCTCACCTCCTGTGGCAAAAAATCCTTTAACTCCATCTAAATAATATAATCCATTAGATTCAAATTGTATTCCAGAGGCTGTAGAAAAATTATTCATAGAGAAATGTCTAGAAATAATTGTTGAGTTTACTATTTGACTTCTCTCCGCGACTAACAATTCTCTAGAGTCTATTAGAGATCCAGCTAGAATGGTTCCTTTTATTTCAGTATACAGATTATCTTTCACAGCCAGTGCTTCCATCTGACTGTCTTTAATTAAATTTGTTCTAGCTGATATAGTACCTACTTTAATGAGGGCTGGTCCGGTTAGGCACGGAGGAGCATCTTCCTCTTCACTTCTACATGGATGATTCGAAGTATTTAAAATCAACTGTGCAGATGAATAATTAAAATCTTTTGAATGCTCTAGCATAATTCCTTCGTATGTTCGTCTGGTGAGATTGGCCAATACAGTTAATGTTCCAAATTTTTCCGACAGTTCTACACCTCCTATGGAATTAACTGAGGCAGGGTTGTACTCTTCATCATATAGTTGCATCATTATTTGCAGAATACTTATCCGTCTGGGGATATAATCTTCTGGGCCGGGACCCGAAGACGCTTGGTATTCAGGGTCACAGTGATTTCCCAAACTGATGCCTCCTGCAACCGCAGTTGTGACAAAATAGTCAAAACTAGCTTTCCAAGTATTCATAACTTCCATTTGTCTTAATTGAACACCTAATTTTGCTCTCGCTTTGGCTTCCTCGAAAGTATCTATATGGGGAATCTCACCTCCGAAATTACTACGTTGTCCGAACTGACTGTGGCTCATCCAGAGGTATCGCTGAGCCGCATTACTATTATCCGAGAGGAATGCTTCAAATTGTTCTTCAGCTAGAGGATATAGTCTTTCATTGATGCAAATAGCCTGTATATCGGGTGATATCTCTGATTCTGCCATTAAATATCTCTCTTATGTCTTATCAGACTCAGCAATGAGTTCTTTTAATAAAGTTATAGGATAAAATTGATCATGATCAAGTTTTTGGGTATAAAATCCACCCATTAAAGATACAGCAAATAATAATCCGTGAGCTTGTTGTATCTTGGTGCAATAATATGGGTCGCATTGATTCTCATATCCTCCTCCACAACCATTTATGTCTGCCATTTCATTAGCTGTATAATTATTGCAATAATCAGGTGGACCATTTGGACAAGGTTGTTTTCTACATCCATAAAAATCTGCACCAGGATAATAATCTACCATACATTTAAGTCTATCTTCTGTGACAATAAAACATCCGGGAGGCAATTCTCCCCAGTAAGGATTTCCTCCAGTAATCCAATTTCCAAAAGGACAATGTAGAACGTAAAGAGTCTGATCTGATTCTACTTTAGTGTCATCATAACCAATTATATTGTAAGTCTGATAAAAAATTCTATCAGGATAAACAATTCCGGTAGAATCTCTCATATTAGGAAAACCTACATTACTTAATAATAACACTCCATATCCATTAAATAATAAATCTTTAACAGTATTTAACATACTAGTTGTATCAGTAGTTGTAGTGCCATAACGACCTGCTGTAGCACTTAAAATTAATGAAATAGTTCTAGCTCTATCTATTATGATATCATTATCCTCTTCATCAACTGTTTTTTGTATATTATTATCGTAATCCCAGCCATTACTTTTCTGAAAACGTTTAAGAAACATATCTTTTAAAATAATTGGTGGTTCTTTACCTGAACATTGACTACTAAAATTGGCATAGCCTGCATAAGATTTTCTTTCTAGTATGCCTACATGCTTTAATATTTCATCAATCCTGCCTCCATTAATAGTGCCATCAAAACTACCATCATCACTAGGAACCCAATACGAAAAATCTAATCTACTGCTATAACCACCTCCGCAACACTCATTAATATAGTAGATACTACCTGGGTTACAACAAGGATGACCAGGATCCATTACTTCACCAGTAACCGGATCTTCTGGACAAATGCCACAACTGTCGCAATAGGGGCCACCATCATCACCAAGGTATGTAGCACAGCCGTGTGGAGCACCAGCAGCACCTTTGGGACTATTTGGAAAGCATGTCATGCCGGGTAGAGAATTAACAGCCTTGTCAATAAACACTCCGTCTGGATCGTCTGATGCTGCCCCATTATACCCTCCTAATTCACCGCTTTGTTCTCCCTCCTCTACTTTCTTACCGGGACCTCTATATAATCCAGCTATAACATCATGAACTAAATCTGGACCGCACATCATTAAACAGTCTGGTAATGAATTATGAGCAAAGTGTTCAATATATTCTGTAGCCATTCGATGAGTCCATTCATCTGTGCTGTCTTCTTTTTTTATAGTCCCATCTGCTTGCGGAACATCTTTCTTGACATGTAGCATGCATGCTCTCGAAAGATCGCAAGCATTTCTAACAGAATGAGCTGTTCCTGCTCTGACTGTTGGCTGTCTTTCTAAGTATGCTTCAGCATCAAGATTTTGCAAAAATTTATAGGATAATGCTAGAGAGCCTTTGCCTGTATCTTTAATATCGTCATATCCAGGAGCATCATACACACACGGATACTTTACATGTTTAAAAAAATGAATAATTCGTTTCCAATTCATAGGAGTACCAGCACCCATGTCATTTGCCCCTACTTGATTAAACACTTCCTCTGCACTTAATTGAGAGTAAGGAGACTCTAGATCACTAGTGCAAGGACTAACGGAATATTGTTTATATAGATCTTGTGGACTTAACATTGTTATTAATTAAATATTTGGTATATTTTTTATAGGTTTGAGGGTTTGATTTAGTGTTGAGCCATTGTATTGTGATGTCATACTGATTATCATTTATAATATCTCCATAGACATTTGGATTTTCTTGTATATAACAACTATTATTATATAACTTTATCAAACGAAGTCTATGTTTTTTAATATTAGAATTTAGTATTATCCAAGTAGGTTTAGGTACTCCTAGAATGTTTCTATTATTATATTCTGCCATATATCCAAAAAGTCTTTCCATGCTATGTACGTATGTGCCACCATTTTCATCTTTAATTAATCCAATTTCTTTAGATAGTAAATCTTTAAGTTTATTATTGTCTAGAAAGCATTTAAACAATTCAGTTTTAGCAGCAAATACGTTGCCTCCAATAAAACTTTTAATTCTAAATTTTTCATAATTAATATTGAGTAAAGAACATAGTTCTAATATATGTTGATGATTAGTATATTCATTATCTCTCATAATAAAACTTTTACTACCAACTATTCCTATATCCTTTCTTTGTAACGAAGTTATACAATGATTGAGATTATCTCCATATATCAAATCATTGGTTAAAAGCACACGCCAATTAACATGCTTATTATTACCCCAATAATTCTTTTTGGTATGTAACTTAAAGAATACAGGATAATTAATGCATTTTTCTAGTAGATTAAGAGTAGGTAAAATATCTGTACCACCATTATTAAAGTGGTCTATATTGACACTTTTACCAAAAATATCTTTGAAGATAGACTCTGCATAACCATTATCATGATCTTTACATAAGCCTAAAAAAATATCTATATGTTCTTTGTGTGGCTTTAATAATTCTACAAATTCATCCGCTAAATCTGTATGATATAACCAGAGAATAACTGCTGCTTTATTTTGCATCCATTAATTTATTATATAGTACTATGGCTAAGGCTGATCCTGCAATCCCCATAAAAATTCCTGAAGGTTCTACTGTATTATAAGAGCCTAGAAGATAGAGTACAGCACCACCCATGTATGATCCAGCTACTCCTAAAGCTATTGTTTTAAAGAAGCCGAAATTTTCTTCACCGGGTACTATTGATTTAGCAATAGATCCTACAAAAATACCATATACACACCATATTATTAAACTAAACATTAGATATCTCCAGTAGGGTTGATATTTCGTCGTCCGTGACAGACTCTCCTTTATCTAATATGGCATTTACAAGATTCCAGCCATATTCTTTATAGTCTTTAGGATTCAACTCCCTTCTGACTAATTTTCTCAATTTCATCTTAGTGAACCACCCGCGTCTTGATGACAATTCTCTGATGTGCTGTTTATATAATAAGGTCTTATCTATTTGACTCTCCTTATTACATTCTTGAATTACTCTAATTACATTTACTAAAATAGCTACCATCATAATTATCATGATGACACTACCGAATTTATCTTGTGGCAAATCTTGTCTACTTAGAACATCTACTGCAAGGGCTTCCATTTTTTCATTAGGCTTACTCATATAACCAACTACCTTTCTACATTAAGGCTCACAATACTGACAGTTAATTTTAGCTATTCCGTCACCACTCAAATACCATCCTTTGCCTTTACACACTGGACAATCTTTACGTTTATATTTTTCTACTACGTCATCTTTCTGTGATGCTTTTACAACACCACCAGCAAGAGTAACAACTGCTGTTGTACTATATTCGGGTGCTGCTGCAAAAACTAAAGAACCGATTAGTAGTGTACCGAAAATAAATTTAATCATTATTTAATCCATCTATCTAATAGATCTCTTAATGGTCTCTTTTTAGGAGGAGCCACTATATCTTGATCAGGTTTAAATATTTTAATAAGACTAAGAATAAAGCTACTTATAATACTAAGCAACCTATTTAAAGCAATTTTGTCTAACAATCTCATAATTATTACCTCCAATTATATATACACTATATTATGGGATTGGAACGTTAAGTCTAGCAAGATATTGATTGACATTACCAGTTACTTGAATATTAATAATATCTCCAGCACTATATGTAACACCTGCACCTAAATTAGCATTAGAGGTAGCATTATTGGGATGAACGGCTAGTAGTCTTGCGATACCTGTTGGTCCCGGTGGCACACCTGACGCAACCCCCGTGCCAAAATTGATACCTGCTTGTTGGCCCACATTAGCATCTACACTAACAGCATGACCCACTCCACTACTTATATTAAAATGAAATGTCATAAAGTCTGTTTCTGACAATGTGCTTGTTCCATCTCGTTCAACAGTAGCAAAATCGCCATTATCAGTTATTGTTACAGCAGAATCAGTTGTAAACGTAGAAGGTGTTACCTTAGCAGTATTTGAGGTTTTTCTAATCATACCAGCGGTATCTGTACCAGTTCCAATAACCCAATCATCTACTAAACACCTATAGAATGCATAATTAGAGTTCTCAACCATGAGTAGCCCATTACCACTAGAAATTTGTAACACGGAGCTAGTTTCACCAGTAATATTAGTCCATATTGTCGGTGATTGATAATAGTATGTTGGAACGTTTCCTGATTGCCATTGATAATGTACTGTAGCTGAACTATTTCTAGCCAAAGCAAGAGAATCTAAATAAACAGCTCCACCTGTTGTAGGTACAAGATCTTGATTAGCGCTTGGTGTCAACACATCTTTACCATTTATAGTATGGTCATCAGGCTGTGCGCTAAAGGTAAGTTCTCGTACCGTTAGAAGTGCTCCCGAAGTTGATGAGCCAGTACTAATCTCTTCTACATCATCACCAAATCCTTGTAGTCTAACTTTAACTCTGTATTGATCTTGATCATTACTGGCATATGTTAAGTTTGTTAAGTTTACAGTAGCTAAGCCAGTACCTGCTTGACCTAAATTAAAGAATGAAACGCCGCTGTTAGTAGACCTTTGCCATACATAATATAAAGGATATGGACTTGCGGTTCCGCTACCTTTCAAGGCGTTGGCTGCAACACTGAATGATCCACTACCTCTCTCAACAGTTAATCCGCTAGGTTGTTCACTTATACTTATATTGATAACATGTAATTCTGCGCCAGTACTTTGCACACCAGAAAATCCTGCAGCACTAGCGGTCAACCTGTAATGATTACCATCGTCAGCGGAATATAAGCTGCTAAGATTCAAAACAGTACCTGTAGCACCACTAATAGTACTATAGCTTGCTTCATTATTAGTACTAAGTTCCCATTGATAAGCAATAGTAGTACCAAGAAGATTAGAAGATGCAGAGGCTGTAAAGGTTGCCGTTCCATCATCAGCTCTTACTTGATCACTAGGATTTGTCATTGTAAGTGTCGGTGGTTGCACAGTTAATGTGGCTGCATCACTTGTAGCAGTTGTTGTACCATCGTAAGCTATGACTTTTACTCTGTATTTATCTCCATTATCATTATTAAAATTCTTTCCTGTAAGACTAAGGACACTATTGTTTGAACCAGTGACTGAAACGTAGCTAGAGCTGCCAGAGTCAGCCACTTCCCATTGATAGTAAGGGTCTGTGTAGTCACTCATTACAGCTACGCCAGTAAAACTTGCATTACCATCTGTAGATTGAAAACTAACTGGCTGTGTAGTAAAACTAATTGCTGGCGATTGTTCCATATTTTCACATTTTAAATATCTAGTATTATTAATAGTCCAAGTTGCTACTGCTGGTAAAGAAACATCATAATATCTAAAGACTTCTTCTCCAATAGTAAATCCGTCTGCATTAGCAGTAGCCTGACCTAAATGTTTTCTATATTGTCTAGTATATTTTGGATTGGTTAAACCATACCTTATACCAACACAACCATTAGCACTATAGGTAGAAGAAGTAATTGATGGCTCTACAGTACCTTTTAACGTCATAGTTTTATTAGCGCCTAGAGTAAAAGGATCTGCTGTATAATCATAAGCAGGAGTAATTTGGTTTGCTGTTAGACTAGTTCCTATATCACCCCCTAAATGGCGAACACCTGTGTTCATTAGGTGGGTAGTGCCACGATATTTCTCGTGAATATACTCATCAGTACCGAAAGTAGTTGACCCACCTAAAGGTTGAGAACCACCAGCAGTACCAAGTTGTTTATCTATAGTAGTTTCAAATTTAATAGGTTGAGCATCTAGTAAAGTCTTATTATTTCCACTAATCGTTATTTCCAAAGATACTGGATTATTACTATTATCAATTGTTAATTGCCAAGGATCCCACTCTTGAGTATCTGTATTGGCTGCATCTGTTAATCCTGCTATAGTGACTACTGTTCCAGTAATAGAACCTAATTCTGTAGTTTTTCGACCATTATTTGACCCCGAGTCAGCGACTGTTGGCACTGTTACCGTAACACAGTCATCATCTAATCTGACCCCTAATTCTGCTAAGACTGTTAAGTTATCGCTAGGCTTATGTCTTTTAATATTACAATAACTAATAAGGGCTCCAGCATCTAGGAAATACTTTGTTGTTCTCGTACCGCTGTCAACGGTCAAGGTTTGATTAGTACTGTAATGTTTAATTTTATCTAAAGAAAATAAATCATATTGATTATGGTTGTCTGGTTCAATATTATACGCTATGCCATTTAAAGCATTAGAGAATTCATTACCTTTGACTATATTAAGTCCAGTAGCATTGATATTGTACTTGTAAGGCCAATCACTTTCTATAGTATAACCTATTCTATTACCGCCATCACCCTCTACATTAAGTCCTGTCACAGCAATAATACCTGAATGATATGGGCTACCTAAATGATTATTTTTATTAAAATTATTATCCCAAGCGCCATCAGAACTATGCATTTTAGTAGCAGCAGCAGAGGTACTATCATATGTTATATCTATTAAGTTACCACGAATAACATTTAAGCCTGTTTGCGAAATGATACCGCTATGCGGCCATACGCTATCATAATCTACTCTAATTAAATTCCCATAAGGATGACCACTAAATGCATTCAAGCCTGTGATAGATATTAAACCTGAAACATATTTATTTTGTAAGTAATTTGTTTGAAAATCACCTCTCCAAGAACCCGGCCTAGTAGACATTGCAACAGAAGCATTACTAGATCTGTTAAATATCAAATCAACACTATTACCTGCTATATAATTTACCCCTGTATTATAATAAATACCAGTAAAAGGCCAGATGTGTTCATAGTCTCTAACTATTAGATTTTCTGTTCTTGCATTTACTCCAGTAATAGAAATAATACCAGAGTGATAAGGAGGACCTAGATGAGTTGTATTAAAATTATTATCCCAAGTATTTCCTGCAGCACCTCCATTCATTGATTGTGCAGCATCGGAGTCTGATTTGAAAGCAATATCTATATTATTACCTACAATCGCATTCAATCCTGTAGTGCTGATAGTTTGATCATGAGGAAACCCACTATCATAATCGTACCTCATTAGATTACCAGTAACAGGTGTGTGCTGTAGAGTCAACACATTTAGTCCACTATTATAATAAGTACTAATACCTGATGTAGGTATAGTCATTAGATTTAGTCTGACTACATATCTTCTAATATAACTTAATGGCATCCTTGTATTATAAGGATACGCACCTTCTTCAAGGTGTCCTGTTACTACAACCATTAAGTCTTTGTCTAACGCATATGGTGATAGCGGTAGTTGCGTTATTTTACTATCAGCCATAGTTTATTCCCTAGATAACTTTTTCGGCTTTAAACCAACTACCTTTCTTCAACACTCCACTAGTAGCCTGATTAGAACTGTCTGTGGCAAATTTAAATGTAGCAGTATCTGCTTCATTATTGGTAGTCTCAATCATAAAACTATTGACTAAAGTAATGGTGTCATTTTGTAGAGAGCCATCTAAGGAGTCATGTAATGCACCAGACTTACTAATGGTATTGGCAGTATTAGTGACAACTGCTTGACTACTACTATTTGTATCTAAAGTATTCCAAGTTCCATACATTTGAGTAGGGTTGTTAACTCTAGTCGTGCCTGTGATCTCAACCATACCAGAAATAACAGTGGCATTCTCATTATTTACAATGATAGTCCCAAGCTCACATAAATATTTAGTATTCGCAGCTAAAGGGATTACAAGATCTGTACTAGCAACATCGAGTTTACCTGTTGCTGCAATATCTGTAGATTGAAATTTAATATTTTGTTCTATTAGACCACTTACTGAGCTACCAAAATCGGTGATATTACTTGCAGTATGAGTATGATCAGTATATGCATAACCACTAACATTAATTTCTACTTGATTTGGTGCTGTTGTAGAAGTTGTTGCTACAGAATGTACACCCGTACCTGCTGTAACTAATTCATTTACATTAACAATATCTCTTACAATTCCTGACATTGGTAGTTTGTGTGTAGTTAATGTAGCTCCACCTACACCTACCCCAGTGACGACTACCATGACATCACCACTAGCGACACTAGAAGTTTCTGATAATTCCGATATTTTGCGATCTGCCATGATGATCCTTTCGTGAGGTTCGTATGATGATATAAAGTTCTATACACCTGTCGGATTATAAATAATCTACAAAACCATAATCTGGTAATTTTTGGGGTGGAAACCCGTTAAAATCGCTAAAAGCGTAGGCTCCATTTTGTCTTAACATGCCAGCAGCTACATCCGCATGGATCAAAAATGAGCCCTCTGGAATTGGACCCCACTCTGGATGTCCTCCACTATTAAATTTACCCCAACTATTTTGTACAAGAAATGCTGGTTCTCCATTCGTATCGTCACAAGCCGTCCATGCCATCGCATGAGCCCAGCTGCCACTTTTTCTTGCAAATCCCTTGCTATCTCTTTTGTTAGAAAATCCATAACTACTACAGACACTTAAACCATATCCATTAGCAAGTGCATCTCTAGCTTCTTCTACTGTTTTCACTAAAGAAACTGTTTTTATTTGATGTTCGTCGGCTTTGTCGATTACCTTATCTGGTAGTCCTCTACTTCCCCATCTGGCACCCATGCTTCCATTGTATTTACTAAAGTCTGCAATGCCAGGATAATTTTTTCTAACGAGAACCCCACCAACCTGACTCACAAACTTAGCTGCTCGACTACAGCTCATACCTTGTCCACCATGACCTCTACATCCATAAATAGCTTCCGTCGCACCTCTTGCTATCCAGCTTTCTTTATCTCCCTCAACATCTATCTCTACTGCTCTAGTTAAATCACAGCCATTGCGAGTAGCATGAGAGACACAATCTCCTGTAGTTTGCCGTTCTATATATGCATTTTTATCAAACTTTAATACAGACATGAAAGGAGTCGAAAGTTTACCTTTACCACTATTTTTAATTTTCTTGGCACCATCTTTAAAATATGCATACTTAGATGTTTCCATCAATTCATCATATACATGTTGTTCCCAAAGACAGCCATTCAATCCTTTGCGATACTCATTATATAATTGATCTGGTGTTAGTCTTGGCATTATTTACTTCCTTGATAGAAAGCCCATGATAAAGCTCTAAAAGATTCCGCTGATTTGTCTCTTAACTCTTCAGTAAGCAGAATATCATCATCACCAATACCTGTAGTTACTAAATCTTTAGCAGCTTCTGCTAGATCAGGATACTTATCTTTGATATTTAATTTTAACATTTTGCCCGCTATACTATTAGCTTCTTTAATAGAAGATGTATCAACAATAATTTTATCATCATCTAATTCTATAAGAGTTGCCATGTCTGCATACAAAGCGGATAATTTTAAACAGTCACTCTTGCGAGTAGAATCATCAGATGTCTGAACAATTTCTGTAACAACTCTAGCTTTATTCAATAGTTCCGTATCTGCTGGAGCATCTGTAACATAATTTTCAACACTACAAACAGGTTCGTTATTAACGGGTAATTTAATACTAGTTAGGTCAGGTTTAAAAATACCAACCATAACTAAGACAGCACCTACAGATAATAAAAGCTTATTCTGCATCTTCAGACTCCTGTTCTGGTTTACAAACCGTAGGACTTAAATATGGAAACATTTGATCAGCAACTTCTATAGCTTTAGAACAACCACTTTTTTCAGCTAGGTCTCTAGTCTGTTTCCAAGAAACAACGAGATCAAAAAATAGCTGACTATCATCTTCAGACTTTACTTTTTCCTTAACAAAATCTGGCAAACTTGGTACCGATGGAGTGTTGTCTTTAACTTTGTCAATTAAATCTTTGACAATTTTTTGTACTGGACTAAGTTGATCTTTAAATAATACCCATAAAATAATACCTATTCCAGCATATAAAGCCAAATCCATTGGTGCTAAACCACTACTAAACTCCTCAAAACTTTGTGTTAAATTCATTATTTATTTCCCTGTGATTGATTTAAGATTATTAATAAAGTCTTGGACTACACTAGTGCTTTGCTGTACACTGACAGGTTCTTTAGGTTTGAAAACACCAACTTGTCTAAATGTCGCAACCATTGCATCAATACCTGAACCTACAAGCAACATTAAGAAACTCTTGACATGACTATGAATAATAGGTTCTAGAACAGATGGAATCCACGGCAGGTCTACATGTACAAAAATCTTATCATAAAAACCACCGATTAATTCTAGTGCTAACTTTTTCTTTTCGGGACCACTAAGTTCCGTGGCAAAGTTTTCGATTAACTGAATTATAACAGCAGTTAATAATTGTAAAATTTTCCAGACTTCACTGACAGCAAATTTCTTAACATCAGAAACTGCTTTTTTGGTTTCTACAATTAAATTTTCTACCTCTTTACGAATTAAGTCTTTAGTACTTTCATCACTCATAGTTATACCTCATAGTTCAATAAATGGTTCAATATCTTGATAGCTTGATTCACCGACTCCATTGATGTCTTTTAGTTGACCCAAATCTTCAAAAGGATTCGCCCGTCTATAATCCACTATTCTTTGTGCTGTTACAGGGCCCACATGTGGTAGTTGAATAAGCTCACCAATATTACCTGTATTTATACTAATTCTATTATAAACTTTGTCAACCCCTACATAATCCTCTAGTTCTCTACTAACTCTCTCTTCATCTCTTTGCTCTGCCTTTCTTCTAGATCTATACCTAGAGAACAGAGCAAATTGACCTCCTATTAATATAATGCTTTCAACGACATGAGTTGAGACATCTATTAAATCATCTTTAGTATCTGACTCTACAATCACACCAAATAAAAATAGTCCACTAATAATAAAGCTTACTAAAGTAAACCAAAATTCACTAGTTCTTAATCCTGTAGTTCTCATATTTTTACCTATGTAGTAGTGTCACCTGCGTAATATCTTGGATCATCAAATCTGGCATCATATTTAGCTTGGATTGTTCCAATAGCTGGCTTATTGCTAACGTGATCATCATTTTTAAATTTTGCAGTTGCTCCTGTTGGTAGACAACCTACAATAGCAGTACCATTTTTAATTGGATTCGCTCCGATTGCTTCATCAATATCATTTGCCATTATATTTACCTTTCTATTCTATGTTCTAGGGCTTCTAAAGTTTTACTGAGCAGGGCTATCTGTACTTTGAGTTCACTCATTACTTCTGTATTTTTACTAAGTGCTTTAAATAATGTAGCACTATCTTCTTTATGATCTTTTAATCTGTCCATAATGAATTCTCTATCTTTCATATATTGACTTTGATTTTGAATCATTTCTTGTACTTCTTTACGACTAACTAGACCTTTAATAAATGTAGTCCAAAAACCTACCAATGCTATAATAATACTCACCATAGCCGTAGTCATGTTTTCGAAGAAATGCCCTACTGTATTAGGATCTGCCATATTTTAAATCTCCAATAAGTTGCAAGAAAAAAGCCAGAGATGCCTTAACATCCCTGGCCTCTCTAATATTAGTATACACTAATGGTTAGCCATTCTTCGCTGAATAATCAACGCTCTTAGGACCTGAAGCAGCACCGTACTGGAATGTCAATTCACCCGGAACAGCTCTGGTTGGAGCAGCTGCGTTATCACTTGAAGCTGATTGTAAGGCATCAGCACTGATGCTCCAGAACTGATCATTGCTAGCAGCTAGTGCAGGATTGAATACTCCACTATAAGGAACCCATGCTCCTGCTCTAATCTTAGTAGCTAAATCAGTAGTACGAACATGCTCTCTTTTGTGAATGCTTCTAGCATTAGAAACGTCATCAGCAGCATATTGTAAGAAATCTTTGCTAACACCAGATAAGGTCTTAGTGACTCTTTGAATAGCTCCTGATCCACCATCAAATGCGAAAGTGCCACCAGAAAGAGCTTTATCAGCACCAGCATCATCAATAGGTGTTGAAGCAAATACTCCATTGTCAGGTGTACCTAATGCACTTGTTGAAAGTACATCAGAACCACTGACATTTTTGCCAACTCCACCATTATTTTTGGTGCTTGTAGCTGTTACTGCGCCATTAGCGGCTGTTTTTGTTGCCATTATATTCTCCCTTTAAAGGTAAACTGTGAGTATGTATATATACGCTTGTTTTTACCCCAAAATCATCATTTTTGTAAGATTTTATTGGTGATTTTTTCTAAGGTATATATATTATTGGTTTTATAGGCAAATAAGTTATCATTTGACAATATTAAATCGACATGCTCATCAGTCCACGCTTGGCCTGTAGATATAACATTCAGGTTTGCATTACGCTTTTGTAGCATCATAGAGACTATAATATTATCACTAATACTATCCATAAAAAAGCTTGTGGAGGGGTAAAAAGTAGGCAACTTTTTAGTATATAAAATATCAGCAACCTTATGCATCAGCGGTAATGTATAAGTTTTATATTCTATAATATATTTAAGATCTATTTTTTTCTCTAAACAAATACGTTTGATACAATCTATCTCCAATCTAAATCTATCATATTTTCTGTTACACAATGCGTGATTAGGAGCAACTATCTCAATAGAGTTTACTCCTTGAGTAATAGCAGAATGAACTGCATGCTCTCGATCAAGATATGCAGATAGACCAAACGGGTAATCTATAATAGTACCCAATCTTACGTGTTCCGGAATAACTTTTTTTACAGCTTGAATATAGTGAGGCAATACAGATATAGTTGATGGAGAGTATTTAACAGCTTGTTCTACGATAGCTTTCGTCTCTTTGCTGTTGCTATCAAAATCATAATATCCGTATTCGAGATATTGTAGCATGTTATCGTTTTCTAGTTTGTAATTTATCTATTGTAGGAAACTTTCTATCTCCTAATACACCGTCAGCAAACCCATAAGAAACTGCTTCATCAGCACTTAAAATCCAATCACTTTTATTATCTAGTTGTGCTACTATGTGTTTTCTAGCCATAAATTTTTTCCAATTTTTTTCTATAGCTAATGGACTATTTATGCATCTTTCTGTAAAAATATCAATCATTTTTTTAGATTCTTTTTCTGACCATTGCATACTACTAATAACTGCTTTATGTTCATTCTCTATACTCATAGAACCATAGTGAATAAGAACATGGGCATTAGGCATCAACACTCTATATTTAGGGGCTTGAAATATGACACTACTGGCAGATTCTACTTTGCCATATGCTAGCATATGAATTTTAGACGTAGAAGATTTTATTACATCATAAATAGCTAAACAATCTTCCCAAACACCTCCGGGCATATGCATATGAACTAAGATAGGATCATGAGAAATTTGATTAAGATATCTTATATTTTTAATAAATGATGTAGCACTTCTAAAATCCACCCCAGATTCTTCTTCAGAGTCCATATTAGAATGAAGATATACTTCTCTAGTTTTAGGATCTACTCCTATATTATGAATATCATATAAAGACTGCTCTATATTATTTGGACCCATTAGATAGTCTTTTCTATAAAATTATATACATTGTTATTGATATTAAACATAACGGTTTTAGCATTAAATAATTTACCTACGCCTATTCTAAATCTATACCGTGTAAAAATATCTAAAGTTTCAACTCCTTCTTCCTGTTCTATAATTGTACAAACAGGTAAAGAAAGATTAAAATTAGTATGTCCAATCCAAAAATTAAAAATTTTATTAGAAGCAGTATTTTCGTTGTAAGGAATTATACCCATAGGAGTCATAATGACTTTAGTTGGTCTTCTAAAAAAATCTGTTCCAGTATCTGACTCTGGCTCATCAATTTCTTCTGATTCATCATCTTGATAATATTCAACACCTGTATCTTCTATATCAGAATACGCCTCATGATCATCCTCACCTAGAGGATCAAACCATTTCTGCCATACTATTTTTATGTCTTCGTTCATGTTTTATTATATAGCAGAGTAGCTGTGATGACAATCAAGTTTCTTCATTAAAAACGTTTAACGGAGAAATCACAGGTCGTTTATAATTGATATTATTATCTCTTATTGCTTTTTCTATATTAATTAACTCTATTAAAACATTGTGTATAAATAAATGATTATAAGGATTACTTTGATCATGATTTTTTAAAGTATCAATAATATCTGCTTCGAATAGTCCTTGATTTAAAGCATGAATGCCTAGAGCATAGAACTTTGCTATGTTGTCTATACTCTTGGCATTTTCATTATTAAACTCCGGCCAATCACACAAAATATTAATTGTGCCATCATGATTTACCTCGAAACAAATAGTACTTAATGCTTGATCCTCAGACAGTTCAAACTTTTGTTGTTTCTTCTTTTTAAAAAAATTAAACATATTCTTTTATTTTATTAATACCTTTTTGAATATTCTGTCGGATAGCTTCTCTGGTTACTCCATACTCTTTACCAATTTGTAATAGAGTTTTTTCTTCAAAATAATATTTATATATTTGATTTCTCTGTTTGTCAGAAAGTATATCTGAACTTAAAAGTTTTCGAATAATCATTTTAAGATTTTTAGATTGTTCTTTTTCAGATACTATGTCCACAGGATCACAAGAAGATGTGTCTGGAATAGTATTGGCATAAGTCTTCATATCATCATTAGAAACAGTGTCTATAGAAAGCTTGATTTTTCTTTTCTTATATTTGTTACTAATATATGTCTTGATAGCCCAAAGACCACACTGATTACGATAAGAATATCTTGTCTTAGATTTACCATTAAAGCCTGTACGATTTTTATCCCACTTCCAATCTGCTGTCATCAAAGCCGAAGCAATGTCAGAGATAGCGTCTTCATTGCTTAATAATTCTTTTTGTAAACCA
>Ga0233444_10001493_pt1 | contig 26674 bp, 40 predicted proteins | sample SI_124_October20_6_FD_182792 | JGI IMG/M metagenome (GOLD analysis project Ga0233444, IMG submission 182792) | Seawater microbial communities from Saanich Inlet, British Columbia, Canada - SI_124_October2016_10_MG | ecosystem: Environmental > Aquatic > Marine > Inlet | place: Canada: British... | reverse complement strand
TGCAGGGCAGCAGCAGGCCGCTATGGGCCTACAGGCAGCAAACCAGTTTGCCAACATTGGCAACCTTGGGTTTGGCATGGGTCAAACTGTACAGCAGAACCTGCAGAATCAGGGCAACGTACAGCAGCTAATGCAGCAGCAGTTAATTGATGCCGCTAAGCAGCAGTTTGCCGGGTACACCGGAGCACCAGCATCAACTATTGGCTATGTGTCTAACGCGCTGGGATCGTCTCCAATACCGCAGTCGCAAACCACTACCAAGGAGCCCGGTCTGTTTGACTACCTATCACTAGGTGCAAGCGCAATGGGAGCGTTTTAATAATGAATTTTACCAAAGAAGATAACGAAGATATGCTGCGCAAGATCATGGAAAGCGCCAAAATGATAGATCCTGCAGCAATTTATGGAATGACTCCAATGTCTGGCACCACCCCCGAGGGCGGCATAAACAACATTGAATCCACCATAAATGAGCTGGCAACGTCCACGGAAGGGCTGCGTGCCGTGCAGGAGCAAATGGGTCAAGGTGACAAGGGCTTTGACTTGGAAAAGTTTAACGCCAACATGGCAGCCATGCCCGGTCTTGGGATTACAGACGTTCCATCGCTAGAGCTTCTGCGAGGAGCTGGCCAACAAATGGCCCAGAGCCCACAGGTTCAAGCTTTGACTGCTGCAGGCGACAATATGGGCCTAATGGAACTAATTAAGAGAGCCCAATCAATGGGTAGAATGTGAGGCACTAATGGCTAACGGTATTTTCGATGTAGAGACAATGATTGCGCTAGAGAGACAAAAGCGTTATAAAAATGCTCAGAACTCTGTCCCGGTATCTGCAGAAGGTCTACTGCAGGGGATCAATTTTGGCGGTCAATCCCCTATGGGATCAGGAGCTGCTCCACAGCCTATGATGACACCTCAGCCTGCACTGAATGCACGACCCCCTGCTGAGAAGCCGGGAATGATGGACCGGATAAGGGGCGGCCTAAAGGACCCGGCCACTATGGCTGGATTGGCTGCTGCATTTAACCAGATGACCCTTAACCCTAATGCGCAGCTACAGAAGCGTGCTAGTGACCTGATGGCTCTGCGAACCGTGAGGAATCAAGCTAATCAGACCGTAGAGGCGCTGCGAAGATCTGATGATCCGACAGCCCGGCAAGTGGCGGATATGATTGAGGCAAACCCAGATAACGCAAGCGCTATTTATCAAGCATACGTTACATCTACGTTGCGAGCTCCCAAAGATACCTTTGTGACAATGACAGGCGCTCAACTTGCAGAAAAAGGACGGGAAGGCTTCATTGACGAAAGCTTGTACTCAGTAAATACTGTTACTGGCGAGATTAAGCCAATTGCAGGACAAAAGGGCGCTGAAACCTTTGGTACTACTGTGCGAACCTATACTGAAGGGGGCAATGTAATACCCTATGTAACGTCTAATTACGGAAACATAAAGCCAATTGATTTGCCAGAAGGTGCAACGGTCTCAGCAGGCTTAACCGAAGTGGATATGGGAACCACAACTGGGTTGATGAATGATCAGGGCGTAATTGTAGGCAGCATCCCTAAAAATATTAGTGCAGTAGCAGGCGAGAAAAAGTTTGGGACTGTAGAAATTGAAAACATCATTAAGGATGAGCGAAGCGCTCAGAAGACTGTTGATGTGCTAGGAAATCAATTTGACGCTATAAATCGCATCTTAGATGACCCGCAAAGCCTTGCCGCAGTTAAAGCCTACGTCGGGCCAATACAGGGCAGGTTGCCCGCTGTCACGCCTAATCAGGTGCTTGGTGAATCCCTTGCCAAAAATTTATCTGCAAAATCGTTTTTGCGAGCATTTGAGCAGTTGAAAGGGGGTGGACAGATTACTGAAAGAGAAGGTGCGGCTGCCCAAGCGGCAATTGACCGATTAGCGGCGTTCACGTTAAGTGACGATGATTATATTGCGGCTATGAAAGAGGCGAGAGATGAGCTCAGAGTTTTAGTGGATAAAGCCGAGGCTAAGAAATACGCAGCATCTGAAGCCCTTAGTGCAATGCGCAGCGGATCTACACAAGTAACAGAAAGGATTGTTCCATAATGGCATATGAGTACGATGTAATTATTAATGGCGAGACGGTTATCGTTCCCTCTGACGTTAGGCTTTCAAATCAAGATGCTTACCTGAAGGCGCTGGAGGTTCAGCGATCTAGCCAGCCAGTACCGGCAGTCACCCCCGATGCTGAGGTAGAGCCAGAAAGAACTTGGCCACAGGCCTTAATGTCAGGAGTGGCTAGTTTTCCGGGATCTGTTTATAACCTTGGAGAAGGCTTGGTAGAGGCCGTGGCCAGCCCAATAGATACCCTTACTGGGCTGCAAAAACTAGCCCGCGGGATAGTGCAAAGGGCAGTGCCTGACAGTGTAGTGGAAGCCCTTGGGAGGGACGAGCGCGGTGATGAGGTGTATGACGCAGTAGCACAGCATTATGTTCGACAGTACGGCAGCGAGGAGGGATTTAAGAAGGCTGTAGCAGAAGATCCTGCCGCAATACTAGCTGACGCGGCAACCCTGCTTACTGGAGGGGGAGCGGTCGTATCAAAGGTTCCAGCATTGTCTAAAGTTGGAGAAAAAATGTCTAGCGTAGGGGCGGCAATTGAGCCTCTATCAGCTACCACTCGAACAATCGCCCCTGTGGCAGCCAGCGCTGTTACAGGACTTTCTGGCGGGCTTACTGGCGTTGGTCCTGAACCGATTAAGCAGGCGTTTAGAGCAGGGCAGGAAGGAGGTGAGGCGAGCGCTTTGTTTACATCTTCTATGCGCGGCACAGCTAACCCTACCGATATTGTTGACACGGCCCGTGCTGCTCTGGCAAGCATTAGAGCTCAAGCGTCACAAACCTACAGACAAAACATGGCAGGCGTATCGAAAGACAAAACAGTGCTTAGTTTTGATGACACAGCTAATGCGCTCAGCGATTCCTTTAACAAGTTTGCTGCATATAAGGGCCAAATTAAAAACGAGTCTGTAGCAAAAGCATTGCAGGCTGTAGACGATAAGGTTCAGCAGTGGAGACAGCTTGACCCAGAGCAATTTCACACGCCAGAAGGGTTAGATCAACTCAAGCAATCTGTTGGTGAAATTCTAGATGGGCTACCAGCCGAAAACAGGACCGCCTATGCCGCTGTCAAACAGGTATATGACTCTATTAAAAATTCTGTAGCGCAGCAGGCTCCTGACTATGCCAAGGCTATGGATAATTATTCCAAATCTGCGGATTTATTAAGAGAAATGGAAAGGGCGCTAAGTCTGGGTAACAAGGCTTCTGCTGACACGGCCTTGCGAAAGCTAACGTCTTTGATGCGCAACAACGTAAACACTAACTATGGAGAGCGCCTGCGCCTTGGCCAGATTCTCGATGAGGCGTCTGGCGGACAAATAATGCCTGCCGTTGCTGGGCAAACAATGTCTACAGTGATGCCGAGGGGATTGCAGTCTGCTACGCAGCCAGCGCTAACATCAAGCATGGCGCTTACAGGACAATTGCCGCAAGCAGTGTTGATGGGTGCGGCATCTTCTCCCAGAGTGGCTGGCGAGGTTTCACACGCTTTAGGCAAGGCGATGGGAGGTCTTCAGCAGTTTGGAGGCAATAAAGCCGCACAAATCACAGCCCCGTATCGCACCCCAGAGGTATATAATGCACTGTATCAGGCAGGACTGCTTGAAGATAAAGAACAGAGGCTACAATAAATGGAACTAAAACCATTAGACAGAGATGAGATTGAGGGCATTGCACAGAACGCTATCGAGGACTGTGTTGACTTTGTAGAGTCAGAGATCGCATTTGATCGACTGAAGTCTCAGCGGTACTACGATGGCCATGTAGACATTGGTCAGGAAGAGGGCAGATCCTCTGTTGTTGCCACTAAGGTGCGTGATGCCATACGATCTATCAAGCCCAGCCTAATGCGGGTATTTTTGCAGACTGACCGGGCGGTGGAGTATGTGCCGCGTGGACCGGAAGATGTAAAGTTTGCAGAGCAGGCAACCAAGTACATCAATTACAAGTTTAATGAGCTCAACGGCTACAGGGTTCTCTATGATGCTTTCCACGATGCCCTGCTAAAAAAGAACGGCATTGTGAAGGCATACTGGGACACCAGCTATGATGCTGAGACCTACACTTTCGACAACCTCAATGACATGGAGTTTACTGCCATTGTTAACGATGAGGGTGTTGAGGTAATTGAGCACACCACCAAGATTAATATCGAGCTGGACCCATCTGGCCTAGAGGTTGAGTCTCCCCGGCATGATCTCAAGATTATGCGCACCAAGGAGATGGGCGATCTCAAGATGGAGAGCGTACCACCAGAAGAGTTTTTTGTAGACTCCAACGCCAGAAACCTAGAGGACGCATATGCCGTTGCTCACAGGACCGATGTCCGGGTTGGCGAGCTAGTAGAGATGGGCTACGACTTTGATGAGGTTAGCGAGCTGGCTGACTCAGGCACTGACAGCACCATTTCAGATATGGAAGACTTTGAGCGCACTGGCTACCTAGATCAGTATAACGAGTCAGAAAGTGACGACCCGTCTATGCGCAACGTATTGATCACCGAGCTGTACATGAAGATTGATGTGGACGGCACTGGGATCGCGCAGCAGTACAAGCTGACAATGGGTGGAGACAACTACAAGCTATTGTCCTACGAAGAGTGGGGCCATATGCCGTTTGCCGTGTTTGAGGTCGATCCTGAGCCCCATACGTTCTATGGCACCTCGGTGGCTGACCTAATCATTAATGACCAAGACAGCGCCACAGCGTTGCTCAGAGGCGTGCTAGATAACATTGCCCTGACCAACAACCCCCGGACCGAGATTGTCGATGGAATGGTGAATGTCGATGACCTGCTCAATAACGAGATTGGCGGGATTATCAGAACAAAGCAGGCTGGCGCCATTACGGCCCAGACCGTTCCATTTGTTGCTGGACAGACACTGTCTGCTATCCAGTATTACGATCAGGAGATCGAGAACAAGGTTGGAATCTCTAAGGCAAGTCTGGGATTGAACCCGGAAGCGTTGCAGGCCAGAACGGCTACTGCAGTGAATGCCACAATGCAGGGTGCTGCCCAGCAGATTGAGATCATGGCCAGAAACCTTGGCCAAGGTGGTATGACCCAACTGTTTAAGCTGCTCCTGAAGCTCACCGTGGAAAACTGCGATGAGGCTACCATGATGCGAGTCTCTGGCGGTCAGTATGAGCCAGTCGATCCCCGGTCATGGAATAGATCTATGGACGTTGCTGTGAATGTTGGTCTGGGAACGGGCCAAGAGGATCAGAAGCAGGCAGCCCTACAGCAAGCGCTACAGATCCAAATGCAGGTCTTCCAAGCATACGGACCCCAGAACGGCATTGTGGGCATGACCCAGATCCGCAACACCCTTGGAGATATGCTGGCTATGAATGGCCTGTCTAACACTGAGCGCTACTTCCTACCAATGACTATCGAGCAGGAGCAGATGATTCTGCAGCAACAGCAGCAACAGGCCGCACAGCAACAACAGGCCCTGACGCAGCCAGAGGCGTATGTACAGGCCGAACAGATCAAGGCACAGGCTAAGGCTACCTCTGACATGGCTAAGCTCCAGATAGACGCACAGAAGGCCATAGCGGCAGATGACCGGGACCGTGACCAGATGGATCAGGACTTACTGGTAGACGCTGCAGAGATCTTTGGCAAGTACGGCACTGCAGTAGACACCGCAAGAATTAAGGCGGAGCAGGCAGCCCCTAGATACCCAGATAGCACCCCCGTACAAGCTGTAACGGGTGGTAGATTTTGAACATAAAGGATAAGGCCGCACTGGCCAAAAACCTATGGCGAGATGATACCTTTCAGGAAATCTTGCAAAGCATTCGGGATGCACAGACCAACGTGTTTCTGAACAGCCAGTCTCAAGTAGAGACTATTAAAGACGCGCATGATATAATCAGGGCGCTTAACTTGATCGAAGCTCAATTCAACACTGTGTTTACAGACGAGGCGATTTTCGACAAAAAGCAGAAGGATTAGTACCGTGGAAACGACTGAAACTTTAGGTAGTACAGACGGCTCTATTGAGGGAGCCATTGCAGCAATGTTACAGCCAGAAGAGGGCGCTACAACTGAAACGGATTCTATCTCAGAGGAGGCTGTCGAGTCTCTCCTTGAACCAGAAACCCCGGAAGAAGTTGAAGAAGAACCAGAGGATGTGGAGGAGCAGCAACCGGAGTCAGAGGGAGACGAGCCCGAAGATGACGATGAGGAGGTAGGAGACTCCGATGAGGATGAGCAAGACACTGAAGAAGCGGAAACCGAACAAGAGCAGCAAATGTTCACCGTCAAAGTTGACGGCAAGAGCGAGGCTGTAACCCTTGACGATTTAAAGCGAGGATACAGTGGTCAAAAGTACATCCAAAAGGGTATGCAAGAGGTCTCGGATGCCAGAAAGGCAACCGAAGATGTCTACAACGCCCTATTGCATGAGCGCAGGCAAATTGCAGAGGTATATGCACAAGCTCAAAGCGGTCAGATACAGACTGCCCCGGTAGAGCCCTCTCGAGAGCTTTTTGAGACAGACCCAATTGGTTATATGGATGCTAAGCTGAAATATGACGAGCAACTGGTTGGCTACAACACCCAGATGCAACAAATGGAGGCTGTTTCTCAGCAGCAGACAGAGGCAACTCAGGCCGCACAGCAGGCTTACGTTCAGCACGAACTGGCTACCTTGCAGAAGGTACTACCAGATTTTGCTGATGGTGAAAAAGCTGGTGCGATCCGGGATAAGTTGATGACTGTTGGTTCGTCCGTGTATGGCTATGAGCCAGCGGAGATAGGACAGGTTATGGATCACCGGGCTATCCGGGTGCTTCACGATGCCATGAAATATCAAGAGCTGATGAGTGGTAAGAAAGCTGCAGAGGTAAAGGCTGACCCGGCAAACCGCAGAAAGCGGCCCGTGAAAGCTGGCGCCAAGAAAACCGGAAGCAATAAAACCTTGCGCAAAAAGCAAAGAGAAACTTTGAACCGCACTGGCTCCGTAGAGGACGCCATAGCTTTATTAATTGATTAAGGAATTTTAAAATGGCACAACCAACTAATACTTTCGACACCTATGATGCAGTGGGCATCCGAGAAGACCTCTCTAACGTCATTTACTCTGTGACCCCTGATGACACCCCCCTGTACACTGCTTGTAAGAAGACCAAAGCAACTAACACCATCCATGAGTGGCAGACAGATACCCTGAGAAGCTCAGCGGTAAATGCTCACATTGAAGGCGGTGATACTTCTGCTGGTGCAGTGACTCCTACTGTCCGTTTGCGCAACTACACGCAGATCTTTAAGAACGCAGTAGTAATTGCTGACACTGAAGAAGGCGTTGAGAAAGCAGGCAGAAAGCAGGAAATGGCTTACCAAATGCTTAAAGAAGCGCGTGAGCAGAAGCTTGATATTGAAAAAGCCCTGTTTGAGAACCAAGAGTATATTGCTGGCGACTCAAGCACTGCTCGCAAACTGGCTGGTCTGGGCGCTTGGATCAAGACTAACGAGTCAAAAGGCACTGGCGGCGCTGCTCCTGCTGGCACTGGCGTAGACAAGCGTACTGACGGCACTCAGGCAGCATTCGATCAGACTAAGTTTGACTCTGTAATGGAGTCTATCTGGACTAACGGTGGCAATCCTGACCGTGTTTACCTGTCTCCTTTCCAGATGAACAAGGCCCTTGACTTTACTGGTAACAACAACCAGCGTTCAACTGTTCAGGCTGGCGACAGCAAAGTGGTTAAGTCTCTGGACGTTTACGTTACTCCTTGGGGTACCGTAGAGTTTATGCCTAGCCGTGAGAACCGTTCACGCGATGTTTACATCCTGCAGAACGATATGTTCAACGTAGCTGTTCTCCGTCCAACCAAGAGCGTTGCTCTGGCCAAGACTGGTGACTCTACCATGCGTCAAATTCTTACTGAGCTGACTTTAACCTCTAAGAACGAAGCTGCAAGCGGTATCGTAGCTGACCTTACTACTAGCTAATTTAGTAGAGTAAGTTAAAATTAAGGGGGGCTCCGGCCCTCCTTTTTTTTGCAAGCGTTAATCACTAGGGTGGTCGGAACTAAATTATCAATTTTTGGGCAAAGGTGTTCCAACCTACCCATTGATGTGGAGAAGACAATGAAAGACAAGTTTAAAGAGAAGGTCCATTACGACACTGACGGAAGGCACTTTACCGTGCAGCGTCAATATGACACCAATCCAGTATTGGAGCAGAGCAAGATCATCCGTGACTCTGGTGCCGGGGTAACCGGGGAGAATCGTCTGGTTGGCAGGATACCCATGTTTATGGTGACGGAATGGATGAAAGAGGCAGGCGTTGCCCTTGATGACACCGATGCCCGGAAGGAGATCATACGGAAGAAAATGCTCTCTGGTGATTTTGACAAGTTTAGGGTCTGGAAGGGGACGTTCTAGTGGATTTAAAATACTTTTCGGTAGATGAGTTTGATTGCCAAGAGACTGGCGAGAATGAGATGCAGGAGTCTTTCCTGTTGAAGCTGGACCACTTGCGAGAGGCGTGCGGATTCCCTTTTACGATCACCAGCGGATATAGGTCCCCAGAGCACTCTATAGAGCGATCTAAGGCCAATGGTCCGGGAATGCATAGCAGTGGGCTGGCTTGCGATATAGCGGTCTCAGGAGGCAATGAGAGGTATCTGATACAGAAGCACGCATATGCCTTGGGGTTTACCGGGATCGGTGTCCACCGGGCATTTGTGCATGTGGATATGCGGGAGACTACACCCGTGTCTTGGCCTTACTAGTAGCGCTTCTTTTTCTTGACTACTTTTTTGCCTGACTTTTTAGCTGCTTTTTTGGCGGCTGCTTTACCCTCTTTGGTGTACGGGTACTTCTTCTTTCCTACCATTGGCATGAGAATATCCTCTAATGTTTCGTAAGGTTTTTTACCACTTAGTTTTTGAGGCCCAATAAGCTGCAGACATCTTGCCCTTCTTGATGTTTTCAGCGTGCCGGGCTTTGAATGATTTGCGTCTGGCAGTATCTGACTTGGATTCGCCTTTTCTCTTTGGTGACCCAGAGACACCCTGCTGGCCAAACCGGATGGTTTTTGTCTTTCCACCCTCCTTGGCAACCACAACATGGCTTTTGGTTTTATGGCCGGGGGTGCGCTTTGGCTTGTTGTAGCCAGAGACCCCTGCATTTGTAAGTTTGCTGTCTTTCTTTTTCATGGTCCGATTATACCAAAAAAGGGCCCTACAAGGAGCCCTTTAAATCGTCTTTTGCTATTGCCGATAAACCTAACAACACCACCGCTATACCGTAAAGTATCACAACTACCTCCATTGATTGATTGAGGCGAGATTGTACAGAGCTATGCGTGGGGAAGATAATGATTTAGAAGCATATGCAATATGCAGCCCGTTGTGACCACAGGTGGGCTAATCCTGTCACTAACCAGCAAGGGGATACTGGCGGTCAGGGGGAAATTAGTTGGCGATAGAAATGAGACCAATAATGAGCATGCACGCTAGTATCATCTGACCATAGCTAACCGTCAGCGGAGTGTACACAAAGTCTCTCAGGGACTTCAATACTCCCGGCATTTGTGCGTCACGGATGGCTTTATCTGCCGCCTTGTTGGCCTCTTTGATCTTTTTCTTTCTTTGCTTGGTAGTCATATTCCCTCCTAAAATGGGATGTCTGCGTCGCCAAACGCACTGTCCTGCTGGGTGGGTTCCTGCACCTGCTGTGGCGCTTGAGGTGCTGGTTTTGAGTCGTTATAAAAGACCGCTACATTGCCCAATATGGGGGTCTGTATTCCGGCCTCTTTCTCCTCCTTTGACACCTGCTGACTGATGAATCCGTTGTTGTCATATTGGTCAGTATTATCCAAATCCACAAAAGTGGTGAGGTTGAGGTAGGTGCCCTTGGCGCCTTGATATAGGCGTTTTTTGTCAATCTTGGTTACGTCGATTCTTACTGATAGCCCTATTTTAGCCATTGTATTGCTCCAATTAATTAGCGTAGTTATTCCGAAGCTGCCAGTATGACAGCAGGCACTTAAACATCTGTAGATGTCTGTCGTGACCTTCACGATCCCAAACGTGATGACGGATGATGGTTGGATCATCTCGGTCAATAAAGATCGAGACTCTCTCAGGATTTATAAATTTCTTGCCATGGGCGTAGGCGCTAAGCTGCATACCGTGCTCGTCAAAGATAAGGCTCTTAACGCTTTTTTCTGCTAGACCCTCTTTGGTTTTAAAATCAACAAACACCCCCGCCTTTGAGCAAAGGTCGATCTTACCACCATATCCCGATTCACTGCAGAAACTTTCTTCAGCCTGCCAAGACTCGCCCGGAAAGATCTCATTGAGCACAGCGAGGACAGCAAGGTACGCAGGGCTCTTAAAACCGCCTTTAAAGCCCTTTTCAACCATTGCGTGGATCTCGGTGCCCCGTTCTGCTGCCTCACGGCCAACGCGCTTAGATTCCCTTAAAACGGCCTTTAGGTGGCTTCCCTCATCCTCATAGTCTGAGCGCCTAATATCCTTGGTGGCTTGGATGGTTTGCAAGGCCTTCCAGTGGTTAAGGCCCGGCTTGTCAGCAATGTTCAGGATTGTGGTTACCGATGGCACCAGATTGCGCTCTCGAGCCTGACGCAGCGTGGTGTTTTTTTCTACGCCGTCCCGGTTTAGGTAGGTGTATGCAGGCTCACCATCTCTGGTGTACCAGTGACCAGCCTCGGCAGTATATTTCATTGTGGCACCGCCCATGCTGGCAGGTTGTTGACAGTAGTCCCTGCAGGCAAGTAGTAGAGGTAACGCCCTACACCAAATAATACTGCAGCGCGTTTAAGAGCGTCTGAAATACCGCCCTTCTCGCCCTCTATCTTGGTGTCCCCAGCGCCATCACACTTGGTGATCCACTCTCCGTCAACACGGATGGACAGCCTGCAGATAACCCGGCCACTCAGGTCTTCATAGTGACACTGCCAGTTTTCCATACCAACAACGTCATCAAGACGCTTCATAACAGCACGCGCATCAATGTACGCCAACTGCTTACCACCACCACCGGCTCTAAATTTAAGCACGTTAGTGGCGAAAGGAGCCTTAAGCTCCTCCCTGATTTGATCCCAGTTTTTCATAGTAGTCTCCCCAACTCAGATATGTTAGTTGCAATTTGCTCTGCCGCGTACTGATCGGCAAAGCCGTTGTAATAGCACTCAGATCTTCCTGCCAAGGCATCATAGCCATGCAGGCAATCATACTCACCTTGAGCATAATCATCAAAAGGGCTAGGAGTTGCGTCCTCCCGCACCCAAAGGGCCGTTTGCCAACCTACAAACCCATCCGGGTTGCGAGTAGTAAAACGCTTTTTGGTGAGCGCCCTAACTTGTATGCAAGTCTCGCCTGCATCGTTTGTGTTTAACACGTTATCTATAAGCCAGTCGTGGCCGTTAATAGTGATGGTGTTGCCTTCTACTAATTTCATAATGGTTCCCCTTGGTTAGTCCGCCCAGTATACACATCTAACTTTTGATTGCAACACACAATATGAAATTAATTTGTAGCCGTAATTGTTGCAATGAATTGAAAGGTGCTATAGGATGCGCAGACATTCACTAACAGGTACAAAACAATGTTCAACTTAAAACAGGCAATTGAAATCGGGTTAACAATGAATGATGCTCGCAATCAGGATCTAGCGGATGCTGCAGGCATGTCACAGGCGGCCCTTAGCAACCTCAAGAGCAGAGGCAATCCAACCCTCACAACTCTGAACCTGCTGGCCGGGTCATTTGGGGTTAACCTATCGCAGTTTATCAAGTGGGGTGAGTATGGAAAATAAGCCGCTATACGCCATCATCCCGGCTAACGTCTTTTATGACCACAGCCTTTCGGCAAACGCCCGGTTACTTTTTGGTGAGATCTCTGGCCTGACAAACTCTGAGGGGTTTTGTTGGGCGGGCAATCAATACTTCCAGAAACGTCACAACGTCACAAAGCGCTCGATCAGCAAGTGGATCTCTGAGCTGCAGGATGCCGGGTACATCAACGTGCAGTGCTTTTTGGACGAGAACCAGCAGCAGCGCAGGCACATCTACCTAGTCGATAAAGCAGCACCCCTAGAAGAAAAGTTCATGGGGGGTGGAACAAATCTTCATGGGGGGCACGAAGAAAACTTCCATACCCCCACGAACAAATCTTCTACCTTAATAGTAAAGGTTAATAATAAAACTAATACTAAAGAGAAGAGGGGGGCTGTTCGCCCAACACACGAAGAGGTGCAGGAGTATTGTAACTCTAGGGGTAACGGAATAGATGGACAGTATTTTGTTGACTACTACTCCGTAAGGGGCTGGAAGACAAAGGGTGGCAACCCGGTCAAGGATTGGCAGGCGTGCGTTAGGACTTGGGAGAAGGGCGATAGGGACCGCGCAAGCAAGGGCAAGGGGACAGACAGCATCAGGGGTAAATCTCTGGAGCAATCACTAACTGATAGATCATGGGCGGAATAAAATGGTGAAGAATAATACAAACAATGCGGTTAAGTGGGTCCCTTTTTCCGGGGACCATGAGTATTTTGAGGACGGTAAGCTGTACACGATAAGCATGTACAGCAACTGGACCAGAGACCATAGCAAGACTGGCAGGATTGGCAGGGCAACCTTAAAGGGAAGGCTAAAGTTTCGCGCAGCCTGTGAGCCCCACTGCCTGCTACAGAAAGAGGAGTACGTTGCTGTTAACACTAAAAGGCGAGACAGGCTGGGGATCAAGAAGGCCTTGCCAAGGTGCCAGATGCGGCTGGAGACAAAAGCTGACAAGTTACGGGATAAATTTTTGAGGGTGAAATTATGAAAGACTACGTTGTCGATACAGAGCTAGACCTAATCAACCTGTTTAAGAACCTTGGTGATCTCTGGCAAGAAAAGCGCTACCTCAAGGTGGTGTGCAAAACCAACAGGTCCAGAACCGGGACGCAAAACAACGCGATCCACAAATATTGCCGTGAGCTGGCAGAGGAGCTCAACGCTGCAGGCTACACCTCTCAGGTGAGATTTAAGGGCAGGGATGTTCCCGGCATCGAGGTTGAGTGGACGCAGGACAGCGTGAAGGCCCTTTGGTCCGCTTTGCAAATTGCTCTTTTTCCAGACACAATGGGCAAAACAAGCAATCTGGAGAGGGATCAGGTGAGCAAGGTTTACCGGGAGCTAGACAGTAATATAGCCACCATTACTAATGGGGTGGTAAGTGTTGGGTTCCCCAGCAAGGATGGCCCGGTACTCAGGGAGAGCTCGGTGGTTCATAATTATGGCTAAGAAAACACTAAGGGCCCAGTGCCTTGAGAAGCTGCAGAAGCTCAGCAGGATGAAGTCAGCAGATGACAACGGCTACTGTAGCTGCGTGAGCTGCGGCAAGAACGTCCACTGGAAAGAGTGCGATGGCGGCCACTACATACCCAAGGGGAGCTCCAGCTATTGGAGCTTAGAGGAGTGCAATGTCTGGCCACAGTGCAAGGGGTGCAACGGCTTTGGTATGCGCTACGGCTCTGCAGAGAGCGAGTACACCCTGTGGATGATTGACTACTTTGGCAGAGACTTTGTGGACGAGATGCACCGGGACAAGCGCAAGGTTAAAAAAATGTACGCGGCAGATTATCGTGATCTGCTGGATGACTTCAACGAACAGATAAAATTCCATACGGAGAGATTGAAATGAAGACTATCACTATCGGCAACTTAATTGAGCTGTGCAGAGCTAACGGGTTCGATGACCTGCAGGACAGAATACTCACAGTGTGTGACAGCGTGATCTCTGAGGGCGCCAACCCTGACAGAGCCTTTGCTGAGATTGAGGAGATCGCAGACATTGTGCAGGAGAAAATCGAGGATGCGCAGATCCCTCCGAATGAGGATCAATTATTGTTGCTTAATCCCTCTTTTCCAGTAGACTAACGGTGTTGTCGGAATTCCCCGGCAATGTAACTTTATCGCTTTCTAATTTATTGATTCCCCTTTGGCCTCGCACTTGCGGGGTCTTTTTTTTGCCCTGAAAAAGTAGCGGACAAAAAACATCAAACTTTGTCCGGAGAGTAATTCCCTGGATATTCCAAAAAGTTATAAGCATATGCAAAATGGTTCTAAGACAGTAACGGTTACTAGTGTATAATGCAACCTCACTAACGAGATAGGCAAGGGTAAGAAAATGACATATTCAGAGAGCGTAACAGCAAAGAAGGGCGACACAATACTTCAGGTAACTAAGAGTGGAACTGTATGGGAAATTGTAGTTGTTAGCTGGGGCAAAAAACGCGCAACTTTGGTTCAAAAGGAACTTGTAGGGCAACCTGCCGAAGAGTGGTCGAAATATCACCTGAAGCTTGAAAACGGAAAAATTCCCTCTTTGCCAATTGAAAGCAGCACTTACTACTACAAAAACATCTAATCTAACCGCCCCCTACGGGGGGCAACTAAGGGGAAATATATGAAAGCAATCACTTTATGCAAGCACATCAACAAGGCGTTTCCAAAGGCTAACGCGGTGACCTACGATGAATGGACTGGCGAAGAAAAGGTCGATAAGCACCGCATCTGGTTTCGTTGCGAGGGAGAGTGTGCCCCTGATGGAATGCCGCTGCACGACTACTGGAAAGAATGGCATCCTACCGGGTTCCACCCAAAGCTGCAGAAGCTGGTGGAGAAGCATGGGTTCTACCTCGAGAACCAAGACGCAGGGACCATGATGGCCTGCAGTTTGGACTGGTAAAATTATTTTGCTTAGGGGGGTTGCATGGTAACCGTTACTGTATTACCATGTAACCTCATTAACGAGATAGGTAAGGGGAAAGACATGAAATTAGTCAAAAAAGATGTACCATTCGAGGCATACGATGTTCTGGACTGCCACGGCACAGAGTGCGGTTTAATTACTAATTTTGACGGTGAGGGTTATGTAGCTTCAGTGCGCGATCCTGAAGATCACGACAAGCGACACATGGTTGATGTGGCAGGTTTATCTATGGGTGCGGCAGAATATGATTACCTCGATGGCGATATTTATCATGCTGTTGCTAATGTTCTAGACGCTTTGGAGATAGCGCGGTTTCCAGATGAATCTACCAGAGAAGATTGGTCTTACTATGACGAGCGTTGTAGAGAGTTGGAGCGTGAACAAGCTTGGTATATGGAGTGCGATTTACAGCTTGAGCGTGAGTCAAGAGGAGAAGTTTAATCTAGCCGCCCCCTACGGGGGGCAATCAAAAACCAAGGGGAAAAACATGAAAATCAAAATTGAAATGACTCTGGATGTAGATGTAAAAATTATCAAGCAGCTAATGGCCGAGAGGCTGCTGGCTGACAGCGATGAGAGTGTGCAGTATTTTGTGCGGTCACACGTTATGTCTGCTGGCGTAGGTGCTCTCGAAGAGGCTCTGTATTTCGCTAATCTCGATGACGCGGTTGACGTCATCAAAACCAACATTTAAGGGGAAAGGCATGAAAGATATTTTTGAAAACGTAATTGCACAGGCACCGGCTGATTGGGATAATGACCTGATGAGCCTGTCAGATGAGCTAAAGGATCTGGCAGTGTTTAGCTGGTTTCAGGCAAAGCCTAGCTGGATTGAGGACTTTCTTCCTGAAGCGCTGCATGATCTGAAGAAGACATGGATCAGAGTGCTCTACGAAGACACTGAGAACTTTGAAAAAATCATCAACTACTGGCGTGATGTTTACAGCGTAAAGCACGACATCACTGTGGAGGGCAATGAAGATGTCTTCAATCACTGTGCGGCTCTGGGTGATTTTCAAACTGTGTGTGCTAATGCTGTTGATTTTATTAGCAATGAGCGCATTGGCTTTGGAGATATGTATAAGGAGCTCATCTATCTTGAGCTTGAGGCTACTCTCCGTGACAAACTCTTTGAGGCCCAAGGTCTTGAAGAGAGCCACGGCTGTGATGTTATTTAACCGGAGGATGTATGAAAAATTTAAGTCAGAATGATCGCGTGATTGAGTTTCTTGAGGGGGGTGGTGCTCTGACCACCCTAAACGCTTGGCAGGAGCTAGGCATCAGCAGGCTGGCAGCAAGGGTATATGACCTGCGCTGCATGGGCCACAAAATCACTTCCACTCAGGTCCCGGTTTACAACCAGTTTGATGAGAAGTGCATGGTTGCTGAATACTCTCTGGAGGTGCCAAATGGGTAAAGGATCAGCGCCCCGTCCAATGCCGGACAAAGAGACTTTTGATAAAAACTTTGACGCAGTGTTCAACAGCGGTCCAAAGCCAAAGGCCCAGATCATGCGAGAGATGCGAGAGCGCAGAAATAACGAGGGCATGACCGAGCTGCACCTCTGGGTAACCCCGCAGCAAAAGCTGGCTATCGAAGCCATACTGGAGGCAGATACAGCCCCATTGCGCTAGTTATCAACTGGTGTACAATACAGCCACGGAGGGCTACCCCAATGTTCGATTACCTACGAGATTTATTCAAACGCAGAAAAGGCAAGCCATTGCCTCGCCACATGGTCATACCAGACACCCAGACAAAGCCGGGTCAGTCGTGGGACCACCTCCGCTGGGCAGGAATGTATGCCGCCAAAACAAAACCAGACGTTATTGTTCACATAGGTGACCACTGGGACTTCCCCTCGCTGTCCAGCCACGATGCTAAGGGCAGCAAGTCTTTTGAGGGGCGCAGGTATGTCGAGGACGTTAACGCTGGTATAAACGCAATGAGAGCCTTCCTAGACCCCATTAGGGAGGAGCAGGCCAAACTAAAGCACGACAAAAAGAAGCAGTGGAATCCTCGGCTGGTGTTTACCATTGGCAACCATGAGTACCGCATAGAGAGAGCTTTGGATGCTGACGTTAAGCTAGAGGGCCTGATGAGCTATGACGATCTGCAGCTCAAGGAGATGGGCTGGGAGGTGCATGACTTCCTGAAGCCTGTAGTGATTGATGGCGTTTGTTACGCCCACTACCATTGCTCAGGCGTAATGGGGCGCCCTGTGTCGAGCCCTGACCTAATGCTTAAAAAGCTCCATATGTCCACCGTGATGGGCCACGTTCAGGACCGGGCGATAGCCTTCAACAAAAGGGCCGATGGCAAGAGATTGACCGGGATATTCGCAGGGATCTTTTACACGCACGCAGAGGAGTACCTCAACTACCAGACTAACAATAGCTGGCGTGGTATCTGGATGCTTAACGAGGTGCAGGACGGTGAGTTTGATGAGATGCCTATCAGCCTAGACTACCTAGCTAGGACCTATATGGAGGATGAAGATGAGCGCACTGGATAAGCAGGAGGGTGGCAGCCACTACAAGTTGGCCATCCAGCCCATAGAGTATATTGCAGCGAATGAGCTTGACTATTTTCAGGGCAACGTGATTAAGTACATCACCCGGCACAAGGGTAAGAACGGAGCAGAGGACGTTAAGAAGGCCATGCACTACTGCGAGCTGCTGTTACATTACCAATATAGTGACGAGGTATACGACTAATGGCAAAGATCCACTGGTTAAATAAGCCGGACAAACCAACGTCAGGCATGACGTTAACCAGAGCGTTCTGTGATGACTGTGGCACCGGGCTGCAGTATTGGTTGAGCGAGGAGGAGGACACAGCATATGGACTCTGCCCTGCTTGCCATCTGGGGGCGCCAGTAGAGGTTAGCTGGTCCGAGCAGATACAAGATGACCAATAGTGGTATAATCGAGCCATGAGCAAATTTATCATTGGCAGTGACCTTAACGATGCGGACCTTGAGCTGGTGCAGGACTTAGCTCAGGCGCTGTATGACCGCGATCAGCTACTGCTTGATGATGTTATCCACCTATCTAGACAACGACTGGAGAGGGCCTGTAGATGCTTCCAGAGCCCTTGTATATGTGAAGAATGAGACCAACAATATTTAATGATGAACTAGCGAGCACCATTTGCAGAAGATTAGCCTTGGGCGAGAGCGCCCGGCAGATCTGTCGTGATGACTCAATGCCAGCACTCAGCACGTTAATGAAGTGGGTAACGGACAGTGACAAGAAAGACTTTTCGGAGCAGTACGCGAGAGCTCGGGATTGTCAGGCTGACTTTTACGCTGATGAGATTGTAGACATTGCAGATGAGCTATCCGAAGACGCTGACAGCAATGCGATCCAACGCGCCAAACTCCGAGTAGACTCCCGCAAGTGGAAGGTCGCCCGGATGTCTCCCAGAAAGTACGGGGACAAGTCGCAGGTTGACCATGTGAGCAGTGACTACTCCATGCAGCCCACCCATGTGACCTTGGTCGCTGAGCCCTTCCCTGATGACCAAGACGTCCACTAAGGCTGAGATACGCCTACCACCTAAGATAGTCTCGATCTTTGAAGGGTCCGCCAGATACCGGGGAGCCTTTGGAGGCCGTGGTTCAGGCAAGACCAGATCCTTTGCCCTGATGACTGCAGTGCGTGGTTACCAGTGGGGGATGGCAGGAAAGAGTGGCCAGATCCTCTGTGCCCGTGAGCACCTCAACTCTCTCGATGAGTCTAGCCTTGAAGAGATCAAGTCAGCTATCCGCAGCGTGGATTGGCTCAATGCGTATTACGAGATTGGTGAGAAGTTTGTCAGGTCCCGTGATGGCCGTATTAACTATGTCTTTGCTGGTCTAAGGCGAAACCTCGACAGCATCAAGTCAAAGGCTAGGATCATTCTAGCGTGGGTAGACGAGGCTGAAGGAGTGTCTGACAGCGCATGGCAGAAGCTAATACCAACTGTCCGGGAAGAGGACTCAGAGATCTGGGTAACGTGGAACCCGGAAACAAAGCGCTCAGCTACGCACAGGCGATTCAGGCTAGACCCTCCAGAGGATAGCAAGATCATCCAGATGAACTGGGAGGACAATCCCTACTTCCCTGATGTGCTGGACAAAGAGCGCAAGGATGACAAGGCTAAGCGCCCAGACCTGTATGACCATATCTGGAATGGCGACATGCTGATCCATGCTGATGGCGCGTTCTATGCTGAAGAAATGCGTGCAGTTAACAACGAAGGCCGTCTTGGTGAGGTGCCATACGAGCGCTCTGTTGGCGTTGTAACGGCTTGGGACCTTGGGGTAGGCGACAGCACTGCCATATGGTTTGCGCAGATGGTGGGGCAAGAGGTGCGCCTTATTGACTACTATGAGTGCAGTGGCGTGGGTCTGGATCACTACGCAAGGGTATTAGCTGAGAAGGGCTACCATTACGAGAGCCATATCCTACCGCATGATGTACGGGTCCGGGAGATGGGCACAGGCAAGTCACGGCTGGAGACCCTCGATACCTTGGCAGTGCGCCCGGTAACCATTGCCCCTCAACTGGCGGTGGATGACGGGATACAGGCAGCTAGGACCATGATTAGCCGCTGCTGGTTCGATCTTAAGAAGTGCGAGCGTGGCGTAGATGCTCTCAGGCAGTACCGCAGGGACTATGACGACAAGAACATGGTCTGGCGTGGCAAACCGCTACACGACTGGACATCACACTGTGCAGACGCATTCCGCTACCTAGCAGTCGGTTACAGGCCCTTTAATGACTGGGGTGACCCTATCAGAAGGAACCTTCAGGGAATCGTTTAAAACGTGGTATAATCGGCCTCATCAATCAATTAAGGTGGCACCATGGCAAAGCGGTTTTTTAGGGATAGGGCTAGGGAGATCGTAGAAGAGGTTTCTGGCTTGCTGGGACAGGCAACACAACCTGTTAACCAGATTACTGAAGATGCAAGCGCTGGTACTGCTGGATTGCTACGAAACGTATTCCCTGCACCTCAGAGAATGTTTGACCCTGCTGATAAGGCATATAAGCCCTTTCTAGAGCCGTTCGGGCAAACTCCCGGAGGCAGATACTTAGAGATGGGACCTGATGGGCCCAAAGACATTACCGGAGAATACCCGTCGAGCGCACAACTAGGCGTTGGACCTGATGGGAAGCCAAAGTTTCAGGTTGCGCCTACGCAAGCCACAAACATCCCTGACGCAAAAGGACCCGGACGAAAAATTAAAACAAATCTAGCAAAGAAAAAGACAGGATGGCAATGGACTCAGGCTCCTGAAGGCTATGATCCAGACCCAGATGGCGGCTTCCCCATTGTCTCTGTCAATGACGGAAAGGGCCACTATTACACGTTAAACACTGATTTCCCAGAAGGTGTGGAGCTGGCTAGGTATCCTAATGAAGCCAGTGAGCCTAGACTCAAGCCAACAAGAAAGGGCCATGTAAGCTTAGGTGATAAGGTTGGCGAGATCGAGATGCGAGGCAAAAAGCATCCAGTGTATAACAACATATCAATACGTCAGGCCGCACCAGTCGCTATGGCGGGACTGCTCGGTGCAGGAATGAGCGAAGAGAGTGATGCGAGCATTTTAGGGCCTTTATCCAAACTTGGTGCTGGACGGCAAGACCTGCTGGGGATGGCCAAGAAGATGGCAAACGAGGGCGTGGATGAGATAGGCATCCGCAGTCGTACCGGCTGGGAGATTGGGGCTGACGGACAGTGGAGAACAGAGCTGCCTAACACTGAGACAAAACTCAACATCCCTGAAATTGAAGAGGGAAGGCAGTATTACACTGGGACTATTGCTGACATTGTTGATGACCCAGAATTGCTGTCTCAATATGAGAAAGGCGGCAGAAAACCCACCGTTAGGGATATGGATGGTGAGATTGAAGAGTATGGATCTAGGGGCACTTACGGGCCTTTAGGTGACATCGGGTTTATTGTTGATGGCAATATGCCGGCAGATACAGGGTTTCACAGAGAGGGCCACTTAGGTAGTAATGGCGAGTGGCAGCCTGAAGTAATTGTTATTAGCGGTAAGAGCTCACCGGCTGAGCAAAGAGCAACCGTCTTGCATGAGCTGCAGCATGCCATACAGGACCGCGAAGGCTTTGCGTCTGGGGGCTCTGCCAGAAACTTCAAAGAAGAAGAAAAAATCAGGGATGCGTTTTATGGTGGTGTTGGACCAACTCCGGCTGGAAGCAAAAGACTACAAGAGCTTGAAGCAAAAAGTAACGAAGTGGGTCAGGGCTCTATGTCTATCAAGGAGCTAAATGAGCTAGAGCGCCTAAAGGTCGAAAAGCAAATTGCTGACAGGTTCAATGCTGACACAGTAGGCGAGGCTGGAGCACGCTCTCCCTACGGAATGTACAGAGGATCGATGGGCGAGGTTGAGGCAAGAAATGTTGAAACCAGAGATAGGATGAGCCCTGATTTTCTAAAGCAAACTCCCTTGGAGTTTTCAGAGGATGTATTTGAGCCTAGAAGCCAGCAGATCTTTAGGGCTGGCAGTGACGATGAGCTATTTAATGATCTTGCGGTCTTAGACCTGCCTAACTTCCGGTCAGACCTGCCTAACTTCCGGTCAGACGCCTCCAGCCTTTCTGATGCGGCGGGTGTTGCGGGATTATTGGGTGCAGGATATATGGCCAGCGATTACGGCATTTCCCAGTCTCCGCAAGACCGGGTTAATCAGATCGTAGATAGTTTCGGCATAACTGAGCGTGATAAAGAGATAGCGCAGTCGGGGGTTGGCTATATTGAGGGGGTTGATCCCGGCATAAGAAAAACCTATGAAGGTTATTTAGGTGAGATGCTTGGGGGAGGCAGAGAGGATTACAGAAGGGCTCGCAATTTATCTGCCGTTGTAGATTTTACTCCGGTGGGCGTTCTTACTGCGCTAACCGACTATGAGGATGCAAAACAGTCAGGCGACACGCTGGGCATGGTCATCAACGGCACAGCTACCCTAATGGCAGCTATACCTGCGGTTGGCCCCGGCCTTTCAAAGTCTATAAAGAAATTAGCAAAAAAAGGTGATGATTTTGATGTAGAGTCTATGGCTTCAGAAATAGATGGGCTATTGACCAAAGTAGGCCGTGAGGGCGTAGGCAAGTCTGGAGAAAGAGTGGCAACCACCGGGCAGTATATTGGAGGCCCTGCAGGGGTAGACACTCCAGAGAAGGTAGAGGCCATGATTGCGTCATACATAAATGATGTTGAGCTAGGTCAAGCTGGCGCAGATTGGTATCAGGACAGTAGCAATTGGATCGATCAAGTCAGCCCGCCGGGTCAGCGACAAGGTGTTGCAGATGCAATTGGAATAACCTCTCAGGGGACCAACGTAGACAGCAACCTTGGGTTTGCCATAAAAGGAATAAACCAAAAAGCCGCAGGACTACCTGTGGAAACTGGCCGATTCCCCGGCAACCAGAGCCCACTGATCGAAGATGCTTTATCTGGTGAGCGCTCTCGACTGGGGCCTAAGCGGCAACCATTTGCAGACAATTTAAGCGTGTCTTGGAACCCGGAGCAGGCAGACACGGCTGTAAACGACATTTGGCAGGGTAGGGCGTTTGGGTACACTCACCCTAATGGAAAGCCGTGGGACGCAGGGTTTAGCCCTCAGCAACACGCTTTTATGGATGAAAACATGCTGGTCATCCAAGATCGTTTAAATCAAATGAAGCTAGACGGCAGGACAGACTGGGATAATTTGAACACGCAAGCGGCGGCATGGTCAGGCGCTAAGATCAGGGCGGGTGATATTGTTGGAGAAGATGCCGCGACACACTATGGAGACTTTGCAGATAAATACGCTGTCAATGCTACCTACGAGCAGGCACCCGGCGCAGGCACTGGTCAGCTCGAGGGCCTGTTAGGACTACCGTATGATAAGCGCCAAGAGTTTGAGGATGTTGCCAGTTGGATGAGCTCTAAGGGTATTGATGATTTGTATTCAAGCGGCGGACTACTTGCAGAACCTACAGAAACGATGGTGGGAGCGTATACGCCTCAATCAACCGGAATATTAGAAATTAATCCGGGTAAGGTGGCAAGGCCATTAGTGCAGTCAAGCGGCGGAGAAATAATACCTACAGAGGCGCGATTATTAGATATTGGCGAGTCGAGCCGGGCATATATTGATGTGCAAAATGCAGGCGCATATCACCGCGTAATACCTGATAGCCAGACAAAGGTTTCTGAGCGAACCGGGATTACAGTCGATCTTGACCAGTCACCTAAACCAGAGAAAATGGCAGAGCTAAGCGCACTAGCCGAAAATTATGGTTTTTTTGCAGTCGATACGGGCAAGGGTGTGAATTTTATTAGCGATATTTATACGCCCATAGGTGCAGAGCGCACTGGCTCGTCTTTAGGTAAAGAGCTCAAGGGAGACTTGGGTAAAGAGATACAGGAGTTAACGGGAGCGCCATTTTCTAGGACAAAAATACAAACTGGATATGAAGACTACGAAAGCGCATGGCAAGCGGGTGAAGGTTCAGGGGCGGCAACTAAACAATTTTTAGACAAGCTCGATGAGAATCCTACATTTGCCTTGAATGTCGAGCCTGCATTGCAACGCAAAGCACTGGCAAACATAAGCCGGGATGATGCAATGAATTTACCACAAAGAGAAGATGTGCGAACCGCAAGAAAAATACTAATAGAAAAAGGTATTTCAGGCCTACGGCTCGCGCTTAAAAATAAAGCATTATTGCCAGCTACAGTTATGGGCGTTTTGTCCCCTGCTGTGATTTCTCAGATGAAGTCTGACGATTCACAGACGAGCGGTGGTTTGCTGACGGGAATTTAGCAACACGGTTTATTCTGGCCATGCGCTTAGCCTCCTCATAGGGGGTTTCATCGTAGTAAAAGCGCTCAGTTGCGCCGTTGTCGTAGGTTACATCTTTATATGGCATTAGTAGTCTCCTGTTTAGCTGTATGCCGCAAGTAGGATTAAATCGCGCAGATATTATAGCACCAATCAAGCGCTAGGATGAAAATAATGTTAAAATCGGCCAATAATCGGAGTAGATAATGGCACTAACAAATTACACAGAGCTGAAGGCCAGTATGGCGGACTTTCTTAACCGTCAAGACCTGACCGCAGTAATACCGACATTTATCAGTCTGGCAGAGGCTCAAATGGCCCGTGATGTACGCCACTGGCAGATGGAGAACCGGGCAACGGCTACCCTGAACGATCAGTATTTGACCCGTCCAAGTGATTGGGTGGAGACTATCCGCTTTACCATACTGGGTAATGGCACCAGACCCCTGCAGTTTCTAAGCACAGCAGCAATGGATGAGCGCAGAGCCAGCAGTGACAATGTTGCTGGTGAGCCCCGGTTCTATCGACACATTGAGGACCAGTTTGAGGTATTCCCCTCACCTGATAGCAATGCCAGCACAGAGTTGGTTTACCTGCAGAAAATACCCGCACTGTCAGACACCGCTACAACCAACTGGTTGATGTCTACGGCCCCTGACGTTTACCTATACGGTAGCCTTCTCCACTCGGCCCCTTACCTTGCAGAAGACGCTAGGGTGGCTGTATGGGCACAATTATACAGTGCAGCGGTCAAGAGACTGAATGAGGAGTCAGACAGCGCTAAATACTCAGGCACAGGTCTAGGAATGCGCGTTAAGGGTCTCGATACAAGCAGGTCTGCAAATTACTGGAGAATGCAATGAGCTTCACCCCCTATCTAGAGAATAAACTGCTGGGCCATGTTTTGACCAATACGGCTTATACCTCGCCTACCACGGTCTATGTGGCTTTATATGCAGGAGATCCGCTAAATGGCGGGACCGAAACTACCGGGACCGGGTATGCTCGCCAATCCGCGTCTTTTTCTGTAACGGCCTCGGCAGGCACTAACACAAATAACGTGGAATACAACGCTGGCTCAGACTGGGGCATTATCAACTATGCTGCGATCCATGACGCTATAAGTGGCGGAAATATGTTGATTTCAACCGGACTGCAAACAAGTAGAGATATTGTCACTGGTGATATTATTCGCTTCTCGATAGGCGATATAGATGTGACTCTGACATGAAGTACGGGCAGTTTTATTACAGCTACGGGGTATATGGTACTGAGGGCTCGCCCAATATGTACTTGGCCTCTAGCAGCTCTAGCGCCACAACAATGTTTTTGCGCAAGCTGGTAAGAATATTTGCTGACTCGGTTACTCAGTCGCTGATGACGGCTAACCTAATCAACATCTGGGATACAACACCATTGAACCCGGCAACGTGGCAAGATGCATCACTTAACCCGGCAGTGTGGACAGATCAAACAGCGTCAGATGCAGACTGGCAAGATACTAGGACTTGAGGACAAATTAAATGGCTACAACAAATTATTCTTTTGAAGTACCAACGGTTGGGGCAAACCTCAATACTTGGGGCGGAGATCTAAACGCCAACACAGAAAAGCTGGATGACCTTTTAGGTGGAGATCAGCCGGTTACTGGCATTGATATAAACAGCGGCTCAATTGACGGTACAGCGATTGGCGCTAATGCTGCATCAACGGGTGCCTTTACTACCGTATCGGCCTCTGGTGGCGTTACAGGAGCTCTCACGGGCAATGTGACAGGCAATGTGACTGGCAACGTAACTGGCAACGCAGACACCGCAACAAAATGGGCTACTGCTCGCACTATCTCTCTGACAGGGACTATTACCGGCAGCACTAGCATTGATGGCTCGGGTAATGTCTCGATTGCAACATCAGGTGGAATAACCAACGATCAAATTATAGACCTCATTTATCCGGTAGGTTGCCTGTACGAAACTACAATCTCGGAGAATCCGGGCACCACGTTTAGTCGCGGCACTTGGGCAAGGTTTGGCAACGGGCGGGTAACGGTTGGCCAAGACAGCTCTCAATCTGAGTTTGACGGGAACGGTGAAACAGGCGGATCTAAAACGCACACCCTTACTGTCAACGAGATGCCAGAGCACCGACACATTACGCTGCATGGTGGCTCTTCTAGCAGCTCTCGCCCTTCAGGATGGACTGCTGTACAGAACAACATAGGGCCGGGAACTTTTGGTGGCGGTACGGACGATGATGGCTGGAGTACATCCTACAGTAAGTACGAGGGTGACGATGCCGCCCACAATAACCTTCAACCATATGTCGTGGTTTATCGCTGGAAAAGGACTGCACTGTAATGTCTGACACTACTACCCCCGTATATAGCTTTGTATTGCCCGAAATAGACGGTTCTGACGGAACGTGGGGTACTAAGCTCAATGCTAACTTAACGGCCTTAGACGGGCTTTTAAGCGGCTCTGCGAACCTCCAGAATGCCTCTTTCACAGGGACTGCTAGTTTTGGCGGGTCAACTGGTACAGCAGGGCAGGTCTTAAAGTCTCAGGGTGCAGGCGCTAACGCTATCTGGACCGATGATTCTAATACGACTTACACTGCTGGATCTGGGCTTAGCCTGACAGGGACAGAGTTTGCCAACACGGCGCCGGATCAGACGGTTGTGTTGACTGGCGCTGGCGCTACCAGCATCTCAGGAACTTATCCGAACTTTACAATTACTAGCACTAACACAACATACAGTGTTGGGGATGGTGGGCTAACTGAAATAAACTTTACTTCTGCTGATAACACTAAGCTAGATGGCATAGAGGCCAGTGCAGACGTTACAGACACAGCTAACGTCACAGCCGCTGGTGCGCTGATGGACAGCGAGTTGACTAGCGAAGCATCTGTTAAAGCATTAGATCAAGGCGTAGCCACTACTGACAGCCCTGCATTTGTCAACCTAACACTAAGCGGCACAGGCTCTGTAAAAG
>Ga0233444_10001488_pt1 | contig 26731 bp, 20 predicted proteins | sample SI_124_October20_6_FD_182792 | JGI IMG/M metagenome (GOLD analysis project Ga0233444, IMG submission 182792) | Seawater microbial communities from Saanich Inlet, British Columbia, Canada - SI_124_October2016_10_MG | ecosystem: Environmental > Aquatic > Marine > Inlet | place: Canada: British... | reverse complement strand
TCCTAGATAACCTAAAATAAATATTATTACTATCGCAGTTTCCATAATTGTTAAATTAATTGTTTTAAAGCTATTTCAAAAGCAGTTTTAGAAATATTTTTTGGATTAGAATTTTTTTCAAAAACATTCTCTAAAGCATTTTGGATAGTTTTTGAAGTGTCTTTAAAAATAGAATCGTCTTCCATCCTGTCAAGATCGTTACCCATTAAATAGGCAAATACTCTAGCCATCCCACAATTAGATATAAAATCTGGTATTAAACTTGTATTTTGATCTGTAAAGTCAGAAATTGGCCCAAAGAATATTTCTTTATCTGCAAAAGGAACATTAGCACCAGGAGCTATTACTTCGATTCCGGATTTAAGCATTCTCTCTACTTGGTCTTTGGTAATTAATCTTGATGCAGCACACGGCAAGAAAATTTCAGATTTAAGATCCCAAATTAGGTTATTTGTTTCTTCAAAAGGTAGCAAATTTTTGTCGTTTATTGCATTTCCATTTTTGTTTAGAAATAACTTCTTAATTTCTTCAAATGAAAAACCTTTTTCATTAATTAATCCACCATCTCTATCAATTATCCCTACGACTTTAGCACCTTCTTGTGCGATATAGTAAGCTGCAGCAGATCCAACATTTCCCCAACCCTGAACTATTACTCTTTTATTTTTTAAATTTCCTCCGTATATTTTATAATAATGTTTGACAGATTCTGCTACTCCATAACCTGTTATCATATCTGCAATAACAAATTTTCTTTCAATATCTGGCGTGTAATTCTCACTTTCAATTGTTTTTAAAACACCTTGTCTAAGTTGACCTATTCGGTTTATTTTTTGAGATTCTCTTGGTTGGTAGTGACCGTTGAAAACACCTTCTTGTGGATGCCATACACCACAATCTTCGGTTATTGGAATAACCTCGTTAATTTCATCTACATTTAAATCACCTCCAGTACCATAATAATGCTTTAAGAGAGGGGTGACTGCAGCATACCATCGCTTTAAAACTTCTTTTTTTCTTGGGTCGTTAGGGTCAAAATTTATTCCAGATTTGGCACCGCCAATTGGAGGTCCTGAAACTGTAAATTTAACTTCCATGGTTTTAGCCAATGAGATTACCTCGTGTTGGTCTAGTCCAACTCTCATTCTAGTACCACCACCAGCTGCTCCTCCTCTAAGAGAGTTTATAACTACCCATCCTTTGGCTTCAGTTTGAGAATCTTGCCACTGAAAAATAATTTCAGGTGTTTTATTTTCAAATTTTTTAAGTAAATCTTTCAAATTAAATTTTAATTTTTCAAATGTAAAAAAGAAACTAGGTTTTGTTGTAGTTATTTATAACTCTTTTTAAATTAATATCAGGGATTATGGATAACTCCTGCAGATAAATCTTTAGAACTTCCAGTTACAGATGCTAAAATATTTATTTCGTTTCTAAGTTTAAGAACCCCTAAAAGTGAAAAAATTAATGCTTCTTTAAAATCTATAAGTTTCATTTCTGGAATTACCGCTTTAATTTTTAATTCTTTAAGTTTACTGATCCAGAATTTATTATACGCTCCTCCACCTGTAATTAAAAGCGTGTCGTTGGTATCAAATTTGAAATTATTTTTAATTGTTCTACATAAATGAGTCCCAGAAGTATAAAGTTGGTCGTTTATAGAAGATTCACTTTTGTCAAATAAAGGTTTGTACCATTGGTTAAAGTCTTCAACTGCTAAGGACTTGGGAAATTCTTTTTTATAAAAATCTAAGTTCTCTAATTTTAAAATTAAATCTTCATCAAGTTTGCCAAGATTTGCAAGTTCTCCATCTTTGTCATATAAATGACCGATTTTATTGGATAGATAATTACTAATCATATTAGCAAAATTTACATCACCTGCAATTCGTTTTCCATTTAAATTATATGAAATATTTGCAATTCCTCCAAGATTAAGACAGCCTTTATAGTCCCCAAATAATAATTGATCTCCAAGAGGAACAAGTGGTGCTCCTTGTCCTCCAAACGCAACATCTATTGTTCTGAAATCTGAAACTGTTTTGATATTCGTTGAGGAACATATACAAGCTCCATTCCCAATTTGTTTAGTTAAATTAATATCCGGTTCGTGAAATAATGTGTGACCATGAGATGATATTAGGTCAATCTGGCTTTTTTGAATTTTTTTTTCTTTTAGAAATTCGTTGACTTTTTCACCAATGTAATTCCCAAGCTTATTGTCTAAAAAAACTAAGTCCCTTGCCTTCAATCTACTTGCATTTTGAAGTTCACTTTTCCATTCTTTAGAATACTCATAAGTTTTTCCATCTAAAATTTCATAAAACCATGTTTTATTAAAACTTAATTTGGACCAAACAATATCTAATCCATCTAAAGATGTGCCAGACATAATTCCCACAACATTATATTTGTTCATAAATTTAATGTAAAACTAACCATCACAATATAGTATTTATTTTATAGATTTAAGTCCAAATTAGGAATATGAATTTTAAATTATCAGAAGAACATGAAGCAGTTAGAGAGGCTGCTAAAAACTTTGCAGAAAACGAATGTAAGCCTGGTGTTATTGAAAGAGATACCCATCAAAAAGTTGGATTCGATCAGTTAAAAATGCTAGGAGAACTAGGTTTTATGGGGATGATGGTAGATCCTAAATATGGTGGGAGTGGAATGGATACAATCAGCTACGTTCTGGCTATTGAAGAAATATCTAAAATAGATGCTTCTATCTCTGTTGCTATGTCTGTGAATAATAGTTTGGTGTGTTGGGGATTAGAAAATTTTGCTAGCGAAGAGCAAAAACAAAAATATTTAGTTCCACTAGCAAAGGGTGAAAAAATTGGAGCATTTTGTCTTTCTGAGCCGGAAGCTGGTTCAGATGCAACTTCACAAAGAACTACTGCGATCGATAAAGGAGATCATTATCTTCTTAATGGAACTAAAAACTGGATTACCAACGGAAGTACCGCTTCAACCTACCTTGTAATAGCCCAGACCGATGCTAGTAAAGGACATAAGGGAATTAATGTCTTTATTGTAGAAAAAGGTATGAAGGGTTTTGAAATTAGTGCCAAAGAAGATAAACTAGGAATTAGAGGAAGTGATACCCATACACTTGTTTTCAACGATGTAATTCTTCCAAAAGAGAATAGGGTTGGAGAGGACGGCTTTGGTTTTAAATTTGCTATGAAAACCCTTGCTGGTGGTAGAATTGGAATTGCAGCCCAGGCCTTGGGGATTGCAGCTGGAGCTTATGAATTATCTCTAGCATATTCTAAAGAAAGAGAAACTTTTGGAAAACCAATTAATCACCATCAAGCTATACAGTTTAAATTGGCTGACATGTATGTAGATATCGAAAATGCAAGAAACTTGGTTTATAAAGCTGCATGGCATAAAGACCAAAATATGGACTATAATTTATCTGGTGCTGTTGCAAAACTACATTCCTCTGAAGTAGCGATGAGAACAACAGTTGAAGCTGTTCAAATTCACGGTGGTTATGGTTACGTTAAAGAATATCATGTTGAAAGACTAATGAGAGATGCTAAAATTACTCAAATCTATGAGGGAACATCTGAAATTCAAAGAATTATAATCGCAAGAAATACTATAAATTAGAATAAAAAAAAGAGGGATTTAAATCCCTCTTTAATTAATTTTTAGTTTCAATCAACTATTTCCAAGCATCCATTCCACTCGGACTTCCAATTCTGTCCATAGCACATCTAAACCCAATGGCTGATGTTGATCGGTCTTCTTCCAAATATCTTCTAGTTCCAGGATTTAGATAGTAAGCTCTATCTTTCCAAGAAGCTCCTTTATATACTCTAGATTTATCAGAAATCAATGATGTTATTGCACCAGCAATTGTACCATTTTTCTTTTGAAGTCCTCTTTGGTACATAGCCCAGTCTTCATTTAAACCTCCATTTTCGATACCCTTGTTAAATTCGTCAATATCCCCTTGATTGTTGTCAGGGTCACCAGGATGATAAATGGATGATTTTAAATCTCCATCTAAATAATCAATATTATCTGCAATTCTGTAATTACTTCTCTTCATATTTTCTTCAGCAGTAACATCTCTCATTTGAACATTTCCCGGTGTATTAAGTATGAAATCTGCCATACCAGATCTTAGCATTGGACTTATCTCAATATTATATCCTGCTAAATCTGCATCTTGTTGAACTTGCAAATCAAAGTCTTGAAAAATTTGATCAAAAATTTCTTGAATTTTTCCAGATGCTTCAAGAGTTTGTCTATTTTTCATTAAGTCTTGAGCTTCTTTAATTTGATTAGATATTGCAGAAAGCAATTCATTTTCTACAGAATCAAGCCTATTTTTCTTCACGTAACCATAAGTTCTATTACCTTGAGGAACTTTATCTTCTCTCTCTGCTTTAAATTCAGCAATGAATTGTTCAATTCCATCAATGTCATAAATGGTAACATCGTATTTTTCATCAATTGAACCAGAAGCATTAAGTACTTTTGTTTTGAAAACATTCCCTCTGAATGGTCTAAACTCATCTGCATCTCTGGAAGTCATAGGTCTGTATACATCTAAAACCCATTCACTAACATTTCCAGCCATATTGTATAATCCATAATCATTTGGCCAGTAAGAGTAAACAGGAGCAGTAATATCTGCGTTGTCATTTAAATGCCCCGAAACACCCATGTAATCTCCTCTTCCTCTAACAAAATTTGCCAACATGTCTCCTTGAAAGTTTTCCTGAGGATTTCTAACCCAATGACCATCCCATGGATAAATTCTTTTTTCAATTATTCTTTCATCAACAGTGTTTCCAATAAGTCCATAAGCAGCAAATTCCCACTCTGCTTCAGTTGGTAGTCTATACCTAGGAAGAATAATACCATCAGACATTCTAACTTTTCTAGTAGCTAGGTCTTTAGTTTTAAGTTTTCCAGTGGTTGGATCATATCCACCCTTAGAAGGATCTAAATCTGCAATTTGGCCCTGCGGATTAAGTCCTTGCTCGTACTGTCCTGCCATATATGCATCCGTTGTGAAAGGTTCGTTTTGTTGATTTGGGTTAGATACCAATATGCCTTCTCTTATTAGAATAAACTCATTGACTCTATCAGTTCTCCATTTACAAAATTCACTTGCTTGTTGCCAAGAAACTCCAACGACAGGATAATCTCTGTAAGCTGGATGTCTTAAATAATATTCTACATACTTTTCGTTAAAACCTAATTTTTCTCTCCATGAAAGCGTATCTGGAAGAGACTTTTTATAAACCATAGGAAAATCTGTATATGTTCTTCTTACCCAGTACATATACTCACACCAATGGTAATTAGAAATCTCAGTCTCATCCATGTAAAAAGAAGAAATAGAAACTCTTCTAGGAATGTTGTGGTTTTCGTAGGTTACATCCTGCTCTACTCTTCCCATAGTAAATGTACCACCTTCAATTAAAATCAACCCAGGGCCAGTTTCTTGTTCCGAATATGGAACTTTTTGAAAACCTCCATTTTTGGGATTGTTGTAATCCCAACCAGTAATGCTTGATGTTTCATACTCTGTTCCACAGCTTGAAATCAAACAAGTTATAAAAATAAAACAGATTAAATAAGTTAAATTATTTCTCATTTTTAAATAAGTTTATGTCACGCAATTAACGTAATTATAATTCTAAAGTTACAAATTTATGCTTTTTTTTAGAAAGATGGGCAACTAAATGATTGTATAGTTCTGTTTTTATTGTCACATTGAAAATTTATTTGAATTGAAACCTCGTGAGATCCTGATGAAGCTAGATACAATCTGGATAAATTTATATCATAACTATAACCAATTTTTATTAATCCCATTTTTGCTCCCACTAAAACTGCATAGGTTTGGTTATCTCGGTACCAGAACCCTAACACATAAGCTCCTTTTTCACCATAAACTCCTATATTAAGTTGTTCATTCAGTCCTTGTTTTTTAAAAATTATATTTGGAGATAGAATCCAGTTTTTCTCACCAATCGAGCTTTTATATCCAATTGGAAAATGGCAACCAATATTTACTGTGTATTTTCTTTCCAATTTATACTCTTCAGAGAAAATAGATTGTTTTGGTTCTGTTAAGTGGTGGGTAGAAAAACCAAGAAAAAATTTCTCGCTGTATGCCAAAATACCACTGCTAAAATCTACTCCATTTTTAGAACTATTTAATGTATTGTTTGCAGTTGAATAAACAAATCCACGTATTGGGTCAATCATGTCCACAAATGTTAATTCATTTTGATTGAACTTGTTCTGCCAAAAGCTTGCTTCAATCCCAGTTCTTAAAGTAAAGTTTTTAGAAATTTTTATTTCATAAGAATACATTCCGCTAATTTTATTGTTTTGAATAGCGTTGTTAAGTCTGTCCGATAATACCATAAACCCAAATCCACCATGAATTTTATTAATATTTTGATCGTAAGAAAAAGAAGTCGTATTAAATATTTGTGGTAAGCCAGTCCATTGAGATCTGTGGTTGGTACTCAGTCTTGGACAATTGTTAGTTCCTGTAAAAGCTGGATTCAAGTAAATAGGATTGGAATAGAACTGGGTAAATTCTGCATCTTGACCAATCGCTATTTTAAAGGAAAAAGCAACAAAAAAAGAAATTATAATTTTCAGACAATTTTGAATAAAGTGATAATATGTTTGGTTGAAATTTATCATCCAATATTTGTATTAGAGGTATAAAAATGATTAATCTATACATTTTAATACAATATTACTTTTAATTTTGAGTTATATACCAACAAAAATAACTGTGAATTATTGTAAAGTAGTTATATTTTCCTTTGTTTTTCTTGCCATTAATTGTTTTTCGCAAAAATCAATTAGTGTTCAAAAGCAAATTGAGTACCAAATTGTTAAATGGAATGACAATTCAGATATTAAGTTTTTATGTCCTGAAAATGGATACTTTGATCAACTTTCATTTCAAGCTGTTTTCCAATATAAATTACCATTTGCAGACTATGAAATTACAAGTTTTGAATTCCATGAAAGGCCACTAACTTATAATGAAAAAAAAGTATATTCTAATATTTATTTTGCTGATAACTATCTCACTAATTTTAGAAAACAAGAGCAAAATGCAACCCTTAAAAACAACCTTCTACTAGTTAACTGCATTAGGAGTTCAAACGGTGAATTGTACTTATTGACAGATTTTAAAGCTCAAATAGTTAAAAAAACAAACCTTTTAAAACGCTTTAAAAATTCAACTTTTGCAAGTCAGTCGGTACTTAACAATGGAGCTAATTGGTTTAAGCTAAGTAATTTTGAAACTGGAGTTTATAAAATTGATTATAATTATATGATAAATAACTCTATTATTAGTTCTGAAATTCCTTCAAATAGCATTCATTTATTTTCCAATAATAAAGGGCTACTAAGCCCGGTTAATGACGATTCTAGGCCAGACGATCTTGAGCAGCAGTCCATCTTTGTTTTTGATGGTGGTGATGGGCTATTTTCTCAGGGTGATTATATTTTATTTTATTTAAATGGTCCGGATAGAATTAATTTTGATGGTCAAAATTTCAACCATACCAAGCATATTTATTCTGATAGTGCATATTGTTTTTTAAATATTGATAATTCTAGAGTGCCAAATAACCTTGATAGTATAAATAATTTGAATCAAAATTTTAGTCAGACCATTACTAAATTCAAGGATTTTAATTACCTGAATGAGGACAAGTTAAATCTGTTAAAGTCGGGTTCTCAGTGGTTTGGGGATGTTTTTGATCTTACCAATATTTACACTTACTCTTTCCCTTTTAATTTTTGCACCGACTCATCGCACATAAAACTTAATTTAATGAGTAAGTCTAATTATTCTACAGCATATTTCTATCCTTTAATTTTTGGTGAAAGCCGGATAGTTCCAATTAATTCAACAGGCTCATCTTATTATTCAGATGTAGGTAGAGTGGTTGTTGAAGAATTTGATGTTTTAAATAATCCAAACGTACCCTATGAGTTAACTTTAGAATATTCTAATAATGGTGCTCCATCATCCAAAGGCTACTTAGATTATATTGAAATAAATTGCGATAGACTACTTACAATAGATAATCAAGAATTCAGTTTTAATGTTTTGAGTTCTGGATCTTCTGACTACTCAAAAGTTGTATTGGATAATTCCTCTTCTGTGGATATGATTTGGGATATTACAGATTTTAGAGATGTTAAAAATTTATCTTTTACCAAATCCAATGAAGAATTAACTTTTTTGTCTTATTCGGATACTCTAAGACATTTTGTGGCAGTTTCTGGTTCTAATTTTCAAAGCCCAACTTTTGTAAAAAAGGTGTCTAGTCAGAACCTCCATGGTTTAAGTAATGTCGATATGGTAATAATTTCACCAACAGAATTTTTAAACGCGGCTGAAGAATTAAGCTTATTGCATCAGAATGAGGGTTTAAATGTAGTAACGGTTTCTGATGAGCAGATTTACAATGAATTTTCAGGTGGATTAGTTGATGCAACTGCAATAAAACAATTCTTAAGAATGTTTTATTCTAGAGAAAATGGTAATCCATTAACCATTCCAAAATACTGTTTACTTTTTGGAGATGGTTCCTACGATAACAGAAATATTTTGGGTCACAATAAAAATATATTACCAATTTTTGAATCCTCAGAGTCCGTGAGTATTGTAAATACGTACGCTTCTGATGATTATTATGCAATTTTAGCAGACGGGGCATCTATGCAAAACACAGATTTTTTAAATATTGGAATTGGAAGATTGGTGGTTACAACCCTATTAGAAGCTAATGAAATGGTTCAGAAAATCAAGAATTACAGCCTTGAAGACGCAAATTCAATGACAAGTTTAAATTGTAATAATCCAATGACTAATAGCATATATGGAGATTGGAGGAATAAAGTTGTTTTAGTTAGCGATGATGAGGACAATAATGCATATTTCAATGACATTGAAATAATGGCATCTAAGATAAAAGTCAACAAGGGATCTATTAACACAATTAAAATTCATTCAGATGCGTATGTTCAACAATCTAGCACTGTTGGAGAAAGAATTCCAGATGCTGAGGCTGCTATTAACCAAAAAGTAAAAGATGGAGCACTTTTGGTAAACTATATAGGTCACGGAGGGGAGACTGGTTGGGCTCATGAGCAAATATTAACTGTTCCTACCATCCAAAATTGGGACAATAATAAAGCTCTTCCAGTTTTTATGACTGCTACATGTGAGTTTGGAAGATTTGATGATCACGATAGAGTATCGGGCGGTGAATACATACTACTAAATAAAGATGGAGGAGGTATTGGACTGTTTACAACAACAAGATTAGTTTATGCCACACCTAATGAATGGTTAAACAGATTTTTTTATGATACAGTTTTTGATTTTGTAAATCAAAAGCCACAAAGACTAGGGGATATCTATGTGGGTACTAAAAATAAATTTGCTCAATTTAGTGCAGATAAAAATTATAGAAAATTTGCGCTTTTAGGGGATCCAGCCATACGGTTTGCTATTCCTGAGTTGAAAGTTGAAATTGACTCTTTTAATAGGGATACTGTTAATGCCTTGAGCGAAGTCAAAATCTACGGTCACCTTAGTGATAATTTTGAAAATACTTTAACAAATTTTAATGGAAAAGTTTATCTCACTTTTTACGACAAAGAATCTTCCTTGTCTACTTTGGGAACTAACCCTGGATCTGATAATCTTCCATTTAAAATGTGGAAAAATGTTATCTATAAAGGTCAATCTTCTGCTTCCAATGGCGAATTTAGCTTCACCTTCAAAGTCCCAAAAGATATTGGCTACGATTACGGTTTCTCAAGAATAAGTTTATATGCTGAAGATGGAACATTAGATGCTAGTGGATATAACGATTCTTTAATAATTGGTGGAATAGATACTACAGCTTCTTTAGATGAAAAAGGTCCTGATTTGGAGTTGTATTTAAACGATGAAAATTTTGTTTCTGGTGGAATTTCTAATGCCAATCCATTACTGATAGTTACTGTTTTTGATGAAAATGGAATAAATACTGTTGGCAATGGAATTGGCCATGATATTGAGCTTGTTATAGACAACGATTATGCAAACTCTGTCGTTTTAAATGATTATTATGTTGCAGATTTAGATACTTACAAAAGTGGCAGAATAAACTTCGAGCTTAATGATATTGATCCTGGAGAACATAATATTAAAATTAAGGTATGGGATAATTACAATAATTCTTCCCTTAGTGAAATAAATTTTATAGTTGTTGAAGACAACGAACTTGAATTATCTCATGTGCTAAATTTTCCTAATCCATTTACCACAAATACTGCTTTTTATTTTGAACACAATCAAAACTGTAATTTTTTAGATGTCAGTATTCTTATTTATTCTGTTTCAGGAAAAGTAGTTAAAAGAATTAATAAAAGAATTTTGAATGAAGGTTTTCGGTCTCAAGGAATTTCTTGGGATGGAAAAGATGATTTTAATGAAGATTTGGCCAGGGGTGTTTATGTATATAATTTAAGGGTTACTAACGAACAAGGTCTTAGTGCAGACAAAACCCAAACCATGTTCCTTTTGAAATAATTATTTTCTAAATACTATTTATATATATTTGTCGTTAGCACACATAATTCTTATTAGATGATCTTAAATAAAAATACGTTTATTAAACTACTTTCAATATTGATTACAGTAGTGTTTTTTAAAAATTCTGCTCATTCACAAATTAGTACTCAGCAACTTGGTGGTAGTCAAATTAATACTATTACAACTGCAGTTCCGTTTCTTTTAATTTCTCCTGATTCTAGGTCTGGAGCTATGGGTGATGCAGGAGTAGCAATTAGTCCTGACGCTAATTCTATTCATTGGAATCCAGCAAAGCTGGTATTTATAGATCCAATAAAAGATGTTGGCTTTAGTATGTCTTACTCCCCATGGCTTAGAGCTTTAGTAAATGACATTAATTTAGCTTATTTATCTGGTTATAAAAGGATTGATAGACTTTCTACTATTGGAGCTTCTTTAAGATATTTTTCCTTAGGAAATATTACTTTTACAGACAACTTTGGGACTACAATTAGAGATTTTAAACCCAACGAGTTTGCCTTTGATGTAGTTTATTCAAGAAAATTAGGAGATAATTTTTCTGCGGGTTTAGCAGCGAGATATATTTATTCCAATCTTACTGGTGGCACATCCGTTGGTGGTGCAGACACCAAACCTGGCCAAAGTGCAGCAGCTGATTTATCCCTATACTACATTACAAATTCTTTTGATTTAGCTGATAAACCATCTACTATTGCTTTTGGAACCAATATTTCTAACATTGGAGCTAAAATGTCTTACACAGAAGCTGCAACAAGAGATTTTATTCCAACAAATTTCAGGTTAGGAACTACTCTTAACATGGAATTAGACGAGTTTAATAAATTTTCGTTTTCTGTAGATGCTAATAAATTATTAGTCCCTACCAATCCGTATTACCATCCAAGTAATGGAGATATTGTCTCAGGTAGAAATCCAGATGTAGGAGTTGCTTCTGGTATTTTTGGTTCTTTTACTGATGCACCTGGTAATGTTTTTGAAGACAATGGTTCTTATTACGTAGAAAGTGGATCTGTTTTTAAAGAAGAGCTAAATGAAATCAATTTATCCCTTGGTGCTGAATTTCTCTACAGTGAATTATTTGCTCTAAGAGCTGGTTATTTTCATGAACACCCCACAAAAGGAAATAGAAGATTTATTTCTTTTGGCGCTGGAATAAAATACAAAGTTCTGGAACTAGATCTTTCTTATATATTGGCCCTAACTCAAGCAAGTCCTTTAGCAAATACCATAAGGTTTTCTATCAAGCTCAATATGGGTAATTCTGGGTCTAAAAATGAGGAATGATTGAAAAAATTTCAACCTCTTACAATAGCTATAGTTCAGTTGATGAACTAACACCTATTGATAAAAAACTTTTAAAAAAAGCAGAAAAAATTTTAAAGGAAGCCTATTCTGTTTATTCAGGATTTAGTGTAGGTGCAGCAGCTCTGCTTGATAACGGAGAAATTATAGCTGCAAATAATCAAGAAAATATTGCATACCCTTCTTCAATGTGTGCTGAAAGAGTTCTTTTTTATTTTTGCAAAGCAAATTACCCAAATTGTATTATTGAAAAAGTTGCTATTACTGTAAAAGCTGTGGAGAAAATAATTGATGAACCAATTTCGCCTTGTGGTGGATGTAGACAAGTAATGTTTGAGTACGAGAGAAATCAAGAAAAAAGTATAAAAATTTTACTTAAGGGAGAGGTAGGAAAAGTATATGAATTAAATAGTGTTGAAGACCTTCTTCCTTTGGCTTTTAAAACAGATGTTTTAAAACGCTATTAAAATCACTACAAAACTTTAATTTCTTTTCATAAATATTATATTTGTTTATAAAATTTTTAACATGCCAACATCAACAATAGAAAAACCAGTTAAAACAAAGTCTAAAAAAGCTTTACCATACTCTAAAAAGCAATATTTAAAGTGGTACAAAGACATGCTGCTAATGCGAAAAATTGAAGAGAGAATTGGTCATTTATATATTCAACAGAAATTTGGTGGTTTTTGTCATTTATATATTGGTCAGGAAGCTGTGGTTGCAGGAACTGCTTCTGCATGTATTAAAGAAGATAAGCATATTACTGCCTACAGAGATCACGCTCACCCAATTGCATTAGGAGTTCATCCAAAATATATGGTTGCCGAACTTTATGGTAAAAAGACAGGAATGTCTAAAGGTAAAGGTGGTTCAATGCACATGTTTAATAAGGAAGTTAACCTAATGGGAGGACATGGAATAGTTGGTGCTCAAATTCCAATGGGTGCTGGTATTGCCTTTGCAGACCAGTACAAAGGAAATAAGGGAGTAACTTATTGTTCTTTTGGGGATGGAGCTGCGAGACAAGGTGCACTTCATGAAACATTTAATATGGCAATGATGTGGAAACTACCAGTTGTTTTTATTATAGAGAATAATAACTATGCAATGGGAACATCTGTTAAAAGAACTACCAATGTGGAAGATATGAGTGAAATTGGTAAATCTTATCATATGCCTTCATTTGTTGTAGATGGAATGTCGGTTGAAGCTGTTCATGAAGCTATTGAAGAAGCATCTGCAAGAGCTAGAAAAGGAGATGGGCCAACTTTGTTAGATATAAGAACTTATAGATATAAAGGACACTCCATGTCAGATCCTCAAAAATATAGAACAAAAGACGAGGTAGAAGATTTTAAAGGAAAAGATCCAGTTTCTCAGGTTTTAAATACAATTACAAGTAATAAATTAGCTTCTGAAAGTGAGATTAAAAAAATTCAAGAAGAAGTAAAAGTTCTAGTTGATGAATCAATTGCATTTGCAGAAGAGTCTCCAGAGCTTGAAGCGCACGAATTGTATGAAGATGTTTACATGCAAAAGGATTACCCATTTATAAAAGATTAAATATTTGTTATGGCTGAAATAGTAAGAATGCCCAAATTAAGTGACACCATGACTGAGGGAGTGGTTGCAGAATGGCATAAAAAAGTTGGTGACAACATAGAAAGTGGTGAATTATTAGCAGAAATTGAAACTGACAAGGCTACCATGGAATTTGAATCTTTTCAAGAAGGAGTATTATTACATATAGGAGTTGAAAAAGGTCAAACAGCCCCTGTAGATTCTATTCTGGCAATTTTAGGTGAAAAGGGGGAAGACGTAACCAAATTACTAAAAGAGGAAAAAGACTCCGAAGCAGAATCTGTTGAAAAAGAAGATTCTAAACCCGCTCCAACTCCAACACCTATTCCATCTGAGGTTAAACTACAACCCTCTGTAAGTGTGGCACCTCCGGCACCTAAACCAACTGTCTCTTCTAATAAATCCTTTCCTTCCTTAGACTCTTTAAATTATTTAGAAACTAAAGCCTCCCCATTAGCAAAAAAACTTGCTGAAGAAAGAGGAATAAATTTAAAATTTGTTAGTGGATCTGGTACCGATGGAAGAATTGTAAAAAGAGATATTGATAATTTTCAAGGAAGTGCTACAATTCAAGGACAAGAGTCTTTTGTAGATGAGCCAGTTTCTCAAATGAGAAAAGTTATTGCCCAAAGATTGGCAGAGAGTAAGTTTTCTGCGCCACACTTTTACTTGACTGTCTCTATCAATATGGACAACTCTATTGAAGCAAGAAAAGCAATAAATAATGCCATTAACCCATCTAAAATTTCATTCAATGACTTGGTAGTTAAAGCAGCAGCAGTATCATTAAAAGACCATCCTAAAGTAAATGCATCTTGGTATGGTGATTTTATAAGATACAATGAGCATGTTCATATTGGTGTTGCTGTAGCAGTTGATGAAGGTTTGTTAGTTCCCGTAATTAGATTTACTAATGAAAAATCTTTGACTCAAATTGGTCAGGAAGTTAAATTGCTTGCGCAAAAAGCTAAAGATAAAAAGCTTCAGCCAGATGAATGGGAAGGAAATACGTTTACTATCTCTAACCTTGGAATGTTTGGTATTGATGAATTTACTGCTATTGTTAATCCACCTGATGCTTGCATTTTAGCAATTGGTGGAATACAACAAGTTCCCGTGGTGAAAAATGGAGAAATAGTTCCTGGAAATATAATGAAAGTTACTTTAAGTTGCGATCACAGGGTAGTGGATGGTGCTGTAGGTTCTGCTTTTTTAAATTCTTTTAAAAATTATTTAGAAAATCCTGTTTTATTGCTTGGAAAAGAAGCGATTTAGACTTTCACGTTTTTTTAATTAATTTATTATATTTTCATAGACCAAACTAATAATGTTTGTCATTGAATGTAGATATTTTAAATACTCCTATTGAATTTCTTAAGGGGGTTGGGCCCAAAAGGGCTGACCTTCTAAAAAGCGAAATGTCTATATATTCATTTAGGGATTTGCTAAATCATTTTCCATTTAGATATGTGGATAGATCAAAAACAGTACTAATTAAGGATATTTTAGAGTCTCAAGGAAGTGTTCAGATTTCAGTTCAAATATCTAACGTTCAAGAACTTGGACAGCCAAGGAAAAAAAGACTTTTAGTTTCTGCCTTTGATTCATCTGGATCTGTTGAGTTAGTATGGTTTAAAGGGATAAAATGGATTAAGCCAACAATTAAACTTGGCCAACAGTATGTAGTTTATGGGAAGCCAACTTCTTACGCAGGCTCATGGAATTTCAACCATCCCGAAATGGAATTAGAAGAAAAAAGCAAGAATAAGCTTGGTAGTCTTCAACCAGTATATCACTCTACCGAAAAACTATCTGCTTTTGGTCTTCAGTCTAGAGGAATAGAAAACCTAATGAGAAATTTGTTGCCTCAGGTATTAAAGTTTATCCCTAAAACTTTACCAAATAATATAGAGAAAAAAAATAATTTCCCCAATGTTTATCAAGCATATGAAAACATTCATTTCCCAATTGATAAACAACTGCTTCAAAAATCTATATTAAGATTGAAATATGAAGAATTATTTTTCCTTCAATTAAGTATGACTTCCCAAAAGTTAAGCACTAGAAATAAATTGAAGGGTTATGTTTTTAAGTATGTTGGAAATAATTTTAACGATTTTTTCAAAAAACATTTACCATTTGAGCTGACCAATGCTCAAAAGAAAGTAGTCAAAGAGATTCGTAAAGATTTGGGATCTGGAATTCATATGAATAGGTTGTTGCAAGGAGATGTAGGAAGCGGAAAAACATTGGTTGCAGTTTTAACAATTTTACTATCCATAGATAATGGATTTCAGTCCTGTCTAATGGCTCCAACAGAAATATTGGCAAACCAACATTACAAATCAATAGTTAATTTTCTAGATCCTTTGGGAATAAAAGTTTCTTTACTGACGGGATCTGTTAAAAAATCGGATCGTAACATTATTCATCAGTCTTTAGAAGATGGGACTTTGAATGTTCTAGTCGGCACCCATGCTCTCTTAGAAGATAAAGTCAAATTTAAAAACTTAGGACTTGCAGTAATAGACGAGCAACATAGATTTGGTGTTGCTCAAAGAGCAAAACTTTGGAAAAAAAATATTCAACCTCCACATGTTTTAGTAATGACAGCTACTCCAATTCCAAGAACTTTAGCAATGACTTTCTATGGCGATTTAGATGTTTCTGTAATTGACGAACTTCCGCCAGGAAGAAAACCAATTAATACTATTCATAGATTTGATTCTAGTAGATTAAAGGTGTTTCAATTTATCGAAGATGAAATAAAAAAAGGTCACCAAGTTTATATAGTATATCCTCTTATTGAAGAGTCTGAAAAATTAGACTATAAAGATTTAATGGATGGCTATGAAAGTATCGTAAGAAGATTTCCATTACCAGACTATCAAGTAAGTATTGTTCATGGGAAAATGAAACCAGAAGCAAAAGAATATGAAATGTCTCAATTTGTTAATGGCAAAACACAAATTATGGTTGCCACTACAGTCATTGAAGTTGGAGTAGATGTACCAAATGCTTCTCTAATGATAATCGAAAGTGCAGAAAAATTTGGTTTGTCACAATTGCATCAACTTAGAGGAAGAGTGGGAAGAGGAGCGGAAAAATCGTATTGTATTCTAATGAGTGGATATAAGCTTTCCAAAGAAGCAAAAATTAGATTAGAGACAATGGTTAGAACTAGTGATGGGTTTGCCATTTCAGAGCAAGATTTAAAAATAAGAGGTCCCGGTGATGTTATGGGAACTCAACAAAGCGGTGTTTTAGATTTTAAATTAGCAGATTTGGCTAGAGATGGTCAAATAGTACAATTGTCTAAAAATGATGTAGATCAAATTCTTAAAGAAGATGTAAATCTTTCGACAGCAGAAAATCAGTTTGTAAAAAAAGAATTGATTCGTCTAATGAAATTAAAACCTAATTGGAGCAATATTAGTTAACCACTCTTTTAACATTTCTTATATTTACGAAATTAAAAATTATCTATGGCATCAACTTCAGAAATTAAAAATGGATTGTGTATTAAACACAACAATAAATTAATGCAAATAATAGAATTTCAGCACGTTAAACCCGGTAAAGGTCCAGCATTTGTACGAACAAAAATGAAGGGTATTGAAGACGGAAGGGTTTTGGATCATACTTTTCCTTCTGGTCATAAAATAGAAGTTGTTAGAATTGAAAATAGATCTTATCAGTATCTATATAAAGAGGGAGATGGTTATCATTTTATGCATTCTCAAAATTTTGAACAAATATTTTTAGAATCTCATATGATTGGAAAACCGGAATTTTTAAAGGAAGGAATAATTTGTACAATTATTTTTCATGCGGAAGAAGAGTTGCCGCTGTTGGTAGAGCAGCCACAGTTTTTACAAGCTGAGGTAACCTATACAGAACCTGGCGTGAAAGGAGATACAGCTACCAATACCATGAAGCCAGCTACCATTGACACTGGGGCAGAAGTAAAAGTTCCTTTATTTATTAATACTGGAGATAGTATAAAGGTAGACATTCAAAAAAGTATGTACGTAGAAAGAGTAAAGTTATGAGTTTTACAATACACGGTATACAGCATATTGGAGTTGGAGTTCCAGAACACAAAGAAGCATGGGATTGGTATATTAAATTTTTTGGAATGGATATTCCACTATTTAATGATGAGGCAGAGGCTCCATTAATGACTATATATACAAAGGGCAAAGTAATTTCTAAAAGAGCCGCAATGGTTCTTAATATTAAGGGTGGTTGTGCAATGGAAGTTGTTTCTCCTACAACTTTTAAAGCTACTAATGCTAAAATAGATTTTCAGCTTGGAGATTTAGGTATTTATACCGGATTTATAAAAACTCCAAATGTTAGTAAAGCTTTTGATTTTTTTAAAACAAATAATGCTAATTTAATTTCCGATGTAGTTGATTCACCATATGGTTGGGAAACATTTTATGTTAAGGATTTAAATGGACTGCTTTGGCAAATAATTCCAGCAAATGATTTTTACACAAATCATAATCATGCAACTGGAGGAACTGCAGGCTGCTCAATAGGTGTTTCCAATATGGAGAATTCATTGTCTTTTTACAAGATGCTTGGTTACGATGAAATTATAGAAGACAAAACTGGTATATTCCAGGACTGGTCCAATATTTTGGGTGGAAATAATGAATATAGAAGAGTTTTATTGTCTCAGAAAAACCCATCTGGAGGAGGATTTACAAAATTAGCTGGTAAGAGTTTTATTGAATTGGTTCAAGATACATCGAAAAGAGTACCTAATAAAATTTATGAAAATAGATTGTGGGGGGATATAGGATTTGTGCATCTAGGATTTGACGTGAGAAATATGCTGGCTCTAGGCGAAAAACTTGCTAGTGAAGGTTTTGGGTTTACATGTGATACGAAAGATGTCTTAAGTATGGGTGAAAATACCAAAGTTCACTGTACTTATTGTGAAGATCCTGATGGAACTCTAATAGAAATGATAGAGGTTTATAAAATTCCAATTATTGAAAAATTAGGTATTTTTTTAAATGTTGAAAAAAGAAAGCCTTCTCAACCACTTCCCAACTGGATGCTGAAAGCATTAAAGTATACAAGAGTTAAAAATTAGGAATTAGGTGCCGGATTGCTTTTTAATTATTTTATGAAATAGACTGGGAAAAAATCTTTTAATTTTCACCATCCATATTTCTTTGCCTCCTGTATATATTTCGTGTTTATTATCAATTATTCCGTCAATAATATCTTGTGCACATTTTTCAGGGCTAATTCCATTTTGTTGGTTTTGGTCTTTCAATCCATGCTGAACTCCAGTTCCAGAAAGAGCATTTTTAGAAATATCTGTATTGACAAAGCCCGGGAAAACCATACTTATATCAATATTGTTCTTCTCCTCTTCAAGCCTTAAAGACTCAAAAAACCCTAATTGAGCAAATTTCGACGCAGCATAAGCAGATCTAAGAAAAAAGCCAAATTTTCCTGATAAGCTACTTATAGTTACAATATGGCCTTTTTGTTGTTTTTGCATTATTGAAAGAACTGATTTTGTTAAGCCAATAGTTCCAAAATAATTTATTTCCATAAGTTTTCTGTCGACATCTAGAGTTGTTTGACTAGCTTCAGACCTTTGGCTAATTCCACCATTGTTTATTAATAGGTCAATTGTTTCATATTTCTTAACTACTAATTGAGTTGCTTTTTCAAAAGTATCAGGATTCTCTAAATCTAGTGGTAATATGTAAGGCTCGCCCTTGCATTGTTTTGCAACATTTTCTAATTCTTTTTTATTTCTAGAAGAAAGTACAACGTTTGCTCCCAAATTATTAATTTTTAATGCCAAGGCTTTTCCAATTCCTGATGAAGCACCAGTGATCCAGACTGTTTTCCCATTAAATCCAATCATGAGATAAATATAAGATTAGTTAAATTAAAAATCACTAAATAAAGAAACTAACGGTAGATTATTAAAGATTACTTGATTAATCCGTCGATTAAATCTTGATCTGCTATATTAGGTAAAGTTACTTTTAACTTAGGATTTCTATCCATTTCTCTTTTTATCGCGAAAATAGCTTCTTTATTTCTTCCCCAATTTCTTCTAGCGATTCCATTATTGACATCCCAAAAAAGCATGTTAACTAGCTTTTTTTCAGAGTTTTCAGAACCATCAATAGTAAGTCCAAATCCTCCATTAATAACTTCTCCCCAACCAACTCCTCCTCCGTTGTGAATACTTACCCAGGTAGCTCCTCTAAATGAATCACCAATAACATTTTGTATAGCCATATCTGCAGTAAATGCAGAACCATCGTAAATGTTTGAAGTTTCTCTATATGGAGAATCAGTTCCTGAAACATCATGATGATCTCTTCCCAAAACTATTGGTGCTGAAATTTCTTTATTTTTTATTGCGTTATTAAATGCTTTGGCAATTTCAATTCTTCCTTCAGAGTCTGCATATAGTATTCTTGCTTTTGAGCCAACTACTAAATTATTTTCTTGTGCTCCTTTTATCCACTTTATATTGTCTTTCATTTGTTGTTGGATTTCTTCTGGAGCACTTTTAATTAATCTTTCTAAGACTTCACAAGCAATTTCATCACTTTTATTTAAGTCATTAATGTCACCAGAAGTACACACCCATCTAAAAGGCCCAAAGCCATAATCAAAACACATTGGACCCATTATGTCTTGAACATAGGATGGGTATTTAAAGTTTATTCCATCATTACTCATTACATCTGCACCAGCCCTAGAGGCTTCCAGTAAAAAGGCATTTCCATAATCAAAAAAGTAAGTTCCTTTGTCCGTATGTTTTTTTATAAATTCCGCATGTTTTACAAGTGAATCCTTGACTTTCCCTTTAAACCTCTCAGGATCTTTTCGCATCATGTCATTTGCATGATCAAAACTTATTCCCCTAGGGTAATAACCCCCTGCCCAAGGATTATGCAAAGATGTTTGGTCTGACCCTAAATCAATAAAAATATCTTCGTAATGAAATTTTTCCCATACGTCTATGATATTTCCATCATATGCAATTGATACGACTTCCTTATTTTTTTTTGCAACTTTAACTCTTTTACATAACTCGTCTAAATCACTAATTATCTCATCAACCCATCCTTGCTCATATCTTTTAAAACTTGCTTTTGGATTAATTTCTGCAGTAACGGAAATAACTCCCGCAATGTTTCCAGCTTTGGGTTGTGCTCCGCTCATTCCGCCTAGTCCAGCGGTGACAAATAATTTACCAGTAGGACCAAAGTCATTTATTTTTCTGCAGGCATTAAGTAGTGTTATTGTAGTACCATGTACAATCCCTTGAGGACCTATATACATGTATGAACCTGCTGTCATTTGACCAAATTGAGTAACTCCTAAAGCATTAAATTTTTCCCAATCGTCTTTTTTTGAATAGTTAGGAATCATCATTCCATTGGAAACCACAACTCTCGGAGCATTTTCATGGGATGGAAATAGACCAAGTGGATGACCGCTATTCATTACCAATGTTTGGTCATCTTCCATATTAGATAAGTATTGCATGGTAAGACGATATTGAGCCCAGTTTTGAAATACAGAACCATTCCCTCCGTAGGTGATAAGTTCCTGTGGGTGTTGAGCTACGGCTGGATCAAGGTTGTTGTGAATCATTAACATGATAGACTTAGCTTGAACAGACTTCCCAGGGTAGTGGTCAATGGGTCTAGCATATATTTCATAATCTGGTTGAAATCTATACATGTAGATTCTTCCATACATTTCTAATTCTTCTTTGAACTCAGGACCTAAAATGCTATGATGATTTTTAGGAAAATACCTTAAAGCATTTTTTAGAGCTAATGCTTTTTCATCTCTAGTTAGAGAATCTTTTCTATCAGGGGCATGGCTAATGTTTTCAGATCTTTTTTTAAAATCTGGTAATAATTCTGGGATTCCTTCAGAAATGGAGTTTTTAAATTCAGACATATTGTAAATTGAATATATTATTACTTAGAAAATCCGTAGGGACAATGTTTGCACTTACTTTCACAACAATAACCCCTTTTTTCATGGTATTTTTCTGTAAAAATAATCAATCCTTCTTTAGAATAGTAAAAATGCTCCTCATCAGAGGGATTTTTAGTTGATATGTCAAATTCAGATTTATTCAATATGCAAACTTAACAATGCCTAACAGACGATTATACTTTGTTTTACATAAACCATACAATAATTTAATTAACATCCACAAAATCAGAAAATAAAATTGCATACATTTGGTTAAATATTTTAACACAAACCTTTTATGTCTGAATATAAAACACAAATTGATTCCTTTATGGAGGAATTAATTATTAAAAATGGCAATGAGCCAGAATTCATTCAAGCAGTTGAAGAAGTAGCAGAAACTGTTATTCCTTTTATTGAAAAAAATATAAAATATAAAACAGCTAAAATTTTAAAAAGAATTGTGGAGCCAGAGAGAGTAATACAATTTAGAGTTCCATGGATTGATGATGCAGGAGAACCACAAGTTAACAGAGGATATCGTGTGGAGTTTAATTCTGCAATAGGTCCTTACAAAGGAGGTTTAAGATTCCATCCATCTGTAAATTTATCTATCCTCAAGTTTCTAGGTTTTGAGCAAATTTTTAAAAATTCATTAACTACTCTTCCAATGGGAGGAGGTAAAGGAGGCTCAGATTTTAACCCTAAAGGAAAGTCAGACAATGAGGTGATGAAGTTTTGTCAATCATTTATGACCGAATTATCAAGACATATTGGTCCAAATACTGATATTCCTGCTGGAGACATTGGTGTTGGAGGTAGAGAAATAGGCTATATGTTTGGACAATACAAAAGACTTAGAAATGAATTTACCGGAGTTTTAACAGGTAAAGGAGTTAACTGGGGGGGGTCTCTAATAAGACCTGAGGCAACGGGATATGGAGTAGTTTATTTTGCTGAAAAAATGTTAAAAAACAAAGGTGATGACTTTAAAAATAAAAAAGTTGCTATTTCTGGATCTGGAAATGTTGCCCAATATGCTTGTGAAAAATGTATTCAGTTAGGTGCTAAAGTTGTAACCATGAGTGATTCTACGGGATATATCCACGATGCAGATGGAATTGATAAAGACAAACTTGCATGGATAATGAATTTGAAAAATAAACAAAGAGGAAGAATCTCTCAGTATATTGAAAAATATTCAAATTCGACTTTTCACGAAGGTGAAAAACCGTGGTCAGTTGCAGTAGAGGTTGCTCTACCATGTGCAACTCAAAATGAACTTAATGAAGAGCAGGCTAATTTATTGGTGAAAAATGGTTGTATTGCAGTAGTTGAGGGTGCTAATATGCCTTCTACACCAGAAGCAATTTCTCTATTTATAAATAATAAAATATTATTTGCACCAGGAAAAGCATCTAATGCTGGTGGAGTAGCAACTTCAGGATTAGAAATGTCACAAAATTCACTTAGATACAATTGGACTAGAGAAGAAGTAGATACTAAACTTCACAATATTATGTTGGACATTCACGACCAGTGTGTAGCTTATGGAAAAGAAGAAGATGGATACATTGATTATGTAAAAGGTGCAAATATTGCTGGATTTGTAAAAGTTGCTGATGCCATGATAGATCAAGGTATAGTTTAATTTATGTACGGAAAAATTAAAAACCAACTAAGTAAAGAGCTTTTAGATATTGAATCAAAGGGGCTTTTTAAAAAAGAAAGAATCATCACAACATCTCAAGGAGCAAGTGTTAAAGTTAGTGATGGTGGAGAGGTTGTTGTTATGTGTGCTAATAATTACCTAGGATTATCTTCCAATAAAGAAGTTGTAGAAGCTGCAAAATCTGCACTAGAAACCCATGGTTTTGGAATGTCTTCGGTAAGATTCATATGTGGAACTCAAGATATTCACAAAGAATTGGAGCAAAGAATTGCCGATTTTTATCAAACTGAAGACACAATACTTTATGCGGCAGCTTTTGATGCTAATGGTGGTCTTTTTGAACCATTATTTGGCCCAGAAGATGCAATCATATCTGATGAGTTAAATCATGCATCCATTATTGACGGAGTTAGACTTTGTAAAGCACAAAGATTTAGATACAAGCATAGTAATATGCTAGATTTAGAGGCTCAATTAATAAAATCCAAAGGTTTAAGAAATAAAATTATAGTAACTGATGGTGTCTTTTCAATGGATGGTGATATTGCTAAAATGAATGAAATATGCGATTTGGCCGATAAGTATGAAGCAATGGTAATGACTGATGAGTGTCATTCAGCTGGTTTTATTGGTAAAACAGGCAGAGGAGTTCCAGAATATCATAATGTCATGGATCGTGTAGATATTATTACGGGAACACTTGGGAAAGCACTTGGTGGTGCTATGGGCGGATATACGACTGGAAAAAAAGAAATTATAGAAATGCTAAGACAAAAATCTAGACCGTATCTTTTCTCAAATTCCTTGGCACCATCAATTGTTGGGGCTGCAAATAAGGTTTTTGAAATTATTGGAAATAATACACAACTACGAGACAAACTAGAAGAAAATACCAAATATTTCAAGTCAAAAATTATTAGTGCAGGTTTTGATGTTAAACAAGGAGATTCTCCAATTGTTCCAATAATGCTATATGACGCTGCACTATCACAGGATTTTGCAAATATGTTACTTAAAGAAGGGGTTTATGCAGTAGGTTTTTTCTATCCAGTTGTCCCCAAGGGTCAGGCAAGAATTCGAACACAAATTTCAGCAGCTCACACCCGAGAACATTTAGATAAAGCTGTAAATGCATTTATAAAAGTAGGAAAAGAGTTAAAGGTCATTTAACCAGATGGCTTAAAAATTTGCTCTCCCCATTGTCAGTATCAAAATTATATCATATCTTCGCACCCCAATAAACAAAAATTAAGATAATCAAAGTGAGTCATTTAAGTTATAAAACGGTATCTGCTAACAGTGAAACTGTAAGTAAAGAATGGTTGTTAATTGATGCAGAAGGTCAACCTTTAGGAAGACTATCTAGTAAAATAGCCAGTTTAATAAGAGGAAAGCACAAAGTAGATTATACACCTCACGTAGATTGTGGTGATAATGTAGTGGTAATCAACGCTGAGAAAGTCACATTATCAGGAAATAAATGGGAAACTAAAGAATACATTAGACATACTGGTTATCCAGGAGGACAAAGATCAATAAATGCATCTTCACTCTTGAAAAAGTTTCCTGAAAGATTAGTAGAAAAAGCTGTTAAAGGAATGTTGCCAAAAAATAGACTTGGAAAAAAACTATTTGGAAATTTGTATGTTTTCGTTGGCGAAAACCACGATAAAGAAGCCCAAAAACCAAAAAAAGTAGAACTTAATTAATAATTAAATGTCTGTAATCAATAAATTAGGAAGAAGAAAATCTTCAGTTGCTAGAATTTACCTTAAAAGTGGTAAAGGCAAAATCACCATTAATAAAAGAGATCATAAAGAATATTTTAAAACAGATGTTCTACAGTACAAAATATTTCAACCATTTGAGTTGACTGGTACAAAAGGCAAATACGATGCAACTATCAATGTAAAGGGTGGTGGAAACACTGGTCAAGTAGAAGCAATAAGATTAGCCATTTCTAGAGCTCTTGTAGAAATTGATGCAGAATACAAACCTCTTTTAAAAGCAGAAGGTTTAATGACTAGAGATCCAAGGATGGTAGAAAGAAAGAAGCCAGGTCAACCAAAAGCTAGAAAGAAATTTCAATTTAGTAAAAGATAAAATTTTTAAAATAATATACACCTGGGTGTATAGTTTAGTATCTAAGTTGTATAGACCATTAATTTGCTACTATACTTCTGCTGAATAAAATAACAGTAAAAAGAAAGTAAACATTATGAGTAAAGTAACCTTTGAACAAATGCTAAATGCTGGAGTGCATTTCGGACATTTAAAAAGAAAGTGGAACCCAAGTATGTCTCCATACATTTTTGATGAAAAAAAAGGGATTCACATTATAGACCTTAACAAGACACTTATTAAGCTAGAAGACGCATCTAATGCTGTAAATCAAATAGCAAAATCTGGAAGAAAAATTTTATTTGTAGCTACAAAAAAGCAAGCAAAAGAAATTATATCATCTAAAGTTTCTGAAATTAATATGCCATTTGTTACAGAAAGATGGCCTGGAGGAATGCTAACTAATTTTAAGACAACTAGAAAAACCATTAAGAAAATGACATCTATTGATAAGATGATGAAAGATGGTACAGCTATGCATTTGTCAAAGAGAGAGAGATTGCAACTTACAAGACAAAGAGATAAAATTGATAAGATTTTTGGAAGTATTTCTGAAATGAATAGACTACCAGCAGCAATCTTTATTGTAGATGTTAAAAAGGAACACATAGCTGTTGCAGAGGCAAAGAATTTAAATATTCCAATATTTGCTATGGTGGACACTAACTCAAGTCCAGAAGGCATTGATTTTATTATTCCTTCCAACGACGATGCTACAAAATCAATAGATTTAGTTATATCTACCTTATGCGATTCTATTAAAGAAGGTTTAGGAGAGAGAAAACAAGCTAAAGATAAAATTGCAGAAGAAAAAGCTGCAAAAGAAGCGGTCAAAGAAGCTTCGAAAGAAGAAGAAAAACCAAGCGAAGAAGATAACATAGAAAAAAAAGAAGTTAAATCTTAAATTTAATTAAATGAGTATCACAGCTAAAGATGTAAATGAGCTAAGAAAAAAGACAGGTGCTGGAATGATGGATTGCAAGAAAGCCTTGACTGAATCCAACGGAAATATGGAAGACGCTATTGACTTTTTAAGAAAAAAAGGTCAAAAAATAGCAGCCAAAAGAGGAGACAGAGATGCAAAAGAGGGGTTAGTCATTGCAAAATCTAATAATAATATTGGATTTCTAATTTGTTTAAATTGTGAAACAGACTTTGTGGCTAAAAATGATGATTTTAGTAAACTTGCTAATTATTTTATTGAATTAGCGCTGGATTCAAATTCTGATTCTTTAGAAGATTTTTTAAAATTAAAATATCAAGATTCTGAATTAACTATTTCAGAAAAAATTACTGAGCAAAGTGGTGTCATCGGCGAAAAAATTGAAATTTCTTTCTTTGACAAAATTGTTTCAGAGAAAGTAGTGGCATACAATCATCCAGGAAACCAAATTGCTTCACTAGTAGGTCTTACAATGGATGCAGAG
>Ga0233444_10001481_pt1 | contig 26778 bp, 28 predicted proteins | sample SI_124_October20_6_FD_182792 | JGI IMG/M metagenome (GOLD analysis project Ga0233444, IMG submission 182792) | Seawater microbial communities from Saanich Inlet, British Columbia, Canada - SI_124_October2016_10_MG | ecosystem: Environmental > Aquatic > Marine > Inlet | place: Canada: British... | reverse complement strand
GTATCCAAAAAGACGGTCAAAGACCGAGATAAATACTCCTTTCCTCTTCGGTTTTTGAGAAACTATCTGCTTTCTTTTCAACCGTTGACGCGTACCCTGTCTGTAATTTGGTGAATCGCCCTTTTTCCATGTTGAGAACCGCCCATATGCGCTGGTTAAGTCTGCGGGTTGTACCTGTCCTGAAAAGCGATACATGAGGAACTTCTGATGTACGGAATTGACTTGATTTCCTGCTGATAGTCCGTCGTCAATTGAGATTTCAGACCACAGCAAATATTCTTCCACCATCGGCCAGTTTTGAGGGTAGTTTTTGAAATATGGAGGGTGCCCAAGTAGGGCTTGCATCACGAGATTACGAGCGTTATTGCAGGCAAGACAAAATTGAATCCTATTACGGTCGGTATTTTCCCCCCCTAGAGCCCTCGGGTGAATGTGCTCTGTATTGTGATTTCCACCTTCAAACAAAATTCCACAATGAGGGCATTGGGCTCGGTTTTTCAGTAATGTGAGTTCTCTTCCGTCGTTGATGGAAGAACCGTTTTTCGCCCTTCCGGATGCGCTTAGAAATTGTCTTGCTCGAGACAATTCTTCCTTGTAACGCACAGCCAAATTCACAGAACATCACCGTTGAGAACCCTCTACCCTCGCGGGCAGTAATTGAACTCTGTGCCGGATGAGACTATTTAATGAAAGGAAACATTGGAAAAACATCACTTGAAAAGGTGAGGCCTCGGCTTTTGACCATGGAAGGACGCTACGACCGTATGGCAGCATGGTTGCTGCCCCGGCGAAAAAGCGTTCACGTCGCCATATTCTTCCTTACATTGTTGATGATTCCCGGCGCCATGACGGCCCTTCAGCCCATCGACATGGAATCTTATGAGATGGAATCGCCTGAACTCACTGCTCAGACGGTGATTGATGAAGAATTTCCAAACTCTGAGATTATTCTTGGCTTCCTTGTTTCTGCCCGTGACCCGACGAACGTCCCTCCGATTGAAACATGGCAGCCCGTACCAAGAATGGAAGATGGCGCTCCAGATTATGCTTCGCTTGTTCCGCCAACCGAAATGCTCGCCGCAGGCGAGCCTTGGGGAGGCATTGATGCTCCGACGGGAGGCATTCTCAATCTGACGTTGCTTCGGGAAATTGATGCCAAAGTTGACCTCGTTAACGAACACGCTCTTGCCCCTGCACTCAAACCTCTTGTCAACGATGTGACCGGCCACCAAGCGCCAGGCGCAATCTCTCTTTCTGACCACTTTCGTGGGTTCATGAACGGAACCTCAATCCTCACACAACCTGGGCTTACCGCACTTGGCGTTGTGACCGAACCGCCTGCAAATTGGACCGATTGTTTTCCAATTGAATGCCTTCCGTTTGATGATGAAAACATCACACAGGCTCACATTGACATGGCCGCACACCGAATGGCTGAGGCATCGGATAACAACTTCCTGAGGTGGCTCTCGCTTGACCGTGGATTCAAGGCAGATTATACTGCATACCAAGAAGGACCCATTTACGGGGTCTTGACCTCCGACGGCACGTGGGAAAATGCGCTTTGGGGCAACGGCCGATGGACGGCTTCGTCTACCTGGTTGCTCGTGCAGCTTGACCGAACCAAACTCGAAGCCATGGGCTGGGAAGTCGTTTGGAAAGAAGCCCACCAAGAGAAAGAAGTTCAATTCACAGAAGAAGGGTTCCGCGTCGGCGGATACCGTCTAGACGACGGACAACTCGTCCTTCACCCTCCACAATATACCGAAGCCAAGTGTGCAGAAATGCAGGACGAAGGAGCGGGTTGCTCAACTGAATGGTCGTTCATGGACCTAGAAGGCCATCTTCGCAGTCACGACCATTCAACCGTAACTCTACTGCTTGGGCAAGGCGTCAATGTAGAAGTGAATCGGGAACTTCAGTCCAGTGCAGGCCTCATCGTACTCATGGGATTCGCCATCGTCGCCCTACTTTACGTGAGCCTACGGCGATGGTCCGATGTTGCCATCGTCATGTTTGCGCTTGGTGCTGCCCTACTTTGGATGCAAGGGCTCATCGGGCATTTTGCAACCATGACCGGTTGGTTTGGCTTGAGTCTCATCGCACGATCACAATTCTCTAATTTGTTACCGATTTTGGTTTTGGCTTTGGGTATTGACGATGCGTTGCATGCGTTGCATCGCTACAAAGAGGAGCGCGCTGCAGGCAAATCTTCAGACCAAGCCGGTGAAATCACACTTTCCAGAGTAGGGAGGGCAATTACCCTCACGTCCATTACAACAATGGCTGCCTTCGCAGCCAATCTCTTCAGCGACATCGCCGCTCTGCGTTCTTTTGGGATTGAAGCGGCTTTGGGAATCTTCGCAGCCTTTTTGTTGACGGGGATGTGGTCTCCTCTCATTCGTGTTAGCGTAGACGAATGGTTGGCTAAGCGCGCCAAAAAGTCTGAGGAAAAGGAAATCAAATCACTGGTAAATCCGGACTGGCTACGAAGCGTAACACACCGCTCTGGGCAACGAAAAACCGCACTTCTCATCACGGCTGTAGCCCTGTTACTTACCATCCCTGCCGCATACGGAATGGCCCAACTCGAAGGCGACTTCGCCGTTGAAGACTTCCTTGATGAACGGTCAGACTTCGCCATTGGGGTGGACCAAATTAGCAAGCGCTTTGCTGACGAAGGCGAACCTGCAAACCTTCTCATCATGGGTGATGTTCTCGACCCTGATGTTTTTGCCGCCATCGATGAATTCCGACAAGACATGGATGCACTACCGGATGGTGTCCCCAACAAGATCACTCGGCAACCCGACGGAACCATTGACATCCTCGCACTTGATGAAATGGTTTTTGCTGCCCAAGGCAGTTTGGTCTTGAACAGCACGCCCTTTGAAGCCGCAGGATGGGAACCTGATACCGAAGGACACGGCATGAATTGCTCGCTTGCTGGAAACGGACCACTGGTGGATACAACCGATAGAGACTGCCTCGCTTTCTTCTATGGGTTTCTCTCCATTTACGGCGTCCCAGGTGTCGGGCCAATCCCTGATATCCCTCCAAGTATCGTTCAACTTTACATCATGCCTGTCACCGAACTGAACAGCAGCCAACCTTGGTTGGACATCAACGACGAACCCGCTCGCTACGACATGATGCAAATTAGATTCGGCATGACCTCCCCAGAAGACTTCCCTGGGATGAAGGGTGGAGTTGCTGAAGTTTGGAGAGACCTTGAGGTATTTACCAATCTTTCAAGCGGCACCTACGAAGAAGAGGGCGCAAGTGAAGATGACAAGCCGCTAACATGGGTCATGCTTACCGGTAGACCAATCACACGCTTCACTGCATCAACAGCCATGCAAGATGAAATGCAATCGTCCCTCGTATTAGGTTCGGTTTTCGTCTTTGGTTGCCTCACCGTTGGATTCCGTTCTCCGAAACAGGCAGCTGTGACCTTTGTCCCGATTCTCCTCGTTGTCGTGTGGTTGTACGGGCTCATGTACGTCGCAGGCTCATCACTCAACATCGTTACCGTGACGATTGCAACCATATCTCTCGGTGTGGGTATTGACTATTGTATTCACGTTACGGAACGTTATCGCGAAGGAAGAGAAAACGGCGAATCACACAACGATGCACTCGCTGCTGTTGGCGGTGCTTGCGGTTTGGCTTTGCTCGGTTCAGCAAGCTCTGACATTGCCGGCTTTGCCGTCATCGCCCTCTCGCCTATGGGCTTGTTCAGTAATTTCGGAATCTTCTCAGCGGCGATGATTGCTCTTTCCTTGCTTGCAAGCCTCATCCTCACGACCGCTGCTTTGGGACTTATTGCTCCCTCCAAAACCACATTAGAATCAGATGAAGAAGAGTGAGTTTCATCGGTGCCTTCATCAAGGGTTGAGCCTGCCGACCAAATGCTGTCCTTGGGGTTGACCCCGGGAGAGTGGTGAGAATTATGACCGATAACGAAGGCACGCGCCCCGAAGAGGATGAAGAAGAAGATTGGATGAAATATGCCGATGCAGGATTCGGAGAAACCGATTACTCCCTATGGGACGATGAAGATGCTGCTGCACCTGTAGCGGATGAAGAAAACTCCGAAATGGGGGACCTTGCGTTTGATGACCAACTTGACTCGCACATGGAGGAAATACCACGGGCACCATCGCCTGCAGGCCACAAGCACTTGGTACGCCTAGGAACATGTGATGCATGTCTTGGACGAGTTGGCGGGAGGAAACGTTTTGGACAATCCCTTGAAGAATCAGGTGGCGAAGTTCGTGCTTCTGTCCTTGAGCGTGACAGCCATCTTTCATCGGCTCGTGAGGATACACCTCTTTGTCCGTTTTGTGAAAATCTCTTTGAGGAAGTGGATTTGCTTGCCGATATCATTTACGATGCACTAAAGCCATATGAACTGAAACGATTGCAACTTGGTGCGCGCTTCCCTAAGGATCAAACAGAAGGAGAAGACGTGATGAGGAAGCAGTACGGTGCTGGAGGTTCAGACCAGCTCAAGAGTTCTCTAGTTGCACAGATATCTCGACGCCTCAATGAACGCCTTGGAGGCATTGAATTGGTCAACGATAAGCCTGATGTTTTGGCGCTTATCGATGTCCTTACGCTGACTGTAGATTTGGATATTCGTGCAGTCTACGTCTACGGACGCTACAAGAAATTAGAGCGTGGAATCCCACAAACTCGCTGGCCGTGCCGTGCCTGCAAGGGGCGAGGATGCAAACGCTGTGATGAAACAGGATTGCAGTACAAGCGAAGTGTTCAGGACCTCATTGGGAATCCTCTCTTAGAACTGTTTGAAGCAAACGAACATTCCTTCCACGGAATGGGCCGAGAAGACATTGACGTTCGTTGCATGGGACGTGGTCGCCCCTTCGTCATTGAATTCAAAAATCCACGAAAGCGCTCAGTTGACCCTGAAGTGATGATGGACCGCATCAACACTCTTGCAGAAGGCTCTGTTGAAATCACCTCTATGCGCCCTTCAACCCGTAGCGAAGTGGTTCGAATCAAGGATACACCGGCTGAGAAATCCTATACCATCAGATTTCGCGTTGAGCCAATGAACGAAGCCGAATACGAAGTGCTCACTGCTCCCGTTGACTTGACCAAAGAAGACGTTCAAACACGAAGCACAAAGAATCGGCGACGCCAGCGAAGAGGCGACCGAAACAGCGACCGAACCAAGCCTCTTGAGGCGGTTCTTGAAGTTCCAGCAGCTAGCCCTACCGAAGACGAATTGAAGGCGATGAAGAAGGACGAACTGGTCGCTCTTGCCGTCAAACATGAACTCAAGAAAACTGGAACGAAAGCGGAACTCGTTGAACGTATTCTCGCTGCGCTTCCGCCAGCCCCGAAGACCTTTGATTTACCCGACGACGAAACCATCATCCAGGTCATTCAGAACTTGAACGGTGTCAAACTGGCTCAAAGGACGCCGGAGCGTGTGGCTCATCGGCGTGCTGATTTGATCCGACGGCGTACGGTCTACGAAGCTCATCCACCATCTATTGAAATCGCTGAAGATGGCGTTCGTGAAGTGGAAGTCACGCTACGGTGTGAATCGGGAACGTATGTCAAAGAAACCGTGCACGGCGACAGCGGCCGCACCCAACCGTCCATCGCCTCCCTCATCAAAGCAAAGTGCAACGTCGTGTGGCTGGATGTGGGAGATATTCACGCAGACTGAACCAAACCCCAATCATCGTGCAGAGATTTTCCGTCGCGGTGCTTATATGGGGATGGTCGGTCGGCAAAATGCTCCGAAGATGCGCTTATGCTGATTCGGACAGAAGGAGGCGACCAATATGAAGCGATCCAAGGGACAACGTGTAGGAACTCGAAGCATCTTGCGACGACGAAAGAACGAGCGAAGCCGCTTGAACATTCGCCGCGTCATGCACCAGTATGAAGAAGGCGACCGAGTTGCTATTGTTCTTGATGGTGGACAACAAGGTGGTATGCCTCATCGCCGTTTCAACGGCCGAACCGGATTCATTGAAAAGCGCCAAGGCGTCGCTTGGATTGTTGCTGTCAAAGACGGTAACATGCAAAAGACGGTCATTGCCCGTGCTGAACACCTACGCCCACTCGAGTGAGGAATTACCATGTCAGAAGAAGATAAGTTTCTCGATTTCGCAACCGTCCGTGACATGCTCTTGGACGCACAAGGCCGCCGTGGACAACTAAGTTACGAGCAAAAAGCAGCACTCCAGCACGCTGAATGGGCTGCAAGTGACATTCGTAACGGTTACCGAACCGAGCCTGCAATGTTTGAAGAATTGCGTGCAGCTCTTCTCGGCGTTGAAACCCTTTCCAAGCATCCAAGTCTTGCTGCAAAGTTGGCTGAACTCATTCCACTTCACCCTGAAGATGTGCGAGCCGTTCTCGGTTCCAAGCGCATCGCCATTGATGACTCGGAAATCTCAGCGATCATTGACATTGTAAAGCAAGTCATTGGTTATACCGAATGAAGTAAATCTTTCCACACAGTAGAGGCGATATCATGACTGACCCTCGGCGAAAACGCCACATCAACGCACCTTCTGCTCCAAAGAAGAAGGAAGCAAGTCCAAACTCCTACAAGATGTCGCGCCCTGCTGAAGGTCGCAAGGAAGTTCCGAAGCCAAAGCCTGAGCCAAGTCGGTCCGAAGGTCGCCAACAACAAGGAAACCGTAGCGGTGGCCAGCGTAACGGACGAGAACAAGGCGGGCGCCAAGGTGGCGACCGCAGAGGCGGACGTAATCAGCAAGGTGGACGCCCACGTCAAGCAAAGCCTGAGCGCCCCAAGGCACTTACCGGCGAAGACTGGGCTCGTGTTGTTGAACATGATACCAAAGAAGACGTCGTCACTGCAATGAGCGAAAAGACGCTCGGGTTCTGCCGACTCAAGGTTAAATCCGGAGGAGAACTCTTGATTCCCAGCCAACGACTCTACATCGGCCTTGACAGTGGCCAACGAAAAGAAGTCGTCAGCATTTTGGGAATGGCTCGCCGTGACCGAATGTCAAACATGGCCAAGATGGACATGCCTCTTGTCGTTCAGATGTTTGTTGAAGAGCATGCTCAATATTTCGTGGATGAGTTCTACAATAAAGCCGGCCCAATCTCTCTCAAGGTTCACGGCTTTGAGTTGCTTCCTGATGTTGGCAAGAAAAAGGCTGCACAGATGGTTGAGGCTCGCAACTCAGTAGGCGTATTTGCCTCTGTTGAAGAACTTAACACTGCCTGCAACATCGACGCTGCCGAACTCCTCGCTCGTCGATTTGTGTTAGAACTGGAAGACCCGGCAATGGCTCCCCGTCTTACGGAACTGCTCCTGCCGGTGGAAGTATGAGAGGCGCCCGTTGGCTCGTGGATTCGCTTCGTGGGAAGCAACCGTTCAACAAGGCCCTCGGTCAACATTTTCTCGTTCACGATGACGTTCTCGAACGTACCGTTGCTTGGGGTGAAGTCTCCAAAGACGACCATGTGTTGGAAATTGGACCTGGCCCTGGTGTTCTGACTGAAGTTCTGTTAGAGACTGGATGCAGGGTAACTGCCATCGAACTTGATAGTGGGGCTTGTGAACACGTTCGCTCGGTATTCATCCCCGAACTTGAGAGTGGAGCATTGACCCTCATTGAAGGAGATGCTTTGAAGGTCCGTTGGCCCAACGACATCACCCGAATCGTTGCAAATATCCCCTACCAAATTTCATCCCCTCTTATTGATGTACTCACCCGCCATCATCGCAATCCACACACACAACCGTTGGAATCTGTGGTCATGCTGGTTCAAGAGGAATTTGCAGAACGCGTGGTCATGGAATACGAAAGCGATGTCGGTTCACTTGGAATGGTCGTTGCTTTGGATTTTGAACCTGACATGGGTGAACGCGTTGCACCTCATGCATTTTCCCCCATGCCAAAGGTTCACTCTCGTTTGTTGCGATTAACACCTCACGATGAAGAATGGCCTTGTGACCGTAGGTTGCTCGTCATGATGATTCATGCAGCATTCTCCCAGCGAAGAAAGAAGTTGAAAGGCACACTTCGCGCTGTCCCAAAACGTATTTCCAGAATCCCAGGATGGCATGCTGGTCGCTGGAAGAGTGCATATGCATCTCTCCAAGACGACCCACGTCTTGACCAACGCCCCGAGACCTTTGATGTCGATGATTGGGCGGAGTTGGGTGCTGATTTTGAGGCCGGTGACCAAGAGGAATGAGACTTCAAAAGGGCTGGATTGAGTGAACACTTGCGGCAGAGGCTTTTCTTAGGAGTGTCTGCTCGCCTAGACTTGTCGGAGGGGATGTTATGGCAAAGAAGGACACATACTTAGCGCTATTACGCAGAGGTATTGACGATACAACTGCAAACCAACTTGCTGATGCGGGATTGAAAATTGGCGATTTGAAAAAGATCGACAAAGACATGCTCGTTGAAAATTACGGACTCAAAGAAGAGATTGCCCGTGGTGTGATTGACATCATTACGGCTGGGCCTCAATCTCACGGAAAAGAGCGTTTTCTTTCCAAAGTTCTTGCTCCTGAAAAGAAACAAGAATCCCGTATTGAAGAAATTAAATTCAAGCGAAAGCAAAAAGACGTTCTCACCGAACTTGCAGAGCAAAAAGAGCGTCTGAAGATCGCTAAGGTTGAGGCGTTTCGTGCACAGAAGCTCATCATGAACCGACTTGGTAAAACCGTTGAACTCATTGTCAAATTGGAGAACAATCTCCATGATGAAGGAAAAGACGACCAGAAGGTCAAGATTCGTGACCAATTGGAAACCCGCGGACTTGAAGCCGCTCGTGACCACGAAATGTTGGAACTAGAAGGCACACCTCAAGACATCGTGGATTTCCGACGAAACCACGTCCCTTCACTGATTTTCCACGCGTGCCCACAATGCGGTGATGAATTGGACCCACGCCAATCTCGTGACCCCGACCAGCCAGAATCTTGGGCGTTCATCTGCTGGGAATGTGAAACCAGTTTTACTCCGCAACTCACCCTCAATGTTGAAACAATTCTTGATGGGGAAAAGCGCATACTGATTGACCCTGACAAGGCCCCTCGTAACCCCGTTCCACCCAAGCCAGCAAGCATGGACTTCTCTACGGTTAACGATTTGATTCGCCGCGATTTGGAACAAACCGGAGCAACCGCCGACCAAATGACTCGAGCGGTCGAAGAAAGCGTCGTTGCTGGTGGACTCATGGACATCAACGACTGGATTGACCAAACCCTCGCTGCGAAGAATTACATCCAGGCTCAAGAAGACCGCGAGGACTTCATCCTACGTACGGGAGCCGGTGCAACCAAGTTCAACAAGTGGATGAAGAAGGCTGGATTGTTCTTCAACAAACAAACGGGTCGCTGGACTCGTGAAAAGGGACGATGAGGAATATTCATGTCCGCTGGCACAACAAGCCTCCAACTGGATGATGATGGAGTTAAACTCGCACCGTCAACAACACCAGTCATTCGCTTTCTAAAAGGAGCAGAATTGCTTGGTCAATGTCCAGTGAACCCTGGTGAAACCATCGTTGATCATGCCGAAGCATGCGGTATTTCACTCCCCACTAACTGCACCTCTGGAACATGCGGAACCTGTATGGTCAGTTTGATTCTTGGTGAGGTTCCACTGCCTGAAATTCTACCACCTGGTCTTGACGACTTCTTGGTGGGCGAAGGTGCTCGCCTAGGCTGTATTGGAAAGCCTCGTGGCGATGTTGACATCGATATCCGCCCGCCCTTGTGAGGAAGCACCATGGTTGGGGAGTGGGGATTGGCCGATTGGGCAATCGTCATTCTTGATGCGATTGCAATTGTAATCGTCATCTTGTTTCTAAGAAAGAAAATTAAGAGTAAATTAAAGGAAGTTGAATTGCGTCAAGACTTCCACCTTCAACAGAAAAAGGCTGCTCGTTTGGACGAAAAATCAAATCCTCCACGCGACTGAAACCATTAGGGGAGAGAAACGCGAGGGCCCTTCATGGCCGAACTACGTTTGTACACGACCAAGTCGGGCCAAATGGCTGCTGACTCCTTCACCCTCAGCGGACTGCTGGAGACCATTCAGGGACAAGGAATGGTTTGGTTGGACATCAACCATCCCGATGAAGAAGTGAAAGAATTTTTATCGTCGGAGATGGAATTTGATGAACTTGCTGTTGACGACGTTTTCGGACACGCTGATACTGCTTCCTTACGGTTTGAAGACCACCGATTTATCGTCGTTACCGCCCGAGATGGAGACCACCGTTTGGACACTGCGCCTGTGGCTGTATTCGTTAAGAATGACATGCTGATTACCGTACGCCACACTGAAATTCCTGCTTTGACGACCTTTGCGCGGCGATTCCTGACCAGTGATGATGAGGACCTTGCTCTTGGAATTGATTACATGCTCTATGAGTTGCTGGATGCTATTGCTGATGATTGGTCTCCAATTTTCAGTCAGATTTCAAGTGATTTGGACCATCTTGAATTTCGAGTTTTTGACCCGTCCCAACGCTATGATGACTTGCTAGAGGGCCTTCATGACCTGAAGCGTAAATTACGTGAAGCAAACAAATCGGTTGAATCCCTTCACGCCGTAACCATGCGTCTGCTCAAGCCTTCTGAACGCCTCATCAGCGAAAGTGTAGAACGCTACATCAACGATTTGCACCAGTTAAGCATCGCTTTCATCAAGCGAGTCAACAATTATTCAAGCGGGGCTACCTCCACTCGCGACACCTACTTGAGCAACATCAGCCTCCAACTTTCAGAGTCAAATGCAAAACTTACCGAAGTCATGACGACCCTCACCATCATCGGTGCGATCATGCTCCCACTCACATTAATCGCTGGAATTTTTGGCATGAATAACGATGACTTACCCATCGACCGGGTTGGTGGTTTTTGGGGAATTATCTCCATCATGTTCGTGTTTGCAATAATCATGTTGACCTATTTTTGGCGTCGTGGTTGGCTCAACAACATCCGTTGAACCTCGTTCTGCGCCGACCGATGATTCAAGAACCCTTGACTGCAACATCCTGTTGTGTCATCAGGGCCGCATACCACAACCGGTCCGCTGCCAATTGGACAATTTGTCAAACTGGTTCAGTCAACCGTAAAGCAAGACCCGTTATTCCAGCATCAAGCTCTCCGAGGGGAGGTCTCTCAATGGAAGATACACAACGGAACCGTCTACTTCAAACTGCGAGATGATGACGGCCAATTGGACTGTGTCATTTGGCGAAATGCAAGACTTAGCGTTGACCCGTCCATCAAAGAAGGAAGCGATGTAGTGGTCATTGGAAGTTTGGACCTTTGGCCCAAGCGAGGTAATCTTCAGTTGGTTGTGCGTAAGATAGAACCCGTGCAAACCGTTGGTGTTCTTGAAGAGACGAAGCGGGCTTTGATTGAGGCTCTCAAACATGAAGGGGCGCTTGACCGCCCTCGTATGGCCCTTCCAGGTATGCCCAAACACGTTGCCATAGTTACGGGTGCTGGGTCTGCTGCTCTTTCAGATATGAAGCGATTGATTTCCAACCGTTGGCCCGGATTGAGAACAACGGTCGTTGGCGTGCTGGTTCAAGGTGACCGAGCCGTGAATGAACTCGTCCGTGGACTCGCAGTCACCCGAGCCTTGAGTCGGGCTGATGTGGCAGAACAACTTGGCCTGCCTCCGGTTGATGTCGTCATCGTTGGCAGGGGCGGTGGCTCTGTTGAGGATTTGTGGGCGTTCAATCTTGAGCCGGTTGCCCGTGCAATTCTTGCCAGCCCTGTTCCAGTCATCTCCGCAGTCGGTCATGAGCAAGATGTTCTCGTTTCGGATTTGGTAGCCGATGCTCGTGCCTCAACACCATCGAACGCGGTTGAAATCTTGGTGCCGGACCGTCATAGTGTAATGATGATGCTTGACGATGTTGACATGCGAATGGGAGATGCTGTAAAGCGAAGATTCGGTGAACTACGGCAACGTTTGATGCTGCTCACAACACAACTCAAACACGCCCCAGGCAAGGGTGTATTTCGTGCAAAGGAACACCTTGCTACGCTTTCTAGCCGAATGAACCGAAGCGCAGAGCATTCAATTTCAATTCAACAACAACGATTGGCTCGCCTTGAAGCGACCCTTATTGCATCGCATCCCCATCGTGTTTTGGAACGAGGATATACCATGGTTCAGAACGATGAAGGTGATGTTCTCACAACCTTAGCGAGCCTTCAACAAGGGCAAACCGTCAACCTTCAGTTCGCCGACGGTCGTGCTGCAGCCGATATTCACACCATTGAACCCAAGGAGGAAGAAAAATGACCGATGAAAAAATAACCTACGATGAAGCAGTACAACGCCTAGAATCCATAGTTGCTCAACTTGAGCGCGGTGGAAAGAACCTTGATGAAACCCTCGCCATGTTTGAGGAAGGGACCACACTCCTGCGCCAATGTCAAACCGAACTCTCCGAAGCAGAAGGCCGATTAGCAGAACTACGACTTGATGAAGCAGAACACTTGGTTGCCGAAGACGCGTGAGGAATTGTTGTGGCTGGAAGAAAACATGCTGCACTCCAACGAAGGGTGGCTCGTGTTTTGTCAACATGGAAGGACCCGCACAACGACCGGCCTTATCCAGAACTTGACATCATTCAAAGCATCAATATCGCAGAAGACGGTGAAATCAACCTCACCATCAAACCGGCACGGCCCCATTGCCCTTGCTGCCTGCTTGACCTTGATGCTCTTCGCAAGCGACTTTGTGAAGTTAAGGGCGTCAGTTTTGTCCATGCAGAAGTTGTTGGAGTTCCCGGTGCACAGAGATGGACTCGCAGCATCAATCGTTAATGTTGGCTCGTTTGTGGACGTTCCTAAGCACCAAAAATGCAGGTACTGACCAACCTAATACGGAACCAAACCAAGCGATCACTGTTCCCAAAAACACTCCGTATGCTGGGAGGGACCACATGGCGAGGTTTGCATAAATGGCCACGCTTGCACCCCCAAGCATCATCGGCCCTGCCGCTCCTTGAGGGACCGATTGTCCTTGGGCTAACCAAAGGGCAACCATGCTGGTGATGAAAATTGCTGGGAATACGCTTGCAAGGCCTGCGAGCAGCGGCTGACCTTGCCCTGAGAACCAGACTGCAATACCAATGGCCAACGCTGCCATTGAACCTCGTGCTACGAGAACGAGGGTACTGACCGACTTGCTTCCTTTTGGTGCTGCTTGGGGCTTCCAATTGAACAGTACCGCCACGACAAACAACAGCACAAATCCGAATGCTGCTAATGTTTTTTCAGTCATGAAAGCGAAGAGATTGTCGACCGACCAAAGCATCACTGCCCCCATAATGGCCCACATGACAAGGGAGCTGACGGTAACTGCCAAGAGCGGTGATGGGGTTTTTGCAAAAACTCGGGGGAAGAGAATCCATGCTCCAAGAAACAAGGCGTTGAGCACCATGCCCAAAGGTACGACAGACATGCTGGTTACCAACGCATCTTCTCCACCAACCATGTACATCCCAATCGCAGCAGGAACGATGGTTGAGGGCGCTGTTCCAAGCAATCCTCCGATAAGTCCGCCCCACTTTTCAATGGCAACCGTGACTGCTGTCGCTACCAATCCAGCAAAAAGAGCAGAGAGGAGTATTGAGGTTGCTAGCATCCAATCACACCCTCTTTTCAAGACTAGACTTGAGACGGTCAAGTGAACCTCCTGGCCACTGGTCGGTAGGTTCGCCGTCTTCGTAGAGGACATTGAACGGAATGAAATCGATATGTGTTGTCCATTCATTCTCAGCACAAAAGCGCTGACCAACAGGGGAATTGAGGTCCAAGTGAACGACTTCTAATCGGTTAAACTGCTGTTCAGGCTGCCATCCATCTAGCACAGAACTCCATTCTGTGCAGTCATCACATGAAGGTCTCCCTATCACGACCAAAACCAATGGGCGGGTTGAAAGTTGGCCGTAGAATGCTTCCGTGAGTGGGTTTTGGTCCATGCTAACACCCGGTCCCTACTTGCACCCATTGAGAACATCAAGCGAAGGGGTCGATGTGGACAATGTCTTGAAGGTCGATCACTTTCGCATCTCGTTCTTGTGCCTGCGATGCTGCACGTGTGAGCATGGAGCGCATCCAACCCAGTGACATCATACCGCGCATTTTGTTGATGGATTCAATGAAATGTACTGGATTGCTTCCGAGTTGGGCGTGCTTTCTAATGTCCGCTTCCAGTTCCTCAAGCACCATGGTATAGGTGTCAAGAAGTTCTTCAAGAGCATCTTTTGTCACGGTCATCTTCGCAATACTGCGGGCCATTGAAAGCAGAGATGATGCTGTGACAATGCCTCCACTTTGACTGGCGACGAAATCCATGGTTGCAGTTTCCTCTTCTTCCTCAAGCGTATTTTCTGAATCCTCGTCATCAAGACCAAGTCCTGCTACGGCTTTCTCAAGGTGGCGAGGTTTAATCGTGGCAACTCGGTCTTTTGACGCTGCATCTTCTGCATGACGGAGAAGTTTGGACAGATGGTTCTCAACGTGTTCAATGCCGGCTTGAACGGCCGCTGAGCCAACGGAGTCGATGGTGTCGATTCGGTCGATCATCAACTCACGAGTTCGGTTGTAATTCAAGCGGCTGCGTTGAGGGTCGTCAAGCGTTTTTCGCTCAGGGTCTTGGTTCAGTGTCTCCTCTTCCATTTGAGGTACAACTCGGTCCAATTCTTCACAAAGAAGTTCTACAAGACGCTGTTTAACGGCTCCGGAAAGTCGCATCTCGGTATAATGTGAAGCGACTGCTGCAATGTGACTTGGCGAATACGGCTTGGCTACCATGTACCGACTGGGACTCCAGCGAACCTTGAATGATGTGGTCGTCAGGGATGGCTCATTCTGTCAAGCCATCGTTTCGTCCCATCACTTGGCTGAATTCCCATGCGTGGAGGCACTCATGGCCTCCAAGGAAACCACCTGCTTCTCGTGAGGGCCCAATGAATTCTGCTGCACACATCTGGCAGAACACATTGACAATGAGTTCGTTGAAGTAGGTCCCGTTGGGCGTTGAACGCTTGACAATTCGTTTACCGACGTCTTCATGCGTCCAACCTTCTGTTTTCTCACATACGTCATTCTCTGTTTGTTCTTGCGTCATTCTTACCACTCCATCAACCAAGGCAGGCCTCCGCCTGCTGTAATTGGGCACATGCCTTCTTCGTCGCGTACCCAAGTATCCTCTGAACCAACACTTCCTTCAGCATAGACAACTTTTGGCTCAATGGCCATCGTTCCTCCGACAGGCAGCGGGCGGTCAAACCCTGCTGCAACAACAGGCGATTCGTCTAACTGCAGTCCAATTGAATGTCCAAGGAATCGGCTTTGGTCTGGATTTGTGCCCATTAAATGGTCGCTATAACCGAGTTCAACGGCTAAAGCAAATCCTTCCTCCCAAGCGTCACTACAGGGGCGCCCTTGGTCAAGAACATCGACGACGGTTTCTTTCACTGACACCATGTCTTCCAAGCGTTGGTTCCATTCAGGTGAAAGGGAACCTGCAACAAAGATACGGGTCGCATCAACCATGTATCCACGATGTGCGTGAACGAGGTCAACCAAAACCGGCTCGTTGAGTTTCACCTTGGTGAATCCTGAACCCATACCTGAAAGTGGATGAGCGCCAGTTCCTCCGACTGCAGAATCAAAGAACGATGGAATGCCGCCAGCGCGCCCTGCAACGATGACGCCTCGGTCGCATTGAAGCGGGTAGCGTCGCATCTGAACGTTGCCGCCAAACCCTTCGCTACGGCTGACGGCTTCAGCCGCTGCTACCATGTCGAGTTCGGTCATTCCTTCCCCGCCAACCGCATGGACTGCCTCAAACATTCTGAACTGAACGGCCGCTGCAGTTTCCATTTGTTCAAGTTCCCAAACGGACTTAACTTCACGCTGGGCGTGAACAATTGAGGTGATATCTGGGGCATCGCCAAGTGATGAAAGGGCGCTAGCAAATCGTGCTGTGAATGTACCTGGAGCTTCCCCGAATTGGAGGCCAGGAGCACTGGTAACACCTCGCTCACGAAGGGTTTCAGCAAGCGATGAAAGGCGTGGGAATGGAACAACTTCGTGCGGTGTATTGTCGCCACCTGCTTCGAACTCTGCTCGCTTTAATGAACGACGAACGAAACTCACTGGACCGTTTCCACCAGCCTCCACACTCCCGCCCGACCCGGCTGCTGGGATGAAGAAAGAACCGTCCTGCCGACCACCTGAATAGTAATACAAATCCACAGGATGTTGGATAAGGGCTCCCGCAATTCCTGCCTCTCGCAGCAGGTTAGCAAGTCCAGTTTGCCGGTGTGCGAGTTCGGTAACAGGAACGCGCCAATCTTCCCCTTCGGGGCCAACCAAATCATCGGTTGTCCAAGTCGTCATACTCCAATGTGGACGGCGACCGTTCAAAACCCAATCGGAGGCAAAGAGTATCCAGAGAGTAAAGATTGAAAAAATAGAAGCCATTAGAAACCAACCATGGAGAATAAATGGATTAAGCCACTTATCATTGGCGGATTCATATTCGTGTTCGCATTTGCCACGGTCATTAATTCAAGTTCAAGCCAATCAGGAAATGATGGAGAAGGGGGTTTTGAAGAGGTATCTCGGGGTGAAAGCGGTCAATTTGAAACAGGCGACCCACCACGGCAGTGGATACACGTCTTCTTTAACAATATTCAACCAAACTGCACTTATGGTGATCCAATCGAATTTGAGTTCGTGAATTCCAGCGGCGTAAGCATGGTCCCTGAAGATTGGGTTTGTGAGGAATCAGAAGAAAAATTGTTGATGACCATTACACTCAATAGAACTCAGGAAACCTTTGACTATACCTCAAATCACGAAATGAGAGTTTACACCGCTGACATTTCGGCACGAGAAATCGACCAAATCCGGGAAAGCAGTTCAGTCAATGGAGGACTTGGTTGTTATGGGATGTGTTGTGGATTACTATTCCTTCTCTATGGAGGCGTGAAAGGTTTCAAGGAAATCAGACAACCTGCATTAACCACAACCAACCCTATGCTCTCAGAGAAAGAAAGTTCCAAGACGAGCAAAAAGGCCAAATCAAATTTCTACATGCCAGCCCCACCACCTAAAGCGGTCAAAGAAACGCCGGATAATGTAGGGGCAACAACAAGTGAAGCCCCTGTGCTCAAATCTTCCCCTGAGCCGGAACAATCATCAATCCCTTGGGAAAATATTGAGAACGTTAATGAGTGATTTCGTCCAATACAAACGCTTCGATTCCTGCGAGACGTTGCTCTGCAGTTGAACAGTATTCTTCAGAAAGGTCAACTCCAATGTATCGCCTGCCGTGCTGTTTTGCTGCAACACATGTTGAGCCCGAACCATTGAACGGATCGAGAACAACATCTCCAACAAAACTGTACATCTCAATACAGCGCTTTGGTAATTCAACGGGGAATGGAGCGGGATGATTGACCCGTGATGCCCGTTCGGTCGCAAACGACCAAATGGATTTCGTATGTTTGATGAAATCATCACGAGGAACGGTATCAATGCGTCCTTCTGCTCGTTCACTCTTTGTTCGCGGAAGTTTGTAATTTCCCTTGGAAAAGACAAGAAGGTATTCGTGAACATCACGAAGGCAGGGGTTTGAGGCGGATTGGAACGAACCCCAAGCACACGATGAACCTGCACTTGCGGATTTATCCCAAATGATTTCACCCCGCATCAAAAAGCCAATTTCATGCATCATGATGTTGATGTGAGAGGAAAGTGGAATGTACGGTTTGCGACCCAAATTTGCGACATTGATGACCATTCTTCCCCCCGGCGTTAGGACACGATAACATTCTGCAAAAACATCGTGGAGAAGACCGAGGTATTCCTGTAGGGAAAGGTTCTCATCGTACTCTTTTGATGCATTGTATGGTGGCGATGTGACGACCAAATGAACACAATTATCGGGAAGAGGGAGTTCTCTTGAATCGCCACAAATTAGAGAATCAAGATGCTCCTCAGGGCACGTCTGTGCATCTCCGACCTCTCTCGAAGCGACCAAGCCTTCGTTCAGCCGGCTGTTGTAATACAACGAGGCATCGTGACCTTCACGCCTTGAAACCCCGAAGGACGAGGTTGCTGTACCAGCACGACGACGAGCACCGTCTAATGACGATGTATCTTCGGGTGGTTTTTCGGCCATATCGTGCAGTGTAATTGGTGCCTATATCACCTTTCGCGCCATTGAGTGGTTTGTGACGCGCGTCTTGCGACCTTATGGATTGTACCGTGGGACAAAATTTCATTCCAAAAATCGTTTCCGTTTTGTTTAAATCTAAAGTCACAGTCCGTAAATCATGTCAATTATTGAAGCATATAACGAGGCCTGGGACAATGGAGATGCTGAAGCACTTGCAAAAATCATCCATGACGAGTGTGTTTTCAACCCTCACGTTGGAGGTTTTACCATGAGCAAATCTGATATTTTGGGCTTTGTATCGGGCAACAGCACGCCAACCTCCGAACACAACCGCATCCTGTTTGAAAATGCTGAAGTTGGGGTTGCTCATTCAATCGTACACTTTGCAAACGACTCCGACTCTGAAGCCGTCTTGTCATTCATGCGTTTCAAAGACGGGCAAATCATCTCCATGGAAACCGGAGCTACTCCGCTTTCAGAGGATTACAAACTCATCGGCACGGACGAGTGATTCGTCGTTAACCTGTCTTCCAGTAAGCGCGAATTCCTGCAATCTCTTCCCTTCGCACGTGAATCATTTACCGGCGAAGTGACCCTACTGTTTGGAAAGGCAGCGTCAAGGTTTTTACCACGATTCAAAAGCGGGATTTATGAACGGCAGTGAAAAGGGGCTTCAGGCCCTCAGTCTCATCGCCATTGTCATACTCTCAATTGTGACTATTGACCTTCTTAACGAGCCCGAACAGGACCCCGAAATCGTCTATGTTGTCATTGATAACCGGATCACGATCGATGAGAATTTTACAACTGAAGAACTTGACCGAAGTGAGGTTGCAAGGGTTGCCACATTCAACATCAAGGTTTTTGGTGATACAAAAATGAGCAACGCTACGGTCGTTGCAGAATTGGTAGAACTCTTTCAGGACTACGACATGGTAGCCGTTCAAGAAATCAAGGACATTGATGAGGAAGTTCCGTATTTATTCCTCAATGAATTGAACGGTATTGCAGGCCAAGAAAATCTAACCAATCAATCACTTGAATGGGACATGGTGCTTTCAGAGCGTAGCGGCATGCAGGAAGATGACAAGAACTCTCAGGAACAATACGCATTCTATTACAAGCCAACGGTATTCACCTCCATGGACAACGGTTCCCTGTACGATGACAGCACCAACGATTCTTTCCAAAGAGAACCGTTCCTTGCGACCTTCATGCTTTTGGACACCAATGGAGAAGAAACAGGTACAGACATTGTATTTGTCAACATTCACACGAAACCAACGCTCGCAGTTGAGGAAATGAGCGCCCTTGGTGACGTGCTTTCATGGGCACAGACCAACTATTCTGTAGATGACGACTACGTCATTCTTGGAGATTTTAACGGTGATTGCTCCTATGCGTCTTACAGCGAATTGGTGGACCTTTCCATCTCGTCGGAGAATTACACATGGTTGATTCCAGATGATGCGGATACGACAGTAGGCAATTCCAGGTGTGCCTATGACCGAATCGTCACCTCCAGTCAATTGGATGGACGCTTGACTGGCCAGTGGGGCATTGATGAAACCGTGAGCAGCGGGGCCGTTTCAGACCACAAACCAGTTTGGTTTGACATAAAGCGAATCGATTCTTGAGATTGAGAATTACGTTCCCTCAATAGACGAGTTGGACATCTGCTGCAGTAGCCAGAGCAATTACGCCAGGTGGGCCGCTCCATTCGATTTGGTCGTCAGAGACGAACAACGCACCGTCTCCCTCACTGTGCCCAAGAACAGCCTTTACAGAAGCAAAGGAGCAGTAAAGTGTCGCTCCTGAACAAATGGCTTCCATGAAGTTCGTAACCATAGGAACGTCTGCTCCCATTTCCGCATTGAGTTCTTCAATGTAAGCGGGGTCAAGAAGTCGGGTTCCTGCAGCTGCAAAGAACACACTGACTTGATGGCCGTCTTGAATGGCTTGTGCGGCACATGCAAGTCCCACGATGGATTTTATCACGTCATTTTTGGGCTCGGATACAAAATTTACAAACACATTCTTGCTCATGGTGTTGTCAGCAAGATACGGAATATCAATGTATCCAATTCCGAATATAACGGGGGCGTGCCCCTCAGCAGGTTCAATGCTCAACCGTAGAGTTTCCATTCGGTTCCGGTCCACCAGTAGGTGTTACCGTCATCCATGGATCTCCATGTATATCCGCCTTCATCGGTCCATTGTCGCACCACTGCAGGTTCAGCAACGACGGGTTGTGCCGCCACCGGATGTGGAATGACTTCGACCGTCTGAATCGGTTGAACCGCTTGCACAGGCTGAGCCACGTATGCTTGGGTCGCAACTTGTTGGGCAGGTTGGGCCTGTTGTGCATACTGAGCACTGTAATCAACGGTTGCAGCCGGTTGCTGAGTTTGTTGGGTAGCGTAAGATGTGGCTGCGATAGGTTGGGAATTGTTGATGATACCAAGTTCGGAAAGGTCCTTTTGCGTCTCTTCGTCTGAGCCACGGGACCTCAAGAAGAGAACAGCTCCCAGTGCGCCAACAAGGCCGACAGCGATAAGTGAGATGATGGTGGTCAGGTTGCTGTCGTCGTCTTCTGAGGCGACGGTGTCCCCTGAGGTGTCTTCAACAACATCTTCGGGAGGCGTGAGAACAGCGTCAATCACATGGATGATTCCGTTTGAGGTCATCACATCAGCAAGGGTGATGTTAGCACCGTTGATTCCTGTCGTTAGCGAAAGAGTCGTATTGTCTCCGTTCACCATTTGCAGCATCATGCCTTCAGTAATGTTCGATGCTTGAACCGAGCCTGCATGGACGTGGTAAAGAAGGATATCAGCCAGTGCTGCTTTCCCTTCGGGTGTGTCAAGTGTGGCAAGGTCAATGCCTGCATCTGCAAAGGCTTGGTCGGTCGGCGCAAAGAGCGTAAACGGTCCGTCACCTTGGAGGGTTTCCAGCAACTCTGCTTGGATGACCGCAGCCACGAGTGAGGTGTGGATGCCGGTGCATTGTGCAGTTCGTGGCAGGTCGTTTGGTGTGTCTGATGGAGACAATACCTTGTCGATAACATGGATGATTCCGTTGCTTGTGTTCACGTCTGCGATCGTCACATTTGCACCGTTCACCATAACGCCTGTTCCAACGGTGAAGGCAAGAGGTTGCCCGTTTACAGCGTCGGCGCTCATGCACTCGGTAACTGCCGAAGCAGGAACTGCACCAGGAACAACGTGGTAAAGCAGGATGTCAGTAAGGGCTGTCTTTCCTTCTGGAGTATCAAGCGATGCGAGGTCAATGCCTGCATCTGCGAACGCTTGGTCGGTCGGCGCAAAGAGCGTAAACGGTCCGTCACCTTGGAGGGTTTCCAGCAACTCTGCTTGGATGACCGCGGCCACGAGTGAATTGTGGATACCGGTGCACTGTGCAGTTCGTGGCAGGTCGTTTGGTGTGGAAGTTGGCGTGAGAACCTTATCGATAACATGGATGATTCCGTTGCTGGTATCCACGTCTGCAAGGGTTACATTTGCACCGTTCACCATAACACCTGTTCCTACGGTGAAGCCGAGAGGTTGCCCGTTAACAGCGTCGGCGGTCATGCACTCTGTGACTGCCGAAGCAGGAACTGCGCTGGGGACGACGTGGTAAAGCAGGATGTCAGTAAGGGCTGTCTTTCCTTCAGGGGTATCAAGCGATGCGAGGTCAATGCCTGCATCTGCAAATGCTTGGTCGGTCGGCGCAAAGAGCGTAAACGGTCCGTCGCCCTGGAGGGTTTCCAGCAACTCTGCTTGGATGACTGCAGCCACGAGAGAGTTGTGGATGCCAGTGCATTGTGCGGTGCGTGGTAGGTCGTTTGGTGTTGAGGTTGGTGTGAGGACCTTATCGATGACGTGGATGACTCCGTTACTTGTAGCAACGTCAGCCGTGACGACGGTTGCTCCGTTAACCATGACGCTATCGCCAACGGTAAAGGAAAGTGGGTTTCCGTTAACAGTTGGAGCGGACATACAGTCGGTGACGTTTGCTGCAGGAACTTCTCCATTCAGCACGTGATAGAGGAGAATATCCGAGAGGGTTGCTTGTCCTTCCGCCGTATCCAGGTCAGCGAGGACGATACCTGCATCGATGAAGGCTTGATCTGTTGGAGCAAAGACCGTGAACGGTCCATCACTTTGGAGGGTAGGCAGAAGGCCAGCTTGGATAACGCTCGCAACAAGCGAATCGTGGATGCCTGTGCATTGTGCAGTGCGGGGGATATCTCGTGGAGTCTCGGTTGGAGACAGAACTTTGTCGATGACGTGAATCACACCGTTACTGGTGTTGACATCTGCAAGGGTGACGGTAGCATCGTTCACCATGACGCTATCCCCGACGGTGAAGGAAATCGGGTTACCATTGACCGTTGGTGCCGAAAGACACTCTGTTACAGCGGAGGAGGGGACTTCTCCAGAGACGACGTGGTAAAGGAGGATATCAGCCAGTGCCGCTTTGCCTTCTACCGTATCAAGAGCGGCAAGGTCAATGCCTGCATCAGCAAAGGCTTGGTCTGTTGGCGCAAAGAGGGTAAACGGACCTGTTCCTTGGAGCGTTTCAAGCAAATCTGCCTGAACGACTGCTGCAACCAAGGAATCATGGATTCCAGTGCATTGAGCGGTTCGGGCGATGTCATTAGGAGCGTCAGACGGCGTGAGGACCTTGTCGATGACATGGATGACGCCGTTGCTGGTGTTCACGTCGGCAAGCGTTACATTTGCTCCGTTCACCATGACTCCCCCGTTGACTGTGAACGAGAGAGGTTGGCCATTCACGGCGGTTGCCGACATGCATTCTGTCACTGCTGATGAAGGAACTTCACCAGAGACGACGTGGTAGAGAAGAATGTCGGACAACGCAGCTTTTCCAGCAGGTGTATCAAGAGATGCGAGGTCGATACCAGCGTCAGCGAAGGCTTGGTCTGTTGGAGCAAACAGGGTGAATGGTCCTGATCCTTGGAGCGTTTCCAGCAGTTCTGCCTGAATCACACCAGCAACGAGCGAGTCGTGAATGCCGGTGCACTGCGCTGTACGAGGAATATCGTTTGGAGTATCGGAAGGCGTGAGGACCTTATCGATAACGTGAATCAAACCGTTGCTTGTCACGACATCGGTCATGGTTACATTGGCGTCGTTAACCATTACTCCGTTTCCAACGGTGAAGGACAGCGGTTGACCGTTTGCTGCGTCAGCAGACATGCATTCCGTGACTGCGGATGCTGGAACTTGAGAGGGTACAACGTGATAGAGAAGGATATCAGAGAGGGTTTCCTTTCCTGTTGGGTTGTCAAGGGCAGCCAGATCTATGCCTGCATCAGCAAAGGCCTGGTCCGTTGGTGCGAACAAGGTGAAGGGCCCGGTTCCTTGGAGGGTTGCCAGCAGGTCAGCCTGAACGACTGCTGCAACAAGCGAATCGTGAATGCCTGTTGTTTGGGCGGTTGCCGGAATGTCAACCGGTGGGATGAGCACGGTATCGATGATGTGGATGACACCGTTAGAGGCCTGAACGTCTGCGGTTGTCACCGTTGCAGTACCGACGGTAACGGTAGTTGCACTGACGCCGAACTTGACGTTGTCTCCGTTCACCATTGTGGCGAGCATGCCGTCTGTCAGGTCGCTGGAATATACAGTGCCTGAGTAGACGTGGTGAAGAAGGATGTCGGAGAGTGTTGCATTTTCTTCTGGCGTGTCGAAGTCCGCAAGGTCGATGCCTGCATCTGCAAAGGCTTGGTCGGTTGGGGCGAAGACAGTGAATGGCCCTGTTCCCTGTAGTGTAGCAACCAGACCAGCATGGGTCAGAGCGGCAACAAGAGAATCATGAACGCCGGTTGCTGCCGCATTCGTCGGGATGTCTTGAGACGAATCTGCACTAACATTCAGAGGAAGGCTAGAGGCAACCAACAGTGTGAGCATCAAATAAACGGCAATTTTCTTCATAGAATGCAAGGCTCAGATTTGAATATATAATGGGCTGTTTTTTCCGAGGAAACTTACAATTGCTCGTTAAACCTCAAGCGTTGTTCGGGAAAAACAGAGCACTGCGAGACAATTGTACTGTTCAAAAGACAGCCGTTTTGTTATCTCTCAACCAAAATGAACCCAACATTCACAGAACACTTGGCGGCTGTATATGGGAAGATAACGAATGGGCAAAAAGGTTCATCACATGGGTGAGCAAAAGAAAAACGAGAATGTGTGAAAATATTATGTTAATGAACAACGAACACAAATACAGAGTTGCAACCTTGTCTCCGGTTCTCATGGGCTGAGAATTAGGGATACTGTACACAGGGATGATATACTGAGAAGAGGACATTGGATACAGGTGTGAATTATGGAACAAGAATGCGACCCTGTCTTTGCCCGTGTTGACAAGTTACTGGCTCTGCTGAACAAATCAAAATCACTCCATATCCTCCTCATCCTCAATCTAAAAAATCGTCCGCTGAGATTTTCTGAAATTAAGAACCAGGTGAATTCGTCTTCAACTACGGTTACACGCCGCCTAACAGAACTTGAATCAAACGGTTTAGTGGAACGGGAAGCCATCCCTACAATGCCTCAAACGGTTACCTACAAGCTTACTGAGGACGCCGAATTACTCGCTCCGTCGATTCAATCCATGTACGATTGGATCGTTGAACGTGATATGAAATTTGAAAACTAAGCGCTGGGCATTGGCGAATCAAACCAGAGCAAAACCAGCAAACATCTCATTTGATTTGACCTCATAACCTACGGCAGAGAAATAATTTAACGAAACAATTTCAAGAAGGAATTTTCATGAAACGGCAACACACGCTCCCTGCCAAATTGATTCATTGGGGGTTTATCGTTCTCTATGCTTATGGCTTATTGAAGCAGATTGACGATTTGAGTCAACTCGAGGATAAAGCCCTACTGCTCTTTGAGGTTGTATTTGCATGTGCATTTCTTGTTATTGTCCTCATGCGATACTTCTACATGAGACGATTTGAAACCTTTCAAGGTGCATCAATACCGGTGCCCAAAGCACACAAAATCCTCGCCAAAACAGTCCACTCTTTGATGTACATGTGTCTGATTTTACTTCCGCTCACCGGCTTGATGATTGCGGGATTGTACACCCGTGGGTACACCAACGAAGAAGAAATACTTCTTGGTTCAGTTCTTGGATTGCACAGTTTTTCTGCAGGTTTTAGCCTCATTCTAATTGCGATTCATATTGCCGCTGCAGTCTGGTCTCGAATCAAGGGAGATGGTGTATGGTCGTCAATGGTACCAATTTGGAACGATGAAGAGCCAACTACCAACCCAACGATCTTGAAAATAGTTGCAGTTGAAGATAGAGCATATGAAAAAATAGAAGAAATGATTTCTTCCAGGAAAAATTGAGTTCGTGGGTAGCGTCGTATATGGTCCACTGAGAGCCCTTGTGAATTTCTTATCCATACACGTGGGCTACGATGAAGCCTTTGTGAGTTTGGTGAATTCGACAGATAGTAGAATTAAAAACAATGAATCCATGGATCAACTATGTTCAGAGACCCCCAACACGACCACATTGTTCACAACATCGACAACCAGAATCATCTCATTGCCTGTTTTGAAGATGCGATGATGAATAATCTAGATATTGAGAATTGTTTTGGAAACTATGGACAGGAAGTAGCCGTTTGGGCAGATGGGCACCACCATGGACACTGCTGTCAAACCCTCGTCATTAAAGCAGATTTTTGGTGGAATCATTATATGCATCCACAGCATTTAGTTCATCAAATTAGGGATTACATCAGAAATTGTCCAGCCGTTGAGAGAATAATTGTACAAGGGTCCGAATTTTCCATGAAATCCATGAAATTAATCACAAGCAAGGGACGAATTGATTCCAAATTTTCAGCGTTTATTGCAGGCATCAACGTGCTCAAAGGACCGCCAGTTGTTTTGACTTGTATGACGTTACGAGGAGCAGGCCCTACTCAACACGTAGTAACTGATCACTGTATTTGATAAATATTGTAAAACTGTCTGAGAGGGGTGCCGTTGTGCACGCATACGATGTCATGGGTAGGGACGAATAGGACGGGTTTTTTCTCGGTTGCCATTGCGATCGCATTGATGGTGCTGAGTCTTCCTATTGCGTAAGTATTGCATTCTTAATTCATCTCAATCGTTTCATGACCATGAGGGTGTGTCTAAAATTTTTGAGTTGGTTCAACCATTGAATCTATCAACCAGTAAATCAGCCGGAAGATACAGGGTGATTGAATGACCGGTCAAACCAACGAGCCTTTACTGCTGCTTATTGACCTGCAAAAAGGGTTTGACCACCCAAAGTGGGGCGAACGAAACAATCCTGAGTTCGTCAGCAATGCGAAAAAAATCATCAGCCATTGGCGAGAAAAGAACCTCCCTCTTGTTCATGTACGGCACGCTTCAACCGAATCAGGAAGCCCGCTTGCTCCTCATGAGACAGGGCACGAGTTCTATGAATGGGCAATGCCGTTGGAAGATGAAACTGAGCTCGTCAAACAGGTCAACAGTTGCTTTATCGGTACGGGCCT
>Ga0233444_10001480_pt1 | contig 26784 bp, 18 predicted proteins | sample SI_124_October20_6_FD_182792 | JGI IMG/M metagenome (GOLD analysis project Ga0233444, IMG submission 182792) | Seawater microbial communities from Saanich Inlet, British Columbia, Canada - SI_124_October2016_10_MG | ecosystem: Environmental > Aquatic > Marine > Inlet | place: Canada: British... | reverse complement strand
AAAAATCTGTAGAAGCAGCAGTAAAGTATATTCGTGATGTAATTAAATTAATACCAAAGGGTAAGGTTTCTATGCCCTTTTTTAAACTTACCAGTAAAGGAATTATTTTAGATGTCAAAACTAGCCTGGAATCAAAGCAGATAGGCGCCCCAACTATGACGTCAACTTTCGACATTAAATTTGGTAAAATTTTTAGCCTAAATTATATTGGAAGTGAAATTACAAATATTCCAAAACTTAATATCTCAATTTTTAATAGTGGCATAAGACTTAAAGCTTCTGTGGACAGTTTAATTAGCGATAAATCGCAAGGAGATCATTTATTTAAGGCAACTAATCCTGAAATGTATAGTGGTGTTGGTGATCAAGAAATGTCTTTAAGTGCTGATGAAATATCTTTCAATACACAAAATAAAACATTTAGTGGTAAAGGTATATCAGGTAGTTTAGATCTAAGTTTTTTTGACTATACCTTCAATGGTGAAATTAGATCTTTAGATTTTACAGAAAATATAGCTACCACAGGATTAGGGGTTGGAAAACTAAATGAGCTTAATTTAACAAATCACTTTAAAGCTGAAAACATTGCCGCAACTTACGGTTTATTGGATGAAAAACAAGAGTTAGTTGCTGATGGTGAAGTAGGCATCAAAGAAATAGAAATTGGTGAGGTTAATGTAAAAAACATTAGTGGAAGGATAATTGCAAATTTTGAAAAGATTAATGGAAGTGATTGGGAACTAAAAGGAGCTGATCTGGAAAATGGTGAATTAAATGCACATTTTTTTGGAAGTGATATTACCATCCGAAACATTAAATATTTGTCGGATAAAGAAGAACTTTCAGCAAAAGTTTTTGCCTGGGTTGGAAATATCCTTGGCGTAGATGGTCGGTTAATTGTCATTAATCCATATATCAAAAATGGAGAAGGTTTTGGCTTTTCATCTGCTAGTGGATTAATCCAAGAAATCTCTTACGGAGATTATGTTAAAATAGAAAATCTTGGACTTTACGCTGAAAAAGAAGATATTAATAAATATAAAATTAGTGGTGAATTAGATACCACTTTGAATCCAGTAATTCCTGGATTAGATAATAGCCAAATAGCTGCGCATTTCTCAGCCTCAGGCTACAGCGATGGTACTGAAATTAATTACTCTATAACTAATGGAAATTTAAATGGAACTTTTCTTGGACAAACAGTTAAATTGACTGGTGTTAATTACTCCAGCACAGCACCCAATGAAGTATCTGCGGAGGAAGGAAAATGGAAGGGTAATATTTATTCCAAAGACATTTCAGTTACAATAACTAATCCTAAAATTGATGATCAAAAGGGCTTCACTTTTGATACAGCAACAGGAAAAATATCAGAGTTAAATTTAAGTAATGTTCTAAAACTTCAAAATATTGAAGTATCTGTAAAAAAAGATAATGATAACTATGAATTGAAAGGGGAAAGTGATGTAAAAGGAGCAGACATTAAGGGTCTTAAAATGCTTGGAAAAGAGGTTATAATCAATAAAATTGGAGGTAAAGTAAAATATAACTCTCATAATGATAATAAATTATCTGCTGAAGATATTTACATAAATGTTTCAATAGTAGAAGGAGAAACAAAAACTACTATTAATTTAGAAGAAGTAAATATTACAAAAGATGGAAACTTATCAGTAGAAAAATTTACAGCCAAGTACACTGACACAAAATTTAAGATTAATCAAGATCTAACAGGGGAAGGGGTTAGCTTTGAAAATTCAGAATTAACCTTCAAATACCTAAAAGCCTCTGGCTTGGGATTAGAAATGACTGAATATGACTTTTTGACTGCTAAAATTCATTCAATAAAAGTATATAATAAAAATAAAAAAGCTATAGAAATAGGCTTTTCAGGCAGTGTAAAAAAAGTATTTCAAGAAGGCCCAGGAGAAGATAAATCATCTGGTTTTGATGCAAGATTAGGTGGGATTATTGGATGGGATTTTTCAAATAATAAATACATTTTAAAAATCAAAAACATTAGTGCCACAGGGTCTGTAAAAAATCCTTTGAATAATTTAGGAGATTTAATTAAAGAATTCAGTTCAGGGAGAGTAGATATTGGAGCATCTATTCCAGTTTTTCCAGGAATTTTTGCTGAGTTTGGTTTCTTTCTAGAAGCAGCAATAAAACTTGGTGGAGGTAACCTAGTTTTCAGCGCTGATCTCAATAGTGAAAAAAATCAAATTCACCTTACAATGGAACCTTTAGATGTTGCTAGTGGTTATATTGCTGCTGGTGTATATGCTGGAATAAAAGCAGGAAGTAAGTTTTTAGTGGCAGTTTCGGTATACCTTGAAGCTTTAGGAAAAGCGTCGGTAACTTCAGAAATTAATTATAAATCAATATTAGACTTTAATGATCCTAAAAGTCTTAAATTCATACACCAAGAAGGTTCCTTTTTTGGTTTTGGCTATTCGTTAGAAGCTGAAATGAAATTTGCAGCACAATTAAAAGCAATAACTCAGGCACTTTATTTTTTAAAAAAAGTATTTAAATATCCTTTAGCGGAAAAAACTATAGGGAAATTTAAATATTCAAGCGAGAAACCAGAGGGTGATTTTAGTAAAGGGGATACACTGGTTGAAGAAGAAGAATTTAAAAAGGAAGTAAAGCAAAAATACAAAAATAAAAAAATTACCCAACTACTTAAACTCGATTCTGAAACAGATTTTAGCGGAAGCGAATCAACTGTTGCTAAGAAGTTTACCGATGATATAGGAAATGATTCAGATTATGAAAAAAATATAGGTGAAGATCTTAATGAAAAAGAGAAAAAAAAAGTAGAGGATGATAGATTAGGTGAACGTTATCATAAAAGATATTTAGTTAATATCAGAAAGTTAAATTCAAGGTTAACGAATTTAAATAATATAAGCGATTTTCAGCACAACAGGTTTCCAGAGTCAAGTTTTACATCAGATTTAGCATCAAAAGAAACAAATGAGGATAAAGAATCATTTGTTGAAGGAATTAAATCCCATAAGGCTTATAATGATAAACATAGTCTAATTCTAAAAAGCTTTTCTACACATAAAGTACTGGAAAGTGGTGAATGGAATTTATTCAGTGAAAGCGCAATGGTAAGTTTGGGATCATGGAATTCAGTAGGTGAACTGCAAAGTGCTCATACTAATGTCAAAGAAATACAAACCGATCAAATCGAAAAACTTAAGGAAATAGTTATGTTCAAAAATTTAAAAGCTATCGATATGACTGAAGAAAAGATGAAATCCTTTAGGAAAAGTCTTTTAGCTTACGATACTGAATATAATCAAGGATACCAAGCGTCTAAAAACCTTAAATCTAAAATAAGGAACGAAGAAAGAAGTTTTAATGCAGAATATTATAGAGCAAAGAAAGAAGAAATTGACAATCAATTTAAAGAACAGAAATTAGAATCTACGAAAAAAGCAAAAGAATCTAGCTCATACTTAAGTGATGATTTTTCAGCTGATTATAAAAATATAACTGAAGAAAAGAATTAAATCTACGCGGTCTTCCCTTCTTTCATCATTTCATTTTTAATGCCTTCCATCAAAAAAGCTTTGGTTACCAAACGCTCTCCACTTTGAGCAGCCTTAGTTACACAGTACTTTAAAATATTAACTATTGAACCCCCTGAAATTTCATAGTTTTGAGCGATTTCAGAAAGTTTTATTTCGTGGTCTAAATCAATGTTATTTCCAAATGCTTTTTCCCAAAGCTGTAACCGGTCTTTCGCCTCTGGCATTTTAAAATATACTATGCTTTGAAACCTTCTTGTAAAAGCTTGATCTATATTGCCTTTTAAGTTAGAGGCTAGTATTACAACCCCTGGATATTCCTCTGTTCTTTGTAGTAAATAAGATACTTCCTGGTTGGCATACCTGTCTTGACTAGAGCTAGTAGATGTTCTTTTACCAAAAAGAGCATCAGCTTCATCAAAAAATAGTATCCAATCTTTACTTTCAGCCATGTCAAAAACCCTGGCCAAATTCTTTTCTGTCTCCCCTACCCACTTAGAGGTTACCATAGATACATCTATTCTGTAAACTTCTTTTCCCGTAGACTTTCCCAATAAACCAGCAGTTAATGTTTTACCAGTTCCAGGAGGACCATGAAACAATGCCCTGTAACCAGGCTTAACCACATCTTTTAAATTCCATTTTTCAAGAATAGTATGGTTGTTGTTAACCCAAGATAGTATGTTGTCTACCTGTTCTTTAGCGTATTTGTCTAGCACCAAATTGTTCCAATCTCCAGATGTTTCTACCAATGAGGCAGGAAATTTAGAGCTGAATTTGGGTTTTTTAGCAATACCGAAAGTAAATAAGTCCAAATAATCTTCAGAGATAACTAGTGCTCCACTTAGCATTGGCTCTGAACTTTTTACATCGTCAAGAGAAAGTATTTTGTGTTTAAATAATACATGAGAGGCGTCTAATAAATGCATTAGCTCAATTTTTAACCCAATGTCTTCACCCGCAATTAAAAAAGCAGCCGTTTCACCAGTTGGAATAAAACCACCGTGAGTAGTTCCTTTAATACCTCCAAATTCAGTAAACCCTCTGTTGGTAGTTTCGTTTTTATTAAAGAAAATATCTAAAAGCCTTGGTCGAATGTGGGGCGCTAATGTTAATGCAATTAACAAACGTTCACTAAAGCTAAATTTATAATACTTTATTATTTCTGCATATACAGAGCTGTCTCCGTCTAAATTTGGTGGTAATATTTCAAAAACATCTTTATGGCTGGTTTCTTGCTCAAAATACAAGTTGAACCTGGTTTCAATAACCAGTTTTAACCAGCTTAACTCTTTTTCTAATGTTTTACTATTTAGTTCTTTGTTGTCCATTCAACGAATATTATATAATCAATCCAATGAAATTTAATTAATGAAAAACCCCAAGGTAATTTTCTCAATAATACATCAATTGGTTTACTTTCTACTTTAAGCTTCCAGTTTTTTTCATCAAAAGTTAAAGTGCCCTCTCTTTTTAAGAAACTATCCCTAAAAGTAGCTAAAGAAGTGTTTTTCATTTCTTTCCACTTGTTTTTAATAGATTCTAAAAATTGATCTGCTTCCTTTTTTTCTTCTTCAGTCAAAGTTACAAACATATCTAAAGGATCTGAAAGTGGCATTCCACAAATTAACTTATTAAATACCAATACAAATTCTGGGGAAGTATCTCCCCCATCAATAATATATTGTAGTAAATGTACTGCCCTAAATTGATTGGATTTGTCTATAAACTGTTTGTCTTTGATGTAGCCCAATTTGGTAAATAAAGTACCTACAAATGGCCAAATGAGCGCCAATCCTGCATTGTAAATATATAGCTGCTCCCCTTTTTTAATTTCTGGCAATACTTGCTCTCTAGAAAATACTAAGTTGCCTTTTTCTGTTGGTTGATTTCTCTTTTTATCAAAAGTTTTAAACCCTTGTAAAAATTGGTCGTTAAACATCATTTTTTGAATTAAGTCACTAACTATAGTTTCTGGAATTTGAGAAATATTTTCTAATGCCTTTCTTTCTTTAATCGCATTACTATAAGAATCTTCTTCTAAAATAAAATATTCATTTTTTTCGAAATTAGAAAGCAAGTTTTTGACCTTTGGTAAAACCGAGAGTTGTTTGTCTTTAGTGATTTTCTCATTGATTTCTTCAAAGGCAATTGTTAAGGTAGTGTTTCTCCACTTTGCGTGTTGTTTAACAATGTAGAGCATAAAATAAGTAGTCCATTTTTTAGGGTCAAGTTCCTTAAAAATATCTGCAACAAATAGTACAGATTGAGTTACTAATTCCGGCATTTGTAGCTTTTTAATAAAGAAATTTAATTCTATTTTTATTACTAAATCTTCATGCTCTTTTTCAAACCCATCTATTATTTCATCTTTATTAAGATCAAGTAAAACATTGTAAAGTGACGTGTTTTTAAGCGTATTAAGTCTAAATAAAGAAAGCAAAAGTGGCTTTAATTCCTTTTTAGTTTCAATTGATAAATAGTATAAAAAACCTAAGGTAGTAGTTGCTAATTCCTTTTTAGTTGTCTTATTTTGAATAGCTATAAGGTCGGTTATTGCCTCAATATAAGTGCTCGCTTTTTTAGGATATTTTTCGTTTAATATGTCCGAAAATTCATTAATAATTGGAGTAATAGTAGACACTTTATTTTCATTAGCTTTTTTTAAAGTCTCTAGCTGCTTTTCAACTTGTGCTCCTATTTCTTTATTGATAGATTTTCCTAATTCTACTTTTGCAAATATCTCCTTTATAATCTCTTTAGTTGTGTAAGTACCGCTTTCAACCCACAGCCTATAGATGAACTTAATTAACTGTGAATTATATTGGATTTGAAAAGATTTTGACTCGCTAATTGAACTAAAACTACTTTTTAGGCTAAGAATTATGTCCTGTAAAAAATTGTATTCTGAGAATTTTGAAAACTCCTTGAATGACCATAAAATTAACTCGGGAATAGCTTCCTGAACAGGATGCTTTATTTCTTGCAAAGAAAATACTTTTTTAGAAAACTGTTGGTCTAGTTCTTTAAGATTTTTGCTGATAATTTTATTAGTTGATTTATCTTCTTTAGTTGGCCTTTGCTCTTTGCTATTTATAATACCTTCAAAATCAATATTTATTTTAAAAATCTGTGTAATTTCTTTAATTAAAATTTGAATTTGTTCAATAAATGTCTTTAGCCCACTTGGAGCTTCCCAACTGGCATATGTAATAGCATAGTTTAAAAAATCGGTAATTATATTTTCTTGTTCTTTCACAGTTAAATCTGAATAGCTTAATAGTTTAAGATTTAACAACTGAGAATATATATTTTGTGACGTGTCCCTTGAAATAAATTTATTTAATTCCTCAACCGTAGTACTTAAAAGCTGCTGACTTCCTACAGGCTCGTTTAACTTAAAATTGAAAAAAGAAATTATTTTTTTACTTGCTTTTTTTTCTTTAAAAAAGATAGAAAGCTCCTTGAATAAACTATTTCTATTTTCCTTATAAGCAATAATAAATTGTAATTGAAATTCAAAAATAGTTTTAAAAGGAGACCACCATGGTAAATCATTATTATAAATAAGATACTTAAATATGGCCAAGTTTAACTCTACAGAGTTTTTAAAATAAGAAAGCTCTTGAAGAAGATTTTCTTCTTTTTTTAAATCCTCTTTTTTTAAATCTTCGATATCATTTAACTCAAAAGCAGCAAAAACTAATTGCTCTTTGGGTAGGTTAAATTTAGAAACTTGGTTAGGGTCTTCTTCTTGAGCCTTCTCTTCCAAGATCTCCTTAGATTCTTCTTTTGAGATTACTGTCTTTGTACTTTTATCTGTGGTTTCTACAGTCTCTTCAAAATCAGCTTCTTCTTGAAATTCATTTGTCTTCTCTTCTAAAATATCCTTAGATTCTTGTTTTGAGCCAGTGGAAGATTCATCTTCAATTTTTAAAAGTTTATCTTCTGAAAAAGAAGAACTGATTGAAAAATAGTGAGAAGGAAATTTACTTTGTTTTAAGCTATTTATAATAATCTCTTTACGTTTTTTATCCTCTAAAATATCATCAATAAATTCAATATATATTTCTTTATTTAAAGACAAACCACCCTCTAATAATCCTGTTTTAAAATAAGAAAGAAGGTCTTTAAATAGTTGATCATAAAAAACCAAATTTGCAGGAAATTCTTCTAACTCTTCAAACTCCGTATTTATATCAATAGCAAATTGCAGCCTTTTGTCGAGTTGTTCCGAAGAGAAATATTCCGAGGATAGTGATAGAGAAGAGATTTTACTTACTTTATTTTCAAAATCAATTTTAGAATCACTTAAAATAGCACCCAACATTAAATTAAAATCCGTTTCTAATGATTGCTTTTCATCATTGTTAATTAATCTATAAAAAACGTTTTTTAAAGCCAGTTTCTTGTAAATTTTTTGGTCTAATAAAGATACGCTTATGGCATTTAAGTCATCTAAAAATAACTTTATTTGAGTCGTACTTTTAATCGATATTAAATCGGTTAAAAGAAAATTAAATATTGGTGTACTTACCTTGTATATTAGGGCCTCCCCCAATAAATTATTATTTTTTATAAGCTTTAGAAACTTATTGTATTGAGAATTAAATTGCTTTTTAAATTGTGAAATTAAATCTTGTACTAGCTCCAACTGCTTGCCCTTATAATTTACCAATTGCATTTCTCCCCACCAAGGCAGCTCATTAAATAATATATAATGTGATAATATATTCTCAAAAAAAACTGCATTTAATTGGCCTATCTTTTCAAAAAAATTGACTTCAGTATTATAAATTAATTGCTGGGAAGAGGGCTTTTTTTCAGCACTAGACAGCTTAAGAGCATTTAAAATTTCTCCAGTAAATTCTTTCTTTAATATATTAGCCCATTCTTTATTGTCAAAATATTCCGCTTTTTTAATTTTCTTTTCTAAGACCCAATTATTAAATAATTCTATTGGTGGCTTAAAATGAATTTCTTTACTGAAAATTAAATTTTGTAAGACATACTTATTAAATTCTTTTTTAAGTTGTTTAACACTAGAGAAAGTGATTAACTTTTCTTCTTTAGAAACCTCTAGAAAGGAAAATATCTGTTTTTTCTCAAATAGAAAATTTGGTGACAAAGAATGAATAAATTGCTCCATTTGCTCTTCACTCAATAAATTAATTAATTGCCATAGAGCACCCCCTTTTTTAGTTGCTAAAGCTTGTCGTATTACAAATGGTCTTTGTTTTGAATATAATATTAAACTGCTAAATACTATTTTTTTGGAGGCAGGGATGGGTCCAATTGGAAATGATCCTGTTTCTATAAATAATTGAGCCCAATAAATTTTGTCTTTTGGACTTGTGTATATATTAGAATAATCCTCAACTAAAGATAGCTCTGTATCCTTAAAAGAAATACTACTCTTTTCTAAGTTTGTAGTGGCAAAAAATGATTTTATAAATAGTTGAACAAATCCATTTGTGTTTTCAGACTTTAAATTATTTTCTAGCAAGAAATTTTGAAATGAAAAAATCCATTCTTTTTTAGAGATTTTTAATCTATTTTTCTCTTTATCATAATAATTAGAAACCTTAACAAGTAACTTATCATAAGATTTTATCTCTTTTGTGAAGTACTGTTCCTTTTTCTTAATATTAGAAATAGACAGTAGCTTTTCTTCTGTCTTAAGCCTTGCTAGTGCCTTTATACTAACTCTAAATGTAGTGTCCATAAAATGTTCTATAGTATTCTCTGTCTTACTACTAACTGAAAGTTTCTGGACTAGTAAATATTTGTAAAACTTTTGTTTCCATTCACTATTAGAAAGTTTAAAATATGATTTATGAGCTTTAAAAATTGTATTTAATTGTTTGAAAACTAATGTATAATTGGGATTTATTTTATTAAAAAATTGGCCCACTTCTTCGCTCTTAAACTGTTGAAAAAATCGATGAATTAATTTCTTATTGCTCTGGTTTTTAACTAAAAAAGAATGTATTAAATTGGAGTCTTTCTTTGATAAATTCACCATCATTTTAGAAAGATTATAACTTGATTTTTCTTTTAATTTACTTCCTAAAATAAAGCCGCCCAATAACGCTCTTTGAATAATGACTACAGAATTATTAGAGACTTCAATATTAGAACTGGCTAATAAGAAATTATCTAACTTTGTTTCGAATTGTTGCTTGAAGTAAGTCATAATTCGGTCTTGCTCTAATGTTGTAATGTTGGCTATATCATAAACCTCTATTGGTGCTAAATCAATTTCAAAAACGTCAATTGATAAATTAATATCCTTATCAAGAGCATCTACTTTTTCGATTATATAAGGTTGTATTTTATTAACAAAAAGTTGCCTTAGAAAGCCTTCTAAGTTTACTTCCTTTTGATTGGTAGAAATGTTGAGTTTAACACTGTTTATTGAATTGTTACCATTACTCATTATTCATCAGTAATAAGAGAAAATACTCCAATTTTTCTTCTTTTAAAACAAGGTCTTTCATTGAACAACTAACAAAATCAGAATGGGCATTTTCTAATATAACAAGGTCCTGATAATCGAGCCATTTAATATTCATAAAAACATTAGAAGGTGCTTCTTCAATAATGGTGTTATTTATATGATTTTTAAATGGTTTGGACTGAAATCGACTTGGCCATTTGGGCAATACAACTGTTGTAATATTTGAAAAGGGATCGCTAATTTCATTGTAAATATAGTTGTACTTGGTAGTATATTCTATTATGGAAGCTACAGATTTTGTTTGACTAAAAAATGACAAATAATCTTCTAACGTAGTATTAGCTTCCTTGTTGTTTTCAAAAAACTTATTGCTTGTTAAGCTCCCATATTTACAATCAAAAATAATTTTGAATTGATGGTGTCCAACTTCTATAATTTGATATTGATCTTTATTACTATAATTATCTAGAAAGTATTGCTCGTTTTCTTTTTGCTGCTCTTTGGTTAAATTTAGTGGCGAATAAAATATGTTTTCTTCATTTTGTTTAATAGTGAAACCGAAAACCATTAATTCGGGCATTGGTCTTAAAGAAATATGATCGAATAAATACAGATTTTCTGATTGCTTGTCAATTATTCCAATCTTTTCAGATAATTTACTTATTAAGTCTTTTGACCTATTTTTATTACTTGTCTTAATTAGACAAACTTCTTCTTCTAAATCTGTTAAAAGCGAAATAGTGACTTTATTTAATACATAATTTTCAGGGGTTGAACCATATTTAAAAAGTTGATTAATTCCTTCCGATAAATTTCTTTCTTTAAAACCCAAAGACAACTTTTCTTGACCCTTAGATTCATCCAGCGACATTATTTTATTAACGTTTGCAGTTATAGGAGAATTAAATCCTCTAAATCCTAGAATAGTCATTAAATAATTTTTAAAGCCTTTATGCTTATTCAAATTACTATTTAAATCTTCTGTTTTTAATGGGCCATAATACTTGTTAGTCCCCAAGCGAGGTAAATCTTTAAGAAGGTTTAGTTTATGATTAATTAACTCTTGAGGGGGTAAAGATGAAAGGTTGTCAAATGTCGAAAAATCATACCCAAATCTTGCCAATAAATGCTCTAAAATCTTGTTTCTTCTTTGATAAAAAATTTCTTGATTTTCTAAAGTATTTTGTAAAAACTGAGTTAAATTATTCTTATTTGTTTTAATCCAATTGTTCCACTCTTTTTCAAGTTTTTTTTCATCTTTAATATCTTCGTTTTTTAGCAAATAACTTTCTAAAAAAGGTTTGAAGATTAGAAAAGGTTTAGGAATATCTTCTAACCATTGAACAGCGTTTGTGGTTGAAATATCATCTAAAGAAAATAACTTTGGAAGGTGATTAAGTTGTGCAAAAAAGTTGGCTAAAACTTGATCGAAAAAACTTAAAAAACTTTTAAACTGTTTAGCATATGCTGTTTTTTCTTGGCTCCATCCAATGGGCGCTCCTAACTCTCCAACACCATAAACAGAGGGAAAGTCGTATTGAATAGATTTATATGATTTTAAATCTACTGAATTTCCTTTTTTAATAGATAAAGTATTTTTCTTGTGGGCAACTTTTGTCTTAGAAAGTAAGAAACTTGCAGAAGAATAGTCATCTTTAAAAGAATATAATTCATTGTTTTTATAAAGAACTTTAATCTTTGTTTTACTTAAATCTAGTCTGGCAACACAGTCTCCTTTTACTTTATATACCCAACTATAATCATCGCCATTTTGATCGACTAAATTTATTTTTTTAATGTCTTTAATGTCCTCCACATTCATTATCTGATTTATTAAATCAGATATGTAAAGCTGCTTTTTAATGTCGTTTTTCTGAAGCGACTCATTTAATAAAACCCCATTTTTTAAGTTGGGACCACTAAAAATATAATCTGATGAAATCTTTTTGTCTAAAAGACTATCAACAGACTGAAAATTAGGAGTTGGAGAAAAATAATAATCTAGTACACCAATTAGATTTTTGAAGATCTTTTTTGGAGCTACTTTATTAGATATCTCTATTTCTAAGTCAAGACTCACTAAGTCGTGTTTAAGAAAATTAATTTCATCAAAATCAGTACCTAAAAATCTTTTTGAAGATAAGCTTAGTGAGAGATTTTTCTTTAAGTTTTCTTGCTCTATTTTACCAAGGTTGGTAGTCATTGTGTCTATCCATATACTATATAGTGAACTATATTCTTTATAGTTCTTTGAAGGAATTATATCAACATTTCTAACTTGGTCAATATCCAAGATCATTTTCTTTAAATCAAAAATCGAAAAAGCGCCTGAGCTTAAAATTTCATGCGCTTCAAAAAGTGAATCTTGGTTAACTTGATTGGATTGAAAAATATCCTCAATATTAGTCTCTGATCTATATCCTAGTTCCGTAATGACATAACATAGAATTTCAAGTGTAGTTATTCCTGGATCGTGAATATTATAGTCCGACCAAATTTCTCCAGAAAGGTTTTGGAGTAATTCTAAACTGATCTCTTTTAGAGCCTCAACACTTTTATAATTTTCAGTGATTTCGTCCTCTAACTTTATGCCAGTTTGGTTTTCCAATTATATGAAATTTAATTTGTTTGAAATAGTAATTAATAGGTGGTAATTAACTTTTACTTTTTTTAGCTTGTAAATGAATTTTTTCTATCAATTTATAAACTTTCATAAAAGGCAAATGACCTAAAGCCTCAATAATTATATTTGCTTCTTTGTCGCTTAGCTCAAAAGTTATTTTTTCCTCTATTTGGGTTTTGTTTTGCACTATTTAATCAATTTAGAAATATTATAGTTGATCATAACACCATCTCCATAATTTTTTTTAGTTCTAATTTGAAGCTGATAATTAAAATACGATCCATTCCATCTCACATCAATATTATTTCTTGAAGATCCGTAACGTGCATTTGTCTTACTAATCCCAGGTTTGGACTTTCCATAGGTTGCAAGTGCAATAGCATGTAATAAAGCATGAGCTCCCTTCTTACCAGTAGAGGCAACAATTTCAAAAATATTATACTCATCTAAATTCGTAAGTACATCATGCCAATTGCCGTCTGCAGGAATTTCACCAAATGAGTAAAGACCCACTCTTCCATGTGAAGAAACAATTCCATTAACATCTAATTTTGAATTTGGAGTTGTGTTTCCTATTCCAACATTACCGCCTTTTTCAATAAATAATCTACTTCCTCCATTTGGCTCCCCTATATTCAACCCTTCGTTGCCATCTTCTGAAACTTGGTTTATGTACCAATTAGGTGTTAAGTCACTAATATTGTCGTAAAAAGACATAAGTTCTTTATTAACCCCGTCCGAAGTGATTTTGAAACCTTCCCCTTTTTCCCTTGATATTCCGTCATCTAACTTATTAATTGTTGAATCTATAAAATCATGAAAATTATCCTCTTTAGGGATGCTTCCCTTAAGGAAAAAGTTCTTTAATGATTTTCTTTTTTTTGACGACATGGTAAACTAAACTGTAATATAAAAAGTAAAATTAGAACTTACTGATTTATTATCCTCTTTTGCTTTCATTATTTTATAACTTTTTCCAATTTTTAAATTTTTATCTTGAAAAGTTTCTTCTTTATTTGAATGATCTACTACGTAATCAGTATCAATCATCATTTCATTAATTCCAAAGTTATCAATTTCGTTATTTTCTTCATAAGGTAATATAATATGCTGATTTTCAGAAGTTAAAATAGATATTAAAGTTGTTGGTTTTATTTCAACTGTGTTTGATTTTGCTTGTTTTTGGTTTATAATTACACCATCTACAATATGAAATAGTGAGAAATTCACTACATGATCTACATATTCTTGTTTGTCAATAAAATTTAGAATTAAAGCACTGCTTATAGATTGTCCTAATTCTACTTGATCATTTAAATTGAACATCCATGGGCTTATAAAAGATTTAATTCCTTCATTTAGTTTTTGGACATAAAAATTTTTATCAAAGCCCTCATTTAGCTTTAAGCTAAATTTAACTTGAACTTGCTCATAAACTGGATTAGTAACTTTAAATTTCACCCCCAAAGGCACTTTTGATTTTAAGAATTTTTCCATCCTGCTAATTTCTACCAAGGAAAAAAATCTTGGAATTCCTATAAAATTCTTGTCGTCAATTATTTTGGGAACCACTACTATTAAAACGTTTCCAGGAGATAAATTAAAGTCAGTATCTACAGTGGATAAACATTTAACCCTATTTACTTGTGGAAAATTTTCTAAAATGATCTTTTCATAATCTTTTCCACTTACCGCTCTATTTTTATGTCTTAAACGCTCTGCAACTCTTAGAAAATATCCCTCAGCATCTTCTTTTATAACACCATTAAAACCACGATATTTTTGATGAATTCCATCAATGTTTTTAATGTTTTTTTCAAATGATGTAATTTTATTTGACTCAAGGTTAGCATAACTAACATCTTCCGGGTTATGGCAAACAGCCGTAGTAACGTGAAGTAGAATATCTTGCAAATAATTAAGAAAAGAACTCTTATTTAAACTCTCTAATTTTATTAATAAAGAGTCATTGGAGAATAACCCACTTAAGTCGTAATTTGCATTTTCTATACTGAACTCAATAATTCCTGAGCTTTTCAATCCATTGGTATTGTCTTTAATAATTTGATTATCGTTCATAATAATCCATCTAGAACCGTTAAAATAAGACCAACTTAACATTAAGTCATTACTGGACTTATTGGCAAACCCTTCATTAATTTGAAATAAAATGGAGAATTGCTTATTGTTTACCACGTTGTTAATTCCAATAATTAACGAAGAACCTTCTTTGTAGGTTGGGTAAAGAAAATTTAACTCTTTAATCTTTTGATTTCCGATGGGGTGAAGATGATAAAAATCAAAATCATTACTGTTTTTGAGATTATAAGTCATTTTCATTTTAAAATCAGCAGAAATTGTTTTTAAAGTGGGAGTGTAAGGTTCATTGGGGGAAATAACCTCCGCTTTTTTCTTAACAGACTTCATGGTAGATTCCCTTAATATTTCAGGATATTGTTGGTGGCCAAACCCTTCCATAGGAAAACAGAGCTCAAATTTTAAAAATCCATCTTTTGATTTATTGCTGTAGGGAGCCTCATTTTTCTTGCTAAGAGATGGTAAATGTAAATCTAAGTCTCTAATATTAATTTCATTAATTCTTCTTACATTAGAAACTGCACCTGTATCGTCGGGAACATCTTGAAATAAATTAATTACTTGTTTGTCTTCTTGAGGAACCCATCTTTTATTTCTTAAATAACTAACCTTAACTTCAAAATCTTCATTGTTGACATCCCATGGATATTGATCATAGTAAGTTGTAAATCCTCCTTCTAATAAGGGAAGTCCATACCATTCCAAATTAATTTTTAAATCATTTATAGGGTATAAAAAGAAAGTTGAATGACCTACAATAAATGAAGAATCAATTAAAGGTTGTGAGCCGAATGGCTCAAAAGGAGCAGAAGAATCAATTTTTCCAAAATCATTACTAAGAGATAAATTCTTAACTTCTAATATTTCTACTTCAATATTTATATTGTTAATCTCTAAAAATTTTAATGCGTGATAATCATTTAAATATTCATGATTCAATTTAAATTCAAACATCGGAAAGTTATTGTGTGCTTTAAAATCTCGATTATCAGCATCTAGTGGTGTAATTGGGGGGTCAATATTATCTATTAAAGCAACAATTTGAAGTGTCGATTTCTCTAATTTGTCTATGTTAAGATTAAAAATAGTTTCAACCTTATTATTAGAAAGGTTAACCCACTCTTTATCGCTTGAATAAGACAATTTAAATAAATTTAAAAAAGTGTTTTCATCAATTTCTTTTTGGGAAGTGTTGCTTTTAATAAAATTTATTATCGAGGTTTTGGAGAAGTTAAATTCGAAAATAACTTTACGAACGCCTTCTTCCAGTAAAAGAAACTCCGAGCCGAAAGTAAATCCAATATTTTGTTCACTATCTGTAAAGTCAACAAGCTTTTTTTCGTTCTCAAAAAGGTTTAAAAAATATTGATCAGAGATTTCATTATTGTCAAACTCAAAACCAATAACTTGATTTAATTTGGCCTTATTAATTAAAATTGTTTTGTCTACTTTATAAATAATGTTTTTTCCTTCTTCGTTGGCCCCAGCTAAAAGATTTTTTCCTTTTTTAATCTCCACTTGGTTTTTACCGCTAGTTGTGAAATTTACATGTACTTTATCTGGCTTTTTTGTATGTAAAGGTATTTGAAGAATATTTTTTAAATAGTGTTCGTGGTGCCTAAAAGTGATGGCGTTTAAATTTACTCTAGCTTCATTATAAATATTATGAAAGGCAATTAATAAAGAAATATGAGGAGAAACATTTTTACTATTCACTATGCTGTAATCATAAAGTTCTTTTGCCGACTCTTTAATCAAATCAAAAATTATGTAGGTTTTTTTAAAGTACCCATAGGATTCTTTAGCAATATCTATTAGTTCTAAGCTTGAATTAATTACTGAATCTGATTCCCTCCAATAACTACTAAACTCATTCTCACCGGCAAAATTTTTATCAAGCTCAAGTTGTTTAATTATTGAAAATATTTTGTTAAATATTGGGCTAAGCTCGATAACGATTAATTTTTCAGTTTCAGATTTAAATTCTGGGTAATCTTGGAGGTTACTTAAACTTAATTCTAAACTTTTAAAATGATTTAACAAATCTTTTAAATTCAAAAATATACTTTCGATGACTACTTTTTCGAGAACTTTTTCTTTTAGTTTGTAGGGGTCGTGACTAGGCTGAATTAAAGAAATATTGTAAAATGCTACTTTTAATAAGCTAAGGGTAGGATTGTTATTAAAAAAAGATGTCCAGTCGCCATCTAAAATATTGCCTTCATTAAAGTAGGCTATTTGGGTGGCGTATTTAGGTAGAAATTCAATGAAGCTTTTGAAATCAAATTCATCAATTAAAAAAAAATCTTCATTTATAGCCGTTGTTGATCTATCGCTTTGGCTTAATCCAAGATTCTTATTATATGTCTTATTAGCATCTAAAAAAAACATGATTTATAAATCAGTACCTTCATTTAAGTAGTAAGGAAAAACCATATTGGTTCTGCTATTAGTACTTTTAATTTCATAAAAAATATGAATGAAAATTATTCCATTTTCTATTTCCTGTTCAAATTTTACATTTTCTAAATTTATTCTTGGTTCAAATTTTAAAATAGCCGTTTTAATAACATCTGTAATTACTGTTTCTAAGGATAAGCTTAATTTTTCAAAAGCAACAAAAGATAAGTCACAGCCAAAATCTGGATGAAAATGCCTTTCTCCAGGAGTTGTCCCCAACAAAATTTCTAAACTGGAAACAATGTCATTATTACCTGTGGTGGTTTCTAAAATATTTAGCGTTTTATTAAATTTTACTGGGAAGCTCCACCCTTTTCCTAAAAAGTCAATATTATCTTCCATATTAGCCTCCTATTTGAACTGTTGGACAACCTGCTACAATGGAGCCCCCGTGAGCGGTACTATCTCCCATTCTGGCCGCAGGTTGACCATTTATTGTTACTGTCATAGAACCCATAACAATGGAATCTGGCGGACCGACACAAACGCAGCTACAACCTACTGTTGCTGCTGGCATATTGGCGATTAGTACTGTTGGTGGGCCACTAGGTAATATAGGTCCTCCAACATGAGGAATTGGAGGTGTTCCGGGTGTTTGCATTGGGCACTGATGCATATCTGATACTCTTGCTGCTGCTGGCATATTTTAATTTATTTGAACCATTGATCCTTTTACAACTGCAATTGCAGAAGTAGTTAACTCCGCTCCCGCCTGACCGTCAGCTGAAAACTTTGCATTGGCTGTGTTTTTAATATTCATTCCTTCTATTTCTAAATCCATTTGAGATTTAATATTGACGCTTTTTGAAGACTCGATACTTATATCGCCTTGTGAGGATATGGTAATCCCGGATTCATCCATTTTTATAGAGTTCTTGTTCTGATCTTCTAAAATAATTGATTTTGTTTCGTCATCAATAAAAATTGAATTTCCACCAGGGGTTTCAATATTAACAGACTTATCTTCATCGTTAATAATAATTTTTACTTCTTCCTTAGTGATTATTCCTTTTTCAAAGTTGTCTTCATCTGGTATAATTGGAGGTGCATTTATTTTACTGAAAAGCGAACCTAAAATTACTGGGTTTCTAGGGTCAGAATTTAAAAACCCTACGATTACTTCATCATCTATTTCCGGCCAAAATATTTTTCCTCTGTTGTTACCTGCATCTTCAAATACCATTCTAGCCCAAATCTTAACGTCTTCTCCAGCTACAGGAAGAGCGATTTGAACCCGATGTTTTTCATCACCATCAATTTTTAATACTTTTCCAATTTGTAATCCATTGACAGAAGGGGTTAAGTTTCCAGTGTATTTAGAATTTATATCATTTCGACTTGAGTACCAGTTATTATTTAATCCAAATTGAATATCTGTATACCAACCCGAGTTGGTAACTACTTGCTTAATAGCAGAAACCATAACGTTGCCACTAAATTTTTCTCCAACTCCTTTAATTTCTATTACATCTCCTAACTTGATCTCTGAACTGCCTGCAATTTTAATTCTGCCTATTACTTTGCTTAAGCTGGCAATAGTTGCCTTGGAACTTCCCCAGCTTGTTAATTCATCGACAGAAACTTCTCCGCCATGAGACAGCTCTCCATCAATGCCAAGTACGCCTTGTAAATCAGCAGTATTAATTCCTGAATTTTCTAGTTGAGTAAAAGAAGATGAATTTCCTACTGCACTAATAACTTCCTGAGTATCCGAGTCCCACGAAAATCCTTCAAGTTTATTATATTGATTTTCTGCATCTGCTTCAGACTCAAATTCGAAAATATCTTGTCCATAATTGAAAGTTGCCACAGGAGCTCCGTCAAGCTTGGGATCGTCTACGATTATATTTTCACCATCAAAAAATACCAACTTGCCATTAGCTTCACACCTTAGCATAAAATAATCCCAATTGGTAACATCGAATTGTAAAGCTGACTCTGATTCTAAAAAACTACCTGAACAAGACAAACTTCCTGCTACATTACTGTCTCCAAATACACTTGTTAAAATTGCTTTATCGTCTTGATTCTCAAAATAAGTTGTTTTTCTTCCACCTACCATTTTAAGAGCAGCATGTTTACATTCTATGTACAATCCAGAGGAATCTCCACTTCTTGATTTTATTCTGTGTCGAATAATAATACCAGAAAATACTTCTGTATTTATTCCATCATAACCTAGTTCTATAGAAATTTTTTCTCCAGGGTTAAAAATATTATCTGAGCTTAATGCAAAGTCTTGCTTACTAGGGTCGCCGTCCATTATCGTAATACTGGCATATGGTATTTTATTAATTTCAGAGTAAGTTAAAATAGAAAGTATAGGCCCTTGGGAAGCATAGGTCGTACTACCAACTTTTATATTATATGATATATAATTATTGTCTGAAGCCAATTGAAAGATTTTATTTAATTAACGGAGGAATAATTATTTTTTCTCCAGCCTTTAAAAATCTTGGGGAATGTAGATTATTAAACTTGGCAAGGGCTAAGTACAAACTTGTTCTTCCATAAATTTTATTCGAAATTATAGGAAGTGTCTCTCCTTCTTTAACCGTGTAGTAGTGAGTCATATCGGGTGAAGATCTTCCTGCTGCTGCGTTGGCTAGTTCTATTGAAATAGTGGATTTAAATTTTAGAGTAATCTCTACAACTTTTAGATTTAAATCTTTATCCTTACTAATGATTTTTTCCTCAAAAGAGGAGCACATTCCTTTAAAAATAAAATCTCCACTTACTATTTGAACATAAGGTGTAGAGTGCTCCTTACCATCATATTTTTTAACAACATCATAAAGTTTATCTCTTTTTTTTTGTGCTTTGTCATCTTCTGGAATATCAGGAAATTTTTGATCGTCAATAAACTTTTTAAGTTGCGAATCTGTAAAGCCTCCTTCCTTAGGCGGTGTGTCACGTATTATTAACTCCACATGAAGTGTGTCTGGTTCAGTGCCTCCATAACTAACATCGGCTGTACCACCAACAGGCTTTGGATTGTTAATTTTATCATGTGTTTTTTTTTCTATTTTAACTGGAGCGATTTCACTTGACCATTCCTCGTTAGCAGATTTTGTGCAGTCTTTATCAGTAAATTTTGAAAATTTTATCTTGAAGTCTCCCATTAATTATTTACCGCTGGTTAATAAGTCTTTTATTTTCGTTTAAAACATCGATACAATCATTTATAATTTTATCTCTATTCATACTAATTTCTTCTTTAATCAGCATCCTAAAATAAGTTTCTGTTTCACTACTAAACCCTAAATCTGAATTTATTGCAGAAGAACTACTTTCAGAAATGGAAGTATTAATTACAAGCTCTTTAATTTCGCAGGGCATATTATAAAAATTATAAATTATACTTAAACTTATACAATTTACTTTTAAAAATTAAAGATTGAAAATTATAAGTTAATAAATTAAATTATAGTTAATAACTATAATTTAATGTGCCTATTTAGGTGGTTTTTTACGAGAAGTTTTTCTATTTATTCTTGACGATTTAGGTTTTGGGGGGCTTATTTTTAAAGGTTTTTTTTGTAGCATTCCATCCACCTGCCTGGCTAATCGTAGAGCATTTTTAGCTAAAGCATATTCGTCATTTTTAATTTTAACAGGTGTTTTTCTTTTTGTTTTATTTTCAGACTTTAGTTTAACTGGCTCTTTTTTACGCCCCTTATTTTCAGATTTTAGTTTAACTGGCTCTTTTTTTTGATCCTTCTTTTCAAACTTTATTTTAACTGGCTCTTTTTTACGAACTTTCTTTTCAAACTTTATTTTAACTGGCTCTTTTTTAACCTTCTTGTTTTTCCATTTTGTTCCTTTTCCTCCTTCAAGGCCTTGCCATGGATTCTCAATTTTAACTGGACCAATCTCTCCTATTTCTTCAAAATTAAAAGATTCAAATTTAAACGTAATTGAGTCAAGCATGACATCCTTACTCGTAGAACTTATACCACTTGTATCAAATTTAATTGGAAATGCGTTTAAAAAAGTCCATTTTAAAAAAGGGCTGTGTTCATGATTCAAAAGTTTTACAACTATTTGAATAGGCAACTTTCTTTGAAAATCAATTTGAATTTTTAACCACTTAAAAAGGTAAGAATCTTTACTTGTTTTCCCTCTTTTTAAAACTAAATCTCCAAATTCGAATCCGTCAGGATGTAACTCCTTTTGACCATATGTAATTGCATTTTCCCCGTTTGTTTTAAATTCCAGATAAGGAATATCTATTTCTGAAAAAGAGTGTTCTTTAATAACTTGGTTTGTCCCAAAATCAACTGAGAAATGAGTCCCAACTAAGGGTAATGAAGAAGCTGATGATTTCGTAGGCATAAAAACAAATTAAGTCATTAAAAGACTTAATAACAAGCGTTTTTATAACTATTCTATAGTAAGGCCTTCATGTGCAATTTCAATTGTTTCTATTGCAACAGAATTATCATCAGACTTTAGGTCTGGACTATCTATTTTTTTAGGCCATGCATTTAATAATTTCCATGTCATTACTGGCGAATGTGATTCATCAAGAAGACTTATTATAACATCCTTCCTAGATGGAGTGTTCATAGAAACTTCATTAAACCAAGCATAGTATTCTTGATCTCCTGCAAAAATTCCTTTCTTAACTGAAACATCACCAGTTTTCTTAAGTCCAGACATTTTTTGTGTAGAAAAAGTCTGATCATCTCCAGCTCTATATTCTATCACTTCAACTTCCATGTCTAAACCAGAAACTTCATTGCAATTTATAATTGTTCCTCCAAAATCTACAGAGAAATGAAATCCGGGTAGTGGGTAATTAGCATCTGCCATATATTATGTTTTAATTAGTTATTATTAAATTTTTCTTTTTATGATTCTTGTAACTTGTGAGAGAATTTAAGCACTATAAATTCTGCTGGTCTGACAACAGCCATCCCAATTTCAATGTTCATTCGCCCTTCTAATATGTCAACTTGAGACATTGTAGTACCTAGTCCAATATTTACAAAAAATGCAGCGTCTGGAGTAGCTCCAGCTAATGCTCCTTGTTTCCATAAATTAGTTAAGTAGTTTTCAATCATCCCTTTTACTCTAGTCCAGGTATTAACATCATTTGGCTCAAAAACAGCCCAATTAGTACTTAGTTTAAGTGATTTTTCTACCATATTAAAAAATCTTCTGACAGAAACATATCTCCATTCATTGTCGTTTCCTGCTAAAGTTCTAGCGCCCCATACTAATGTGCCTTTTCCAGTAAATGGTCTAATGGCATTAATTGACTTTCCTGCAGTTACATCTACATTTAGGTCTTCTTGCTGCTTGTTGTCTAGTCTTAAGCAAGGAGATGATGTAGAAGATAAACTTACATTGGCTGGTGCTTTCCATACGCCTCTATCGGAATCTACCTGAGAATAAACACCTGCTATAGCTCCAGACGGAGGAACTAAACTAGCTGCTTTTTGTATTTCATTAACAATGTTTTTATAAAAATCATTGGTGTCGTAAACAATTTTGTCAAGATTTTCTTTAATTGCTGTAGAATCCTTTTTCATAGAATTTAAAATACTCATTAAAGACTCAAAATGAGTTTTTAAGGCACTTACAGATTTTTTTACTTTCTGGTCATCATCAAGTCCATCGTACAATAATATATCAATACTATTGGCTAAATCATAATTCTCATAATCTGATTCAGCGTTAATAACTCCTGTTGCTAAACTTCCATCCACAGAAGCTAAAGCTTTTAATAGTGTAGAAAGTGGAGAACTAGGATTAGTTTTTACATTTAATTCATTAATAATTAAGTTGTTTTTTAAGGCTGATTCTTTAAATTCTAAAATTTTATCAATAGCTGTTTTTATAAAAGTAATATAGGTAGTTGCTTCGTCTAAAGTCCCTATTTTATCTGCTGGAATTTTATAAAAAGACTCGCTAAAGTTACTTTCTTCGCCATTAGGATTATTAACAAAATCTGAAACCGATTTCACATCTTCAATAGCGGCTTTTAGATTAATGATTGGAGATGGATCAGAAACAATGTCTTCTAAATTCACCTCTTCTCCTTCTGCATCTAATATTTTAACGTCTTCAAAACCAAAACTAGCAGAGAAAGTAGACATAATCCATGGGTAGTAAGCAGCACCATATTTTAAGAAATTAATTCCAATACCATTTCTAAAATCTAAAATAACATCTTTATCTGCTCTGTCAATATTACCATTAAAAACATCTAATACCGCAACCCTGTCTTGTAAACTATTACATTGCGCAAGCATCGCCTGTTGAAAAGAATAAGCTTGATCTTGTTTTTCCAGCAACATAGCATCTGGAGATAATAAAATTGTAGGGTGATCTTCTTTTTCTACAGCAGAAAGCCCTGATGCCAAAGCGTCAGCAGTAATTTCGTCTCCAAATAAACCAACAGAAGCTATGTAACATTCTCCTCCTCCGTTAGCAAAGTATAATTTCACACTATCGTATAAATAATAAGTATACTGTGAATCTATTTTTCCAACACTATTATCAGCATTTAAGTTTACTGTAATCTCTCCTAATCCAGATGATGCACCAAACATTTGATGATAATCCAACATTGAGGAAATGTGAGTTGGAATATTTTTTAAACTTTTTCCATTACGTGAAGCTTTTTCAGTATAACCTATAAATGCGGGGATCGCAGTTGCAACAGCTGCCACTGATGGTGGTAATGTTGATATTTCTTCTACGTAAACTCCAGGTGTTTTATAATCTGCCATAGTTAGTGTTTTTGGTATTTATTCTACTAACTTAATGTTCTTTTAAAGGTTTACATAAGTGGTTAAAAAATACTTGTTAACACTTTTTTTAACATCTATTGATTTGATATTGAAGTTTTTCAACTCTGGGAAAGGAAGGTTCAGTAGCTTTTCCCCCATTTTTTCTAAAGATAATTTATTTGGATATGTTTCTTTTAAAGGTATTGGATCTAAAGAAGAAAAAACGAATTGAGATTGGTCTTTTTCATTTTCTTCAAAATTAAATTCCATTTCTAAGTTATCATCAACTAAAACACAGCTTTCTAAGTCTTTTAAAATGTTGGAAACTAATATATATTCCCAATAAATTGCCCTATTATTAAATTTATAATTAAATATATTTTGTGCATTTTGCTGAATATCAAAAGATACATAACCGTCGTATAGATTATCGAAATTAGACCAAATAAAAGTACTTTCTTCTTGGTTTTCAAAGTGAAAAGTATAAATACCTGGAATAAAATCTTCATAGTTATTGATTTTATCAACTGGTAAATTTTTAATTTCACTTGAAGATTCATATTTAATACTAACTAAAGAAGGCTTTAAATCTGAGGTGTTTGGAAAAGCTCCACCAGCAAAGGGATAAATTTTCAATTCTTGTTCAGAATTAGTCACCTGAACATCGTTAATATTTATAAAAAACTTTTGATCCTTTGAGGTATAAAAAGGGACATTGGTTTTATTTTGAAACATCTCGTCGTTAAATTTAATTCCTAACACTAATGAATGTGTTTCTTGTATTGCAATCTTAGGAACCCAGATTGAGTCCTCATACTTGCCCTCTTGCAAAATTATTAATCTAGAGCCTTCTTGTTTTAAAATTAACCTGTAATTTTTTAAAAAAGCTGAAGTTCTAGGTGATGGATAAAATTCAATATTAGGAATAACTTCACTTAAATAATAATTGTGAGATAAATTTAAAGTTGCTATTACAAGATGTTTTTGATTTAAACTTAATATAGTCTTATTCAAACCTTGAATTTTATTTAGTCTTTTGGTTAAATAATTCTTTTGCCTTTGACATTAAATCTCCTCGCTCGCTAATCTTAGCAGCAGTGTAATTGATACTTGATTCTTCAATGCTAACCATTCTCATTTTATATAATACACATGGGGCGTATTTCGCACCTAGTACCGATAAAATATTACTTTGTTCATGAAAACTTATATTATTAATTTCCACTAGTATTTTATCTATTTGCTGATCTAGTCCAGATGTATTATTAGGTGTAAATACTTTTTTAGATTGGAAAAATCCAATTATTGCAGAAATGAATTTTAAGGATTCTTCGTATAGTTTTTCATTGAAAAGAGCGTAGAATAGAACATACATATTTAAATAAATCGGGTGGTTATTTCCAGTAATAGGAACCCCAAAACCATTTGGAGTAGCTGTTTTTTCTTCTTCAATATTGACTAACGAAACTACTATTCTATTTTCATCTTTAATGGATAAGCTTCCGTCAAGATTTAGTAGGTTAGAAGCAACAACTCTATTTTCGTTTAAGTTAAATTTAACGTTTAAGGAGCTGTTCAACTCATTGACTATTGAAAATATAGCTGAGTCTATCATTAATTAGAAATTAATTTAAGTGCCCAAATAGTTATTCTAGCCATGTATACTCCAATAAAAGATATCAAGGATAGAAGATAGATAAACTCTATATTTGAGAATTTTAAAAAGCTTATTAAATCTCTAGTAAAAGACATCGAAAAAGATTTAACTAGTTCGTAAACTGTGTAGCCAACAACCAATCCTATTAAAATACTTATGAAAAACCAAAGTACTTCAAGTGCGAATTTTTTTCTTTTTTCTTTCTTTACACCGCCACTTACAGATTCGTAAACATCTTTTTGAGACTTAAGAGTAGCCTTAAAAGCTTTCCTGTAAAGATCTCTTTCCGTCCTTCTTTCTAATGATTTGAAAAATCTATCTACCCTCAATTGATATTAGAATTAAAAATGTTATTTCTAATAAATTTACACTTAAATTCAAATTGCATAAAAGCCTACCTACTTAATTATGAACATCTAAAATTTAAGAAAACTTTTTTTAATCAATGATTAAAATGGTATCCAATTGTAAAGGCAAATGTGTGTGAACCATGGGATTCTCCCATGGAGTCAAAAATATAAGCAGGTGATATATCTATATTTTCATTAAGCTCTAGTATATATTCGATTCCAAACCTTTTTACTAATAAATTTTCGTTTTTTTCAAATTCATAACCCAACCCTGCAAAAAACCCAAAATTAGAAACTTCATATCCAAGTACAGCAGAACTTAAAAATGCATTTTTTCTAACTTTACTTAACCCATTATCGTCTTTTAAAATATAACTCATGAATTCTATTTCATTGGACCATTTTATTGAAAAATGTTTAGAAATAAAATATTGAATCTCTATTCCGTCCGTTGGAATTAACTGCGCAGGATGATGCTCAGATTCATGGTAGTTTTCTTCAGAAATATACGTTTGATTAATCGATACTGCAATTCTAAATTTACCACCACTCTCTTCGTCATGGCTAAATTCATTATTATGCTCTTGACTTGATTGAGAAAAAACAAATAACGGCAGAAAAAATAAAATTGTAAGAAAATTTTTCATCTATAAATTTAGTAAATTCTAAATAATATAATGCTGTTTTTTAAAAAATGAAAAAATATAAGCTTATAAAATATTTAATTTCTTTGAAAACTCCTCCTTGTAAGATTTGCCAATATGAATTTCTTTATCATTAATAATAATGTAATTGTCCTCAATAGAATTTATTTTGTCTATTCTTACTATAAATGATCTCTGAACTCTAACA
>Ga0233444_10001476_pt1 | contig 26815 bp, 26 predicted proteins | sample SI_124_October20_6_FD_182792 | JGI IMG/M metagenome (GOLD analysis project Ga0233444, IMG submission 182792) | Seawater microbial communities from Saanich Inlet, British Columbia, Canada - SI_124_October2016_10_MG | ecosystem: Environmental > Aquatic > Marine > Inlet | place: Canada: British... | reverse complement strand
TAACACCTGCAGCTAAATCACTTAAAAGATATAAAGCTGAATTTCCTACGTCATGAATATCTACATTTCTTTTCAAAAAAGAATGATCTTCATTCCATTTATACAAAAATTTGGCATCACCAATTGCTGATGCTGCTAACGTTTTAATAGGACCAGCGCTTATTGCATTAACACGCATTCCTTTTGAACCTAGATCTCTTGCTAAATATTTAACACTTGCTTCTAGAGCAGATTTACATACACCCATAACATTGTAATTTGGAATAGCTTTTGTAGACTCATAAGTTAAGGTAAGTAAACTTCCACCTTCTTTCATAATTTTAACTGCTTCTTTAGAAACTTCTGTAAAAGAAAAACAAGAAATAAGCATACTTCTTAAAAAATTTTCTCTACTTGTATTTAAATATTGACCTGATAATTCTGATTTATCTGAAAAAGCAACTGCATGAACAACAAAATCAATTTGTCCCCATTTAGATTTAATATCTTCGAACAATTTTATTACTTCTTCTTTATTTTCTACATCACAACTAAATGTTGCTTTAGAATTTAATTTTTCAGCTAAAGGAATAACTCTTTTCTTTAAAGCATCCCCAAGATATGTAAATGCAAGTTCAGCGCCTGCATCCGCTAGTTTTTGTGAGATACCCCAAGCAATAGAGCGCTCGTTAGCTACGCCCATGATTAATCCTTTTTTCCCTTTCATTAAACTCATAATTACACTTTCTCAAAAATTAATGCAGCATTAGTTCCACCGAAACCAAAGCTGTTTGACATAACAGTGTTAAGCGTTACGCCTGTCTCTGTTTTTGTTACAATAGGAAATTTTTTAGCTTCTACATCCATCTCATTGATATTAGCCGACCCTGTTATAAAATTATTCTTCATCATTATTAAACTATAAATAGCCTCATGCACCGAAGCGGCCCCTAAGGGATGACCGGATAATGATTTTGTAGAACTAATTTTTGGAATATCAGTTCCAAAAGTTTCTCCTACAGCTTTTAACTCTGTAATATCTCCTACTGGTGTTGAAGTGCCGTGAGTATTAATGTAATCAACTTTACTTTTTGTAGTTGCTAAGGCCATTTTCATACATCTAACAGCTCCTTCTCCTGATGGAGCTACCATATCATAACCATCAGAAGTAGCGCCATAACCAGTAAGTTCTGCGTAAATATTTGCACCTCTTGCTTTAGCATGTTCATATTCCTCGAGTACTAAAACTCCACCACCACCCGCAATTACAAAACCATCTCGAGTTTTGTCGTATGCTCTAGAAGCTTTCTCAGGAGTGTCATTATATTTAGAAGATAATGCCGTCATTGCATCAAACATAGATGTCATTGCCCAATGGATTTCTTCACTACCGCCTGCAAATACAATATTTTGCTTACCCATCTGTATTAATTCCATAGAATGACCAATACAATGCCCACTGGTAGCACATGCTGAACTCATTGTATAATTTACACCTTTAATTTTGAATGGAACGGCAAGAGTAGCCGAAGACGTACTAGCCATTGTTCTCGGAACTACAAATGGTCCCATAAGTTTTGGAGTTTTGGCTCTTGTTTTATCTACAGACAGAACCACATTTTCAATTGAAGGACCACCAGAACCCATAACTATTCCAGTTTTAAAGTTACTAACTTCTTTATCTTCAAGACCAGAGTCTTTTATTGCCTCTTTCATTGCAATATAATTATAAGCAGATCCTGAACCCATAAACCTTATTGTTTTTCTATCTATGTGGTCCTGCAGCTTAATATTTGGTTTTCCATGAATATGACTTCTTAAATTATGTTCTTTATATTCTTCGCAGAAAGAAATTCCTGATTTAGAATTTAACAAAGATTGATGAACTTCTTTTTGATTATTTCCAAGACAAGATACAACCCCAAGACCTGTAATTACCACTCTTCTCATGATTTAAATAAACCTACTTTTAAATTTTCTGCTTTATAAATAATTTTACCATCAGCACTCAAAATACCGTTTGCTAGCCCAACTGTTGTTCCCTCTTTTTTTAAAATTCTTTTTATATTTATTTCGTAAGTAGCCATTTTAACAGTTTTCAAAACCTCACCAGTAAATTTTACAGAGTTAACTCCTAGCGCTCTACCTTTTCCTGGTTCTCCTATCCACCCAAGAAAAAAACCAACTAATTGCCACATTGCATCTAACCCTAGACACCCTGGCATAACTGGATCCTTCTTAAAATGACAATCAAAAAACCATAAATTATCCTTGATATCAAGTTCAGCTTTTATATATCCTTTTTTAAATTCTCCTGAATTTTGGTCAATTTTTGTAATTCTGTCAAACATTAGCATGGGTGGAAGGGGAAGTTTTGCATTCCCTTCACCAAATAACTCCCCATTTCCACATGAGATTAATTCTTCGTAACTAAAACTATTTTTTTGCATAATTTGAAATTAGTTTTACTTGATTTATCAATTTAATCATATACATTTAGTTTAGAATCATTATAAATTATAATATTATATAACAAGCAATATGCAAAAAAAAAAAGACTTAGCAGATAAATTACGTAGCTCTGGTTTAAGGCCAACCAAACAAAGACTTAGATTAGCTGAACACTTATTTAACAGATCAAAAACTTTTCATTTTACTGTAGAAAATTTAGATAGAGTTATAAATAGAAAAGGCTCGGATGAAAAAGTGGCTCTAGCAACTATTTACAATACGGTTCATGCATTTGAAAAAGCAGGACATTTAAAAGAAATTTTATTGAAAGAAGGAAGAAGTTATTTTGATACTAACATTACTTCTCATCATCATTTTTATGACGCAGCCAATAACGAATTAATTGACATCGAAGACAACAACATAGAATTAAAAAAATTTCCTATTCCACCTAAAGGAAAATCTATAAAAAATGTTAATGTAATTATTAATATTGATAATGATACTCAAAATCAGTAGTTTATAATCATTCTAAACTACTTGACTCTCATTTTAGAATCATTATAAAAGTAAATATAAAACAAAAGGAGTAAACATGGCACTTAAAGGATCAAAAACAGAAGAAAACTTAAAAGCCGCTTTCGCAGGAGAAAGTCAAGCTAACCGAAGATATCTTTACTTTGCACAAAAAGCAGACGTAGAAGGTTATAATGATGTTGCATCAGTTTTTAGATCAACAGCTGAAGGAGAAACAGGTCACGCGCATGGACACTTAGAATATTTAGAAGAAGTAGGTGATCCAGCAACAGGCAAACCAATCGGTGAAACAAAAGCAAATCTAGAATCAGCAGTAGCTGGAGAAACGCATGAGTATACAGATATGTATCCAGGTATGGCTAAGACAGCTAGAGACGAAGGTTTCGAAGAAATAGCAGACTGGTTTGAAACACTTGCAAAAGCAGAAAAATCTCACGCAGGTAAATTTCAAAAAACTTTAGAATTAATCAAATAATAAAAACTCTCTTTATGGTGGAGATCAACTCCACCATAAAATTTAAAAAAATTATGGCAAAAGAAGGTAGTACAGAGGCTCCTATAAGACATCCTTTAGACTTTAAACATCCGGATTTTTTAGATCCCAAGAAACTTGATGATGAAATGCGTAGAGCTTTTGATATCTGTCATGGCTGTAGAAGATGTTTTAATCTTTGTGACTCTTTCCCCAAATTATTTGATCTGATTGATGAGTCAGAAAATGAAGATATAGAAAGTTTAAAAAGTGATCAATTTAAACCTGTTGTAGATGCATGCACGCTTTGTGATATGTGTTTTATGACTAAATGTCCTTATGTGCCCCCACATGAATTTAACTTAGATTTTCCACATTTAATGTTGAGATATAGAACAGCACAAAAGAAGAAAAATGAGCTTCCAAAATTTCCTTATCAATTGGCTCAAACAGATAGAAATGGAAAAATTGGAGTTGTATTTTATAAATTAATCAATTGGATATCTGATATTAAAAATAGCATATTTAGAAGAATTCTAGAAGTAATTGTTGGTATTAATAAAAGTGTAAATTTGCCAAAATATAACTCTGAAACATTTGCAAATTTTTTTAAAGATAATGTTAAAAAAATTAGTTTAGGTAGAATTTCTGAAAGAAAGGTTGTTATTTACTCAACTTGTTTTGTTAATTTTAATAAAAAAAATACAGGTGTTGCAGCTTTGAAAGTGCTTAAGAAAAATGGAGTTGAAGTAGAGCACACATATCCTGGTTGCTGTGGAATGCCATTTTTAGAGCAAGCAGACCTTTCTAGGGTAGTTGAACAGGCGCAAAAAGTTTCATCAGATTTACTTAAGTGGGTAGATAAAGGTTTTGAAGTGGTAACTTTAACGGCAAGTTGTGGCTTGATGTTAAAATTTGAATGGCCTTTGCTTCTTCCTGATGACAAAAATATTAAGAAATTATCAAAACATGTTTTTGACATAGATGAATATGTTGTTGATATTGCCAACAAAGAAGGTTTGTCACCCGGTCTACAAGAAATTGATGGAGGCGTTACAGTTCATAACGCCTGCCATGCTAGGGCTCAAAATATGGGTATTAAGGCAAGAGATATGCTTAAGAATATACCAAATATAAAATTAGATATAGTTGAAAGGTGTGCGGGACATGGTGGAACCTTTGGTGTAATGAAAGATACCCACGACCTCGCTAATAAAGTGGGGAGATCAACTGCAAGACAAATAGACAATAAGAAAAATAAATATATGGCATCTGATTGTCCTCTTGCAGGTAAGCATCTTGACCAGCTTTCCAAAGATACTGAGATAAGGCATGATGAGGCATTACATCCTATAGAAATTATGGCTAAAGCTTATAGAATTTAAACATGAACAAACAAGCAAGAGAAGTTACAAAATCAGATTTAATACCAACCGATGAGTATGCAAAAAATAGAAAAGCGTACAGAAAAGAAATAGTTTCTTATAAAAAAGAAAGAAGAGTTTCTTTAGGGCCATACGCAAATTTTTATTTTGAGTCTTATGAAACAATGAAAGCGCAAATTCAAGAAATGCTTCATATAGAAAAAGGTGGAGACGAACAATTAAAAGATGAATTAAATGCATATAACCCACTAATACCAAAGGGGAATGAATTAGTTGCCACGTTAATGTTCGAAATAGATAATCCCTTAAGTAGAGCTGAATTCCTAAATAAAGTAGGCGGAATAGAGGAAAAGGTTTTTTTGAAAGTAGGTAATGAAAAAATTAAATCTATTCCAGAACAAGATGTGGATAGAACCTCTGCGGAAGGAAAGGCATCATCAGTACAATTTATTCATTTTAAGTTTACAGAGATGCAAATTAAAAAATTTAAAGACCTATCCAATGAAATAATTATCGGCGTTGATCATGAAATGTATAATCACACTGTTAAATTAACTGAAAATAATAAAAAAGCTTTATCTCTAGATTTTGATTAAAATAGACCCCATAAGTTTTCATTTTTAGTCCATCCTTTAAATCCACCAGATTTTACCTTACACCAACTTTCCTTACACTTACTTATTTTTAGCAGTCTGCCTTTTTTTAAAATTACAACAGGATTAGAATAAACTGTAGCCTTTTCAAACATTATAAGATTTTCACTTATAACAATAGCAGCCTTTTTTTTTGATAATTGAGAGATATGAATCCAGCCTGAATTATTTTCATGATCTCTAATTTTTCTAAAATTATTTGAACTATCTTGAATTAATACTGGTAAAAATTTTTTAGTATAGAAAATTTTAACGGGATAATCAAAAGATGGTCCATTACGAAGATTTACTTTGTCATTTCTTAAAGTTCTAAAATATTCATCTTTAGCATAAAAATATTATAAAAAAAAAAAAATAAAATGAAATAAAATTATTATTATTTTTTGCATTTATTTAAACAAGATGGGTTTGAATTAATTTTTATTTTTCTAAGCGATGATTTCAAAGCATTAAATATTAAAATATTGTTATTAATGCCGTCTTTTATATTAAGAATTGTTTTTAAAACTTCACTCGCTTGAAGCGAACCTAACATGCCAGCGACGGGAGGAAAAATACCTTCAGTTCCACAATTATTTTCAAGATCAGGTTTCATCGGCATAAAACATCTAAAACATGAACCTTTTTTTTTAAAATTAAACTTAAAAATTTGACCATCAAATTTGCTGATTGCAGCCGATATTAGAATCTTTTTATTTTTTTTACATTCATCATTAATTAAATATCGTGTATCAAAGTTGTCTGTTCCGTCGCAAATAATTTCATAATTTTTAATAATTTTTTTTATATTTTTTTTTTTAATTTTTTCTGTAAATTTTTTTATCTTTATAGTTTTGTTAACTTTTTCTATCTTTATTTTAGCTTGTACAACTTTAAGTTTACCGATATCAGATAAATTAAAAAGAGTTTGCCTGTTTAAATTGCTAAGTTCGACTTTATCATTATCAATTATTCCTATATTACCAACACCAGCTGAGGCAAGATAAGTAAACAATGGACAACCCAAGCCACCCATACCAATAATTAAAACTTTAGAATTTTTAATCTTTTTCTGACCAGCTATACCAACTTTTTTTAAAATAATTTGTTTTTCAAATCTCTTAAAATCATTGAAAGTTAGTTTCATTTTACTTATTTACGGCCTGTAGATCCAAATCCACCAGATCCTCGCTTAGTTTCTTCAAGTTCTTCAGCCTCTTGTAAGCTTGCTTTTATAACAGGACATAAAACCATTTGCGCTATACGCAACCCATTTTCGACTTTAAATTTTTTGTTACCTAAATTAATCAATATAACTTTTAATTCACCTCTATAATCAGCATCTATTGTTCCAGGTGTATTTAGTACAGTTATTTGATTTTTAGCTGCTAATCCTGAACGCGGTCTAATTTGTATTTCGTAATTTTTTGGTATTGATATAGAAAAACCAGTGGGAATTATAGCAGACTCTCCAGGTGGAATTTCCACTATTTGATTTATATTTGCAGCTAAATCCATTCCAGAGGATCCCTCAGTTTCATATTTGGGTAATAGAGTGTTCTTAGATAATCTTTTAATTAATATTTTTATCATTAGTTAACAACTTATCTAGTAAAATTTCTGCAATTTTATTTGCGATAAATTTTTTTTTATTTTTTTGAATAACTTTAACATTTCCTTTATTATCTATTACTGAAATTCTGTTATATTCCGAGTTAAAACCAATATCCTTTTGAGATATGTCATTTGCGAAGATAAAATCACAATGTTTACTTTTTATTTTATTAATTGAATTTTTTATAAGTTTATCAGTTTCAGCAGAAAATCCAGCTACAAGTCTAGGTCTGTGCTTATTATTTTTAGATATATATTCTAGAATATCATAGTTTCTCACAAAATTTATTTGTCGTAATTTCTTATCTCCTTTTTTAATCTTACTTTTATTTTTTTCAGCTGGTTTAAAATCTGCAACTGCTGCTGCACATACTGCTAAATCAACTGGTAATGATTTTTTAACTTCACTTAACATTTCATCAGCTGAAGTGATTTTTTTTACTTTTAAATCTTTAGAAAAAACAAGATTAGACGGACCAGCGATAAGAGTTGTTTTTATACCCAGTCTGTTTAATGCAATAGCAATTTCATAACCTTGCTTACCACTAGACTCGTTTGAAATATATCTTACTGGGTCGATGTATTCTCTTGTTGGACCAGTTGTTACTATTGCTTTCCAATTTTTTTTTTTTACTAAGTTTTTCTTGTCAAAATAGTTTTTTAAGTATTCGTAAATTTGTCTTGGACTGGACATCTTACCTTCACCGAATTCACCACAAGCCATCTCTCCTTTTTCAGGTCCCAAAAATAAATACCCAAAGTCTTGTAAAATTTTTAAATTTTTCTGAGTAGCTTTATGAAGCCACATCCTAACATTCATTGCTGGTACCAATAATATATCTTTATTGGATGCTAATATCACTGTGGTAGCCAAGTCTTCTGCTTTTCCAATAGATAGCTTGCTCATAAAGTTAGCAGTTGTTGGCAACACAATGATTAAATCAGCCCATCTAGATAATGAAATATGATCTATTTCTGCTTCAGAGTTTTTGTCAAAAATATCTTCATATGTCTTACTTTTTGTAAGAGTAGTTAGTGACAATGAAGTTACAAACTCTTTACCACTTTTAGTAAGAATGGTTTTAATTTCTACGTTTCCTTTTTTTAATATTCTTATAAGATCTAAGGATTTATAGGCGGCAATACCGCCTCCTATTATGATTAATATTTTTCTATTTTTTAGTGTCATAATAAGTGATTAAAATACCAACAGACATATAATTACAATACCAAAAAAACTAATAATTATATTATTTTTGAAATTTTTAAGTTTCATTTGTTCCATTTCTAAACCCTTACTGCCACTTACACCTAAATTTAATTTCCCCTCTGCCATCAATTTAAGAGCATAATCAGCTCTATCCATTAAATCAGGAAAATCAGGAATTCTTTTGATGATTTCTGCAGATGTTATCAAAGCTGTGTCAATTGCAGATTTGGGACTTTTAATATTTTTTAGCCAATTTTCTAATACAGGTTTAGAGACTTCCCAAATGTTAGTTTCTGGAAATAGTTTTCTCGCTACCCCCTCAACAACAACCATATTTTTTTGTAATAACAACAAGGAAGGCTGTGTGGCCATATTAAACTTCTCTGTAATTTCAAATAATTGAGCTAATAAATTGCCGCCTGATATATCTTTGATCGTTTGACCAAATATAGGCTCTCCAACAGATCTCAATGCTTGTGCAAATTCCTCTTTGGATGCCTCTTGAGGAACTAAGCCTGCTTGAAAATGAACTTCTGCAACTTTAACATAATCTCTTTTAATAAAACCATACAAAATCTCAGCTAAAAATTTTCTATTGTTTTTGTCTAATCTTCCCATAATACCAAAATCAACAGGAATGATATTACCTTTATTATCAACAAATAAATTGCCCTGATGCATATCACCGTGAAAAAAACCATCTCGAACTGCTTGTTTTAAAAAATGCTGGATTAAATTTTCTGCTAATTTTTTTAGGTCTACACCAAGATCTTTAAGTTCACTTTGTTCTCTAATTGAAATACCTTCAACTTTATCTAAAGTTAATATTCTCTTTGTAGTATAGTTCCAATAAATCTTAGGTACATTAAAACCATAATCTTGTTGAGTATTTTCATACAATTCATTTGCTGCAGCAGCTTCAAATCTCAAATCCATTTCAATATTAGTTATCTCTCTAAGAAGATGAACTACTTCAACTAATTTTAATCTTTTGGCTTTTGTAATCGTATTTTCAATTATATATGCAAATAACATTAGAGCATCTAGCTCCTCATTAAACAGTTTTTCGATATCAGGTCTTAAAATTTTTATAGCAACTTGTTTTTCTTGATTTTCATTTTTAATTTTAGCTATATGAACTTGTGCAATCGAGGCAGCAGCAATTGGTGAACTTAGTTCAATGATATTATTAAATTGTTTTTCACCAATTTCTTTTTTTATTATTTTTTTTGCTTCATAAAGATCAAAAGCTGGCACTTTATCTTGAAGTTTTTCAAGATCTTTTGATATCTCTTCACCAATTATGTCTGGCCTTGTAGCTAAAAACTGCCCAAGTTTGATGAAAGTTGTTCCCATCTCTTGAAGTGCGCCACACAATTTCACTCCTGGACTTTTTTGATTATCAAAACGATTTGTATCTGATCCAATTGATATAAAACTAAAAAACAAGTTAACAGCTAATGGTATCTTGTGAATTTGATTAATATTTTCAATAGCACCTGATGTTGACAGCTTTCTAGCTATTTTAAATAATCTAAAAATTCTTTTAAACATCTAAATTTTCCATCCAGAATGTATAGCTGAAATGCCATTAGAAAGATTACGATATTCCGTATTAGAAAATCCATTGTTAATCATTAATTCTATTAACTGATTTTGATTATAAAATTGGTCAATACTATTCACTAGATATTCATAAGGCTGAGAGCTTCCCGCAACATATTTTCCTATAAAAGGTATGGTTTTTGAGTATTGTTTATAAAAAAAATTTAGTAATTCGTTATCAATCTTTGAAAATTCTAAGCACATAAAGCGACCACCTGGTTTTAAAACCCTAAAAGCTTCATTCAAAGATTTATTAATATCTGTAACATTTCTTATTCCGTAACTAATTGTATAAAAATCAAAAATATTATCATCTAGAGGTAATTTTTCTGCATAAGCTTTAATCCATTTAATATTTTTAAACTTTTTTAAATTTGTTTTACCTTCCTCAAACATTCCCACGTTAGGTTCGACGCAAGTAATTTCTGATGAATTGTTGTTTTTTTTAGAAAATAATTTTGCAATATCACCAGTTCCAGATGCAACATCAATTAATTTTGAGTCCGAACGAGGGTTCATCCACTCAATAAATCTTTCCTTCCATATTCTATGAACACCAAACGACATAATATCATTCATTAAGTCATACTTTCCATGAACTTTAGAAAATACCGAATTGACTAATTTTGATTTATCTAGAATAGTACTTTTCATAATATAATTATATGCCAGAATTACCAGAAGTTGAAGTTGTTAAAAGGTCTCTAACTAGAAAAGTTCAAAATTTAATTATAAAAAAGGTAAAAATAAATGACAGTAAGTTAAGATATCCCATAGATAAAAATAAAATAAGAAAAATTGTAGGGTTGCGAATTAAAAAAATAGAAAGAAGATCAAAATTTTTATTGTTTTTTTTTAACAAGGATATTGTAATGATGGCACATCTCGGAATGACAGGAAAATTTTTTTTTGTAAATCAGAAAAACACTAAATTTAAAACAAGCTTCTACTATAATATTGACTATAAAAATGAGAAAAAATACGATCGCGTAGAGTTTATTTTAAAAGAAAATCGAAAATTAATTTATAATGATGTAAGAAAATTTGGATTTATTAAATTGTTAAACAACATAGATTATAACAATAATTTTCACCTCAGAAATTTAGGGCCAGAACCTTTAAAAGAGTCATTTAATATTACTTATTTTAAAAAATATATTAAAGGCAGAAATAGAGTGATCAAGGATGTCTTAATGGATCAAAAATTTGTATCTGGAATAGGTAATATATATGCAAATGAAATTTTGTTTTTGAGCAAAGTAAACCCTTCTCGTAAAGTTCAAAAACTTGAGGAATTTGAGATAAAAAAAATTGTAAATATTACAAAAAAAGTTTTAAAAAATGCTATTGCGCTTGGTGGATCATCTGTAAGGGATTTTTCTAGTAGCAATGGAAAAAAGGGTTCATTTCAACAACATTTTAATGTTTATGGAAAAAAAGGTGAACCTTGTTCAAATAATAGATGTAAGAATAAAATTACTAAATCATCAATTTCTAATCGAGCAACTTTTTTTTGCTCTAAATGTCAAAAATAATAAAGTTGACCCTTTAAGTTAGTCCATATATACAGTTTAAAAAAATGCCTAATACAAAATCAGCCATTAGACGTGTGAGAAGGGTAAAAAAACAAACCCAAATCAACAGAATAAGAAAAAGTAAGTATAAAAATGCTATAAAAAAGATGGAGCTTTTGATTAATAGCAAAGAAAAAGAAAAAGCAAAAAAATATTTTTCAAAGTTTCAATCAATTCTAATGCAGGTTGCTAAATCTGGCACGATAAGTAAAAAAACTGCAGCTAGAAAAATTTCAAAAATTTCAAAAAAAATTTAAATATCAATTCCAAGTTGATCAAAGATATTTGCAGAACCTACATTTAGATTCAACTTACAAAATGTAGAAACGTATATTATCAAGTTGTAATTTTTATTCTCTCTCAGCGATAGTAGTACAACCTAAATAAATTTATTTTTTAATTTTAAAAAAATTTTCTTGCAAAAGTTTTTAAAAGAGCGTTTATAGAATTTCTTAAGATTATCTACATGGAAAACAATAATATTAAAAAACAAAACGTTTATATTTCTGAAGAAGAAAAAACTTTAAACTGGACGGATATTCAAAGTTCTTTTCAAAAAACATTTGGAAGTGAAGTTTATAACAGCTGGTTACAAAAAATTTCTTTAGTTAAGGAATATAATGATTACTTAATTTTAGGAGTCCCAACACGCTTTTTTAGAGATTGGATTGTATCAAGGTATTTGGATAAAATTTTAGAACAGGTTAAAAATTTTAAAGCAAGTCTTAATAGAATAGAGTTCAAAATTATTGAGGAAAATAAACAAGCTCAAGAATTCATTAAAATCGATGAATTAAACAAAGTCACAGAAATAAAGGACTCAATCTTAAATTATAATAGATTAAATCATAATTTAAATTTTAGCAGCTTTATTCAAGGTAAAAGTAACGATATAGCACTATCTTACTCAAAAAAAGTGTGTGAGCACATCTCTAGATATAATCCGTTATACATTTGCGGTGGTGTTGGTTTAGGCAAAACACACTTATTGAATGCTATCGGTTTAGAACTACAAAATGATAATAATGTAATGTTTATTTCAGCAGAGCGATTTATGTATCATTTTATAAAGTCAATAAAGAAGAATGATATGGTAAATTTCAAAGATTTTTTTAGAAAATCCTCAGTTTTTATTATTGATGATATCCAGTTCATTAGTGGAAAAGAAAGCCTTCAAGAAGAGTTTTTTCATACATTTAATAGCTTGATAGATAAAGGTTCTCAAATTGTTATTTCTGCCGATAGAAACCCGATGAAACTAGATAGAGTGCAAGATAGAATTAAATCAAGATTAGCAGGTGGACTTGTGGTTGATATTGATGCTCCAGATTTAGAATTAAAGATTAAGATTATTAAGAAAAAAATTGAAGAAATTCAAAGTCAGTTTAAAGAAAATATAAATTTAAGTGACGATGTAATAAATTATATAGCGACTGAAAGCAAAACTAACATTAGAGAACTTATTGGGATTTTAAACAGAGTAATTGCTTTTAGCAGAGTACATAATAAAATTTTAACAATAAGTGATTGTAAAAATATTTTAAAAGATATTTTTAATCAAACCAGAGTGATTACAGTTGATAAAATACAAAATGTTGTGTCAAATTACTTTAATATTGCGCTTAGTGAAATGCTTTCACAAAGGAGATCTAGACCTTTAGCTAGACCTAGGCAGATTGCAATGTATTTAGCTAAAAAGATGACAACCAGATCTTTACCTGAGATTGGAAGAAGATTTGCTAATCGTGACCATACGACAGTTATTCATGCCGTTAAAACTATCACAAGATTATCTGAGCAAGATGATGAAATGAAAAAAAACATTAATCAAATAAAAAGCCTTTTATTAGAAAAGTAGTTAAATGCAGTTTGCAGTCAAAAGAGACATTTTATTAAAATCTTTAAATTTTGTTCAAGGTATCGTTGAAAAAAAAAATACTTTACCGATATTATCAAATGTACTTTTGCAACTTAAAGATAATAAATTGTCTATTGTAGCCACTGATCTTGATATTATTTTTTACGATGAGATTTCTGATGTAAAAATAATTAAAGAAGGCAACACAACGACATCAGCGGCTATACTTTATGATATTTTAAGAAAAATATCATCTAATTCTGATTTAAATTTTGATTTAAAATCTGAAAATAAATTGAGCTTGAAAAGTGAAAATTCAGATTTTAATCTTTTATGTTTACCTGCAGATAACTTTCCCACATTCACAGATGAGTTTGAGGGTCACGAAATTTCTTTAGATAAAAATAGATTCTTAAAACTGCTTAATAAAACAAGAATTTCAATATCAAATGATGACACAAGACATTATTTAAATGGTGTATATCTACATTTAACAGAAGCACACGGTAGAAATTTTTTAACAGGAGTTGCAACAGATAGCCACAGATTGTCTTCAAGCAGTTTAGAAATTAAAGATGCAAATGAATTTAATCCATTAATTTTACCAAGAAAAACTGTTTTTCAACTTTGCTCTTTATTGACAGAAAATTTTGATCAGCTGACAATGCAGACTAGTGAGAATAAGATTAAATTTACATTAGGCAACATAAAATTAATTTCAAAAGTAATTGATGGTAAGTTTCCTGACTACAAAAAAGTTGTGCCAACTGAAAATAATAAAATTTTAGTCTTACCATCAAAAGATTTCATTAGCTCAATTGAAAGAGTTACTAGTGTTTCGTTAGATAGAAAAGAAGGTGTAAAGCTGACGATCAATAAGGATAATGTTCAATTGTCAGTTAATAGTGCCAACTCTGGAGAAGGAAATGAAAGAATTAAAGCGGACTTTTCATCAGATAGTTTAAATATAAGTTTTAATTCAAAATACTTGATTGATATTGTTTCTGAAGTAGAAGACCAAAAATTAAAAATGAATCTGAAAGACTCCGTTTCACCTGTTTTAATAGAAGATGTTTCTGATAAAAACAGTTATTACGTCATTATGCCGATGAAAATATAAATTTACTGATTTATATTTTTTTTTTATTTTGTGCTCTATAATTGTTGATACTAAATAGTTCTAAGCCATGGAGAGGTTTAAAAATTTTATATTAGCTTGAAAAAATGATATAGTAATATAATTCTATAATAAAAATGTCAAAAAATTCTGAATTACAAAAGCCATCTTATGGCGCTGACTCTATAAAAGTCTTAAAAGGCCTTGACGCTGTAAGAAAAAGACCAGGAATGTATATTGGTGATACGGATGACGGTTCTGGCCTTCATCACATGGTGTTTGAAGTTATAGATAACTCAATAGATGAGGCTTTAGCAGGACATTGTAAAAATATAGAAGTGTTTATTAACTCTGACAATACCATCACAGTAGAAGATGACGGTAGAGGTATACCTGTGGATATGCATAAAGGAGAAAAAATGTCTGCAGCAGAAGTTATCATGACTCAGTTACATGCGGGCGGAAAATTTGATCACGATTCATATAAAGTTTCTGGTGGACTGCATGGAGTTGGGGTGTCAGTAGTTAATGCACTATCTGAAAAATTAGAATTAAATATTTTTAGAGATGGACATGAATATGAAATTAAATTTAAAGACGGAAATTCTATTAAGCCATTAAAAAAAGTTGCAAAAACAAAAAAAAAAGGAACACGAATTAATTTTTTACCATCAAAAGAAATATTTTTTTCAACAAAATTTAGCGTAACAATACTTGAAAAAAGAATACGAGAATTAGCCTTCTTGAATAAAGGGATAGCAATAAAATTAGTTGACAATACTTCAAAAAAACCAAAGGAGCATAATCATAAATACGATGGTGGAATTATAGAGTTTGTAAGACACATCAATAATAAAAAACCAATTTTAGTGAATAAAAATGAAAAAGAGGTATTTAAAAAACCTATTTATGTCACTTCAACAAAAAATAATGTTGTCGTAGAGTGTTCTTTTGAGTGGAACGCTGGATATTCAGAGGATGTTTTGCCTTTTACAAATAATATTCCGCAAAAAGATGGAGGTACGCACTTGCTAGGTTTTAGAAGTGCTTTAACTAGAGTAATAAATAAATATACAACTGATAGAAATAACAAAAAAAATAAGATTACGCTGTCAGGCGAAGATATTAAAGAAGGGCTTACAGCAGTTTTATCAATCAAGATGCCAGATCCAAAATTTTCATCTCAAACCAAAGACAAACTTGTTTCTTCAGAGATAAGAAATATTGTAGAGCATATAATTAGTGAAAAAGTTTCAACGTGGTTTGATCAAAACCCTTCTGTTGCTAAAACAGTAATAGAAAAAATAAGTCAAGCTGCAATGGCTAGGGATGTTGCTAGAAAAGCGCGAGATAGCGTAAGACGTAAAGGAACGTTTGAATTATCAGGTCTACCTGGAAAACTTGCTGATTGTCAAATTCAAAAAAGAGAAGGAACAGAGCTGTACATAGTAGAGGGAGATTCTGCTGGAGGTTCAGCAAAACAGGGAAGAGTAAGAGAGTATCAAGCAGTATTACCTTTAAGAGGGAAAATTTTAAATACATATGTAAATAGTAAAATAAACGGAGAAGATCTTTCAACAAAAGCTTTGTCAAAAATGATGTCTTCTAATGAGATTGTTACTTTAATAAATGCCCTAGGAACAGGATCAAAAGATTTTAATATTGAAAATTTACGATATGATAAAATTGTTATTATGACCGATGCAGATGTAGACGGATCTCATATTAGAACACTTTTGCTTACCTTTTTTAATAACCAACCATTTAATCAATTAATTGAAAATGGACATATTTATTTAGCACAGCCACCATTATTTAAGGTAACAAAAGCAAATAAAAGTATTTATATCAAAGATGAAAAAGCGCTAGAAGAATATATACTTGATTCAGGTAAAGTAGATAAGAAGATTAAAAAAGGTTCAGCTGCTTACAACGATTTCATACAAGAACAAAGAGAAAAATTATCTATACAACGTTTCAAGGGATTAGGAGAGATGAATCCCGAAGAGCTTTGGGAGACCACATTAAATCCAGACAACAGAACAATGCTTAGAGTTCAATACTCTAAAGGCACTAAAGAAAAATCAAAGGAAGATCAAAAAATGATAAAAATTTTAATGGGAGATGAAGTTGCGCCAAGAAAAGAATTCATAACTAATAATGCTCTGGATGTTGCAAATTTAGATATTTAAATTCAAATGGACTTTTCGACCCTCTTTAGAACAAAAGAGAATCTAAATTTAGACAAAAACACTCTTACAGTACTAAGATATATTGCCATTTTTGGGCAATTTATTGCAATAAATACTGTTTTTTTTTATCTTAAACTAGATTTTCCAATTAATGAAAGTTACATAATAATTTTAATAGGTTTACTTACCAACTTATTTTTGCAGTTTAAAGTTAAGGTAAATCAACTTAAGGACACCTATGCTTCATTTTTTCTCTTATATGATCTGATACAGCTAAGTATCTTACTTTATATAACCGGTGGAATTCTTAACCCATTTTCATTTTTACTTATTATTCCGGCAATAGTTTCTTCTACATTTTTAAGTATGGGGACAACAATAATATTAAGTGTAATTACAACTTGTATGTTATTCGTGCTTACACATCTTTATTTGCCTTTACCAGGAATGGATGCAAATTCATTTAATGTTCCAAGTTTTTACAAATTTGGAATTTTAACATCTATTTTAATAGGTTTAATATTTTTGAGTTATTTTGGAATTAGATTTTCAGGAGAAACAAAAAAAAGATCTGAAGCTCTTAATAAATTACAGGAAGTTATAGCAAAAGAATACGAATTAGAGTCTTTAGGAGGACAAGCAGCTGCAGCAGCACATTCTCTAGGAACTCCTTTAGCAACAATTAGCGTAGTAGCCAAAGAGTTAAAGAAAGAAATTGGAGACAATAAAGAAATTTCAAGAGATATAGATCTGCTCATCAGCCAAACGAAAAGATGTAGTGAAATTTTAAAGCAAATTTCAAAAAAACAAATAGAAGAAGATAATTTTTTAAGCTTTATAAAACTAGAAGACCTACTAGAAGAAATTATTAATTCATTTAAAGAAACATCATCAAAAAAAATAGAATTAGATATTGAAAAAGATGAGAATAAAATTAATATTCAAAGATCACCTGAAATTATATACGGACTTAGAAATTTTATTGGAAACGCTGTAAAATTTTCTAAAAGTAAAGTTAAAATAAATTTAAATAGTAACAATAAGATAATAGAAATTAAAATAAATGATGATGGTCCAGGAATTCCAGATGATATAATAGATAAGATGGGTGAGCCTTATATAAAATCAAAATCAAAAGAATTAAGTTCTAATTCTGGATTGGGTTTAGGAACTTTTTTGGGAAAAACTTTACTTGAAAGAAAGGGAGCAAGTTTTTTGTTTAGAAGAAATGCTGAACTTGGAGGGGCACTAGTCATTATAAGCTGGACCCCAAAAATATTTAATAACGCTTAAATTCAAATGTATAAGAGAGTATTTTGTAAGCTAATTTAGCTACTAAAAAATTGTAAGAATTAAAACCTTTGATTGGAGATAGCTCGTTTACATCGGCACCGACAATTTTGGAGTTCTTAGCTGCTATTTTTATAATATTTAGAGTTTCGTCCCATAATAACCCACCTGGTTCTGGGGTCCCCGTCGCCGGCATGATGCTAGAGTCTAATCCATCAACATCAAAAGTTAAGTAAACAATCTTATTTTTAATCATTTTTTTAAATTTTTTTAAATCCCATTTTAATTTATCCTTTGCCCAAAAAATGTTAATTCTTTTTTTATTTTTTCTTAAAAAAGGTATTTCACTTTTAGAAATATTCCTAATACCAAAAGAAATTACAGACACATTTTTGTGATCCAAACATCTTTTAATTGCAGATGCATGTGAAAATTTTTCCCCATTATAACTTTCTCTTAAGTCAGCATGTGCATCAAAATGCAGCAAGCAAATTTTTTTATGTTTTTTTACAAACGGAGCAATACATCCAGGAGTAATTGAATGTTCCCCACCAAAAGTCATTGGAAAAAGTTTTTTATTTAAAATTTCTTGATTTATTTTGGACATTTTTTTAAGAGCTATTTTAATATTTTTATCAATTATAAATGGCTTTAAGGTTTTAATGCCTATTTTTTTGTAGGGTTCGCAATTTAATTCTTCATCAAAGAGTTCAACTTGATGAGATGCTTTAATAATTTCTTTAGGCCCATTTCTAGTTCCACCCCCATAACTAACAGTTTTTTCAAGACCAAAGGGAACTATAATTACTTTTTCTTTATAATTAATTTTATTGTCAATTCCCAGAAAACCTTTTTTATTTGAGAGATATTTCACTTTTTATTTAAATATTTTTGAGAAATTTTTTCTCTCTCTGTTTTTCCAATTAGCCCGATGAAAGGCATCACTAGCAATTAAAGGTAATACACTTGTAGCTTCGGCAAATACCATTTGTTCTTTTGTCAAATCAACTTTACCCCATGAGCTTGCTTCTTTTAAAGTTGAGCTACTACAAGCTCCATCTCGCGTGTCCGCGACAGTAATTTGAATGGCATATTTATGCATGTCTACTTTTTTACCAAGTAATTCTGCACAAACCACAGTATCTTGAATAAAGTTTTTTGGAACTCCTCCACCAATCATTAGTAGACCGGATTGCTTTGATTGTAATTTTATTTCAGTTAATTCTCTAAATTCTCGAATTGAGTCTATAGTTATATGTTTATCTGGGTTTTGTTCTTGATGCATTACGAGACCAAAACCTGCAGAACTATCTGTAAAAGCTGGACAAAAAATTGGAACATCTTTATCATAAGCTGTCTCAATCAATGAACCTTTTTTCTTTCCATTATTCTTCAGGTATTTTCCAAGCTCTTTTATAAATTCTCTAGAAGTGTATGATCTAGGCTCTAATGTATTAGCTATGTTACATATAGCTTTATCACATGCCTGTAATTCTTCTTCATCGATGTATGTATCATAAATTCTATCAATATAATTATTTCTTAGCTCAGTATCATCTTGGAATTGAGATCCTTGATAGTGTTTAAAACCTAAAGCCTCAAAGAAATCCATATCAATAATAGATGCACCAGTTGCAACTATAGCATCAACCATGTTATTTTTAACAAGATCAGTATATAAATCCATACATCCACCTGCGGATGTGGATCCAGCTAATGTTAAAAAAATTGAACAGTCTTTGTCGGCAAGCATTTCATTATAAATTCGTGCAGCTCTAGCTGTATCTCGAGAAGTAAATGACATTTTACTCATATCATCAATTATCTTTCTTGCATCAAAAGATTTAATGTCAATGTGTTCAACAGGGTTACTAAGAAGATTTTTTTTATTATGTCCTATGTTGGAATTGTTTTTTTTATCCATTAAGCAACTAAAGAATCAACTTTTTCATTTGATTCTTCAAATAAAGACATAATTGGTTTATCAGTCACTTCAAATACTTCATCAGAAAAGAAGCCATTAAAATTTGTTCTAAATGTTAAGCCGTAAGCTCCAAGTTGACCCAACTCTATGTAGTCACCTTCTTTAATATTATTCGGAAGCAGAAATGGACCTTTCATATAATCCAAACTATCACAAGTTGGTCCAAAGAAACTAAAAGATGTTAATTTCTTAGATTGTATTCTACCGTTTGTAATCATTTTAGATGGAAAAATAAAGTTAGGAACACCTGCATCAAATAAAGATCCATAAGTGCCATCATTTATATATAAGTTTTGTTTTTTTCTTAGAATTACTTTTACAACAGTGGAACCACTTTCAGCAACAATAGCCCTTCCTGGTTCACACATTATTTCTGGTAGTTTATTTAATTTTAAATTTTTAATTCCCTTTTTAATTTCTTCCATATATTTAATAAGTGGTTCGGGTTTCAAATCAGGATAAATTGCCGGAAATCCTCCACCAATATTTATTATATCAGGAGTAATTTTTGTTTTTTTTATAATATTTCCTATTTCACGTATACCCTTAGTGTATGAAATTTTTTCCATACATTGTGAACCAACATGAAAACTTATTCCAAGTTGTTTGGAGTAGTCTTTACATAGCCTAACTAGTCCTAATGCCTCTGAAGGCAAAGCACCAAATTTTCTTGATAAATCTATTTCTGCATGTTCATTTGAAATTGCTATTCTAACAAATAATTTTAAATCTTTTGCTTGATTGGTTGCTTCAAGAATTTTTCTTAATTCATCCTTGTTATCTAAAGAAAAGCTTTTCACACCATAATCAAAATATGCAGAGGAGATGTTCTCTTTACTTTTAATGGTGTGCATAAAATGCAGGTTAACTTCAGAATTTATTTTCTTAATTAATTTTATTTCAGCTAAAGAGGCAACATCAAAATCTTTAATACCATTCGATATAATTTGTTTAATTATTTTTTCATGAGGATTGGTTTTTACAGCATATAAGACTCTACCTGGAAAATTCACCTTAAAGAATGAAGCTGATTTTTTTATCTGCTCAGACCGTATGCAGTATACGGGATAGTCTGGTTTCAATGTGTTAACTAATTCGTTAACTGATTTAAATTTTCGCATTTCATGTGTCCCCCGTTTGTTTACACAAAGATTTTTTAAAAAATTTAATAAAAAAAACCTTATATAATTTGCGTTTAAGGTTTTTTTTACTTTATGTAAAGGAAAAAAGTCAATCTAAGCCGTTGTAATTGTATCCACAATACCTATATGGTGATTGTATGAGAACACAAAAAAATCTTCCTGACCAATTAAAATTGTCTGACTTTGAGGATAAATCACTACTTATCTTAGACGACGATGATCCGTTAAGAGGCAGGCTTGCAAGAGCCATGGAAAAGAAAGGATTTCAAGTAAAAGAGGCTAAAACAGTGGCCGAGGGACTAAATATTGTAAAGACTATGCCACCAAGCTTTGCATGTGTAGATCTTCGACTTGATGACGGAAATGGTTTGGATGTAATTAAAGAACTCACTAAGAATAAAAAAGATTGTAGAATAGTAATGTTAACCGGATACGGGAATCTACCTACAGCTGTAGCAGCTGTTAAAGCTGGAGCAATAGATTATATTGCAAAACCAATTGATGCCGATGACGTAGAAGCAGCTTTGCTAGCCTCACCTGAGTCTAAAGCGAAACCACCGGAAAACCCGATGTCGGCTGATAGAGTTAAGTGGGAGCATATTCACCGTGTATATGAACTCTGCAACAGAAATGTTTCAGAAACAGCAAGACGACTTAAAATGCACAGAAGAACTCTTCAAAGGATACTTTCCAAAAGATCTCCAAGATAATTTAAATTAATTTTCTAATTTTTTTGATCTGGTTTACTGTCAAAGTTGCAATCAGAATTTTGAAAAATTCAGCTAGTAAAAAAGGTTGTGCTCCTAATTGAAAAACTGGTTTATCCCAACCAATTAAGCTGCCTAACCAAATTATACCTAATATATAAATAAGGCTTGTAGCTAAAAATAATTTAAGAAAAGTTTTAAATAAGTTTTCGTCGTACATAAATTTACCAGAGACATATACAGCAGCAAGAAAACCTAATAAATAACCCATAGTGGGCCCAGTAAAATAAATTATTCCAATTCCTTTTTCAGGAGTTCCAGAAAATACGGGTAAACCAATTATTCCTTCAAATAAATATAACGAAACAACTGTTACTCCGATTTTCCAACCAAATCCAATACCTATAATTAAAACCACTAATGTTTGCATTGTCATCGGTACTGGATAAAAAGGAATTTTTATCTTAGATGAGATGGCTAAAATTATACTTCCCATTAAAGCGATAAATAAATATTTTATTATTTTCGCTTGTGAAAAACTTTTTACAAATTCCATAAGTTCAATTTAACTTTTTTTTTAATAAAATCTAGTGTTTTGTTAATTGAATAAAAACATCTTCTAAATCACCGTCTACTGTAGATATGTCCTCAATTTTAATATCATTTTGGTTCAAATAATTAATTATCTCTCTAAAATCATGAGAATTTTTCTCATAAGTAACTGAAATATGATTTTTTGAGTTAATTTTAAATTTAACATCTTTCATTGATAACAATTTATTCATATCCACATCTTTAATTATAAAATTTATCTTTTTAGTTTGAATTCTTTCAAGAAGCTTTTGAGTAGTGTCTAAAGCAACTAAATTTCCTCTGTCAATTATAGCTATTCGGTCACACATTTCTTGTGCTTCTAAAAGATAATGAGTAGTTAAAATAATTGTAACACCTTCCTTATTAAGCTCCTTGACATTATTCCAAAGATTATTCCTTAGTTCAACATCTACACCCGCCGTTGGTTCGTCTAATATCAAAATTGGAGGTTGATGCACCATTGCTTTTGCAATTAAAAGTCTTCTTTTCATACCACCTGAAAGACTTCTAGAGTAAGCATGAGCTTTATTTTCTAACGAGACCATTTTTAATATTAAGTTAGTGATTCTATCTTTTTTAGTAATACCGTATAAACCTGCTTGTAATTCTAATAATTTGTGTGGGCTAAAAAAAGCATCTAAATTTACCTCTTGAGGAACAATACCTATCGACGCTTTAACTTGTCTAGGATTTTTGTCCAAATTAAATCCCCATACGTTAACATCTCCACTTGTTTTAGTTACTGTGCCGCCTAATATACTTAGAAAAGTTGTCTTACCGGCGCCATTGGGGCCAAGTAATCCAAAAACTTCCCCTTGTTTTACCTCGAAACTTAAATTTGAGAGAGCTTTGTTTTCTTTTTTTGTTTTTGAGTTGAAATAAATTTTCGTAAGATTTTCAACAGTTAAAGCATTTTTAGTCATAATTTTTTTAATTTTAGGTAAGAAATCAATGTAATATATATATATGAGTTCATTAAAAAAAACAGATCATTTTTATCTTATAGATGGTTCTGGTTATATTTTTAGAGCCTATTATGCTCTACCACCTTTATCTAGAAAAAGCGATGGTTTGCCCACTGGCGCGGTTAGCGGTTTTTGTTCTATGTTGTTCAAGCTCTTAGAAGATGCAAGATCAGATGACTCAAAAAATAAACCAACGCACTTTGCTGTAATTTTTGATTCCGCAAGAAAAAATTTTAGAAATGAAATTTATAGTGAGTACAAAGCAAATAGATCTGAAGCACCTGATGATTTAGCTCCTCAGTTTGAGTACATTAGAAAATCAGTTAAAGCTTTTAATTTACCTTCAATTGAACTTCTTAATTATGAAGCTGACGATTTGATAGCCACCTACGCAAAGCAGATTACAGAAGCTGGTGCTAAAACAACCGTCATTTCCTCTGATAAAGATTTAATGCAATTAGTCTCTAATAAAGTCAGATTGTTTGACCCTATGAAAAGTAAAGTAATAGGGGAAAAGGAAGTGATAGAAAAATTTGGGGTGAAACCTGATCAAGTAATAGATGTCCAATCACTTGCTGGTGACTCTTCAGATAATATTCCCGGTGTTCCAGGTATTGGAATTAAAACTGCAGCAGAACTGATTAATAAGTATAAAAATCTAGATAAACTTTTAAGCAAAGCTTCCGAGATTCCTCAAAATAAAAGAAGAGAAAAATTATTAGCCAATAAAGATAAAGCCTTATTAAGTAAAAAACTTGTTACATTAAAAGACGATGTCCCAGTAAAAAATGACCCAAACGAGTTTTTAATTAAAGATATAGATAAAGATAAACTTTATGAATTTTTAAGGGAAATGGAATTTAATAGATTGTTAAGCCAGGCAATTAGTTTTTATGGAGATTCAGATAATGATATTTCTACTTCAGAAACTAAATCAAAAAAAATAACTAAGATCGATACAAAATTTTATAAAAGCATTATTAATGAAAAAGAATTAAATGAACTAATTAAGAATCTAAATGAAAAATCAATTATTGCAGTTGATACAGAAACTTCATCAATAAACTCTCAAGAAGCTGAATTAATAGGAATCTCAATAAGTTATGCCACGAATGCCTCCTTTTATATACCACTAGGACATAAAAACACTAAATGTTTAAAAAAGAATTTAGTTTTAGATAAGCTTAAAATTATTCTTGAGGATCCTAGTATTAAAAAAGTGTGTCAGAATACAAAATATGATTTTATTATTTTTAAAAATTATGGCATTGAATTGAATCCAGTCGAAGATACGATGTTATTATCCTATACTTTAGATGCAGGAAATAATCGACATAACATGGATACATTGTCCGAAATTCATCTTGGACATAAGACTATTTCTTATAAGGATTTAGTAGGTACTGGAAAAAAGCAATTAAAATTTTCTGATGTAGATTTAAAATCTGCCACAGTATATGCGGCTGAAGATGCAGATGTTACCTTAAGATTATATAATATTTTATCAGAAAGAGTTTTAGAAGAAAAATTGGAAAAAATTTATGAAATTTTCGAAAAACCAATGATCAAAATTTTATCAAAATTAGAAACTAATGGAATTAAAGTTGATGATAGATATTTAAAAAAACTTTCAAAAAAATTTGAAGAACGATTAATCAAAATTGAAAAAGAAATATATAAAATTTCTGGAAAAAAATTTAATATAGGATCACCCAAACAATTAGGTGAAATAATCTATAATGATTTAAAAATTGCAAAATTGAAAAAAACGAAAAAAGGAAGTTTAGCAACAAGTGCTAAAATTCTAGAGGATCTCGCTCTTACTGGTCATAAGTTTCCTAATTTAATTTTAGAATGGAGGCAAGTATCTAAACTAAAAAGTACATACACAGATGCTTTACAAGAACACATCAACAATAAAACAAAAAGAGTGCATACCTCCTTTTTACTAGCTGCCACAAATACAGGTAGGTTGGCTTCAAGTGATCCAAATTTACAAAATATACCAATTAAAACATTAGACGGTAAGGAAATAAGAAAAGCATTTGTTGCAGAAAAAAATAATCTTTTGATTTCAGCTGATTACAATCAAATAGAGATGAGAATACTTGCGGATATGGCGGACGTAAAAGAATTAAAAAAAGCTTTTAAAAACGATCAAGACATACATTCACTAACAGCAAGTCAAGTGTTTGGTGTCCCAATTAATAAAGTTAGCGATGAATACAGGAGAAAAGCTAAAGCAATTAATTTTGGTATAATATATGGAATCACACAATATGGTCTGGCAAAACAAATATCAGTTTCTCACACGGAGGCTTTAGATTTTATTAATTCATATTTTAAAAAATTTCCAGAAATCAAAGAGTATATGAACGCAACTGTTAAAATTTGCAGAAAACAAGGATACGTTACTAATATTTTTGGAAGAAGAATTAATTTAAGGGGAATCAATGATAAGAACTTTAGCGTAAGAAGCTTTCAAGAAAGAGCAGCGATTAATGCTCCAATTCAAGGATCTGCTGCCGATATAATTAGATTGGCTATGATTAAAATCGATAAAATTTTAGAAGAAAATAATAAAGCAAAAATGTTACTTCAAATTCATGATGAATTAATTTTTGAATGTTTAGCTCAAGATGAAAATCAAATTAAAAAAGTTATTAAAGAGGCAATGATGTCCGTCTCAAGTTCAGACCATCATATATTTTCGATTCCATTGGAAGTAAGTATTAATTCAGGGACTAATTGGGGGGAAGCCCATTAATCGCCTAAATTTTGACATTAAGATTAGGAGAATTGAATTATGACGCAAACAATAGCATTAGTGGATGATGATAGAAATATACTTACAGGTATAAGTATGGCCCTTGAACGTGAAGGATTTAAAGTTCAAACTTATATAGATGGCGAGTCAGCTTTGATCGGCTTAACAAGAAATCCTCCAGATTTAGCGGTTCTAGATATTAAGATGCCACGTATGGATGGTGAAGAACTATTAAAAAAATTGAAAAAAAAAATGTCTATTCCAATAATTTTTCTTACCTCAAAAGATGATGAAGTAGATGAACTTCTAGGGCTAAAATTAGGAGCTGATGATTTCGTTAAAAAGTCTGGTGGCTTTTCAACTAAAGTTTTGATTGAAAGAATTAGAGTTCAATTAAGAAAAAAGAATAATGTAGTTGATGATACAAAAAATATCATTGCGCACGGCAAATTAAAGTTAGATCCGGCTCAACTGGAGTGCGAATGGAATGGTAAAGCATTACCAGACAAGCTTACAACAACAGAATTTTTGATTGTAAAAGAATTAGCTAAAAGACCAGGGGTAATAAAGGAAAGAGCTCATTTAATGGATATTGCCTACAAAGAAAATACAGAAATAGAAGATAGAACGATTGATAGTCACGTAAAAAGAATAAGAAAAAAGTTTAAAAAAGTAGATGAAAAATTTTCAGCGATTGAAACTAGATATGGAAGTGGGTATAGATGGAATGTTAGTTAATG